>Ga0207693_10000849_pt1 | contig 27274 bp, 30 predicted proteins | sample LARL81metaG_FD_184347 | JGI IMG/M metagenome (GOLD analysis project Ga0207693, IMG submission 184347) | Corn, switchgrass and miscanthus rhizosphere microbial communities from Kellogg Biological Station, Michigan, USA - LAR L8-1 metaG... | ecosystem: Host-associated > Plants > Roots >... | reverse complement strand
CACCTCGGCGATGAACCGTCGCGCCTCGACCGGAGACAGCAACGGCATGGTCGCGCGGTCCGCGCGAGCGGAACGGAATGCGTCGTAGAGCCGATCGACCTCGGCCGGCAGCACGCCATCACGTTGCGCGTTGCCGCCACGGAGCAACCAGAGATCCTCCTGCTGGCCCACATGGCCGAGGTCCCAGACCAGCGGGCTCATCAGCGGGTTGTGCTGGCGCACGAGTTCGGCGTCGTCGAACTCGTTCAGGGTCAGGGTCCGCGCTCGCGCGTAGTCCAAGCCGCGAGCGATCGCCTCACGCATCGGTTACCTCCTCCAGCACGCGAAACGGGCCGTGTACCCGGGCGCGCTCTCGTAGTTCGTCACCAGGCGTACGGCCAGTCCGAACCAGCTCGGCGTAGGCCTCGACGTCTGATCGCAGGGCCGCTGGGCATCGCTCCGCCGCCACCTCGGCGCAGCCCCGCGCGGCCGCGAGTAGCGCTTGATGACCGAGGCCGTTACGAGCCGCCGTCGTCCACGAGTCGTCGAGCCCACAACACAGCTCGGCCGCCCGATCGGCCGCAATGTCGTCGTCGACGAGCGTGACGACGAGCGCGGCCAGGGCCGGCCACCACCGGTACGGCACCGCGTCGAGATACCGGATTTCGAGGTAACCGCGCAGCCGCACGGGCGGAAAGAGGGTCGACAGGTGGTAGTCGAGGTCGTCCGCGGTCGGCGCGTGACCCAGCCGCGCCTGACCGGACACCCAGTCGGCAAACGGTATCCGATCGGTGACCGGCGTTGTCGCGCCCGTCGCGGGGTCTCGCAGCAGCATCACCGGCGCGGCCAAGGCATATCGCGCCCAGCCCTCGGCCGGGTCCGCGGCGTGCAACGGCCGGCAGCGGGCTTGGTCGAGCCGCCCCCAGATCTCCTGCCGCATCGACCGCCAGCCGGACGAGCGTCCGGCGACGAGCGGTGAACAAGCCGACAGGGCAACGAGCACCGGACCAATCCGGTGGACGTGGCGGACGCGCTCTGCCCACCCGTCCTCCGGCCCCGCGTTGAGATTGATCTGCAGCGCGGCGGTCGCCGACATCATCGCCCGGCCCGGTCCCCCGTATGCCAACGCGTCGAAATGCCGCTCCATCGCGACGTATCGGCTGGACGGATTGACGCGCCGCGTCACTCGGGCTGGGTCGGCGCCAATCGATGCGAGGCCATAGCCGGCAGCGCGCACGACACCGTTCAGGAGACGGTGATCGCGTTGGAGCGCCGCAATCGCGGCGACCACGTTTGGTCGTGGCGGCGTGGACAGTTCCAGCTGCCCGCCCGGTTCCACCGTCACGGCGCTGCCACCCGGCAACGGCGGCACCGAGCTCAGCAGCGCTCCGATCTCCGGCCAGCTGATACGCCGGGATGGTCGTGCGCGGTCGACGAGGTGTAGTTCCAGCTCGAGACCGACCGCACCGACCTGCGAACGGGCGAGCGCCGCCTTAGCGGCGTGTTCTCGCGCAGCCGCGATGGATGCAAGTGGACGATCGGCAACGACAAGTGCGTAATCGGCGGTCATCCCGCCCCCTCCAGGTCCGGGCCGGCCGCCCAAGGGCGACCGCGGGTCGGTGCGGGGGCGACCGATGACCGGCCGTCCTCAATTCGATTGTTACTCGGGGGTCTGACAACGCGCGAACACGTAAGAACGCTGAAAGGTCCGATGGGCGCATAGCCGGTGAACTCGCCGGTTCGTGGACGTTGGCCGCCGGTATTTCCGGCAAACCCGGCTAAACGCCTGCGATTGACGCCAGGGCGCGCAGGGCACTACGTGGCCGGGTCAACCCTGCTCCGGCTGCGACCACGGATCACTAGGCCGCCCGATCGCAGTTCAGTGGTCGGTGGCCTGCGCTTCGGCCTGGGAGATCGCCCAGGCGGCGTTGACCAGTCCGATATGGCTGAACGCCTGCGGGAAGTTGCCGAGCAGTTCTCCGGTGGCCGGATCGACCTCCTCCGCGAGCAGCCCGACGTCGTTGACGAACTCAATCGCAGTGGTGAACACCGTTCGAGCTCGTTCGAGGGCTCCGGCTTGGGCGAGCGCCTGAGCAAGCCAGAATGTGCAGAGCAGAAAACAGCCTTCTCCGCCCGCCAGTCCGTCGACGCCTTCCTCTGTGCGGTAGCGGTAGACAAGCCCGCGCTCGTCGGTGAGCCGGTCGGCGATCGCGTCGATGGTCGCCAGCATCCGTGGGTCATCAGCCGGCAGGAAGCCCACGATCGGCATCATGAGATTCGAGGCGTCGAGTGCGTTCGAGCCCGGGTACTGGGTGAACGCTCCGGCCTCCTCGCTCCAGCCCTCGGTGACGACAGTCAGCCAGATCTGGTCCCTCGTGCGTTTCCAGTCCTCGACGCGGTCGGCCGCGCCGAGCAGCTCCGCGAGATCGATCGCGCGGTCTAGCGCCACCCAACACATCACTTTGGAGTAGAGAAAGTGCTGAGGGTGGCCGCGGACTTCCCAGATTCCGCGGTCCTTCTCGCGCCAGCGGCTCGTCGCGGCATCCGCACAGGCGATCAGGAAGCGCTTCGTGTCCTCGTCAACAGCGGCCAGCTGATCTGCGAGGCGATGCGCTGCCGCGAGCAATTCACCGTAGACGTCGATTTGCTGTTGATTCCACGCGCCGTTGCCTACCCGAACTGGACGGCTGTCCCGCCAGCCGGCGAGATGCCGCAGCTCCCGCTCGGCCAAATCATGCTCGCCCCCGACCCCGAACATTATTTGCAGGCCCTGGTCCGGTCCGATGCCTGAGGCGGCAGCCGTCGCCATGAACTCGAAGAAGTCGCTGGCTTCGTCCGGACACGCCGCCACCCACAGTGCCTCCATGGTGAAGCTGGCGTCGCGGACCCACGCATAGCGGTAGTCCCAGTTGCGTTCGCCGCCGACACCTTCCGGGAGCGACGTTGTCGCCGCGGCCACGATGGCGCCACTCGGTTGGAACGACAGCCCTTCGAGGACCCGGCCGCTGTGGTGCACCAGGTCGGCCCAGGGGCCGTCGTAAGTCTGGTGAATCGCCGACCAGGACCGCCACGCGTTGATCGTGTTTTCCGTCTGCGCGGCGAGTTCTTCCTGCGACCAGGTCCGCGCGGGCGTCTGCTCCAACGTCGAGCGGTGCAAGGCGAAATACATCCTCTGCCCCGCGGTCAGGGTATGCCGCCCGTGCCCTCGCGATCCGTCCAACGCCAGGCCCATCGGGCAGGTCAGCACCAACCACTCCGCGCCACCCCGGGCGGTCACGCCGCCGTCGATCGCCGAGAGCAGAGGCACGATGAGCCCGTATTCCGGTCGGGGTGCGTAGGAGACGTCGATCTCGACCGAACCGGCCGCGCAGGACACCTTGCGGACCAGCAAATGCGGCACGTTCCGTCCCAGGCGATGCCCTTCGTTGTCCGGGCCCATCGCTAGCAGATCGGTAAGTACCAGTGTTCCGCTCGGGGTGGTGAACGTGGTCTCGAGGACGAGTGTTCGATCCAGGTAGCGACGCTCACTCGTCCACGGACCGGTCGGCTGGATCTGCCAATGGCCGGCCTCCGGATCCAGCAGGCGGGCGAAGACCGACGGGCTGTCGAATCGGGAGCAGGTCAACCACTCCACCGAGCCCGCTCGGTCCACCAACGCGCTGGAGTGACGGTCGGACAGCATGGCATGATCGCCGATCGCAGTGGCCGACATCCCAGCTCCCTCGTCCTGGCTCAACCCAGCAGACCCGCGGCGTCGCTGCGCTGCGCCGGTGAATGGCTCCGAGTGTCGCACTGATCATGCTGTGAACCGGCTCGGTGCGGGTTGTCCATAGCCGGCGCGGAGGCCTCGTGCCAGTCGGTAGTGCAGCGTCCAATGAGGCTCCCGCTTGTCCGCCCGGTGGAGCAGCCAGTCTCCTGGAGTGAGCAGCCCCGTCAATAAGGTCGGTCCGGCCCCGGCCCTGGTGGCTGCAACGGCTTCGCGCCGAGTTCGATGAGGAATCGGGCGAAGGCCTTGCCGCCTGGGGTTTGGGTGCCATCGGGCGCTCCGTTGTACGGCGTCGCCGGCACCGGGCTGGTCCCTGGCGGGGCCGTGTATCCCCACTCGGTTTCGGGTCCGCCAGGTATCGCAGTGGCGATCCGCTGGCCCGCCTTCACCACGGTGCCGACCGGTACCAGGTCGGTCAGGCTCTCGGCCACGAAGATATACAAGCCCGCGTGATTGCCGGACGTCAGGCCGTAGGCGATGAATGCGCCTCCCGGCCACCCGGTTCCGTCCGCTTTCGAAAACGTGACGATTCCGTCGCCGATCGCGACGACGGGATTCGGCCGGCTCGCGTTCCAGTCGACACCTTGGTCGGTGCGCGACGGTGTCCATCGGCCGTATGCCATCGGATTGACGTATCCGGTCAAGCCGCCGCAGGCACCCGTCGACGTCTCGTCCGCCTCCGCTTGCTTGGCGCACGATGCCGCCCACTGGACGATGGCGGCAGAGGTCGACGCCGCTGTCCCAACCTGTTCGGCGAGGGTCAGGGTAGCGCGCAGTCGGGTGTACGTCGCGGCTTTGGCGGTGATCTTCGCGCGCTGGGCCCCGAGCAAGTTGCGCCGGGTCTGCGCGGCGGCGAGCAACGACTTGGCCGTGTTATGCGCGGAGACGGCGCGATCCCGCGCCGCTGATACCTGGGCGATCAAATCCGCGCGGCGGCTCGCGAGCATCTGCAAGGTGTCCATCGCGGCGAGATAGCGCTGCTGGTCGGAGCTGGTCACGAAAGCGGTCAAGGAAGCCAGCGAACCCTGCTCGTATTCGGCGGTGGTCAGATGCGCCAGCTCGTGGCGAGCAGCTTCAAACGCGGCTCCCGCCTCGAGCGCGGATCTGGCGGCGATGTCGGATTGCATCTGCGCGAGGCGAACCTGAGACTGCGCCAGGTTGTATCGCTCGGCGAGCGACCTGGCCTCGTCAGCCAGCGCATCAAGCTTCGCGGCGATAGCCGACACGGTCGGTGCCGGCGCCGGTGGCGCGGTTGCGGCTGCCTCAGGGATGACAAACCCACTCAGCGCCGCGACGACAGCAATCAAGCGGCCGGCCCGGCCGCGTCGGCGAGTTGACGCCACGCTCGGCGGAACTCCGTTCTTCCTCGGTCCGCCTACCGGGTTAGCTGACGGGTTCGGGCTGGAAGATGCCCTACAGCACATCGAAGCCGATGGCCTTGAGCCATCAGCCTCGCTGCGCCGATTCACCCCATGGGACCTGGGTCCCCGGTTCGCTCGGCGGGCACGGATAACCGCGGCCACCTAACGTGCGATTCGGCAGTGACCGGCTCGGCGGCCCCCGGCGGGACCGGTCGACCGAACAGGCCGCGTCGAGGCTACTGGCTCGGGAGTGGGAACACCAGGCCGGCTTGTGCGCGTCTCGATCAAACGCACTGCGCGAGGTGGCGTCCTAGGCGTCGTGACCCGCGCGGGCTTGGTGCAGCTGGACATTCCTGGGTTGCTCAGCTGTCCCACTGGTATCGCCGACGCGCGGGAAGCGACGGCTCGAACGCCCGGCGAAGGATCGACGACCGTCGGTCGGCGAGGTTGGATAACCCGGAGACCTGATCACCAATCGACCAGCTGGGAGACAGCGGTGAGCGAACTCGAGTCGGCCGGCAAGCTCACCGCAACGCGGGACGGGTGGCACCGTGTCGCCGAGCATGTCCTCGCTGCCGCCCAGTACGCCGACACCGGCAAGATCGGTCTGCGGCCATCGACAGCCGGCTTCGCGACAGCTCGCCCGCTGCACGGGGGACGCCAGCTCCGCGTGGCGGAGGCGGAGCTCATCGTCACCGACAGTGCGGGAAGCCGCAGCGCGCCACTGACCACGGTCGGCGCAGCCGCCCGGTTCGCCGGCGTCACGGCGGGGATGCCGGAGCGGGTATACCAACCAGCGACACCGCTGGACCTCGATGATGCGTTGGCTATCGACCCGGGAAGTGCCCGGGTGCTTGCGGAGTGGTATCAACTCGGCGACGCGGCATTGCGGCGGTTCGCCGATGAGGTCGGGGCGGACCCCGGATTGCCGATCCTCTGGCCGGAGCACTTCGACCTGGCGATCACCATCGACGGTGTGAATTACGGCGTGTCGCCGGGAGATGTCGACGTCGCACGCCCGTACCTCTACGTCGGGCCGCAGGCGGGTCCTCCGGTGCGCGACACATTCTGGAACGCCGCGTTCGGCGCGACCGTGACGATCGACGAGATCCCGTCTGCCGATGAGGCGGTGGCGTTCTTCCACCAGGGCCGCAAGCGGCTTAGGGCTTGATGGCGCTGGTGTCCCGCGCGGGGCACTAGAGGTCGGCCAGCACCCGGACCGGTGATTCGACGCAATCCGCGACGTAGCGCAGGAATCCACCGGCCACTCCGCCGTCGCATGCCCGGTGGTCGAACGCGAGCGTGAGCTGACCGATCTGCCGCACTGTCAGTTCCCCATCAACCACCCACGGACGCGACATGATCCGGCCAAGGCCCAGAATCGCGACCTCGGGGTAGTTGATGATTGCGGCCGATCCGTCGACGCCGAAGACGCCGTAGTTGTTGACGGTGAACGTTCCGCCGGTCAGCTCGCGAGGTGTCAGTGACCCCGATCGGGCGGCGGTCGTAAGCCCGGCGATCGCCGCGGACAGCGACCGGGTTGTGAGCTTTTGCGCGTCCTGGACGACGGGCACCAGCAGCCCGCGATCGGTTTGCGCCGCGAAGCCGAGGTTCACCCGATCGAGGAGAACGACCTGGTCCGCCTCGACCCGCGAGTTGAGTTCGGGATACCGGCTAAGGGCGGCAATCGCGAAGCGGGCCAGCAGGGCGACGATGCTCACCGGCGTGGCGTCTGAATCCGCGTTGAGCTCGGCGCGGGCCGTGAGCAGCTCGGTGGCGTCAACGTCGACCCATACCGTCGCCTCAGGAATCTCTCGACGTGATCGGGTGAGTCGGTCGACTGCTGTCCGCCGCGCACCTCGCAACGGAATCTTCCGCTGACCCTCATCGGGCTGGGCGCCCGTCGACTCCGCGGCAACGGACGCCTTCCGCGCGATCACCGACTCGACATCGTGACGCAGGACGATGCCGTCCGGACCGGAGCCGCGGACTTGTCGCACATCGACACCGTGCTCGTGGGCCAGCCGCCGCACGAGTGGGGAGATGACCCCGATGCGGACGGGCGGGGAGCTCTTGCTCTCGCGGCCACGGCGGGAGCGCTGTGCTCGGCTGGTCGCGTCGCTGATCCCGTAGCCGACGAGTACCGGGCCGCCGTCGGCGGCGTCAACGGTGAGTAGGGCGGACCCGACGGACACCGAGGTTCCCGCCGTTCCGTGCAGTGCCCGCACCGTTCCGGCGAACGGGCTTGGCAGTTCGACCGTGGCCTTGGCGGTCTCGACCTCGACGACCGGTTGATCAACGGAGACCTGGTCGCCAATCTCGACCAGCCAGCGGATGATCTCCGCCTCGGTGAGCCCCTCGCCAAGATCGGGCAGTAGGAAATCTGGCATCAGGGCGTTAGCCCATCTCATCCGGCAGCACGACGTGGTCGTCCCACTGCAGGCGTTCTATCGCATCCAATACCCGATCGACGCTTGGCAAGTGATGACTCTCCATCATGGGCGGCGGGTAGGGGATGTCTAGTCCAGTGACGCGCAGGATCGGTGCTTCGAGATAGTGGAAGCAAGACTCAGTGAGCCGCGCGGCAACCTCGGCGCCGTAGCCGCAGAAGCCGGACGCCTCATGCACGACGATGGCTCGCCCGGTTCGGCGCACTGACTCGCTGACCGTCGCGTCGTCGAACGGAGCAAGGGTTCGGAGATCGATGACTTCGACGTCGTAACCGAGGCGCGCGCCGGCCTCGGCCACCTCCAACGCGGTGGTCGCCATCGCCCCATAACTGATGAGAGTCACACCTGATCCGGGGCGCCGAACGACCGCATGCGTGAGCGAGCGAGCATCGAGACGGCGGGCAATCGGCGCCTTGGCCCAGTACTGCCGTTTAGGCTCCAGGAAGATCACCGGGTCCGGGCTGTCGATCGCGGCTCGCAGCATGGTGTAGGCGTCGTCGGGCGTGCCCGGCGTGACGACCCTGAGTCCGGCCGTGTGCGCATAGAAAACCTCGGAGGAATCGCTGTGATGCTCGACGCCGCCAATGCCACCGCCGTACGGGATGCGGATGACTACCGGCATCTCGATGCGACCCCGAGATCGGTTGCGCAGCTTCGCGAGGTGGCTCGTGATCTGTTCGAACGCTGGATAGGCGAAGGCGTCGAACTGAATCTCTACGACCGGCCGCATTCCGTTCATCGCCATGCCGATTGCCGTGCCGACGATGCCCGCCTCGGCCAGCGGCGTGTCGAACACTCGCGTTTCACCGAAGCGGCTGGCCAAACCGTCGGTAACTCGGAATACGCCACCGAGCGGGCCGACATCCTCGCCATACACGACGACTCGCTCGTCGGCGGAAAGGGCGTCGGTGAGGGCCAGATTCAACGCTCCGGCCATGCTGACCGGCTCATCAGTCGATCGAGCCGGAGCCTCGCGCGTTGTCTCGGTCATGCCGCGTCAGCGGCGACTCGGCGGGCCTGCCGCCGCAGGTGCTCGGGTGGGTCGGCATACACATGGCGGAACAGATCTTCGGTGTCTAGTTCGGGATCGACGCTCATTCGCTGTCTGAACGATTCCGCGAAGGACTCGGCGTGATCCGCGATGGCCTGCCGCGCGAAGGTGTCTAACGATCCGCGCGCCGACAAGTAGTGGTCCAGCCGGTCGACAGGATCTCGGGCCAGCCAGAGCAGCACCTCGTCATTGCTGCGGTACCGGCTCGCGTCGTCGGCGTTGGTGTGAGCCTCGATCCGATAAGTGCGAGCCTCGATGAGCGTTGGACCACCGCCGCGGCGGGCGTGCTCGAGAGCATCGCCCACCGCGACCGTGACCGCGGCGGCGTCGTTGCCGTCGACGTACTGGGCGGACATCCCATAGCCGATGCCCTTGTGGGCAAACGTCCGCGCCGCGCTTTGCTTGTTCGTTGGCACGCTGATCGCATAACCGTTGTTCTGCACCAGGAACACGACCGGTGCGCGCCATACCGCCGCGAAGTTGAACGCCTCATGGGCATCGCCCTCGCTCGTGGCCCCGTCGCCCATCATCACCAACGCGGCCGTCGACTCGCCCTTGAGCGCCGCCGCGCGGGCGAATCCCACCGCATGACAGGAATTCGTCGCGAGCGGCGTGCACTGCGGCGCGACCCGAAGCTCGTACGGGTCGTACCCCAGATGCCAATTCCCGCGGAGCAGAGTCAGCGCGGCGACCGGATCAACGCCGCGCGTCACGATTGCGACGCTGTCGCGATAGGTCGGAAACAGCCAATCCCGCTCCTGCAGTGCGCGAACGGCTCCGACCTGGCACGCCTCCTGCCCGCGGGAGGACGGGTAAACGGCCAGCCGCCCCTGTTTGGTCAACGCGGTTGCCTGGGCGTCGAATCGGCGGCCGAGCACCATCGCGCTGTACAGATCCAGTACCACGTCGTCGGCCGGTCGGCGCAACCCGCTCCCTTCGACGGGCGAGCCGTTGGCGGCTATCAAGGCCAGCGGTTCGTCGCTCGGGAGCGCACCGGCTGACGACCCGGCGAACGTCTCGGTGGCTGTCATCGCACCTCCAGCTCGGCGGCGCACCCCCGTGGTGGTCCGTGCCAGAATTGTCCGGCGAACGGAGCCAACTCTCCACCAATGCGCGATGATCCTGGACGATTGGCCCCGACGAGCGTTAATCTCGGGCAACATGGATCTCGCACCGCGCAGCCAGGCCCATGACCCTGGACATCCGGCGTCGCTCGATGAGACGGACTGGCGAATCGTGCGCGCTCTGCGGGCAGATGGCCGGTTGTCCATGCGCACTCTTGCTGCTCGCCTGCACATCTCGCGGGCCGGGGTGTACGCCCGCGTCGAACGGCTACAGCGGGCCGGAGTGATCGTGGGATATTCCGCGGTCATCGATCCCGAGCGTTGCGGCTACGGCATCTCGGCCTACGTCCACATCAAGATCAGCCAGCACTCGTGGAAGTCGGTCCGAGAGCGCGTCACGAAGATCCCGGAGGTCTGGCACGCCGCGCTGGTGTCCGGTGAGAACGATCTCGTCCTGCTCATCCGAACCCGCGACGCGGCCACCATGCGGGATCTAGTGCTCAACCGGCTGCAAACCATGCCCGACGTGCTGTCTACCCAGACGGTTCTCATCCTCGATGAGCCGCGGATCGATGGCGCTGCCGACGAGCATGAGATCGGAAGTGCCGGATGACCGATGACGGGGTGCGCCTCGACGCGCGGATCGACGGCTGGGTGCAAGGCGTCGGATTCCGCTGGTGGACAAGGGATCAGGCCCGTCGGCTGGGCCTGTCCGGCAGCGCGACCAATCTGCGCGACGGTTCAGTGCGGATCGTCGCCGAAGGGTCGCAGCGCGCCTGCGCGACGTTGCTGGATCTGGTCCGCAGCGGCCACGCTCCAGGCGTTGTCCGGTCAGTGCACGTCGAATGGGGTCAGGCGGCGGGCGGATTCTCAGGATTCTCCGTCAGTTGAGATGCTCTTGTGCAACTTCTTCCAGCGCAGGGCGAGCGGAAGAGCCATCACCATTCCCAGGAGCCCTGCGAGGGCGAGAGCCTGCTGCACCTCGAGGACCTGCGCAAGGGCGCTGAACAGGAGGATGCCCAGTCCCTGCACCCCGAGGAGCCCAGCGGCGGCCAAGCCGAACGCGCGGGCGCGCTCAGTCGGATCCACCAGCTGGACGAACGTGATGGCGGCCTGCGCCTGGTACGCACAGCACAAGCCGGTCAGGACCCAGAGTCCGATCGACCCCCAGAGGCCTGGACTCGAAATGCACACAACGAGCGGGGCACCCGCGAGCAAAGCCAGCCAGCCGATTAACGCTGCGCGCTTCTGCGGCTCTACCCAGCGTATGAACAGCCAGGTCGCGATGGCAGTGCCAGTTGGTATCGCGGCGAGTAGCAGGCCGACGGAGCCAGCGCCACCCGCGCCGATGTGCTGGGCATACGGCGCCGCAAGTCCTTCCGGTGCCGTGTAGAACGCGGCCAGCCAGGCCAGCAACATCAGCGTTCGCAACCGCGGATCGCCGAACACCAGACGTACCCCGGACGAGACCATGCGCAGGTAAGGCTCGGCCTCCGGACTCGTGCCGCGCGCCGGCGCGGGCCGGTCCTGGACGAATAGCCGAAGGATCAACGCTGAGAAACCGAACGTCACCGCATCAAGGAACAGCCCCCAGTGAGCTCCGATCGTCGCAATCAGCGCTCCGCCGGCGGCAAAGCCCAGGAGCTGGGTGACCTGCAGCGTTGTCGTTCGCAGACCGGAACCAAGCGCGTAGTACTCGCCGCTCAGAATGTCGGGCAGTAGGGCGCTTTCGGCAGCGAGGAACGGTCGGCCGATCAGCACGACCACCACCAATACCGCGGCCAAAGCCGGGAGCGGCAGCCACGGAAGCGCCATGACGACGAGCAGCACCATCCGGCTCAAGTCGCACCAGATCATCACTGCGCGCCGCCGATACCGGTCGGCCAGGGGTGAGAGGAATGCGCCGCCTACTACTGACGGCAGGTAGGTCAGCGCGTAGGTGATGCCGGTGAGAGCGGCCGATCCGGTGCGGGCGAAGACCAAGACCGTCAACGCGACTCGGGCGATCTGATCGCCGACAAGGGATTGCACATCGGCGAGCCAGATGGCCCGAAATTCGGGGGCCCGCAGAACGTCGGTGTACGTGGGGCGCCGAACAGCGATACTTACGGCGGCTCCCATGGCCCCCACTGTAGGTGTGTTCGGTTAGTTACCTTTCGCCGTGCAGGCGATACTTTCGTTGGAAGGTATTGACTCCGCGCTAGATTCCGTCCCGGAGCTTCTAGTGATCGTTTCGTCGTGCTCGTGGACTAATGGCCTCACCGCGACAATAAGTCCCGGGATCATCATCGGATTCTCGGCGGACGGTTTATGCGCGCGGGGACATGCGCAATGCGTAGCGGGCGCGTTCGACCGCCAGGCAACGATCTTCGACATATGCCAGACCGCCCTCGTCGGCGATGCGGTGCGCTTCGGCCGAGACGATGCCCTGTTGCAGCCACAAAGCGCTGGCACCCGCCGCGACCGCCTGGCGAGCGACGTCCGCCGCGTCGCGGGACGGTCGGAAGACGTTGACCAGACCGATCGGTCCGTCGGGAATGTCGGCGAGCGTGCGGTAGGCCCGTTCGCCGAAGATTTCATCGGCGTGCGGGTTGACCGGGATGATCCGCCAGCCGTAGCGCTGCATCACCGCTGGGATCGCGTGAGCAGCCTTCTCCGGATGCACGCTCGCACCAACGACAACGATCGTGTCGTAGGTGCGCAGGAGTTCCTCGGTGTCCGCGTACCTCACGACGCCACGGTAGGCTCTTCCGCCGCCCGGCGCCGCCGCGGCTCCGGTTTGAGTCGGTCGGGCAGCCGCTGAACCGCCGCGCCGATAATGATCGTCAACAAGACGTAGCAAGCGGTCAGCGGCCCGATGTCTGCCTCGGCCCCGGCCGCTACGGCGAGCGCCGCCATCACCACGGAGAACTCGCCGCGAGGGATCAACGCGACGGCGGCGCGCCACCGCCCGCGCCGCTTGACCTTGACTCGTTGAGCGGCGATGTAACCCGTGGCCAGCTTGGTGAGGGAGGTGATCACGGCGAGCGCCAGGGCTGGCAGCAGCACTGGCGGCAGGGATCCAGGGCTGGTCGAGAGTCCGAAAAAGACGAAGAACACAGCCGCAAACAGGTCTCGTAACGGAGTCAGCAGCTCGGCCGCTGTCTGGGCAACGGTTCCCGAAACCGCTATGCCGACGAGGAAGGCGCCAACCGCGGCCGATACCTTGAGCGCCTCGGCGATACCGGCGACGAGCAGCGTCAGACCAAGGATGCCGAGCAGCAGCGACTCGTTGTCCTTCGCCGAGACCAGCGTGGTCACATGGTGTCCGTACCGCGTGGCTACGAGCATGACGACCGCGATTGTCGCGACGGCGATCGAAATGGCGAGGAAGATCCCGCCGGTGCCACCTCCGGCGAGCAGCACGGTGAGCAGCGGGAGATAGAGCGCCATCGCCAGGTCTTCCATCACGAGCACACCCAAGACGACTGGCGTTTCGCGGTTACCCAGCCGGCCGTTGTCGGCGAGCAGTTTGGCGATGACGCCGGACGAGGACACCCACGTGATGCCGGCGAGGGCCACCGTGGCCGGCACCCCCCAGCCTGCGATCAACGCGAGCGCAGCACCGGGCATTGCGTTCAGGACTCCGTCGATGACTCCGATTGGTGTCTGGGTGCGGATGCTGGCTGTGAGCTCATCGGCGGAGTATTCCAAGCCAAGCATGAGCAGGAGCAGGATGACACCGATGTCCGCGGCGACATTGACGAAATCCCGACTGGCCGACAGGGCGAGAAATCCGCCTTGACCGAAGGCAAGTCCGGCCAACAGGTAGATGGGAATGACCGGGAAGCTGATCCGCTGGGCGAGTTGGCCGAGCAGGCCGAGCACGAAGAGAATGGACCCGAGTTCGACGAGCAGGACGGCGACGTGCGCTCCCGAGGTCTCCGCTGCCGCCACGACCTCCATCGAGAATCAGCCGTTCGGGGTTCTGTCCGCCGAATCGGCTGTTCCGTCAAGGATTTGCGCGACCTGATCGATCGCGGCCTGCGTGCCCACCGTCACGACGAGATCACCGGGCAGCAGCACGAAATCCGGGGTCGGCGACGTCACCGCCGCACCCTGGCGGAGCACCGCCACGATGGACGCGCCAGTGCGCGTGCGAACCTGCGTATCCCCAAGCGGACGGCGAGCGTAGGGCGAGTCGGCCGGCACCGGCAGCTGCTCGACGATCAACCCCTCGGCGTGGCGCTGAAGTACGGCAAGTCGAAATGTCAATGCTGGTGCGCCCAGTACCTCGGCGACCGCGTTGGCTTCGTCCTCCGACAGAGAAACGGCCGCAGCGGCACCTTCCCCTTCCTCGTCGTAGAAGATCAGGTCCCGCAGGCCGTTTCTCCGGCTCACAACGCCGATACGGTGCCCATCACGCAGGTCGATCTCCTGGCACACCCCAATCCCGGGCAACACCCGGTTGGTGATGTCGATATTCATCTTGTGCAGACTACGGGCATGACCTCGGTAGGGACGTTGACGTGGACATCGGCGATCGAACCCCTAGTGGCATTGCCCGTCGCCGCGGCATTAGCTGATTGGCCGCCGGCCAATCAGGTTCGCGCGGCGCCGATTGATCCAGCGCTTGCGGACACCGCGGGTTTTTGCGCCCGCTACGACGTGCCCTTGGAGCAGTCCGCCAACTGCGTTGTCATCGCCGGTAGACGAGCGGGCCAGGCTTCGTATGCCGCGTGCGTCATCCTGGCCACGACGCGGGCCGACGTGAACGGTGTCGTACGCCGGTTGCTCGGGGCCCGCAAGGCGTCGTTCGCGTCCATGGACGATGCCGTCGAGCTGACCGGGATGGAGTACGGAGGGATCACGCCGATCGGGCTGCCGGCGGGCTGGCCGGTGCTTATCGACCCGGCCGTACTTGACCCGGAGTCGGTGGTCATCGGAAGCGGACTGCGTCGCTCGAAGCTCCTGCTGCCGCCGAAGCTGCTCACCGAGTTGCCTCGCGCCGACGTCGTCGAGGATCTCGCCTCGTAGTCCGGCGGAGAGCGCTCAGCGGACAGAAGGGGTTCGTCGCAATAGTGACGGAAGGTACTGGGCTCCGGCACCAGCAGCAGCGGCGACGTCGTCCGGGTTGGACATTGCGCAACGCTTGAGTGACAGGCACCCGCAACCGATGCACGAATCGAGTCCGTCCCGGAGCGCCTGCAGGGCGTTGATCTGCCGATCGAGGCGGCCGCGCCAGCCGTGCGACAACCGGGCCCAGTCGGCGCGTGTCGGCGTCCGGCCCGCTGGGAGCGAGTCGAGTGCGGCCCGAACTTCCTCGAGCGTGAGTCCGACATTGCGGGCGGCCCGGATGAAGGCGAGTCGGCGCAGCACCCCGCGCTCGTAGCGGCGCTGGTTGCCGGTCGTCCGTGTCGCCTTGATCAGACCTTCCCGTTCGTAGAAGCGCAGGGCGGACGCAGCATAGCCGCTGCGCTGTGCCACTTCGCCCACTGTCAGATGATCCGTTGTTCGAAGCAAGTCTCTGTTCCTTGACTTGAAGTCAGCTTTAGGTATCAGGATGGCACCAAGGAACCGTCACCAGCAAGGAGGCTCAGATGCCAGTCGCGCTCATTACCGGGGCATCCCGTGGGTTGGGGCGGGCAATGGCCCGTTCGTTGCGCGACCGAGGGTGGTCGATGGTCATCGACGCGCGAGGCGCTGACGCCCTCGCCGCGGTAGCTGCCGAAATCCCAACCGCGCGAGCAATCGTCGGCGACGTGACCGATTCGTGGCACCGCGCGGCGCTCGCTGACGCGGTGGAGTCATTCGGTGGGCTTCACCTGCTCGTGAACAACGCCAGCCATCTCGGGCCGAGCCCGCAGCCGCAGCTCGCCGACTATCCGCTCGCCGAGCTGGCAGACGTCTACCGAGTGAACGTCACCGCGCCGCTCGCGTTGATCCAGCAGGTTCTCCCCGCGTTGCTCGCCAGTGGCGGCACGATTGTCAACGTCAGTTCCGACGCGGCCGTCGAGGCGTACGCCGGGTGGGGTGGGTACGGATCATCCAAAGCCGCCCTCGATCAGCTGACAGCAATTCTCGGGGCCGAACAACCCACGTTGCGCGTGTACGCCTTCGACCCCGGCGACATGCGGACGGAGATGCATCAACGGGCCTTCCCCGGCGAGGACATCTCTGATCGCCCGGAGCCGGAGTTGGTCGTCCCATCGTTTCTGCGGTTGCTCCAAGAGCGGCCGGAAAGTGGCCGGTATCGCGCGAGCGATCTTGCCGTTCCGGCCCTCCGGTGAGCCGGGTGATGGGTGAGGCAATGTCGATGGCGAGCACGCCCTTTCTCCTTCCGGACGAACTGCAGGCCCGTGAGCCACCGGAGGCCCGCGGCCTGCGCCGAGACGGGGTGCGGCTGCTCGTCGGGGCGTCGGCCGGACTGAGGCATTTGCACTTCGTGGATCTGCCGAGCGTGCTGGTGCCCGGCGATCTCGTCGTTGTGAACACCTCTGCCACCCTGCCGGCTGCGCTCCCCGGAACGCGCGGGCAGGCTGGACCCGTCGCCGTGCATTTCTCCTCGCCGGTCGCTCCGTGCGTATGGCTCGTCGAGCTCCGCCCACCGGTCGACGCCACGGGCCCGGTCACCGACGCGCACGCCGGGGACCGGGTTGAGCTGCCTGACGGCGTGGGGCTGACCCTCTTGGCCCCGCGGGCCCGCACCCGAGATGGGCACGTGCGGCTCTGGTGGGCATCGGTTGCGGTCGAGGGAGACGTCGTGCAGTACCTCGAGCGCGTCGGACAACCCATCAGTTATGGCTATGTGTCCAGGACCTGGCCGCTTCGCTATTACCAAACCGTCTTCGCCCGGGAGCCGGGCAGCGCCGAGATGCCGAGTGCCGGCCGACCCTTCACGACCGACCTGGTTACCGCTCTGGTGGCCGGCGGAGTGGTCATCGCGCCCGTCTCGCTGGACACCGGCGTCTCGTCCCTCGAGGCGGGCGAACCGCCGGTCGCCGAGCGCTATCTAGTGCCGCCGGCAACGGCCCGACTCGTCAACTTGACCAAACGCAGTGGCGGCCGGGTCATCGCGGTCGGCACCACCGTGACGCGGGCCTTGGAGACGGTCGCCGACGATGGGGGACAGGTCAACGCCGGCGCCGGATGGACCGATTTGGTGCTCGATCCTGGCCGGCCGGTCCGGGTGGTCGACGGGCTGGTGACCGGGTGGCACGCGCCGGGTGCGTCACATCTTCTGCTGCTCGAGGCGGTTGCCGGTGCCGAGCTGGTTGCCGCGGCCTATCGCGAGGCCTTGCGCATGGGCTATCTCTGGCACGAATTCGGTGACAGCGCGTTGCTGCTGGCCGGCCGGGGATAGGGCGCGCCGAAAGTCAGCTGGTCCCGGACCTTGCGCCGTCGCCGGGGGACCATCGGGCGATGCGATGGCGGGGACGGACTGGTCTGCTAGCCGTGTTCGTGCTGCTCACCGCCTGCAGCGGGGGTGGTGCGGTCACTCGGGAGACCTCGGCCGGGCACTCCGCGGCTGCCACGTCGCCTCGGCCGACCAACCCGGCGACGGGTGGCCTCAACCTACGGCCGGGGGACAAGCCGCCGGTGTTGACGGCGGGGGCAAAGACCCATACGGCCGCTTCTGCAAAGGCGTTCGCGACGTACTTCGTCCAGGCCGTGGATTGGGGACTAGCCACTGCCGACCCGTATCTGATCTCCGCGATAAGCGCACCGAGCTGCCGCGCTTGCGCTGGTTACATCCAGAGCCTGACGGCCATGCGTACTCGGGGCGACTCGGTCCACGGCGCCCGGATTCAGGTCGTGTCGGCCACCATTATGCGGGGAACTCTGCCGCTGAAGGCCGACTACGGCGTCGAGCTCGTGATCCGCGAAGACGCTCCAGTCACCGCGTCAGCGGGAAGCGCGGCGCCATCGACCGACACCCGAGCGAACCAGGACTACGCGCGGGTCTATCTCGACTGGACGGCTGGCGGGTGGCAGGTCGTCGAGGAGACCGAGCGCTAACCCCACCCCACTAAACGCTGCGCATTTCGCGGGGATCCCGGACTCCAAGAAGACGTTCGAGCATCGCTTGCTATTCGGTCGCGGCAAATGCTGGGCTGCGCAGTCGTCAGCTCGGCGCTGTCCTTCGGCCCACGACGGCCAGGGCCGCGCTGTGGAGCACGCCATTGCTCGCGATCGCGCTGCCCTCGTGCACGCCGTCGCGACCGTTGAGGCCAGTGAACCGGCCGCCGGCTTCGACAACTATCGGGGCTAGCGCGGCCATGTCCCACAAGGACAGCTCCGGCTCCGCCGCCAGGTCGACTGCTCCCTCCGCCACCAGCATGTAGGACCAGAAGTCGCCGAACGCCCGGCTGCGCCACACCTCGTCGATCAATGTCAGGATCGCTGCGCGCCCGGTGGGCCCACCCCATCCGCCCAGCGACGAGTAGGACAGGCTCGCATCGGCGATCGTGCGTACGCCGGAGACCTGAAGGCGGCGTACGTCGCCATCGGTCGTGCTGCCCCACGCGCCGTCACCCCGCGCCGCCCACCACCGACGCCCGAGCGCCGGCGCTGACACCATGCCGACGACCGGATTGCGGTCGTCGAGCAGCGCGATGAGCGTCGCCCACACCGGTACGCCGCGGACGTAGTTCTTGGTCCCGTCTATGGGATCGATCACCCATTGGCGCGGCGAATCGCCGCTCAGGCCGAATTCCTCACCGCAGACCGCGTCGCCCGGTCGTGTGGCCGCCAGTTCGCCCCGGAGCGCCTGCTCCACTGCCCGGTCGGCGTCGCTGACCGGCGTGAGATCGGGCTTGGTGTCAACCTGCAGGTCGCGCGCGCGAAATCGGGAGAGGGAGATGCGGTCGGCGATATCGGCCAGGGAGTGGGCAAGATCCAGGTCGGTCAGGTAGGCGCCCACGACGGAACGGTAGCGCCACCTCCTCGCTGCTAACGTCCGGAGGGTGAGCGGACCCGGCCCGGACGTGCTCACGACGCGCATGATCGTCGGTCAGCTCGCGTCTCCGAGTCGGCTGCGGGTCGTCGCCGCACTCGCGCTGGGAGCGCGGAGCCCGTCCGAGATCGCTGATCGAGCCCAGCTCTCTGAGGAGGAGGCGAATGCGGCGCTGACCCGGCTGCTGAAAGGTGGCCTCGTCACCGTCGCCGAAGGCCAGTTCATCCTGCGTGAGCAGGCGTTCGCCGACGCGGCCCGTGCGGAGACGCCGCCCCGGCCGGCTCCGTCGTTCGGCCTGGTCGATGCGGCGACGAGCCGGGTCCTGGGCGCGTACCTGCGCGACGGCCGGCTGAGCGCGATTCCGGCGGCCGCACGCAAGCGACGAATGGTGCTGGAGTACCTGGCCTCCGCCTTCGAGCCCGGTCGTCGCTACGACGAATCGTCCGTGAACGCGATACTTCGAAGTTGGCACGAGGACGTGGCCGCGCTACGTCGCTATCTGGTCGAGGAAGGGCTCCTCAGCCGTGAGAAGGGGGAGTACTGGCGCAGCGGCGGCTGGGTCGACGTAATCGAGTGATCATCGGACCGAGGGGCAACGGGAGCGTTGCAGCGACTGAATTCGTGGGGTGCAAGAGTGCGATGAGCGTGGTGGGAGTGTCGGCCCGGGGTCAAGTGCCGCCGTTCTACGTCATGCGGATCTTGGAGGCCGTGGCGCACCGCCGCGCTTCCGGTCTCCCGGTGTACGACCTCACCGCGGGCCAGCCGTCGACGCCGGCGCCCGCGCAGGTACGAGCCGAGGCGCACCACGTGCTGGACGCGGACCGCATTGGCTATACCGGCGCCCTGGGGCTGCCCGTCCTGCGCGCTGCGATCGCGGCGCATTATCGGCGTACCTACGGCATCGGCGTGCAGCCCGGCGACGTGGCGGTGAGCACCGGCTCATCCGGTGCGTTCCTACTCGCGTTCCTCGCAGCGTTCGAACCCGGCGACGTTGTCGTCGTCGCACAGCCCGGATACCCGGCGTACCGGAACATGCTCACCGCGCTTGGCTGCACGGTGATCGCCATGCCCTGCGGGCCGGAAACGCGCTTCCAGCCGACGATCCGCATGCTCGATGCGCTCGATGCGGTGCCGGCTGGCCTCGTTCTCGCGAGTCCGGCCAATCCGACCGGTTCGATGGTGCCGCCGGACGAACTCGCTGCCATTTCGCGTTGGTGTGACGATCACGGCACGCGACTGGTCAGCGACGAGATCTACCACGGAATCTGCTACACGCAGTCACCCGGCTGCGCCTGGGCGACGAGCCGGCGCAGCATCGTCGTGAACTCCTTCTCCAAGTACTACTCGATGACCGGTTGGCGGCTGGGGTGGCTGCTCATGCCGCCCGAACTGGCCGACTCCGTGGATCGGCTGGCTGGAAACTTCGCGCTCTGTCCGCCCACCCTCGCGCAGCACGCGGCGGTCCGGGCGTTCGAGGCATATCGCGAGTTGGACGACAACGTCCGGCGCTACCGCGAGAACCGGGACTTGCTTCTCGCCCGGCTCCCCGGTGTCGGAATTGACAAGATCGCCCCCGCCGACGGTGCGTTCTACCTCTACGCGGATGTGTCGCGGTATACGGAGGATTCGCAATCGTGGGTGGCGAAGCTGCTGACCGACGTCGGGGTCGCGGTAGTCCCGGGCATCGACTTCGACCCGGTCAACGGCGGCCGGTTCATCCGGATGTCTTACGCCGGAGACACCGCCGAGATCGCGCAGGCAGTGGACATCCTCGGCGATTGGCTGAGCTGACCGGCGCCGACGCCGCTCGCACGTCGCGGACGGGTTAGCCATGTCCGGCGCCGATCAACCCGTCCGGCTTGTTTCGAGTCTTCGGCCTCGCGATCGGAGATATCCTCGGCGCGGGTTAAGGCGCGTGACCACTCGCGCCACCGGTACGCGTCGGCAGGAGGCGCAGGGTGACAGAGGACGGCATTCCGATCGCGTACTCGGCGCTCGAGAAGGGCGTACCCGTGGTGTCGGCATCCGGGCGCGAGTTCGGCAAGGTCGAGCACGTTCTCGAAATCCCTGCGGAGGATCTGTTCGACGGGATCGTCGTGACTACTCACGCTGGGCTGAAATTTGTCGACCGTGATCAGATCGAAACGATCACCACAACTCGCGTCCACTGTGTGCTCACCGACGAGCAGGCCGCAGCGCTGAAACCGCCGGCCGGCGGAGCCGTGTTCACTGTCGACGCGTCGGAGGATTCCGGCTCTTCGCTACATGATCGCTTCGGTCGCCTGTTCGGCCGCGCGCATTGGAAGCGGGAGGCATAGCCGCCGACCTCGCTCGGCTCGGCCGGGCATGTGGTCACGGCCAGGATCCACCCTGACCGCCTGATTGTCGTTCGTCAGCCGCCGGCCGTCCGGCTGGCCAGTAACCGACGGAAAGCCGCCAGCCGCTCAGGACTCGAGTGGCCGGCTGCGACCCAGGCGTCGAGCGTGCATCCGTCCCTGGCGGATCCATGCTCGCAGCCGGGCGGACATTGCGTGGCTCCGTCCTCGAGATCGGGGAACGCCCAGAGCAGATCGTCCGGGCTGACGTGGGCCAGCCCGAACGAGCGCAACCCGGGGGTATCGATAACCCAGCCGCCTTCGGGGAGGGGCAGTGCGATTGCGGAGCTCGACGTGTGTCGCCCTTTGCCAATCGCGCTTACTTCGCCGATCCGGCGTCCGGCGTCCGGCACCAGGGCGTTGATCAGCGTCGACTTGCCTACTCCGGAGTGCCCGACGAGCACCGAGACGTGTCCAGTGAGCGCAGCCCGCAGCTGGCCAAGGTCGCGGCCGAGTCCGGTCACGACGAACGGTAGGTCGAGTTCGGCGTAGCGGGCTAAGGCCTCGTCGGGCGGAGCAAGGTCGGACTTGGTGAGGCACAGCAAAGGCTCCATGCCTTCGGTCAGCGCGGCAACGAGGCACCGGTCAATCAGCCCGTAGCGAGGAGGCGGATCAGCCAGCGAGGCAACGATGACCAGTTGATCGGCGTTGGCGACAATCACCCGCTCGACCGGATCGGTGTCGTCCGCCGTCCGGCGGAGCACCGTCTCTCTCTCGGCAATACGCACGACGCGCGCCAACGTATCGGGCGCGCCCGACAGATCACCGATCACGCCCACTTGGTCGCCGACCGCGATTCCCCGCCGGCCCAGCTCGCGCGCCCGCATGGCAATCACTCGAACTCCGGGATTGTCCGGGGCGCCGACCAGGACCGTGTACCGCCCGCGGTCGACCGTGCTGACCATGCCGGTGACAGCGTCGTCGTGAGCGGGCCGCTGCTTCGATCGCGGTCGGGTGCCCCGCCCGGGTCGGATCCGGACATCGTCCTCGTCGAGGTCTCTCTGGTCGCCGCGCCGGCCGCCCGCCCCCGTCATTCCTGAGCGCCTAGCGGCCGATCAACCCGGACCACAAGGCGGGGAACTCCGGCAGCGTCTTGCTCGTCACCGAGATGTCATCAACCCGCACGCCGTCGACGAGCAAGCCGAGGACCGCGCCGGCAGTCGCCATTCGGTGGTCCCCGTACGCGTGCCAGATCTCGCCGTGCAGCGGACGCGGCGTGATGGCCAGCCCGTCGTCGAGTTCCGTGACCGACCCGCCGAGTCGGCGGAGCTCGGTGGCGAGTGCGACGATGCGGTCCGTCTCGTGGCCGCGGGTGTGTGCCAGGCCCCGGAGCCGCGACGGGCTGTCGGCGAGGGCGGCCATAGCGGCGATCACCGTGGCGAGTTCCGTCACGTTGCGTAGGTCGACATCCAGGCCGCCAATTGATCCGGTTCCCGCGATCGTGACGGCATCGGCCTGCCGTTCGACGCGCGCCCCCATGCGGGATAGCAGCTCTGGCAGGTCGTCACCCGGTTGGGTGGTCTGCTCGGGCCAGCCGGGCACCGTCACGGCCCCACCGGTGACCACGGCGGCGGCGAGGAACGGTGCCGCATTCGAGAGATCCGGCTCCACCGTCAGCGTGCGGGCGCGGATCGGACCGTTAGCGACGTGCCAGGCCGACGCCGACGGCCGGGAGACGTCAACCCCGGCGCCATGAAGCATGTCCACCGTCATGTCCAGATGGGGCTGGGACGGCACAGGGTTGCTCCCGGTGTGGAGTAGGTCCAGCCCTTTGTCGTAGCGCGCGCCGGCCAGGAGTAGGCCAGAGATGAACTGCGAGGACCCGGAAGCGTCGACGTGCACTCTCCCGCCGGCAATCACACCGTTGCCACGGACGGTGAACGGTAACCGCTCCCGGCCGGCGTCCTCGACGACGACACCGGCCTGACGTAATCCGTCGATGAGCGCCCACATCGGCCGTTCCCGCGCTCGTTCGTCGCCGTCGAAGGTCACTGGTCCACGCGCGAGCCCGGCCAGCGCCGGAACGAAGCGCATTACGGTTCCGGCGAGTCCGGTGGCGACGACGGCACCGTGGAGGGACTCCGGTTCCACCCGCCAGTCGTCGTCCTTGTCGGCGATGTGGACGCCGAGTGCCCGGAGCGCCTCGACCATGAGCTCCGTGTCACGGGCCCGCAGCGGGCGACGAATCAGGGATTCGCCATCGGCGAGTGCAGCCAGCACGAGGGCCCGATTGGTGATCGACTTTGATCCGGGCAACGCGATCTGGCCCCGCACCGGCCCGAGGGCGCGTGGCGCATGCCACGGCGTCGGCGCACGAGCAGGCTCGGATCGCACGGGCACTAGTCTGCCGGATATCCGCACCGGTTGCGGCACGATCAGGTTCGTCGCCGCGCGCGGCACACTGGTGAGCATGTGTGGTCGCTATGTCAACGTCGCCTCGACCGCGGACCTGGCAGACGAGTTCGACGTCGTGGAGACGCTCGGCGAAGACCTTCCGCCGTCCTGGAACGTCGCCCCGACTGATCCGGTCCGGGTCGTCCTCATGCGGCCCCCCAGCCACGACCGCGCGGCGCCAGCCGTTCGGCAGCTACGCACCGTGGATTGGGGTCTGCTGCCCAGCTGGTCGAAGTCCCGCAGCGGTGGCGCCAAGATGATCAACGCTCGGAGCGAGACCGTCACGACGAAGATGGCCTTCAAGGCCGCGGCCGCCCGGAGGCGGTGCCTGGCCCCGGCCCTCGGGTACTACGAATGGAAACACGACGGCGCTCGCACCATCCCGTATTTCCTCCATGCGCCGGACGAGCAACTGCTCGCCATGGCCGGCCTCTACGAGATCTGGCGGGACGAGTCGCTGCCCGAGGACGATCCGCGACGATGGGTGTGGACGTGCTCGATCATCACCCGGCCGGCCACCGACATCATCGGTGAAATCCATGATCGCTGCCCGGTGCTCGTCCCGCGCGACCTGCACGAGTCGTGGCTCGACTGCAGCGCGGACGACCCGCTCGTTGCCGAACAGTTGCTCGCGGCCATGCCCGAGCCACATCTCGAGCCACGCCGGGTGCCTAAAGCGGTCGGCAATGTCAAGAACAACGGGCCGGAACTGATCGAGGCACTCGACGAGCAGCAGGACGACATGCTGCCCCTGCAACTTGATGAGGCTCGAGCGAGACCGGCCGGGTCATAGGCGCGATAAGAGCTTGCGCTGTCCGGTGAAACCGCATCGTCGCCGAGGCAACGCACCCATCCGAGTCCGCCCCAACCGCGTCGTTCCGTGCTGGTGGTCTTGCCGGGCTGACGGCCAGGTGCGTGGCATCGACGACTACCGGGCTCGCGATGGCCTCGTCGCCGAGAAATCGTCGTACGTGAAAGGGTGACATTGGTGGCGACAAGGTCAGTGGGTGATCGGAGCGGTTGATGGCTCGTCCGGCCGTGCGCCGTACGACGCGTCGGGTCGAGGTCACCACGCCCCGCGGTGTGGCGTGGGCCGACATGGATCGACCGGCGGGTACACCGCTTGGCCTGCTCGTGCTCGGGCACGGTGCGGGCGGCGGGGTCGAGGCAGCCGACTTGCTCGCGACACGGCGGGCGGCCCTCGAGACCGAGTGGGCGGTCGCGCGAGTCACTCAGCCATATCGCGTCGCGGGTCGTCGATCGCCGCCGGCCGGTCCGGTCCTCGATGAGGCGTGGCTACCCGTGGTCACGAAGCTGCGCTCCGGCCGCGGTCTCAGGCTCCTGCCCGTCGTGTTCGGAGGACGATCCAGCGGGGCGCGGGTGGCCTGCCGCACCGCGACGGCCGGGCATGCGGCCGGTGTGCTCGCACTGGCTTTTCCGCTGCATCCGCCCGGTCATCCCGAACGGAGCCGGCTGGACGAGTTGGCCGAGCCGACCGTCCCCGTGCTGGTCGTGCAGGGCGACCGGGACCCGTTCGGTATGCCGCCGACCGCCGACGGACGTCGCATCGTCGTCGTGCCGGGAGATCACTCGCTTCGCAGCGCGGCCGAACCGATCCGCCTGGCGGTCGCGGCGTTCCTGACGTCTCTCGTCGGATAGAACCGGGGTCGGGCGGCGACGGACAGCTCATGTCGTCGCTATGAGCGCAACCTTTGCCGACGTGAGATCCACCAGGTCAGCGGGCGCGAGTTCCACCTGGAGCCCGCGCTTGCCGGCGGAGACGAACACCGTCGCGAACTGCGGAGCGGTCGAGTCGATCACGACCGGCAGCGGACTCCGCTGCGCGAGCGGCGAGATGCCACCGATGACATAGCCGGTCGCGCGCGCCGCTGCCGCCGGATCGGCCATGTCCGCGCGCTTTCCGCCGAGAGCGGTGGCCAGCGCCTTCAGGCTCAACCGGCCGGATACCGGGACGACGGCGCACACGAGCTGGGTGTCGACAACGGCAATGAGCGTCTTGAACACTCGCTCCGCGGGCACGCCCAGCGCCCGGGCCGCCTCTTCGCCGAAGCCATCGGCGCGAGGGTCGTGCGCATACGCGTGAATGGTGTGGGTCACCCGCCTGCGGACGAGCAGTGCGGTTGCTCGTGTCGCCGTGGCCATGCCGCCAAACCTAGGACCGTCGCGATGCGTAGCTTCCCGCGTATCTGTGGTGCGGCTGGGGTTGGTGAGGTGCTCAGGTGTTATCAGCCGTCCCACGATTGCGCGGGAAGCGACAACGCGCTGGGCGCGATCGAGCGCCGCGACGTGTGGCTTGTCGCGAATCTGTGGTGCCGCTGGGGTTGGTGAGGTGCGCGGGAGTTGTCGGCTTGCTCAGAAGTGCGCGGGAAGCGACAGCGAGCTAGGCGCGATCGTGACCTCGACAACGCAGCGGGAATGCGAGAGGCAAGTCCCGCCGTTCCCTCCCAGAGGCTTGACACGGTCGGGCGAGTAACCAGACACCGAAAGGGCGACACGAGTGAACACGGTGTTGACACCGATGAACCTGGGGCTGGCCTGGCCCGAGGAGGCGATCACCGTCCCGTCCGTCAGGCTCGATCCGGCGGCCGTATCCTGGCCACAGCGAGGCGGAACGGCTCCGGCTCGAGAGGAGAGCGCGGTGCCAGAGGAAACGGTCGAAGAGCGACGAGCGCGTTTCGAGCGCGACGCCCTGCCGTTCCTCGATCAGCTCTACGCGGCGGCGATGCGGATGACTCGGAATCCGACCGATGCCGAAGACCTCGTGCAGGAGACGTACGTCAAGGCTTTCGCCGCGTTCCACCAATTTACCGAGGGCACCAATCTCAAGGCTTGGCTCTACCGCATCCTCACCAACACGTTCATCAATAACTACCGCAAGAAGCAGCGGCAGCCGCAGGAATCGAATTCGGACACCGTCGAAGACTGGCAGTTGGCGCGCGCCGAGTCGCACACGTCGAGCGGTCTGCGATCGGCGGAGGTGGAAGCGCTGGATCACCTGCCTGACAACGACGTCAAGAACGCGTTGCAGGCATTGCCGGAAGACTTCCGATTGGCCGTATATCTCGCTGACGTCGAGGGATTTTCATACAAGGAGATCGCCGAGATCATGGGTACGCCGATCGGGACGGTGATGTCCCGGCTACATCGCGGTCGTCGTCAGCTGCAGGGTTTACTCGCGGACTACGCCCGCGATCGTGGCCTCATTGGCGCGTCGACCGGGGGTGAGTCCTGATGGTTATGGGATTCGGGCCGGGCGGCATCGACTGTGACGACGTCCTGCGCGATGTTTATCTCTACCTGGATGACGAGACCGACCAGGAGGCGCGCCATCGGATCCGAAAGCACTTGGACGGCTGCGGACCCTGCCTGCGTGAGTTCGGGTTGGAACAGGACCTCAAGGCACTGGTAGCCCGGTGTTGTGGCGGTGATGTCGCACCCGCAACATTGCGCGAACGGATCCGCGTGCGCCTCACCGAGGTGACCGTGGAGACGTCCTACCTCGAATACCGCGCCGAATAACCGCGCGCTTGCCGGCTCGTCCCATCGGCTCGCCTGAGAGCGCCGCATTGCTGCTCCCGGGGATCAGCGCTAGCCGAGCGGTGGCATGCTCGGATGCGTGTCGGCCCTATCGGATCTGCTCGCGGCCCGTAGCTCGCTGAACGAGGCGCAGATAGCACACGTTCAGCGGCTCGTTGGGGAATGGCAGCTGCTCGCTGATCTGGCCTTCTCGGATTTGCTGCTGTGGGTAACGGCCGAGGTGAGCAGCGAAGGAGACGTCACGTTCTTGTGCGCGGCTCAGTGCCGTCCGACGACGGGGCCGACGGCGTACCTCTTCGACCAAGTCGGCAGCATGCTCTACGGGCACCGCGCGGCGCCGT
>Ga0207693_10000848_pt1 | contig 27279 bp, 25 predicted proteins | sample LARL81metaG_FD_184347 | JGI IMG/M metagenome (GOLD analysis project Ga0207693, IMG submission 184347) | Corn, switchgrass and miscanthus rhizosphere microbial communities from Kellogg Biological Station, Michigan, USA - LAR L8-1 metaG... | ecosystem: Host-associated > Plants > Roots >... | reverse complement strand
TCCCTGCGCCGCCGTCACCGTCTTGCGCCAGTCGCGTCGGGGCAGCGGGGCTCGCAACCACGGCAGCGCCCAGCCCGCTGCGAGGAAGGCGTAGCGCGCAAGGCCGATCAGGAGCACCCAGCCACCGGCCGTCGGGGCGACCTCGACGCTGAGCACGAGGATCAGGAAGGCGTCGACCTCGCCGTCCAGCTTCGCGCCGAGCGCCGACTGCGTCGCCGTGCGCCGCGCGAGCCAGCCGTCCACGAAGTCGAGCGCGAGCGCGATGGACGCCAGAGCCACAAGGGTCGCGGTCGCCACGGGCAGCTCGAAGGAAGCCGCCGTCAGCGCGGCGACGCCCACCGCGAGCGTCGCACGGGTCATCGTCACCCAGCTGGCCCAGCTGAGACCTGCTGACGGATCCCGCCAGAGAGCACGCGCGAGCGCCAGGTTCAGCGCCAGGCCGCTGGCAAGACCGACGAACCAGCCTGCGCCGCCGATTCCCACCGTCCGCGCGAGCACGGCGAGGAGCAGGACGGTCGCGACGAGCCCGGCCAGCGGGCCGACCTGCTTGCCGAGATCGGGCAGCGGCTTCCGGCCCGCCCGCACTGTTGCTCCCCGCTCGAGCATCGAGGGAGATTACGGTGCCCTGCATGCGTCGGTTTGCCGAGAGGGCGTGAGCGAGAACGAGCGCGGCGCGCTCGTCGAGGCGCTGCAGCCCGCCCAGCAGGCGGTGTTCGGGCCGGGCGAGTACGTCGAACAGGAGAGCTTCGTCCGCGCATCCGAGTTGCGGTCGCTCGCAGCGCGGGCGGACATCGGTCCCGGCGTCTCCGTGCTCGACCTGTGCTGCGGCGTTGCCGGCCCGGGCCGGTTCGTCACGCGGGAGCTCGGCTGCCTCTACCTCGGCGTGGACGCGAGCGAAGACGCCGTCGCCGTCGCCCGCGAGCGCGCCGGCGACCTGCCCAGCCGCTTCGCGGTCGCACGCGTCCCGCCGCTACCGCCGGGCACGTTCGACGTCGTGCTCCTGCTCGAGACGATGCTCGCGTTCGCCGACAAGGAGGCGCTCCTGCAGGAAGTCGCACCAGCGCTTGCGGTCGGCGGGCGGTTCGCGTTCACGCTGGAGGAGGGCGTGCCGCTGAGCGAGTCGGAGCAGGCGCTGATGCCGGCGGCAGACACCGTCTGGCTCACCCCGCTGGAGGAGATGCACTCGCTGCTCGAGCGATCCGGCCTCGCCGTTCGCTGGGAAGAGGAGTGGAGCGAGTCGCACCGCGAGGTGGCCGCTGGGCTGGCGGGCGCCTACGCCGCCGACTCGGAGGCGATCGCGCGCCGCATCGGACGCCGGAGGCTGGACGATCTCCTGACGGCACACCAGCTGTGGAGCGAATGGCTCGCGACGGGACGCGTGCGCAAGTTCGCGCTCGTCGCGGAGCGGACGGAGCGCTGAAAGGCAACATCCGGTCCCGGACTGCGACCGTAGTGAGACCTGCGCCATGACATTCAGAACCGAGAGCCGCATCGCGATCGCCGCCACCGTGCCCGAGGTCTGGGCCTATATGTGCGACGTCGGCCGCTGGCACGAGTGGGCGCCGACCGTCATCGAGTGCCGCGTTCGCGGCGGCGGTCCTCTCGAGCCCGGCGCACGACTGGACCAGCGGGCGAAAGGGATCCTCGGCACGAGTCGCACGCGCAGCCAGGAGGTGACCACCGTCGACGAGCCTCGCCACGTGGCGTTCGCCGGGCCGTTGGGCACCTCCAGGGCGCGCTGGGGGATGGAGCTCGAGCCGCTGGGCGACGACCGGACCGACGCGCTGATGTGGATCGAGGTCGACCTGGCCGGGCCCATGCGGGCGATTCCCGACAGCCTGCTCGAGGGCCGAATTCAGCGCGTGAGCGACCTCGAGATGACGCTGATCAAGGCCGCGGTCGAGGGCGGGACCGCGTCGTGAGCCAGGGCGACCAGACTCGCGAACACCTGATCGAGGTGTACCGCAAGAAGGCCAAGCGCTACGACATCACCTCGAGGCTCTATCCCGCGCCCGGCTATCCCCAGCGGGGACAGCGCCGCCAGGCGGTACAGGAGCTTCGGCTTGGTCGAGGCGACACGGTCGTCGACATGGCCTGCGGCACGGGGCTGAACTTCTCGTTGCTCGAGGAGGCGGTCGGGCCCGAGGGCCGGATCGTCGGTGTCGACTTGACCGACGCGATGCTCGACCAGGCACGCGGTCGGATCGAGACGAACGGCTGGAGCAACGTCAGCCTCGTTCACGCCGACGCAACGGAGTTCGACTTCCCGGCGGGAATCGACGCGATCCTGTCGACCTACGCCCTGACCCAGGTTCCCGAGTGCCGAGAGGTCATCGCCCACGGGGCGGCCGCCCTCTCCGGCGGCGGGCGCTGGGCGGTGCTGGATCTCAAGGTTCCCGACAGCACGCCGCGGTGGCTGGCGCAAGTCGGAACAGCAACGGTGCGCCCGTTCGCCTCCATCGACGAATGGATCGCGCGCCGTCCGTGGAACGCGATCCGCACGGCCATGCAGGAAACGCTGGTCGACGTGTCCTGGACCGAGTTGTTCTTCGGAACCGCGTTCCTCGCTGCCGGCTCGCGCGACTCCCGGCTGTAGGTCGCTCAGTCGGCGGCCCCGTCAGCTGGTGATGTGCGGTTTGGCGGCGGTCGCCGGCTCTTCGTTGCCGTCCACCTTCGCGATGGTGCGCATCGCGCCGTCGAGGACGACCTTCGTCCAGCGTTCGCTGAAGCCGGCGAGGAACGCGGCGACCACGTAGAAGTGGAACGTCAGGTCCGCTTGCTTGATCGGCACCAACGACGTGGTCACGAGCAGGGAAATGGCGACCCCGGAGATCGCCCCGATGACCGGGCGGAAGGCGCCGAGCCGACGAACCCCCGAGGAGCCGAGCTCGTGGTCGACATTGAACCCGCCGCGGTGGCCTCCCATGCGGATCAGCACGCTCACGATCGCGCCGACTGCCCCGGCGGCCATGCAGGCGTAGAAGCGCCGGACGCCGCCGTGATGGAGGTCGAGCAGACCGAAGCCCGCGAGCGCGCCTGCGCAGGCGAGCCCTGCGAGCGCGACGAACGGAATGCCGATGAGCAGCATTCCCGTGGCGTAGTGGAGCCGCGCCTGTTTCTCGCCCGCCCTCTGGTAGTAGTCCTCGATTCGGCTCAACTCGAGCTGGATCTCACGGCAGAAGCTGTCGATCCGGGCGGCTGCGCGACGCTTCCGGTCCTGCTCTTCGCCTTGGCGGCGCGCCTTCGCCGCCTGCGTCTCGCGCGGAGCCGCTGTGCTCGGGGTGGGCGCCTCGGAGGGGTGCGCCGGCAGGTCGGGGTTCTGTCGCCGCCACTCGCTCTCGATGAAGCCGAGCACGTGCTTCTCCACCGACATCAACCACGGCAGCACGACCGCCTGATAGATGCCTTCGAGTCCCCAGTGCGCCTTGACCGCAAGCACGTCGCACTGGTGCAGCAGGTTCGCGAGTTGCGGAAACTCGACCGTCGCCCAGTCGGTTTGCCGGAAGATGCGGTACTGCGGGATGCGGTGCCACAGACGCAACCGCTGGGCGAGTCGGCGCATGCGCTGAGCACCGTCTTCGGGCGGCGGGATTTCGGCGAGCGCCACTCCGGACGCCTCGTGCTGGCACCAGTAGTCGTCGGCGAGCCGCCCGTGGTGGCCCACCTCCCTCTTCTCGAAGTCCGCGAGCACTTCTTCGAACTCGCGCCGTGCATGAGTGAGCTGAGATGGGCCGGCGCCTTCGCGTACCAGCTGGACATCCCACCGCCAGTGCGCGCGTGCCACGTCTGAGAAGGACGTGCGCACGGCTGCGGCGTTGCCATCCCCGCTCCCGTTGCTTGCAACTGGCTGCGTGCGCTTAGCCATCATCGCCTCCGTGCCGCAGCTTCGTAACGGTCGGTACGAGCGTAGTCTCCGACGCGAAAGTCGGCAACCCCCGGGAGCGGGCGTCACCGTGGACAAGTCTGGGCGGCGGGCTCGAGCCGGGTGGTCTCCGCATCAGTAGGCCTCGGCCAGCTGATGGACGTGGTCGGCTGCACTCTCGGTGATCGGATCGCCGTGGCCGACGCCGACGATGAGCGCGTCGAACGACGCCAGGCGCCCGAGGCTGGCCTTGTGCTGCACATGGTTGAGATTGAACGCCTTCCAGCCCGCGCAGAGATTCGGCCAGGTCGCGATCCCGTCGCCGGCGATCAAGAACCGGCGCTCGGGCCACCAGAACGTCAGGTGTCCCGGCGAGTGGCCGGGCGAGTGCATGACCTGCAGCGGTCCGAATGAATCTCCCTCGTCGAGGAGTTCGTCGACGGGACACGGGGTGTGCCGTGGGCGATCGAGCCAGAGGCCCAGCTGGAACGGGATCAGCCTGAGCGATTGGTGCGGGAGGATCGAGACCGCTTGCGCGCGGCGGTCGCCGGCAACGATGTCGGCCTCCCAGCGGTGCGCGTACACCGTCGCGCCGGTGGCGCGCTTGAGCTCCGCGAGACCGCCGAGGTGCGAGCGATGCCCGTGTGTGATCGCGATCCGAGCGATGTCGGTGGGAGAACGCCCCAGACGTCGCACGGCGTCGAGGACGAGGCGCGCGTCTCCCTCGAAGAGCGTGTCGACGAGCAACAGCTCGCCGCGGGCCTCGAGCAGAAAGGCGTGGACGTGCCCGCCCTTGCCGTGGCCGAGGCTGTAGAGCCCTGGCGCGAGCTCCTTCATGCGGTCGCGGTCGTGGCGGCCGCCGGGGCGGCCGCGGCCGGCGCTGCTGCGCGCTTCCAGGGCGCGAACGGATTCGCGACTCCCTCGAGCGACGGCGCAAGCTCGGGGCAGTGGCGCAGGAGCACGGTGCGCATGCTGTTCGACTCGACCCAGTCGATCCCGGCCTTGGTGTAGACCTCCGGCCGGTAGTCGTCGGTGAAGAAGCGGTCGGCCTCGAGGCGGCGCGAGGCCATCAGGATGAAGACGCGGAACGCCGTGTCGCTGAAGCCGAAGCCCTCCGGCTTCGGCTCCGCGTACAGGCCGATCATCAGGTCGACGCGCTCGACATCGCCGTAGACGCGCTGCAGCTCTGCCGCGAGGTCCGCGTCTCCGCCGGTCATCTCCTCGAAGGTCGCCGGCGCCTTGAGGTGGAACAGCCGCCGGAACTCGTTGTAGCGCGGCACACCGCGCTCGCGCGTGCGCACGATGTCGATGGTGGCCAGGTCGAGCAGCTCACCGTCGGGGCGGTTGAACCGCTGCAGGCTGCGCGGGTAGTTGTGGAGGGTGATCGCTCCCGGGTTGGCGATGCCGAAGGAATACAGCGCGTCGGCGAGCGGAATCTGCTGCAGGCACTCGCGGACGTGGAGCGCGTTCACCTCGTCGAAGGTGCGCTGCTGGAGCACTCGGTCGTCGGCGAGGCCGCGGAATGTGTAGTCGTCGGGGATCAGCGGGTGCATCCGGTAGACGCCGACGAACTCCTCGGTCAGTGAATACGGGACGCCGAAGAGCGCTTTCTTCGACCCCGGGATTCCGTGGAAGAACTCGGTGCTCGTGCGGCGGCCGAAGGTTCTGTCGAAGCGTTCGCCGAGAATCCCGAACCAGTTGGCGCGCAGCCCGCGGACGGTCGTCGGGTGGGCGATGATCGCGGGCGTCCAGTCGACGGTGTGGATCTTGGCCATGAGCGCGGCGTTGACGAGGCGCGCCTTCTCGTACAGCGTCTGGTCGTCGAGCTCCGGATACTCGGAGTGCAGGCGCTCGCAGATCGCGTTGTGCTCGAGCATGAAGAGCGCATGGAGCAGCGCGAGGCCGACCCAGAAGTTGCCGGCCACGCCGCGCAGGTCGACGTGCGCCTCCACTTCCTCGGGCAGCAGCCCTTCGGGCGTGATGCGCAGCAGGCCGCCCTCCCCGGCGCGGATCGCGCGCGCGAAGGTGGGTTCGCTGCCGTAGATCTGCGAGCCGTCCCACCAATGCGTGTCGGCGGTGACGAATGTCGGGGGACCGGAAGGATCGGCGCTCGGATCCCTTCGCGTCCGCTGGATCTCCATCGGGTGCTGCGGCCACTGATCGTCTTCCGCCAGCTCGATCCGCCACGGGTTCTCGGTCTCGTTCTGGCCGTGGCTGAACCAGTCGTGCACCTCGAACTGGATCCACGCGCCGGCGAGCAGGTTGAGGGTCGTCGCCGGGATGAACTCCTTCCGGGTCAGGAGCTCGAGGCTGACGCGTCGCGGGTTGGGCTCGAGCAGACGGTCGTCCGGATCGGGAAAGGCATGCTCGAGCGGGACGTTGCGACCGAAGCGGCTTCCGAGCCCTCCCATCAGCGGATCCCCGAGGTCGTTGTACGTCCCGTCGATCGTGCGGGCGGTCAGGTGGTCGGCGTGCCACTCGTCGCCGGCGGGAGGCACGTCGAGCGGCCCGCGACCGGAGTCGTAGAGGTTCTTCGCGCGGAGCTTGAAGCGGAGCCCGAGCACGACGAGCAGTCCCAGCGGCCAGGGCAGCTTGTCCCACCCGATCCGGCGATCGACCGACTCGGTCAACGAGCTGTACAGCTGCTTGAACATCCCGCCTCCTCTGCGCACGGCTTCCGATCGGCCCGTTCTGCCGCATGGGACGGGACGTACTTGCGCGGTATCGTGACGCCGCCCGTGAGCGCCGTCAAGGGTTCGGACCCCCCGCCGCACATCGCCGACGTGATCCGTCGCCTCAGGACGATCGAGGCCTCGGAGTCCCGTTCGGACGGTGTCGCCTGCTTCGCCCGGCTGTACCGCGAGGTCACCGTCGGTGTCCGCGCGGAGTTGACGCGACAGGGTTTCGCCGACAATCGCTTCCTCGAGACGCTCGACGTCCACTTCGCAGACCTGTTCTTCTCCGCGCTCGAGTCCTACGGCCGCAACCCCGCCGTCACGCCCGCGGCGTGGGTTCCGCTGTTCGAGCAGCGCGCGCGCCGCGGCATAGCGCCGCTGCAGTTCGCGCTCGCCGGGATGAACGCCCACATCAATCGTGACCTCCCGGTCGCGCTCGTCACCACCTGCCGCGAGCTCGGCCTCGATCTCGCCGAGGGGTCCCGGGAACACGCCGACTTCGAACGGGTCGATGCGTTGCTCGCCCACGTCGAAGCGCACGTGAAGAGGCAGTACGTGACCGGCTGGCTGGCGTGGGTCGACCGGCTCGTCCACCGGCTGCGGCGCATCGACGACGTCGTGGCGATGTGGGACGTGGGGCGAGCCCGCGACGCAGCCTGGACGAACGCACAGGCCCTCTGGGCACTCGACGACGAGCCGCCACTGGCGAGGGACTACCTGGTCGCGCTCGACCGGATGGTCGGCTTCGCCAGCCGCGGGCTTCTCGTTCCAGCCGACTCGTGGCTGCTCAAACTCGGCCGCGCGCTCTCCGGGTAAAGGCATGGACGCCCTGCAGCGGGCCGCCCCGGAACAGGCCCGGATTCTCGTTGCCTATAGTCTGCAGGTAGCGACACCCTGGGGAGTCAGAGTTGCCGTCGAGCCGCCCATCGTCGCTGCGGCTTCGGATCGACCCGATGGTCGATCAGCCGCCTTGCGAGAAGGTGGAGCTTTTCTTGCTCGGCGGCTTCGAGCTCCGGGCGGGCACTCGACGGGTCGAACTGCCGTTCCGCGTGCAGCGTCTGGCCGCGTTCCTCGCGCTCGCGAATCGGCGCCTCCATCGCTCCTACGTCTCGGGACAGCTGTGGCTGGACGTGACGCAGGACCAGGCGTACGGCTCCTTGAGAGCAGCCGTGTGGGAGGCACGACGGCTCGCGAACCCACTTGTCGAGGCGACAAGCAGGCATGTCGCGCTCTCGCCGATCGTGATCGTCGACGCCCACGAGCTGTCGGCCTGCGCAGACCGCCTTCTCGACGAGCACGCGGTTCGCTGGGACGACGTCGGCTACCTCTCGGGCGCGGGCAACGAACTCTTGCCGGACTGGTACGAAGACTGGGTGGTCGAAGAACGCGATCAGCTACGCGAGCGGCGGGCACTGGCCCTCGAGGCTGCAGCCGAACGGCTGATCCGGGAGCAGCGCTACGCGCAGGCCTCGTCGGCCGCCTTGGCGACGATCAGAGCCGATCCGCTGCGTGAGAGCGCCTACGAACTGCTGATCGGTTCGTACCTGGCGACCGGGAACGCATCCGGCGCTCGTCGGCAGTTCGAGCTCTTGAAGACCCGTCTTCGCAGCATCGGCCTCCGACCGACCAACAGGCTCGAGGATCTGGTGCGCGAGCTGGGCTGAACGTCACCGCGTACCCGGTCGCACAGCTCTGGCCCACCCGGTACGGCCCGTCAGCCCTTGCAGAACGCGATCACGTCCCAGTCCGTCGGATCGGAAATGAGGCCGTCGCCCCTGGTCAGGTTCACGATGGCCGACATCCAAAGGATGTAGGCGCACGGCTTCAGCGTGCTGATGTTGAAGTCATGGCCGGCCGGGCCCGACGCCGACTCGCCGGAAACGATCGCCGGCACGAAGGAGAACGGGGCGGGCGGCACGGGCACGGGCGGAATGCCCACGCCGGTCGGGATGCCCTGGCCCTGCAACCAGAGGAGCACGCTTCCCAGGTACGGGTGGTAACAGGTGTAGAGCGCGTGGACGTGGTCGTGCTGCTTGTCGCACCCGGTCGATCCAGGAGCGACCATCTCGGCGATATTGAGCGAGCAGACGGTGCGGGTCGACACCGGACCGCCGTCCCACTCGTCGTGGCGGACATACTTGTAGGTCGTATTGCTGAAGGCGATCTTCGTCAGATCGTTCGCGCTCACGGTCGGCCCCGGGCCAACCTCACGCGCCTCGAAGAAGATCCGGTAGGTCGGCTTCTCCGAGTGGGGCGGGATGCCGGCCGCGAGCGAGTCGCCTGCCTTCAGGCCGGGCGCGGGAACGGTCAGATCCACCACTTCGTTCGTGAACTGCGTCGTGTCGAGCCGGGCGAGCATGTCGGTCCCTGCGAGGCCGCCGCCGGCCACGAACTTCCCTCCCCCACCCTGGCTGAAGTCGTTGTCGCGCGGAACCTCGATCCAGCCGTTGGCCTTGACGTTCTTGTTGACGTCGACGACGAGGTCGGACTGGAGCTTCCGGTGGATGGTGACCTGCGCACCAGGGTTGTTGACCCAGTACTCCTCCGCTCTTTGATTCCAATTCGCACCGTCGTAGTCCCAGAACAAGAGCTGGCCGATGACGGTCGGCGGGATCTGGGCCCCGAGGACGTCCTGGGCCTGTGCCGGTGCCGAGTTCGGGTACTTGGCGATCCGGAAGTGGTATTCGTAGGCCGTCGGGCTGTCGCCGCTCGGCATGGTGCCCTCGAGCGGGATGGTGTCCGTGAAGGCATAGCCGCCGGCCGTCGTCGTGCCGTCCGCCTGGAACTCGCCGTCCACGGCAAAGATGCTGTAGATCCCCACCTTCGTGAAGAGCGGGATCGTCTCCGGCGGCGGACAGACGCGGATACAGAAGCGCCGGCAGCGCAGGAAGCAGATCCAGTGGCACAGCTGGATGCAGTACCGCTGAAGGTGCAGCTCGGAGACGAGCGTCGTGAACGTCTTGACGTCGCCCGCGCCGACCGCCAGGCTCAACCGCTCGAGCTCCGCGGGCTTATCGGCAAGCGCTCCGACCGCCTTCCCGAACGCCAACGCCTCCTGCAGCTCGTTGTCGATCGCCTTGAGCGGGAACTCGCGACAGAGCGTCAGGCAGATGAGGACACAACGCCAGCTGCAGAACCACCCGCAGATCCAGTAGCACCAGCGGCTGAGACCCGCGTCCCCGAGAGCTGCCTTCAGCTTCTCCGCATCTCCCGCCTCAGAGGCCGCCACCGCGGCATCGAACGCCTTCCTGTTCTCGAGCAGCGCGCGGAGCGCGTCGCCTGAGTCGCTCAGCTCCGCGGCCAGGTTCGGCCGCTCGGCGAGCGGCTCGCAGAGCCAGCGGCAGACGAGCCGGTAGTACACGAAGCACACCCAGTGGCAGAAGAAGTGGCAGTACGGCCCCAGCTTCTGCGCCTTGACGAGACGCTGAAATGCGGCCTTGTCGCGCTTCTCGATCGCGGCGACGAGCTGCAGCACGAGCTTCTCGTTCGAGGTGATCCGGACGACGGCTTCCGCGAACAGCCGGGGATCGAGCTTCGGCTGTTCGACAGGCGGCGGTCCGCAGAGCTCGAAGCAGAGGAAGACGCACTCCTTCAGCCGGATCCACTCGCAGATCAAGCGGCAGACGAGCGGCGGCCTGAGCCGGAGCGCAGCTTGGAACGCCTTCGGGTCCTGTCTCCGGAACGCCTCGTAGGCGGCGATGAACGACTTCTCGGAACGCGCCAGTCGACCGACTGCACCCGCCTCTTCGAGCAGGTCGCGAAACACATCGAGCTCGAAACCCTGATCTGCCATGACGCTCCCCCGGTAGCCCCTCGGTGGACGCGGGCACGCTCGCAGGTGGGACGTTACGGAAGCGTTACTCGAGCGTTACGACAATTCGGCGCCGCGAGCTGGAAGCAAGTCGCTGCTCAAGGTCGCCGGGAACGTCTTGCTCTTCGGCGACCTGACAGGCGTCGCGGTCAGTCGGCAGTATCTCTGGCCAGCGGTCCGTCGGCGGCGGGAGTGGGCCCATCGGTCCGCGTCTTCGCCCCGACGGCGATTCCGCCGAAAAGCGCAGTCCCCGTGAGGGTGAGCACCGGCGCATCCGGGTCGCCCTGCGCCGACGACCGGGTGTCGACCCCGCCGGCGAAGGCCTTCAATTCGGATTCGACGCGCCAGCCCGGCGGTGTCTTGATTGCGATCCCGCCGAAGAGCGTGTGGAGAGCCAGCCGTGCGCCGGGCGCGAGCTCGACCTCGCCGAGGTCGACATCGATACCGCCGTACCACGCCAGCATCGAGCCTCCGGTGAACGCCTTGGCTCGGCTCTCGAGCGTGATGCCGTTGAAGACGGCGACGAGGCGAAGATCGTCGCTCTCTTCGTCGCCCTGCGAAGGGACGGCCCGCCGGACGAACGCAGCTGCAGCCACCATTCCCGCCCAAGCCCCGAGCTCGAAGAGGAGTACTCCGCGGAGCGAACGCATCACGTTCAAGCGTACAAGGGCTTGTCTACACGTAGGATTCCGTGTCCTTCGAAGGGGGAGGTAAGCGTGAAGAGACTTGCGGTGATCGCGGCGTTCTGCCTGTTCGGAATGACGTCCCTGGCAGGAGCGGCGGTGGTCTCGTCGCCGGTGCAGGTGACCGACGACCAGTTCGCGGCGAACGAGGAGTCGCTCGGCATGGACCCGAGCGGCCAGCTCATCATGGGAATGTGGAACGACTGGCACGCCAACGACGGCTGCGGCATCTCGTACTCGACGAACGCCGGCGCGAGCTGGGCGCCGGAGTCGTTCGCGCCGGGATTCACGGTCTTCACGAATGACCCGAGCGTGCCGGGAACGGGCCCGTTCGCGGTGGCGGGCGATCCGGTCGTCGTCTACAACCCGAGATCCGGCCTGTTCGACGTGATCTGCCAGTCGTTCGGTGGGCTGAACGGCGGCCAGGTCCGGCTGCTCGCGACCACGTTCGACGTGACGAAAGCCGACCCGAATGACCCCGCTCACAGCTACGGCCTCGCCGCTTGGCGGCTGCCCGCCGCGGCGATCACGACCGGTACGGCGAACGGGTCGCAGAAAGGATCGAACGGCAAGTTCCCGGACCACGAGGCCGGCACGGTCGACACCGGCCAGGGCCCCGGTCATCACTTCGGCCGGCTCTACGTCGCCTGGGCGGAGTTCAGCGGGAGCGGCCGTTCCCCGATCGACCTCTCCTATTCCGACGACGACGGCGCTTCCTGGACGGGTCCGATTCGCGTCAGCGACCAGGGCCACCAGTTCGACCAGGACGCAACACCTCGCGTCGGGCCCGACGGAACGGTGTACGTGTCGTACATCAACAGCCCCAACGAGTCCGGCACGAAGAACACCGCCGCGTTGATCGCGAAGTCGACCGACGGTGGCACGACCTGGAGTCGCAGCTATCTGGCGGCCAAGATTCCGGCGCCTGCGGCCAGCCTGCCCAATGCGCTCTACCGGGGCAGCACGGACGTGACCTCGACTGTCGACCAGCAGACCGGAAAGGTGGTCGTCGTCTACAACGACAACTCGAGCGGCGCCCTCAACGTGTGGGCAACCCACAACACGAGCGCCGGCGACCTGTCGACATTCACGGCGCCGCAGCAGGTGAAGCCGAGCGGACAGACCCAGTTCTTCCCCTGGCTGCAGTCGGCCCCCAACGGACGAGTCGACCTTGCCTACTACGACCGGTCCTGCGACCCCGGCGACGTACTCAACTGCATCACCCTGTCGTCGTCGACCGACTCCGGCGCAACCTGGGCAAACGTTCCGGTGACCACATCCGGCTTCGATGGCGACACGTTCGGCGCCTGCCTCGCCTTCGTCGACCCACCCGACTGCCCGAACTTCTTCCTCGGGGACTACATCGCGGTCGCCTCGACGAACACGACCGCGAACGTGATCTGGACCGGAAACGGCAGCCACACACTCGACGCCCTCTTCGCGAGCGTCAACCCCTGACGGCACGTTCCGGGCCCGGCGCCGCAGCAACGGCGCCGGGCCCACGGCTCGCACGGCACGAGCCGTCCTCGTTTCGCTCCCGCCGGTATGCGGGTACGAGTAGGCCGTGCCGACCGAGATCGAGCGGTTGTATCGAGAGCACCGCGCCGCCCTCGTGCGACTCGTGGAGCGCGAGTTGCGCGACCATGACGACGCGGAGGACGTGGTGCAGACGGCGTTCCTCGATGCGCAACGTGCCCTCGAGCGCGGCACGACCCCGCGCCACCCGCGCGCGTGGCTCGCCGCGATCGCGCTCAACGCAGGCCGCCGCCTCCGGCGACGGCGCCTGAACGCGGAGCTGCTCGAGGAGTACGCAGTGCAGGAGGCCTCGGCGGTGCCCGAGCTTCACGCGGCCCTCGCGAGCTTGCCGAGAGAGCAACGCGCGGCGGTGGTGTACCGCGACGTGCTCGGCCTCTCGTACGACGAGACGGCGGCGGAGATGGGCAAGTCGGTCGGCGCGGTGACGATGCTCCTGCACCGCGCCCGGGGGCGGCTCCGCCAGACGCTCGGCGTCACCGCAGGCGGATTCGGGTTGTGGCGTTGGCTGAGGCATTACGGCCTGCCGCAGGTGGCGGTTGTGAAGGGCGCAGCCGCAGTCGTCGTCGCCGGCGGTCTCGCGGCCACGGGTGTCGTGGCAGCCCGGGTGATCGCTTCGGGTGGGCCCGAGCTGGCCGCCGACGCGCAGGCGGCGCGCGCTGGAAGCCTGACGAAGGGAGCAGAGCGGACGCCCGGCCGCGCGCTCAGGCGCCGCTCGGGGAGTCGACACTTCAACCACTTCGAGACGACGGGCGGCTCGGGGGTGAGCACGGTCGCCCCCGGTCTGAGCGGAGATGATGCGACGCCGACAACCGTCGGCTCCTCGACGACCGCAGACGGGGCGCCGCTACTCCCCTTGACGGTCGGGCTGCCGACCGTCACGGTGCCGACCGTGTCGATCCCGACGTCGCCCGTGACGATCGCCGCCACCGTCAGCACACCGATCGCGGCGGTGACCGTGACCATCCCTACAGCCACGACGGCGACGGTGACGACTCCGATCACGACCGTCACCGTGCCGATCCCTTAGGGCGACCGAAAGGATCCGCCCGCCGTATGCCTCTACCCAGATGAGGGGGGAGACATACACGTGAACGAGCAGTTGAAGAGCGGTGACGAGCACGAGCCTCGGGTAGGGGAACGCGTCAGCCTCGGCGGCCGCCGCGGCGTCTTGCGATACCTCTATGGGAGCGACGCAGCGGTCGTGCGCTTGGATGGCGAAGCGGGCACGAAAGTCGTCCCGCGGCGCCGACTGGTGGCCTGCAACGACGAGCGCCCTCCCGACGGGTGAGCGGAGAGGCACCGGACTCGTGCAGCCGAGATCCAGCTCTGCGGACCACCTCCTCCCCGGCTACGGCCCCGGGGAGGAGGTGCGCATGACCGAGACTCCGGGAGCGAAGACCACGGTCACCTTTCAGGGCATCGAGGTAACGGCCACGAAAGACCGGCTCTGGCACGTCGAGGCTGCGGGCCGGTCGGCGTCGGCGGTATTCCTGGACCAGGCAATCGATCTCGTGCTCCCTCGGCTCAGCTACGAGGACCAGGACACCCTGTTGATCCGACTGCTGAGCGTGAGAGCGACGGAGCACTCTCCCTGACCGATTTGCGGCGTTCGGCCTACAGCGAGCGGTAAGAGACGGTTTGCTCGAGCCCGGTCACGCCCGAGCGGACGATGGCGTCACAGACTTCGGAGGCTCGGTAGCCGTCCTCGAAGTCGGCGCCGTACGGTGCTACCGCGTGCTCGCCCGCGACCGCCCCGAGGAAGTGGTGCAGCTCGTGGACGAACGTGTCGCCCCAGCCGATGATGTGTCCCGGGGGCCACCAATGTTCCCAGAATGGCTGATCGGCTTCGGAGACGAGCACCGTCTTGAAGCCGCGCGCACGATCGCCGTCGGCACGGAAGACCTGTAACTCGTTCAGCCGCTCCATATCGAAGGCGAGTGAGCCCTTCGTGCCGTTGATCTCCCACTGGAATGCGTTGCGCCGTCCGTGCGCGAAACGGGTCGCCTCGAGCGTGCCGATCGATCCGTTCGCGAATCGCACTGCTGCCTCTACCGCGTCATCGACCTTCCTTCTGGGGAGGAAGGTGTGGGCGAAACCGGCGACCGACTCGATCTCGCCGTTGAGGAAGCGCGCGAGGTCGACAACGTGGGTCATCAGGTCTCCGAGAGCGCCGGATCCCGCCGCGTCCACGTCGAAGCGCCAGGTGTCGAGCGAGGGGTCGTCACCCCAGTCCTGCAGGTAGCGACCGCGGAAGTGGCGTACCTCACCGAGTTCTCCCGCCTCGACGATCTCTCTCGCCAGCCGTACCGCCGGCACGAATCGATAGTTGAAGGCGCACATGTGACGGACGCCCGTCTCGGCGACGGCTCTCCAGATCTCGTGGCTCTCGTCCGCGTCGCGGCCGAGCGGCTTCTCGCAGATCACGTGCTTGCCCGCCCGCGCCGCCGCGATCGTGGGCTCGGCGTGCAGCGAGTTCGGCCCGCCGTTGTCGAACACCCCGATCCGCTCGTCGGCGACGAGGTCGTGCCAATCGGTGGTCGCGTACTCCCAGCCGAAGCGCCGTGCCGCCTCGCCGACTGCCTCCGCGTCGCGGCCGGCGATTCCGATCAGCTCGGGCTCCAGCGGCGGCGGCCAGGTGATGTAGGAGATCTTCCGGAACGCGTTCGAGTGGGCCTTGCCCATGAAGGCGTAACCGAGCATCCCCACGCCGACCCTGGCCACCTGCGAGATAGTACGCATGTGGATTCCGCTGTTAAGTGGGGCATCGTCTCCACGGCCGACATCAACCGGAAGGTGATCCCGGGCGCGCACGCCTCCGACAAGGTCGAACTCGTGGGGGTCGCGAGTCGCGACCAGGATCGGGCGGACGCCTACGCGCGCGAGTGGGACATTCCGCGCGCCTACGGCTCGTACGAGGCCCTGCTGGCCGACCCTGACATCGAGGCGGTCTACATCTCCTTGCCGAACACGCTGCACGCCGAATGGTCGATCAAGGCGCTCGACGCCGGCAAGCACGTGCTCTGCGAGAAGCCGTTCACGCGGCACCCGGAGGAAGTGAACGCGGCCTTCGACGCCGCCGAGCGAAACGGCCGTCTGCTGAGCGAGGCCTTCATGTACCGCCACAACCCGCAGACAGCGAAGCTCGTGGACCTCGTTCGCGACGGCGTGATCGGGGAGCTCAGGCTGATCCGGTCGGCCTTCTCGTACGGGCTCTACGACCACGAGAACATCCGGCTTCGCACCGACGTCGAGGGCGGCGCCCTGATGGATGTCGGCTGTTACAACGTCTCGGGATCGCGGCTGCTGGGGGGCGAGCCCGAGCGGGTCTGGGGCGAAGCGTGGTACGGGCCCTCGGGGACCGACTGGGTCTTCAACGGGACGCTGCGGTTTCCCGGAGACGTGCTCGCCACCTTCGACTGCGCTACCGCGCTCTCCGAGCGCGACGAGCTCGAGGCGATCGGCAGCGAGGGGTCACTCTTCCTCGACGATCCCTGGCACTGCGTTCATCCGCTCATCGAGCTTCGCCGGAACGGCGGCAGCGAGCGAATCGAGCTCGAACCCGTCGACTCGTACCGGCTGGAACTCGAGAACCTGAGCGACGCGATCCGCGGGGAGGGGCACTTGCTGCTCGGGCGAGAAGACGCTCTCGGGCAGGCGAAAGTGCTCGAGGCGCTGCACCGCTCCGCGACGACCGCAGAGCCGGTCTCGCTCTAGCAGCGGCCCGTTTTCATTCATTCCGCAGCGCACTAGCATGGGGCGGGCGAATGAGCGCGCCTGCCGCCCCAGCGCCCACGGGCCCCACGTTCACGATCCGCGGCAGGCCGTACCCGGTACTGCTGCCGAAACTCGGCGATCCGCGCCTCCATCTGGCCGCGGTGATCATCTCGCTGCAGGTCATCGGCCAGATCGGCTTCCACTTCGAGCTTTCGATCGCCCAGATCCTCCTCGCCGTCGGCACGTGCGCCGTGCTCGAGGTGGGGATCGCGATGCGCTCCCAGCACGTCATCCTCTGGCCCGCCAGCGCAACGCTGACCGGCAACGGCGTCGCGTTCGTCCTCCGGGTTCCCGGCACGGTGCACGGCGACTGGTGGAGCCTGCGCGGCTGGTGGATCTACGTCGGAACTGCCGCGGTCTCGCTGCTCTCCAAGCACGTGATCCGCTGGCGCGGCACGCACATCTTCAATCCGTCCAACATCGGCCTCGTCCTCTGTTTCCTCGTGCTCGGACGGACGCGCGCGGCGCCGCTCGACTTCTGGTGGGGCCCGATGTCGGTGTGGCTCGCGCTCTCGCTGGCGATCATCGTCGCAGGCGGGTTCCTCATCCTGCGGCGGTTGAAGCTCCTGCGGGTGGCGCTCGGCTTCTGGGCCTCGTTCGCGGTGGCGATCGGCGTGCTCGCGGTCGCCGGACACACGATGACCGCGCGCTGGCACCTCGGCCCGATCTCGGGATTCCAGCTGTGGTGGGTGCTCGTCACCTCACCCGAAGTGCTCGTGTTCCTCTTCTTCATGATCACCGACCCGAAGACGGCCCCGCGCTCCCCGACGGGTCGGCTCGCGTACGCGGTCACGCTCGGCCTGCTCGCGGGCGTGATGATCGCGCCGACCATCACCGAGTACGCAGCGAAGGTGGCGCTGCTCGGATCGCTCGCGCTCGTCTGCCTCGCATTGCCCGTCCTGCGGAGTGTCCCGTGGCCGCTCGACCGGAGGTTCGTGATCGGCATCGCCGCAGCAGCGATCGTCGTCTCGGTCGGGGCGATCGTCGTCGGGAACGCGCCCGCGGCCGCGAATGCCTCGCGCACGCTGCCTCCGGGGAGACTCCCGCCGATCACGATCGGTCCGGCACAGGGCGTCCAGACGAAGCTCGACCGTCACACGGCACAGCTGATCGCCCACGACTTGCTCGCCGCGAAGCCCTCGGCCCGGACGGGGTCGCTTCGGATCTGGCTCGTCCAGGGCGTGGAACAAGGCCCGCCGACGGCGACGGTGCAGCGTGCGGGAGTCAGCTACCACCTGCATCAGACCGGGGACGAGCACTGGGCACTTCCCTCGGCTGTGGCGTCGGGCCTGCTCGAGACCGCACCGGCGCCTGTCAGCTCGGCGCTGCGCGGCGTCCGGCTGACCGACATCGCGCCCACGGTGGGCCTCGACTTCCGGCAGGACTCGTTCCGGTACGGGATCTCGAACGACTACACGGCGATGATGGGAGCCGGAGTCTGCTGGCTCGACTACAACGGCGACGGGTGGCAGGACCTGTTCGCAGTCAACTCGTATGCGAGTACCGACGCGGCGCGGTGGCAGGCGAACGGTGGCCTGCCGCGCACGCAGCTGTTCGAGAACCTGCACGGGCACTTCCACAACGTCACCGCCGCCGCCCATGCAGGGCTCCAGGTCCAAGGCGACGGCTGCGCCGCCGCGGATCTGAACGGGGACGGCCGGCCCGACCTGATCGTGACGACCGCCAACGGGCTCGAGCTCCTCTGGAACAACGGCAAAGGCACCTTCAGCGAGGGCGCACGGGCAGCGGGGATGACCGCCTCCGGCTGGTATACGGGCGTCGCCGTCGCGGACGTGAACGGCGACGGCCGGCCGGACGTCTTCGTCGCCGGCTACACACGTCCGTACGCCTCCGTGCCGAACTCGCTGGCCGGCTTCCCGACGAACCTCGTCGGGGTCCGCGACCTTCTCTACCTCAACGAAGGGGATGGCCCGAACGGCCGCGCCCGCTTCCGCGAGGTCGGGATCCGAGCGGGTCTCGAGGCGTCTGACTTCTCGCATGGACTCGGTGCGACCTTCCTCGACGTGAACGGCGACGGACGGCCTGACCTCTACGTCGCGAACGACGAGGACCCGAACCAGCTCTACGTCAACGTCCCGTGGCCGGGCGGCGCGAAGGCCGACCCGGCAGGGCTCGGCTTCCGCTTCGAGAACCGTGCGGCCGTGTCGGGCGTCGCAGATCCCTACGCAGGCATGGGCGTCGCAGTGGACGGCGGCGGAGCCGGCCCTCTCGATCTCTTCGTCACCAACTCGCGCCACGAGCCGTCCGCCGCGTTCGCCAGAGCGAGCGGCTCGTCCTTCGCGAACGTCCGCGGCGCCTTCGACCCGGCGCTCGGAGCCGATTTCGCCGGCTGGGGCGATTCATTCGTCGACCTGACGAACTCGGGCACGTCCGACCTCGTACTCGCGACCGGCGGGATCCCCGTCACCAACCTCAGGAAGGACGCCGGGAAACTCAAGGTGATCGCTCCGGTCTCCGGACCGAAGAGCACGCAGTACGGGGTGACGCCGAACGTCGTCCCGGCCGGGCTGCGCCTGAACGGACGAGGGCTCGCGGCCGCCGACGCCGACAACGACGGCCGCATGGAGATCGCGGTCAACTCGATCGGCGGCAGGCTCCTCCTGCTGAAGCCGACCGGCCCGACGGGACACTGGCTCGACGTCAGTCTCTCCCGTTTCACCCCAGGAGCGGTCGCGACGCTCGCGCTCAGGAACGGCCAGACGCTCTCGCAAGAGGTTCGCGCGGGCAGCAGCTACCTCTCCTCCGCGGACGAGCGCGTCCACTTCGGCCTCGGCGAGGCGACGAGAGCAGCACGCCTGACCATCCGCTATCCGTGGGGCGGCGAAAGCGTTCTGCGCAATGTTCGCGCCGATCGGGTCCTCCAGGTGCCCGTCCCGCGGCATCGAGCTCCGCGGGCGAAGGCGTCCTCGTCGCCAGTGAGCCCGGCATGTACGCCGGCGAGCCGCGGCCGCTCGATCGCGACCGTCTGGGACGAGACGGCCGTCGCTGCGCTGCGGTCCGGCGCCGCGAGCCAGCCCGTTCAGGCGCGGGATCTCTTCGACGTCTCGGGCGCGATGTGGGACGCGTGGGCAGCCTACGAGCGGACTGCGAAGGGCTACTTCACCAGCGTCAAAGCCGGCTCGCCGGACGTCGGATCTGCCCGCGACGCGGCGATCAGCTACGCCGCGTACCGGGTGCTCCTCTGGCAGGCGTCGTTCAACTCGAATCTGAGCCGAACCTTCGCTCTCCTTACGAGCGAGCTACGCAAGCTGTGCTACTCGCCGGACTTCACCAGCACGGCAGGCGACTCGCCCGCGGCGCTCGGGAATCGAATCGCTGCGGCCGCGATCGCCGCGGGCAGGCACGACGGCTCGAACGAGTCGCTGCACTTCGCGGACCCGACCTTCAGGTCGCAGAACCAGCCGCTGATCGTCCACGCAGCCGGCTCGACGGTGGAGAACGCGGGGTTCTGGCAGCCGCTCGCACGTGGAACGGTCCAACCGCACAGCAGCCTGACGGCGACGCCTGCCGACGTCCAGCGCTTCGTGGGCTCGGAGTGGGGTCACGTTCGCAGCTTCGCGCTCCCGCGCTCGCCTCGCGGCCTTCCGCTCGATCCAGGCCCGTCACCGCTGCAGGATCCGTCGAGCGCCGCGTATCGCCGCGCCGAAATGGCCGTGCTGCGAGCGACCGCCGAGAGCGGAGCGCCGCCGCGTGCGTGGTCGCCGCTCAGCTGGAACAGGCTTGCCGCGCGCGAGTCGACGGGGAAGCTCGCCGAGGACGTCCGCCTCTACCTCGGGGTCGACGCCGCGCTCAACGACGCCGCCGTGGCGAGCTGGGGCGCAAAGCGCGCATCGCTCGCGCCTCGGCCGATCTCGATGATCCGCTACACGGCGTTCGCAGGCCAGTCGAGCGACAAGAACGCGCCGAACGCCAATTTCACGGACGGCATGCCGCTTGTCCCGGGCCTGATCGAGCTTCGTGGCACGAAGGTCGACGTCCTCTCACGCGGTCGCTGGGTCTCCGGCGCGGCCTGGTCGCCGCCGGTGGCGACGCCGCCGTCACCGGGCGGCGTCGCGGAGGGAAGCTCGTTCGCGTACGCGGCGGGCAACGTCTTGGCCGCTCTCACCGGGCGCTCGTATGCGAGCCAGGTGCGCGACGCGAGCACTGCTCCGGTCGCCGACGGGATCGACGTCCCATCCGACGTGACCGCAGGTCGGTCGGTGGGCGAGCGGGTCGCAGCGCTCGTCCTCCGCAAGCTCCGCCGCTACCGCGGTTGACGCGCTAGCGGCCGGAGCGCGCCTGCAGCCGGACTGCGACGGTGTCGAGCGTCACGGCCCCGAGCAGCACGAGTCCGGTGATGATGTAGATCCAGCCGTTCGAGACGTTCAGCAGGAGAAGCCCGTTCTGCAGCGTCCCGATGAGCAGCGCGCCGAGCAGCGCACCCCGCACCTCGCCGCGCCCGCCGAAGAGGCTGACCCCACCGATCACCGCAGAGGCGATCGCGTTCAGCAGCAGGTTCCCCGGCGGGAACGTGAGCCCCACGGAATTGACCTGGGCGGCGAAGACGATCCCGCCGATCGCGGCCATCGTGCCCGAGAGCGCGAAGACGATGACCCGGATGCGCGGGACGTTGATGCCGGCGCGCCGCGCCGCCTCGGCGCTGCCGCCGACCGCGTACACGTGGCGGCCGAACGTCGTCCACTTGGCGAGGAACGTCAGAACGACGAAGAAGAAGACCATGATCACGCCGGCGAGCGGCAAGCCCTCGGGGGTCTCGATGATCTTGCCGTGGTTGCAGATCGCGACGGTGCCGAACGCCGCGACCCCGATGCCGACGGTCTTCAGAATCGCCGACGTCCAGCCCTGCTGGGCGATGTGCGTGCCGCGGGCGACGATCTTCTTGTACAGGACGCTGAGCGGATACAGCGCGGTGACGACGGCCGCGATTATCCAGCCGGCGGTCGCCGAGAAGATGTAGTTGTCGGTGTAGTTGATCCAGCGGTCCTGGATGACGATCGAGCCGCGCGCCTGCAGCGTGTTGAGGATGACGCCCTCGAAGATCAGAAAACCGCCCAGCGTGACGACGAACGAGGGAACGCCGACGAACGCGACGATCGAGCCCTGCAGTGCCCCGATCACGGCACAGGCGGCGACGGCGAGGAGGATCGCGAGGAGGCCGTTCATCTGCAGGCTTCTACCGGGGAGCTGGAGCTCGGCGACGATCACCGCGCCGATGCCGGCGACGTAGCCGATCGAGAGGTCGATCTCGCCCAGCAGGAGCACGAAGACGACGCCATACGCCAGCAGCGCCGTGCCCGCCGACTCCGTGATCAGGTTCACGAAGTTGACGGACGTGAAGAAGTTCGTCGCCGTGAAGGCGAAGAAGATCACGACCGCGAGCTCGCCGACGATGATCGGAATCGGCCCGAGATTGCCGGTGCGCACGTTCAGCCACATGCGCTCCCGAACGCCGCGGAATCCCCCTGGAAGCTGCTCCTCGTCGAGCGGCGGCGGCGGCGTCTTGTCCGCGCCGACCACGTCGGCCGAGCTCACGCCTCACCCCCTGCGCCGGCCGCGGACGGAATGCCCGAGACCTTCGTAGGCACGCCGGCCGTGATCGCCTCGACGACTGCCTGCTGGGTCGTGTTGCGGCGCTCGAACACCCCGACGTTCCTGCCGAGCCGGAGCACGGTGATCCGGTCCGCGGTCTCGAAGACGTCGTGGAGGTTGTGCGAGATGAGCATCACGCCGAGACCCTGGCTGCCGAGACGCCGCACGAGCTCGAGCACCTGCTCGGTCTGTGCGACGCCGAGGGCCGCGGTCGGCTCGTCGAGGACGACAAGCTTCGAGTTCCACATCACGGCGCGGGCGACGGCGACCGATTGGCGCTGGCCGCCCGAGAGGGTCGCCACCGTCTGGCGGACCGACCTGATCGTCGTGACCGCCAGTGTCTTGAGCGTCTCGGCCGTGTGCTGCTCCATCGGAGCCTCCGACAGAATCTGAGCCCGGCTGATCTCCCGGCCCAGGTACATGTTCTGGACGACGTCGAGGTTGTCGCAGAGCGCGAGATCCTGGTAGACGACCTCGATCCCGAGCCGCGCGGCGTCCTTCGGCCCGTGGATGCTCACCTCCCGACCTTCGAAGAGGATCTGACCGCTATCGGCCGAGTGGGTGCCTGCGACGCATTTGACGAGCGTGGACTTGCCCGCGCCGTTGTCGCCGACGAGTGCCATCACCTCGCCGGCGCGGACCTCGAAATCGACGTCGTCGAGCGCCTGCACTGACCCGAACGTCTTGGTGATGTTCTGAAGCCGGAGAAGTGGTGTGTCGCTCATCGATGACCCCTCCTGGGCGAGGAGAGCACGGTGGAGGCGCCCGGTGTGGGCGCCTCCACCATCTCACAGTGAACGAGCTACTTGCAGTACTTCTTGTACTGACCGATGCACACGTCGCTCTTCTTCAGCCAGTGCTGCGTGAAGAGGGTCGTGTAGTTCTTCTTCGTGATCCACGTCACGGGAAGGGTCAGCGTCGGCTCCTTCTTCTTGCCGTTCAACCGGAAGCCGTTCGTCTTCGGCTTCTTCCCATGGAGAAGCGCGATCGCCGCAGCGGCCGCGGCGTTCGCCTCCAGCGCCACCTTCTTGTAGACGGTGCCCGTCTGCCAGCCGGCGATGATGTACTGGACGCCCTGCGCCGTCGCATCCTGGCCGGACAGGGGGACCTTCTTGAGGTGAGCGGCCTTCTCGTCGGCGACCACGGCGCCTGCGATGTTGTCATTCGCCGCGATGATGCCCTTGATGTTGTTGTTGGTCTGGGACAGCATCGACTTGTAGATGGTCGCCGCGTTGTTCGCGTCCCATCCGGGCACGAACTTCGCCGGCCCCTTCGTCAGCTTGTGGTGCGCGAAGAGCGGATTGAGCACCGCGGTATTGCCGCTCCTGAACCAGTACGCGTTCTGGTCGGTCTGACCGCCCCACAGCTGTGCGACCTTGCTGCTCTTCTTGTACGTGCCCTTCGCCTTCATCGCGGCGACGACACCGTTGGCCTGCGCCTCGCCGACGAGCTTGCCGTCGAACGTGTCGTAGACCGAGGCCGTGCCGCCGACCACCTGGCGGTCGTAGTCGATCGCCTTGCCGCCGTGTGACGTGAAGAGCTTCTCGATCGAGGCCGCCGAGCCCGGGTCGAGCGCCGTCTCGATCACGACTGTCGCCCCGTCGTTCAGGCACGTCTGCGCCTGCGCCTGCTGTGTCGTCGCACTGTTGAGCGCGTTGGTGATCAGCGCCGAGACGCCGGCGTTCTTGAACGCCTTTGTCAACAGCGGCTTGTCGAACTGCTGCCAACGGACGGACGACTGCGTGTCAGGCAGCAGAACACAGACCTGAACGTTGGCTGCCTTCTTCTTCGGACTCGCGACGGCGGCGGCGGAAACGGCCAGAGCGGCAACCGCGGCGCCGAGCACGAGGATCAATCCCTTCCGACGAATCCCTCTCACCCTCTTGCCCTCCTTCATGCACTCTCGAGAGCGCCCTGCGGCGCCTCCTGGATGTGCCGCTCCGTCGCAGGGACAGAGCACTGTGTCGCCCACGGTGGCCCCGGCTCCGGTCGATCGGCGCCTCGATACTACTCGCCTGCGGAAAAGGTGCCAAGACCGGACCGAGCGCCCGGCTGCAGCGATAGGGTCGGCGCATGAAGACGAGTCTCGGAATCTGGGCATTCGGCGGCATGGCGACGCGATTCAATCCCGGCGGCTACAAGCCGGAGCTGGCCGGCGTCTCGACCGTCGAGAAGATCCGCACCGCCGTGGAAGGGCTCGGCGAGTTGATCGACGACTACGAGTTCCACTATCCGCAGGAGCTCTCGCACGAGAATCTCGACGCTGTCCGGGACGCGCTCGACGGACACGGCATCTACTGCATCGCAAGCGGCCTCCATCTCGACCCGCGCTTCGGCAAAGGAGGCTTCTGCTCGCCCGATGACGCCACCCGCACAGAGGCGCTGCGGCTGACGCGGGAGGCCATCGACCTGGCGGCCGACGTCGGCGCGCAGATGATCATCTGGCCGGGGATCGAGGGCTACAACTACCCGTTCCAGACGCCGTATGCAGAGTCGTGGGCGAGGTTCGTCGACGGTGTCGCCGACGCCGCCTCCCACGCGGCCGAGCGCGGCGTCACGGTCTTCCTCGAGCACAAGAACTCCGAGCCAGCGATGAAGATCCTCATGCGCAACGTCGGCATGACGCTGCACGTGATCCACTCCCTGCGCGCACGCGGGATCTCGAACGTCAAGGTCAACATGGATTGGCAGCACCTGATCATGAACGGCGAGAACCTCGCCGAGTACGCGGCCCTCCTGGCCGCCGAGGGCCTGCTCGGCCATCAGCATGCGAACTCCGGCTGGGGCACGTTCGATGACGACAACATGGTCGGCGCGACCGCCTTCATGGAGACGCTCGAGCTCGCCGTCGAGCTGCGCCGCGCCGGCTACGGCGAACACGGAGAACGGCTCGGCTTCGACCTCTATCCCTACACCGAGGACGCAGTCGGCGCGGTGAAGCGCTCGGTGCTCCAGTGGCGCTTCATCGACCGGGTCGCGGCGACGATCGACGAGGCGGAGCTGCGGCAGGCCCAGCAGGCCAAGGACGCCGTGCGCGCCTACGAGCTCGTCTACGCGGCGCTCGGCGCCTAGCGTGGCGCTGGTCGGCCTCGACGTCGGCACCTCCGCGATCAAGGGCGTCGCCATCGACGAGGAGGGGCATGTCCTCGCCACGGCGAACGCGGAATATCCGCTCTCGCGGCCGCAGCCCGGGTGGGCGGAGCAGGACCCGGACGACTGGTGGCACGCGGCCGAGGACGTCCTCGGCCGGCTCCCGGAGGGACCGATCGGCTTGTCGGGGCAGATGCACGGGCTGGTCGTCCTCGACGCCGACCAGCACCCGCTGCGCCCGGCAATCCTGTGGAACGACCAGCGAACCGCCGCCGAGTGCGCGGAGATCGAGGAGCGGGTCGGCCTCGCGCGGCTCCTCGAGCTGACCGGAAACCGCGCGCTGACCGGTTTCACGGCGCCGAAGCTGCTCTGGCTGCGCCGGCACGAGCCCGAGCTGTACAGGCGGATCCGGCACGTGCTGCTGCCGAAGGACTACGTCCGGCTCCGTCTGACCGGGGAGCTCGCCGCCGACGTTGCCGATGCCTCGGGCACGCTCCTCTTCGATGTCCGTCGACGCGGTTGGTCGCCGGACGTGTGCGCGGCCCTCGAGATCCCCCTCGAGTGGCTCCCGCCCGCGCACGAGTCGATCGAGATCGCGGGAGCCGGCGACCAGGCGGCAGCCGCGCTCGGCGTCGGAATCGGGCGCCCGGGGCCCATCTCGCTCGTCCTCGGCACCTCCGGCGTCGTCTTCTCGGCACTCCCCGCCTACGAACACGACCGTGAAGGGCGCCTGCATACCTTCTGCCATGCCGTCCCCGGCACGTGGCACGCGATGGGCGTCATGCTCAGCGCGGCCGGCTCGGCAGCCTGGCTCCGCGGCGTCCTCGCTGCCGGCCTCGCCGAGCTCGAAGCGGAGGCCGCACAGTCGCCGCCCGGTAGTGAAGGCCTGCTCTTCGCGCCGTATCTCGCAGGCGAACGGACGCCCCACCCGGACCCCGACGCGCGCGGCGCATTCGTCGGTCTCTCCGTCCGCCACGACCGGGGCGCGCTCTGGCGGGCCATGCTGGAAGGCGTCGCCTACGGGCTGCGCGACTCACTCGAGCTGCTCCGCGAGCTCGGCGCCCGTCCCGACAGCGGCCGCGTCTCGGGAGGCGGTGCACGCAGCGAGCTCTGGCTCCGAATCCTCGCCTCGGTGCTCGGCCTGCCGCTCGAGACGACCGAGTCGGAGGAGGGGTCTGCGTTCGGCGCCGCCCTCCTCGCCGGCGTTCGTGCCGGCGTCTTCTCGGACGCCGACGACGCAGTTGCCCGCTGCGTCCGGGTGCGGCGCCGGATCGAGCCGGAGTGGGACTACGACGATGGCTACCGGCGCTTTCGCCGTCTCTACCCGACTCTCAGACCGCTGGAAGAGCCCTGACCTACCCGGGGATGACGGCTAGCGCTGTCGCATCGCGGCGAACGAGTAGCCGCCGTCGAGCATCGCGGCCGCGCGTGCCGTAAGCCGGTCCGAGCTCGGAACGTCCCAGCCGAGCGCATCGGCGAGCCGCGTGATCATGTTGAAGAACGCGCAGACGGTCGCGGCATCACGCAGCGCTTCGCGCGAGACACCCGCAGCGAACGCGGCATCGGCGTCCGCCTTCGTCAGCTCGTCGGGGCGCAGCGTCAGCACCTCGATGAAGGCGAGCGCGGCGCACAGCTCCGGCCGCAACGGAGCCGTCCGCCAGTCTTCGACGACCGCGCTCCAGACCTCCTCGCCGAGGGCATACGACGCGACCGCGCCGTGGGTGCCCATTCAGAACGGACACTGCCGAAGCAGCGACGTGAAGGCCGCGAAGAGCTCGCGCTCGCCGGGACTCCACTCGGACGGCCCGCGCATCGCGACGTCGAGCGCTTCGGAGAACGGCTCGCCGAACAGCTCCGGCCGGTAGAGCAGCGTCTTGACGACGCCGAGCGGCTCGGCGCCCGAACGCTCCCGAATCGACGCGAGCATCGCGGCCTCGGAAGGCGCGTGGCCCGCGTCGACCACCGCGAGCCTCATCCGATCACCTCCCCGGCACGATCGAGCCGCCGTAGGCCTTCGGCGATCGCGACCGCGACGGTCTGCTCGAAGATCGCGTCCTCCGAGAAGCCCGCTTCCTTGAGTGCCTCGATGTCCCGGTCGACGACCGCGTACGCCCGGTCGCGAACCTTCTCCAGATAGGCGGCCATGCCGGAGGGAGCAGGCTCGCTGGTAGCGACGACAGCACGCAGCTCTGAGATCGGGTCGGCCATGCCCCGATGCTACGGCTTCGGTTGCTCAGG
>Ga0207693_10000847_pt1 | contig 27280 bp, 19 predicted proteins | sample LARL81metaG_FD_184347 | JGI IMG/M metagenome (GOLD analysis project Ga0207693, IMG submission 184347) | Corn, switchgrass and miscanthus rhizosphere microbial communities from Kellogg Biological Station, Michigan, USA - LAR L8-1 metaG... | ecosystem: Host-associated > Plants > Roots >... | reverse complement strand
CTCACCCGGCACTGCGTGCCGACCTCTCCCGCCAGCGGGAGAGGTGAACCGGTGCGACTTAATCAGGCAACGAATCGTCTGCTGATCAAATTTTAGGCTTGCGGCGTCGCGCTTGCCGAACGGACCCGTCTGCGGTCGGATAGTGCGACACAACCGGAGAGCCACGATCCATGATCCATGTCGTCGCCATCATCACGGCCAAGCCAGGCATGCGCGAAGCGATCCTGAAGGAGTTCCGCGCCAACGTTCCGGCGGTCCATGCGGAAAAGGGTTGCATCGAATACGGTCCCGCAATCGACGCCGACGGGTTCCCCACCAAGTTCGGCGACGACACGTTCGTGGTGATCGAGAAGTGGGAAAGCCCCGAGGCGCTGAAGGCGCACGCTGCCTCGCCGCACATGGCCGCCTACGGCGCGAAGACGCGCGAGATGGTGGCGAATCGAGCCGTCCACGTGCTTGCGCCGACCTGAACCGGATCCCCTCCCCTGCTTCGCGGGGGAGGATTCGCGTCCGCGATTCGCGGCCCACAGATTTCTCCACAGGATATTACGAAATATCCCCTGTTCTTTCTAATTGCAGCGTTATCTTCGCCGGTACCAGTTGACCATCACACCACGCACTTGGTACGCCGGATGGGTGTCCACAGCCGATTCGCGTCCGTTCATCCGAGTCCGCGGCCGTTCGTTCATGGCGCTCGTTCTTGCGCCCGAACCGCCCGTGGAGGATTGGCTTGACTCGCTGGATTCGCAGATCAACCGCTCGCCCGCCTTCTTCGCGGGCCGTCCGGTGGTGCTGGATCTGGGCGCGCTGCCAAGCGAGCAGCCAGATGTTGCCGGCCTGTTGCAGCGGCTGAACAGCCGCGGCATCCGCATCATTGGTACCGAAGGCGCGCACCCGTCATGGCAGGGATTGGAAGCTTGGGCGCCGCTGCACGCGAATGGCACACGCCCGGCGCGTTCGATCGACGTGCCCGATGAACGTCGTCCGGTGCAGACGCAGGACGGCACCTCGCTGCTGATTGATGAGCCGGTGCGTTCCGGACAGTCGATCGTGTTCGAGCGGGGTGATGTCAGCGTCGTGGGCTCCGTTGCCTCCGGCGCGGAGGTGATCGCCGGCGGCTCCATCCATGTCTATGGCGCGCTGCGCGGCCGCGCGATCGCCGGCCTCACCGGCAACAACCGTGCGCGCATCTTCTGTCGCAAGCTGGAAGCTGAACTGCTGGCGATCGATGGCGTCTATCAGACTGCCGATGACATGAACGCGAAGCTGCGGGGCAAGGCGGTGCAGGCCTGGCTCGACGGCGAGGCGATGATGTTGGCAACGCTCGACTGAAGCGAGAGGGAGAAACAGATGGCCACGGTCCTTGTCGTGACATCCGGAAAGGGCGGCGTCGGCAAGACCACGTCCACGGCGGCGCTCGGCGCAGCGCTGGCGCAGCAGGACCAGAACGTGGTCGTGGTCGACTTCGACGTGGGGCTGCGCAACCTGGATCTGGTGATGGGCGCCGAACGTCGCGTGGTGTTCGATCTGATCAACGTCGTGCAGGGCGACGCCAAGCTGCCGCAGGCGCTGATCCGCGATAAGCGGATCGACACGCTGTCGCTGCTGCCCGCCTCGCAGACTCGCGACAAGGAAGCGCTCACGGCCGAGGGCGTGACGCGCGTGATCAACGAACTGCGCGAAAAATTCGACTGGATCGTCTGCGACAGCCCGGCGGGCATCGAGCGCGGCGCCACGCTGGCGATGCGGCACGCCGATGCCGCGGTGGTGGTGACAAATCCGGAGGTGTCGTCGGTGCGCGACTCGGACCGCATCATCGGCATGCTCGATTCGAAGACCGCGAAGGCGGAACGGGGCGAGCGCATCGACAAGCATCTGCTGCTGACACGCTACGACCCTGCACGAGCCGCCCGGGGCGAGATGCTGAAGACCGAGGATGTGCTCGAGATACTGTCGATTCCGCTTCTCGGCATCATCCCGGAGAGTGAGGAAGTACTGCGCGCATCGAACCTCGGCACACCGGTGACGATCGGCAATCCGAACAGCGTGCCGGCGAAGGCCTACTTCGAGGCGGCGCGACGGCTGAAGGGCGAGACGCTGGTCGTCACGGTGCCGGCCGAACGCCGAGGATTCATGGGACGACTGTTCGGCCGGAGGGCCGTTGCATGAATTTGATGAGCCTGTTCCGTAAGCGTGACTCCGCGCCGGTTGCGCGCGAGCGACTGCAGGTGCTGCTGGCGCACGAGCGCGCGTTCGTCGGCAAGTCCGATCTGCTCGCACTGCTGCAGGAGGAGATCATCGCCTGCATCGCCAAGCACGTGACGATTGAGCGCGATCGGGTGCAGATCAAGATGGATCGAGGCGATCCGATCTCGACACTGGAGATTGACGTGGAGGTGCCCAGTGCGGCCGCAGCTGCCGCGCTGCGCGAAGCACGGCCGGCAATGGCGGGGGGCTGACGCTCTATTCTGTCGCCAGAAGTGCGACGGGAAATCTGGCGAGGATTTTCGCGAGTGGCAGGCGACGGCAGAGTGGGCTCACGTCGCGGTCGCTGACCCGGTCACGCATCTGCCGTCCGACCAGATCCTCGGGCAGATGTAGCGTTGTTTCACGCCACACGTCGGCAGGAATCATAAGCGGTCTCACCTCTCCCGCTTGCGGGAGAGGTTCCGTATCAGCCAACCCCAACAGCCTGCCGGATAGGCGCGGCACCACGACAATGCAATGCGCATTCGTGCCCGATCGCGCGAAGGCGACAACATGCCTTGCCAGCGGGCCCATCACCTCCAGTGGCCGATACTCCCCGCGTGCGAACAACTCCGGTCTCTTCCGGCGCAGGTCCAGCGTGCTCCGGATGACAGCCTGCTTCACCCTTCCATCCCGCCAATGCTTCGCCAGTGCAACCGGTGGCTCGGCGGCGTCCAACGCCGCGATGCGTCGCGCAAAATCCACGCGTCGGCGATTGTCGGGATCCACCATACTCTGGTCCCAGAACTCCGCGCCTTGATAGATATCCGGCACGCCCGGCACGGTCAGCTTCAGCAGGGTCTGCGCCAAGCCATTCACAGCGCCAGCCGGCCCGATGCGATGGGCTAACGCCGATGCTTCGGAGATGAACCTGCCATCGGCCATGATCGTGTACAGGAACGACCGCGCTGCGTCCTCGTACTCCAGGTCAGGCGCGGTCCAGTCCGTCGCCAGCTTCGCCTCGCGCAGGGCCTTGAGCTGCCAGCCAGCCAGCCGCTCCGTGTAGTCCGCCAGATCGACTGCATCGGTAGGCCACGCGCCGACGATCATCTGGTATAGCATCACCTCATCGGCCGGTGACGGCATGGGCGTTTCGCCGATCCGCCGATGCGAGTCATTCATTTCGAACCAGCGCTGTACAGCGTCTTCCCACTCCTGCGGAATTTCGCTCAGCACCGCAAGCCGGGCTCTGACATCCTCGCCGCGCTTGTGGTCGTGTGTCGCGGTTGCGAGCATCGCATCGGGAAAACGCTCGCGCCGCGCCAGGCATGCCGCGTGGAACTCGGATGCCGTGGCGCTGAAGCGCCTCACATCGGCACCCACCTCGTTGCGCGACAGCAGAACGCCGTATCGGTAGTAAGCGGTATCCTCAACCGCCTTCGCAGCGAGCGGCGCACTCAGTTGCTGGAAACGGATGGCGGCTTCGGGCGTGGCTTCCTCACCAAGCCAGCGCTGAACCAGCGCGAGCATTCCCCGATCTGCCGTAGGAACATCCTGCGTCGCTTCGGCCACCGCGTTCTCGAGTGAGCCGGACCGCCGTCCGACACCGTAGCTGCGGTAAACCGGGAAATGCGCGAGCACCGCCGCGAGTGCGCGGCGGATCGCGGCACGCGTGATATCGCGCGTCTCGACGCACGCGCGCGCGATTTGATGCAGCGACTCGACCACCGAGTCGAGTTGTCCGGTGAAGGAACGGGTCAGCACTTCGCTTCGTGCCGCCGTCTCCTCCTCGGCAAAGTTAGTGGGACGGCCACTGACCGCACCCCAGTGCTGTCGCAATGTAACCTCGCCGGAAGCGTCGTGCAGCAGCGCGCTCACCTCGTCCATGAAATCGTAGCCGCTGGTTCCATCGACTGCCCAGTCGTCCGGCAAGCGCTCGCCGGTACCAAGGATCTTCTCGACGACCAGCCATGCCGGACCCTTCGGCGCATTTGCCGGTCGCCGCGCCGCCAGTTCGTCGAGGCGCGCGCGTAGCCGGCGGCAATAACCCAGCGGATCGGCCAGGCCATCGACGTGATCGACCCGCACGCCGTCGATCAGCCCTTGCTTGTATAGCCGAAGCAGCGTTGCGTGAGTCACATCGAACACCGCCTTGTCCTCGATGCGGAGCGCGACCAGACCATTGATGTCGAAGAAGCGTCGCCAGTTGATCGCATCGCCCGCGCTGCGCCACCAGGCTAGCCTGTAGTGCTGTCGTTCGAGCAGACGATGCAGCCGTCCCCTGCCCGCTTCCGTCGCCGGATCAAAGGCCTCCGTCGACGCCGCAGCGACCTCCGAGCGATCCTCCGGGCGGATCGGAAATCGATTATCGTAATAGCGGATCGCCGGTTCGTCGCTATCACGTGCAAGGGTGATCGATCCATTGTGCAGCGAATCGCCGTACGGTTCGCCAAGGAAAGGCGCGAGTACCTTTTCGTCTCTACTCCAGTCGATATCGAAAAACCTCGCATAGCTGCTGTTGCGGCCGTGCCGGAGCACATCCCCCCACCAGGGATTCTCCACGCCGCCGGCGGCCATGTGATTCGGCACGATATCAACGATCAGCCCGAGCCCGGCGGCTCGCAGCGTCGCTACAAGTCGCCGCAGGCCCGCCTCGCCACCCAGTTCCGGATTCACCTTGGTCGGATCGGTCACGTCATAGCCGTGCATGGACCCCGGACGCGCGGTGAGGATCGGCGAGGCATAGAGGTGGCTGATGCCTAGCGCGGCCAGGTAAGGCACCAAATCCGTTGCATCAGCGAAGGTGAAGTCGCGGTGCAGCTGCAGGCGCATCGTTGCCCGCGGCACGGTCATAATCGTGGCCGCCGCATTGCCAATTGCGCCACCCGCTCCGCGGCGCGCGGTTCATTGAGCAGCGTGCCGGCCTCCGCGGTCAGCCGTCGCCGCCAGTTGGGATGCTCGTCGATCGTACCCGGCAAATTTGGCTGTTCTTCGACCCCCAACAGATCTTCGATCTGCGGCAGACAGAGCGGCGAAGGCGTTTCAGCGGCGAACGCCACCGCCGCATCCACTACCGGTTGCATATCGTTCGGCGATGGCGCATCGCCATTCGCGGCCCCAGCCTGCACGAACGCCTGCCATAACGAGACACGGTCGTGGGTGCGCTCAGCCGACACGTCCGCCGCCTGCACACCCACGCCCAGGCGTCCGTTCTGGGCACGCGTAGTGATGTCGCTGCCATGCCACCAACCCGCGACGGTCGGCAGATCGTGCGTCGAAGTCATCGCCACCGCGGAGTGGTCCCACCCCTCCGGCGGGTTGAATGCCTGACCATTGCGCTCGAACCACAGCACGCGCATGCCGTGAAGGCCTGCGGTCTCAAGCGCATCGCGAAACCCGGCTGGCACCGTGCCGAGGTCTTCGCCCACAACGATCGCGGAATGTCGCTGCGACTCAAGTGCCAGCAGTCGCAGTAAGTCGGCAAAGGGATACGCCAGGTAGGCACCATCGGCGGGATCGGCACCCTGTGGGATCAGCCACAGGCGGGTCAGGCCCATGACATGATCGATGCGCACGCCTCCAGTATTGCGCAATGCCGCGCGGACCGTCGCGAGGAACGGGGCAAACCCGCCTGCGATCAGTGCGCGTGGCGAGAAGCTGGTCAGTCCCCAGTCCTGGCCATGCGGATTGAACATATCGGGCGGAGCACCAATCGATACACCGCCCAGGAGATCCGACTGTCGGCTCCACGCGTGACTGCCGTTCGGGTCCATGCCGACGGCGAGATCACCGATCAGACCAATGCGCATACCCGACCCGAGCGCACGGCTCTGAGCGATGCCGAATGATCGATCGGCGAGCCATTGCAGGAAGCAGTGAAATAGCACTTCGCGCTCGTGCGACGCCCCGAACACGGTAACGGCAGCACTGTTCGGATCGCGCAGATCCGTCGGCCAGTCATGCCAATCGCCTGCACCGGATGCAGACTGTTCGGCGTGCAGCGTCTCGAACACTGTGTGCTGTGTCAGGAGCTCACCGCCGTCGGCGCGAAAGCGTGCAAAGTCCAGGAGATGCCGTCCTTCGGCCAGATCTGCGAAGGGTTCAAAAATTGCTCGCAGCAGCCGATACTTGGCACGCGCTGCTGCCGGCCAATCGATCAGCGACAGTGCCTCCAGTCGCTCGAACGTTTCGCTCAGCCCTTCGGAACGCAACATGTCGGCCACATACGCCTCGCCAAACACGAGGGCCGGCGATGCGTGCAGCGGATTGAGGAACAGGCGCGTGGACGGCGAGTATGGACCGAAGCGCGACGGATCGGCGCCGAACATCGCGTGCAACGGACTGAGCGCCAGCGCATCCGCGCCTCGCGAACCAGCCGCCTCGGCGAGTGCCGTGATACCTGCGGCGTCGCCGATGCCACCATCGCCACCGTGGCGCAAGGAATAGACCTGCGCTGCAATGCCCCACAGCCGTGCATCCGGAACTGCATCATCGATCGTGCGGCAGCGGCTTGGTGCCACTGCGAGAACAAACTCGCGGTCATCAATCAGCAGCCGATGATAGCCAGTCTCACTGATCGCGGGCACCCGCAGCCGTCCTCGCACGGGAGAGATGATAAGATCGCGCCTGCCGCCTGTTTCGAGGCTGAGCCGCGCGTTGCGCATTTCGTTCGCGGCGACATCAAGCCGTGTCGGCCGGCCGGCGATAGCGGTGATCAACGGCGCCAACGCCTGCACCGTGGCGCGACGGTGCAGCAGATTGCGGCTGACGACCAGATCGCCGCGTGTGCTGTTGGGCAGGCCAATGGCCGCAAGGATGTGGCGCAGCACATCGGTCGCGACTGTCTTCGGCCGGCCCGCGATATCATGCCACTCAACGGCGATGCCGGCGCGTTGTGCGAGATCGCGTATTGCCTCGTCAGTCATTGACGGAGTGTGGCATATCGAGGAAGGCGCAGGTGCAATGGCCTGGCAGCAAGTCTGGCGGCATCTCCCTATTGGCAAACAGCAGCCTCCCGGCTGGCGGATCAAGCGCCACCGGCTTTGTGTCGAGGTTGGTCGCCACCGTCAGTATCGCACCGTCACGAAGCTGCCATCGCGCAATCACGGCCTTAGGCCCGACTGCCTCGGCGGTCAGTGCGTAGGCTCCCTCCAGACGCGGCACGATCTCCCTGGCGCGCAGATCAATGAGGCGGCGGTACAATGCCTCACGCGCCGGCCCGAGTGAAGGGTCCGCATGCGGTACCGAGGCGGCAAAGGTTTCCGCCGCATTCGGGTCGGGAATGCGTGCGCGGGTGGCGGCATCGGCGAACGCGGGGAACTTCGCGAACTCGTTGCGCCTTCCTTCGCGTACCTTATCGCCAAGTTCCGTGTGGTGATCGGTAAAGAACAAGAATGGCGTCCGACTCGCCATCTCTTCGCCCATGAACAGCAGCGGGATCTGCGGCGACAGCATCAGCAGGCCGATCGCCGCTTCGAGCGCCGCGGGCTCCACCAGCGTCGTCAGCCGCTCGCCGAACGCGCGGTTGCCGACCTGATCGTGGTTCTGCAGGAACAGCACGAAGGCCGTAGGCGGCAGATGGCCACTCGGCATGCCACGTGGCTCACCCATGTAGTGCGAGTGCTCTCCTTGGTAGACAAAACCTTCCGCGAGACAGCGTGCCAACTTCCAGGCTGGCTGGTCGGCATAGTCAAGGTAATAGCCGCTGTCCTCGCCGGTCAGCAGAACGTGCATCACGTTGTGTCCGTCGTCATTCCACTGCGCATTGATGTTCTTGCCGAGGCGTAACGCATCGTTGTGGTGCTCGAGCACGAGATGCACATGCCGGCCCGGTTCGACAGTGGCGCGCACCGTGGCTGCCATCTCGTCCACCCAGTCCTGATCCAGGATGGCGTGCACCGCATCGAAGCGCAGCCCGTCGAAGCGGTAATCCATCAGCCAGTGCAGAACGTTGTCGGTGAAGAATCCGCGCACCTCGGGGCGACGGAAATCGATTGCCGCTCCCCATGGAGTGTGGCGGTCCTCGCGAAAGAACTGCGGTGCGTAGAGTGACAGGTAGTTACCGTCCGGGCCGAAATGGTTGTAGACCACGTCTAAGAAGATCATCAGCCCGTGATCGTGCGCGGCATCTACCAGCGCCTTCAGGTCGTCAGGCGTCCCATAGGCTGCATTGGGTGCATAAGGCAGCACCCCATCGTACCCCCAGTTGCGCCGGCCCGGAAAATCATTGACCGGCATCAGTTCGACCGCGGTGATGCCAAGTTCGGCCAGCCTGGCGAATTCCCGCGCCACCCCTCGGAATCCGCCCAGGACACCGGCATGAAGTTCGTACAGGACGGTTTCGTGCCACGGCCGTCCGCGCCAGCCCGGGTTGCGCCACGGGTACCCACAACGATCGATCACGACGCTTGCGTCATGCACGTCGTCCGCCTGCGCTCGTGACGCGGGATCGGGAACCAGCATTCCATCAGCCAAGCGATAGCGGTAACGCGTGCCGGCCGGATATCGCGCGGTCGCTTCGAACCAGCCGTCAGGCGAGCGTGTCATCGGCAGGATCGGTCCGTCCTCGATCGCAACTCCGATGGCTGACTGTGCTGGCGCCCACAGGCGAAAGAGCGTCTGCCCGCCCGGCAGAAGTCTAGCGCCGAAGCGGGGGTCATGCTCAAAAAATTGGGTGCTCATTCAACTTGCTCGGCATAGAGCAGGACCGCGGCATAGGCCCCCACTCGGACAATGCGTCCTGTAACGGTCCGCTCATCAGTCTCCGGCTCTGCGCTGTCGAGGAGTAAGGTGCTTGGCAGATGGGGGTCCGGCAGTCGGAAGTCACATGGTCGATCACCCGGATTCAGCAGCAAGCTCAAAATTGTGACCTTCCCTTCAGGAATTCGCATCGATCGGCGCAAGATCAATGTCCGCTGCTCGACATCGTTCCAGGCCTCGGCTGAAATTGTTCCTCCGGACTGATCAAACCAGGCGATGTCGGCGATGCCAGGTGCAGGGTACGACCTTCCGTGCAGGAAGTGGGGATGGCGCAGCACCGGATGCTCGCGGCGTAGCGCAATGAGGCGTGTGACGTAGGCAGTGAGTGCAATTCCTGGTGGCGTTCCCGCCATGCTCCAATCCAGCCAGGAAATTTTGTTGTCCTGGCAATAGGCATTGTTGTTGCCACCCTGGGTGCGACCGAATTCGTCGCCGGCAAGCAGCATCGGCGTGCCTGCGGAAAGGAAGACGGTCGCCAGCATCGCCCGCTTCACGCGGTCCCGTATGGCATTGATCGCTGGATTGTCGGTTGGCCCCTCCACGCCCCAGTTGTTGGAGAAGTTGGCGGGGTGCCCGTCGTGATTGCCCTCGCCATTCGCGGCGTTGTGACGCTCGACATAGCTCACGGAATCCGTGAGCGTGAACCCGTCATGTGACGCGACAAAATTGACCGACGCCCAGGGGCGCCTGCCGTGACGGGCGAAGATATCGGCAGAACCTGCTAATCTTGCTGCAATCGCCGGTCGATGGCCACCATCGCCTCGCCAGAAGCGACGCACGCCATCCCGATAGCGGTCGTTCCATTCAGCAAAGCCAGGTGGATGGTTGCCGAGCTGATAGCCTCCCGGACCAACATCCCAAGGCTCAGCGATCAGCTTCACACCGGCGAGAACGGGATCCTGGCGAAGCGCGTCGTAAAATCCGGCGTCGGGGTCGAACCCATTAGATTCGCGTCCGAGCGTCGCGCAGAGATCAAAGCGAAACCCATCGACATGGTACGAGATCACCCAGTAGCGCAGAGAATCCATCACCATCTGCAGCACGCGCGGATGCGTGAGGTTCACCGTATTGCCGGTGCCGGTATCATTGACCGTGCGGCGTGGGTCCTGGGCCTCCAGTCGATAGTAGCTTGCGTTGTCGAGACCGCGAAATGACAGCGTCGGACCAACCTCATCGCTTTCTGCCGTGTGGTTGTAGACGACGTCGAGAATCACCTCGATGCCGGCGGCGTGAAGCCGGCGCACCGCGACGCGCATCTCGTTCGGCGAGCCGTTCGATAGATACGTCGGTTCCGGCGCGAAGAAGCAGAGGGTGCTGTAGCCCCAGTAATTGCGCAGACCACGCTGCTGTAAGGCTCGGTCCTGCAGGAAGGCATGCACCGGCATCAGTTCGATCGCGGTGATGCCGAGGTCGCGGAGATGGCTGATCGTTGCGGGGTGCGCGAGCGCGGCGAAGGTGCCGCGTTCTGCGGGGCGAATCCCTTCATGCAGCATGGTCTGTCCGCGCACATGCGCCTCGTAGATGACGGTGTCAGACCATGGCACGGCAGGTGGGTGATCATCTCCCCAGTTGAATGAATCGTCGGTCACCACGCTCTTCGGCATTGACGCAGCACTGTCGCGGCGGTCAAACGAGAGATCGCTGCGAGGCGAATTCGGACGGAACCCATACAGCGTATCAGACCACTGCAGGCTGCCTGCCAACGCGCGCGCATATGGATCCAACAGCAACTTGTTGTGGTTGAACCGATGGCCGGACGTCGGCTCATAGGGGCCGAATGCGCGGTAGCCATAGAGCAAACCGGCGGTCGCATCTGGCAGGTAGCCATGCCAGATTTCGTCGGTGTACTCCGGCAGCGTATAGCGTGCGATCTCGTGTCGCCCGGAAGGCTCGAACAGGCAAAGGTCGATCCGTTCAGCGTGCGCCGAAAACACCGCGAAGTTTATGCCGAGCCCGTCCCATGTTGCGCCGAGCGGATATGGCCGACCCGGCAGCAGCGCGTCAGGCAAATGCCGCATATGCTCGGCCGGTCACTCCCCCTGTCGCAGGAACAGCGTCGCGAGTGGCGGCAAGGTCAATTCCAGCGACTGAGCCTCGCCATGACGCTGCACCGGCACCGTCTTGACGATCCCGCCGTTGCCCATGTTGGAGCCACCATAGGATGCCGCGTCGGTGTTGAGCAGTTCGCGCCAGGGTCCGGGGCGCGGCACGCCAATGCCATAGCCCGATCGCGGGACCGGCGTCATGTTGGAGACCACGAGCACCGGTGGGACGGCTTCATCGCCGTAACGCAGGAACGCGAAAACCGAGTTCTGCCGGTCATCGCCGACTACCCAGCGGAATCCGGTGGAGACCACATCGCGCTGATGCAGAGCGCGCTCGCGAGCGTAGAGTCGGTTCAGATCGCGCACCACGCGCTGCACACCGAGCCGGAGCGGATCACCAAGCGCGCCCCAGTCGACCTCACCATCGTGGCTCCACTCGTGCTCCTGTGCGATCTCACCGCCCATGAACAGCAGCTTCTTACCCGGATGGCCCCACATGAAGCCGAAGTAAGCTCGCAGGTTGGCGAAGCGTTGCCAGTTGTCGCCAGGCATCTTCCCGATCAGCGAATGCTTCCCGTAGACGACCTCGTCGTGTGACAGCGGCAGCACGAAGTTCTCGGCGAACGCATAAAGCAGGCCGAACGTCATGTCGTTGTGATGCCAGGGTCGGTGTACCGGATCGTGCTCGATATAGCGGAGCGTGTCGTGCATCCAGCCCATGTTCCACTTGTACGCGAAGCCTAGACCACCATCCTTAATCGGCCGCGACACGCCCGGCCACGCCGTCGACTCTTCGGCGAGAGTGATCGCGCCGGCACAGCGCTCGCCGACGACGGCGTTAAAATGGCGCAGGAAGCCTATCGCCTCAAGGTTTTCGCGGCCGCCGTAAACATTGGGTATCCACTGTCCCTCTGCACGCGAGTAGTCGCGATACAGCATCGAGGCGACCGCATCGACGCGCAGGCCATCCACGTGGAAATGCTCCAGCCAGTAGAGGCCCGATGCGATCAGGAATCCCTGTACTTCGCGGCGGCCGAAGTTATAGATGTAGGTATTCCAGTCCTGATGATAGCCCTCACGGGCGTCCTGGTGCTCGTAAAGCGCCGTGCCATCGAAGCGTGCCATGCCATGCGCATCTGTCGGGAAATGCGCCGGCACCCAATCGACGATGACGCCGATATTCGAACGATGGCAGGCATCGACAAAGCGGGCAAAGCCGTCAGGCGGACCGAATCGCGCACTGGGAGCGAACAGGCTGAGCGGCTGATAGCCCCACGACCCGCCGAATGGGTGCTCAGTCACCGGCATCAGCTCGATATGACTGAAGCCCATCTCGCTGATGTAGGGCACCAGCCGCGCCGCCAGTTCATCCCATGTCGGAATGCGTCCGTCGGGATGGAACCACGATGCGGCGTGCATCTCATAGATAGAGATGGGCGCGTTGGTATCATGACGGCGCGCACGTTGCCGCATCCACGCCTGGTCGTGCCAGACCTGCGGTGCAGGATCGGCAACGATGGACGCTGTGGCCGGCGGCAACTCGGTCGCACGCGCCAGCGGGTCGGCTTTGAGCGGCAGTCGCCAACCGTCAGGGCCCGTGATGGCAAACTTGTAGCGCGCGCCGTGAGCGAGCCGTGGAATGAACAGCTCCCAGACACCAGCCGGGAAGCGCAGACGCATCGGGTTTCGCCGAGGATCCCACGTGTTGAAATCACCAACGACGGAGACAGCGCGCGCATTCGGTGCCCAGACGGCAAACCGCACACCTTGAACGCCATCGATTGTCACGACGCTGGCGCCAAGGTGCGACGCCAGTTCAAAATGCCGCCCTTCGTTGAACAAGTGCAGATCGAGGTCGCCAAGCAGCGGACCGAAGGAATATGGATCTTCGGTCTCCTGCACCGCGCCCGGCCAAATGATGCGCAGCCGATAGGACTCCGAACCAATTATCCGACCGACGAACAGCCCACGCGGCGTGGTTGGCGCAAGGCGCCCGAGTCCGTCACCCTTTTTCCGCGACAGTGCCTCGACCTCCAGTGCGCCGGGCAGATACGCGCGGACGATCCGCCCCGTCATAGTGTCGTGCGGACCTAGTGCGGCGAACGGATCGCCCAATGTGCCGTTGGCGAGCGCTTCCGCCACACCGGACGGCAGGCCGGAAATTTCAGCCACGTCGTTCATGATGGCACCTGTGCAATAAGTTGGGCGAGGCCGTGCAGCGGCACGTCAATCCACGCCGGACGGTTGGCAGCCTCGTAGGCGATCTCGTAGGCCGCCTTCTCGATAAGAAAGAGCCGGAGCAAGTCGCGTTCCGCAGCAGCGTCCTCCGCTGGCAGCACGTCGGTGTAGCCAGCAAGGAAGCACTGCTCGGCGCGCTCGATAAACGTGCGCAGGAAAGCGTCACGTTGCGGGTCGGCGACATGCGCCTGGGTGGCGACACTCCTGCGCTTCATCACCGCAGCGGCATAATCGAACGAACGGAGTATGCCGGCGACGTCACGGAGCCGGTTATTCTTTGCCCGCCGCAACGCGACCGGCTTCACGGGCTCTCCTTCGAAATCGATGATGTAGATGTCGCCATTGGCCACCAACAACTGTCCGAGATGCAGATCGCCGTGAATGCGCGTCAGCATCGTGCCGCGACCGGCTTCCGCCAGCCTGTGTACTGCCGCACAAATGCTTTCTCGCTCAGCCATGACGATGGCCAGATCCTGGGCCGACTCGGCGTCCCATTCCTGCCGAGCATCGAGCGCGGCGAAGGCAGCAACGAGTTGTTGCTCCGCCTGATTGGCCCATTGCTCTGTCAACTCGGCGCTCGCCAGCTCCGGCGCAAACGCCGGATCATCAGCATCGCGCGCAAGTATGCCATGCATTTCGCCAAGGCGACGCCCGAGCAGAGTGGCGATCGCGCCGTAGTCTTCGTGTTGCTCGGCGTCAGTTGCCTGCGCTTCCTCGGTTCCCGCTGTCAGATCCGACAGACCGCGCATCATCAGATCGAGCGTCCATGTCCAGGCGTCACCCTGGTTGCGAATGAAACCCTGGGCGATTGCCAAAGCGTGCCGCTCACCGTCCGCATCACATCGCACGACTTCTCCCAAAAGTGGTGCGATATTGCTGAAACCTTGCTCGGTGAGGTAACGGCCCATCTCCGCCTCGGGGTGCGGGCCGGCTGACACCCGCCGAAACAGCTTCAGCATTGCCACGTCGCCGACAATCATAGAGGAGTTCGACTGCTCGACCGACAGCCACTTCATGTCGGCGTCGGGCGGAATTGTGACCTCTGCCATACGCGACGTCGGTTCGAAGCGGATTTCACCGGCGTTCGCGCCGCTTGCCAATCCCGTCAGGATCGCATTGGCTAATTCCGGCAACGCGAAGCCGTCAGTCAGCAAACCGACGCGAGGGCCGCGCCGCACGCGTGCAAGCGCAAGCTGCAACGGCAGCGGGCCTGTCTGCCGATCCTCCCATGCGATAGCAAGCGGCAGCAGCCAGCTCACCGAGTCGCCCTGCGTCTCGGTTTCGATCTCCGCCAACAACAGTTCCTGCTCGGCGTGCGGTAACGCAACGATCGAGGCCACGCGTGTCGCGAGCAGCGCCTGGTCTTTCAGTGCGAACCATCGACGCTTGGCGAGATAGGCCGGCAGGATGTCGTGTTCCAGCGTCGTGCGGCCCGCAAGCAGTGCGTCGGCTAGCCGGCCGCGCAGAACAATTGTCTGATATTCGGGCATGGGCTCCGGTGCAGGCGTATGCGTCGTCGGCCAGCCTGTCTCCTCATCGGCCAGAAGGAACCAATAAAAGCCGTATGGCGACAGTGTAAGGAGATATGCGAGCTGCCCAATCGGCGGGAATATCGAACCACCATCCAGTTCGACCGGCGTGCGGCCGGCAAACTCCGATAACTCCAGCTCCACTGCCTGCGGCGTGCGCGCCAGGTTCGCAACGCAAAGGATCGTACGGCCGTCGTATTCGCGCAGATAGGCGAGGACCTTGCGGTTCTTTGGATAGAGCAGCCGGAAGCCGCCTCGTCCGAACACCTGGTACTGCCGACGGACAGCGATTGCGCGGCGCGTCCAGTTCAGCAACGAATGGCGGTCGCCGGATTGCGCCTCGACGTTCACCGCCTCGAAGCCATACAGCGCATCCATGATCGGCGGCAACACGAGCCGCGAAGGCTCGGTGCGCGAGAACCCGCCATTGCGGTCGGGCGACCATTGCATGGGTGTCCGGACGCCGTCACGATCCCCGAGATGGATGTTATCGCCCATGCCGATCTCGTCGCCGTAGTAGATCACTGGCGTGCCTGGCATCGAGAGCAGCAGATAGTTCATCAGTTCGACACGTCGGCGATCGTGCTCAAGCAATGGCAGAAGCCGTCGCCGGATACCCAGATTGAGCCGTGCTCGGCGATCCGCGGCATAGGTCTCCCACAGGAAATCACGCTCGCTCGACGTCACCATTTCCAGCGTGAGCTCGTCGTGGTTGCGCAGAAAAATTGCCCACTGGCTGTTGGGCGGAATATCGGGCGTCTGACGCAGGATATCGGTGATGGGGAAGCGATCCTCACGTGCGATCGCCATGTACATCCGCGGCATCAGCGGAAAATGAAACGCCATGTGGCATTCGTCGTCATCGCCGAAATAGTCCTTGGCGTCCTCCGGCCACTGGTTGGCCTCTGCCAGCAGCATGCGGTCCGGATAGTGGACGTCGAGCTCAGCGCGAATCTGCTTCAGGACCGCATGGGTCTCCGGCAGGTTCTCGTTGTTGGTGCCTTCACGCTCCACCAGGTAAGGCACGGCATCGAGCCGTAGCCCGTCGACACCGAGATCAAGCCAGTAGCGCAGGACGGCCAGGACCTCCTTCAGCACGCGTGGGTTATCGAAATTTAGATCCGGTTGATGCGAGTAGAACCGATGCCAGTAGTAGGCACCGGCTTCCTCGTCCCACGTCCAATTGGACCGCAATGTGTCGACAAAGATGACGCGCGTGCCCGCATACTTGTGGTTGTCATTCGACCAGACGTAGAAATCGCGGTACACCGAGCCGGGCTTCGATCGGCGCGCCCGCTGGAACCACGGATGCTGGTCTGATGTGTGGTTCACCACCAGCTCGGTGATCACTCGCATGCCGCGTGCATGAGCCGCGGCGATGAAGCGCCTCGCATCGGCAAGCATCCCATAGTCCGGATGGACACCGCGGTAGTCGGCGATGTCATAGCCGTCGTCGAGGCGCGGTGATGGATAAAATGGCAGCAGCCATATCGTGTTCACACCGAGATCGGCGATGTAGTCGAGCTTGGAGATCAACCCGGGAAAGTCACCGATGCCATCGTTATTGGCGTCGAAGAAGGACTTGACGTGCAGCTGATAGATGATGGCATCCTTGTACCACAGTCCGTCCTCGCTGAGCGCAGCGCGGACCGGGGCGGGAGCGGCAGCAGCGATGTCCATCATGGCGCGCCCGGCGGAGCGACCTGCCAGATCGCGAACGGCAGATCAGCAGGATCAAGACGAATGCGTTGCTGCTTTCCGGTCCAGACGAAGCGATGGCCACGCATGAGACAGGTTGCGGTCAGCGATTCGTGGTCCGGCAGCCCCCATTCCCACAGCGGGATTTCGATTGCCGCTTCCTGCACGTTGCGTGGGTCGAGGCTTACCGCGACGAGGATCATATCACGCCCACCTGGTATTCGCTTGCCATATAGCAGCACCTGATCGTTGAAGGCTGGATAGAACGTCACGCCGAGGTGACTCTGCAACGCAGGATGCACCCGCCGGATGCGATTGAGCGCGGAAATTTCCGCCACGATATTTCCCGGCGCGGCGAAGTCGCGCACGCGGATCTGATATTTTTCTGAGTCGAGATATTCCTCCCGGCCCGGCAGCGGTGCTGCTTCGCAGACCTCGAAGCCCGAATACATCCCCCACAGACCCGACAGCGTGCAGGCGAGGGCCGCACGGATCAGGAACCCTGGCCGGCCCGAAGTCTGCAGGAATGGCGGATTAATGTCTGGCGTATTGACGAAGAAGTTCGGCCGGAAAAATTCACGCACCGGCGAGGCGTTCAGCTCGGTCAGATATTCGATGATCTCATGTTTGGTGTTGCGCCAGGTGAAGTAGGTGTAGGACTGGGTAAAGCCGACCTTCGCCAGCCGATACATCAACTTCGGCCGCGTGAACGCCTCGGACAGGAAGATGACGTCGGGGTGTCGGCCGCGGATATCGGCGATCATCCAATGCCAGAACGGCAACGGCTTGGTGTGCGGATTGTCGACGCGGAAGATCCGCACGCCCTGATTGACCCAGAACTGGATCACGTCACGCAACGCGAACCACAGCGCCGGCATCGCCGCGTCTGCGTAGAAGTCGGGATTGACGATGTCCTCGTATTTCTTGGGTGGGTTTTCGGCAAACCGAATCGATCCGTCGGGGCGCCAGCGGAACCAGTTGGGGTGGTCGCGCAGCCATGGATGATCCGGCGAGCATTGAATGGCGAAATCGAGCGCGACTTCCAGCCCGTGGTCCTTTGCCGCGGCGACCAGCTTACGAAAGTCCTCAAGGCTGCCGAGTGCCGGATGCAGCGCATCGTGTCCACCCTCGGGACCGCCTATGGCATAAGGACTGCCCAGATCGTCCGGCTCTGCGCGCAGGGCGTTGTTGCGGCCCTTGCGGTTCGTCGTGCCGATCGGATGGATCGGTGGGAAATAAAGCACGTCGAAGCCCATCGCGCGGATCGCAGGCAACCGCGCGATCACATCGCCGAAGGTGCCATGCCGTTCCGGATCATCCGTGGCGGAGCGGGGAAACATCTCGTACCAGCTCGCGAAGCCGGCCTGCGGACGATCGACATCGAGCGATACAACGGGCGTGTATTCGGTGGCAAACGGCCGTTCATCTACCCGATGCATCGCCTCAGCGGTTTCCTCCGCGAGCAGCAGCGCAATCTGCCCCACAGCGTCCTGCGATCGGATGCGTGCGGCAATCCCGGCAAGATCGGCCACCTCGATCATGTGGCAGCCTTCCTCGATTTCCAGGTTCACCGGCTGGCCGGCCGCGTGCTTGGCGGAAAGATCGTGGCGAAAGGTTCCCCAGGCATCCCACCATGCCTGAACGGTGAAGCAATGTCGGCCGATCCGTGCCGGCTTGAAGCTTGCCTCCCAGCGATCATTCACGATTGGCTGCATAGCGACACGATGCCAATCGGTCTCGTCCTCCGCGCGCCACAACACTACGGCCGCCAGAACGTCGTGACCATCGGCAATGATATCGGCACTGACCGTGACGCTTTCACCCACCACACGCTTCACGGCAAACGCCCCATCGGGCACGCGCGGCTGAATCGCCTCGATGGCGATCCGAGCCGCCGCGAGCCGCGACGGGTCGAGATCCTGATCTCGGACGACCCGGTGCCTCACGGGTTGCGCCGATGATGCATAGACGAGAACCCTCACCTCCCCGGGATCCATGAGCGCATCAGCGCCTGCGAGCGGCTCCTTCAGCATGAATGCCGCGCCCGCCTGCGGCGGCAAGGGCGACACAGACAGACCGAGCGGCGCAGCGCGACCTGTATCAGGATTGGCCAGCGCGACCACGGCACGTGATGCGTCGCGCGCGTCCGGCGCATCGGACCGCAGTAGGGCTGTGACGGGAGCCTGTGCGTCAGTGAGCTGCCGCACTTCGCCGTCCACCTGATAGGCTACAATGCGATCGACCAGCGCATTGGCCGCGGCGACGTCTGCTGTCAGATCGCACGGCGCCTCGTCACGGACGCGACGAAAATCCTCGGGTGCGCCCAACGCTGCGTCGAACGGACGGCGCGCAGCGTACTCAAAGCCCATGGGCACGAACAGGCCGTTCGCGGCGGCAGCCGCCAGCCGTAGCGCAAAGCGACAGGCAGTGGGAATGTCGCCGCCAAGCGGCACCCGAGCCGCACGCCGCTCGAAGAACGAGGGTTCAGGCGAGGCGATCATCGGCGCGATGTGCCGCAACATCTCGATCTCCTCGACCAACCAGTTCGCGCGCCCATCCCACCATGCGAGCGACGAACAGACATGGTCGAACCCGATTCCCTCAAGTCGCGGCAACATGGAGCGCTCGACCCCAGGCGTCCAGGCAAGGAAATCGCACTTCTCATGGTTCTGCTTCAACGTGGCGATGATCCGTCGCCAGAGCGACGCAGGCGCGTGATCGGGATCGAGGCAACGAAACCCGCTGATACCCGCCTGCACCAGGCGCGTCAGCCGATCCAGCCACCACGCGGCCATAGCCTCGGCGATCTCGGTCTGCTGCAGCCTGGCATAGGCGACATCCTGCCGATGCGGTGCCCGCCAAGGGCTAGAAGGGGCGTCGCAGCCGCCGGAAGCGAACCAGTCGTCCGCACGGCGGCGAATGACGGCGTCAATCGCGACCTGATCGATGGACAGATCGAGCCAGACCCTCAGCCCATGCTCCGAAGCCTGCTGCGCCATGCGTGCGATGCCGGTATCGGCGCGGCCGGGCCAGTCTAGCCCCGGGTGCAGCGCCTCGTGATCGCCGGTGATGAAGATGTCGCCGCTGGCGCCCGGCACAAAGGGCGGCGCAACGCACACTGTATCGAAGCCCATGGCGCGGCAGCGCGCGAAATGCAGCGGCCAATCAGACAGTTTCCCGGCAACCAGCGGATGCAGGTGGTAGATCTTGGGTGCCATACCGTGGTGGTTCCGTGTGCTTAGAGGGTCCTCGATCGCGCCAGTCGAACGCCTAGGAATGAGGTCAACAGGAGCTGGCAGTAGCCGCTCGGTCTGCACTGTAACGTTTGTGCCGGTGTCCGTTCACTTGACCGAGAGCGGGGAGGTCCACAATTGTCCGTGAAGCGGGAGCTGATGTTGGGCGCATCAGGAGAGTTCCAATCGGTGCATGCTATTCCCGATCGTCAACAATGGGTGCTCGTGACGACTCGACGAGACCGCCGAACATCGCAAAGTCTGTGACAAATCTATGGTCGACTGGGGTGCCACGGCCGGCATCGAGGAGAGACCATCGAGGCTACTGACTGACTTGCGCCGCCTGATGCGCTAACTGGTGCCGGAACAAGGATTTGCCTGGATGCACCGAACAAAGATCGAGTCGGTTCAGGCACTGCGCGCGGCGGCCGCTCTCAGTATCGCCGTTCTGCACGTGCTGCATGACGCGACCAGCCTCGATCCGGGGGGGATGATCGAGCGCTGGCACGACGCAGTGCCCTGGGGTGCCGGGGTGGACCTGTTTTTCGTCATCTCCGGCTTCGTGATGGTCTATGCCTCGAACGACCTGTTCGGCCGTCGCGACGGCGCCGCCGTCTTCATGGCACGACGCCTCATACGAATCGTGCCACTCTATTGGGCGGCAACCACGCTGTTCCTTTTGGTAACACTCATCGCGCGTTCCGCGGTGAGCGAGGGCGCCGGCAGTATCGCCGATGTCCTGATGAGCTACTTCTTCCTGCCTGCGCGTCGGCCTGACGGCAGCATTCAGCCAATCTATAGCCTCGGCTGGACGCTGAACTACGAGATGTTCTTCTACGTGGTGTTCGCGGCATCCATCTGGCAGACCCGCTATCGCGCACTGCTCCAGGTGACGCTGGTACTCTGTGTCGCGATTGCAGCGCACTCCATGGTGCCGGCAGGAGCGGCCGCCTTCGTGTTCTGGACCGACCCGATTGTGGCCGAGTTTCTGTTCGGCATGGCGATCGCGGTCCTTGCCGCCGCAGGCATCAGCCTGTCGGCCTGGTTGCGCGCGGGTCTTGCCGTGATCGCTCTGACCGCGTTGATGAGCGGCCACATTGCGGACATTGGCGGATTCGCTCCCGTGACGACGGGCTTGCCTATGGCGATGCTGGTTATGGCGGCGACACTGGGGCGTCCCATAACCGTGCCACAGGCGCTGCTCCTGCTTGGTGATGCGTCATATGCGCTGTATCTCGCCCATCCGTTCTCGATGCGGGCAGTGGGCCTGTTCTGGCGCTGGCTGCACCTGAGCGGGCCGGTTGCGGCGGTCGGATATATCGCTACATCTCTGCTACTGGCGATTGCTCTTGCAGTTGCCGTGTACAGGTGGTTCGAACGTCCGACCGGCACTTGGCTGCGCTCACGCCTGACGGGCTTCCGGGCTGGTCGGGCTCCGATGCCTCGCGGAGCGATATGAGGTTACAACGTGAACATGCGAGGTATGGGCGCTGATCAAGGTCCCGTCCCCGCCGTCGACGCAAGGCCAAGGAGCCGAGAGTTGGCGATAGTCTGCAACTCATCCGGAGACAAGGCTGTTCCAGCATCGGATGCATCGGAGCTCAGCACACCAAGCATCAGCGTATTGGCCTGCGAATTATCCTTCAGTCCGAAAGCGTGGCCGATCTCGTGCTCCAGGACTCCCCGCGCGCCTTTGGTCCGAGACAGCAACGATTGGTTCGCCTTCTGACTGACGAAGATGATCGGATCAATCTGATCACCGACCCTCAGGCAGATCCCACCCTCGGCTCCGGGAGGATCGAACTCCGGCACATAGAACACATGCAGCCCGCCGAGGTCGGTCCAGTTCTTTATAGCGGCCCAGACCTCCGTGCTGAACCTTCCGTTCGGGTCCTGCACTGTCATCGGACGCTCGACGCTGCTAGCAGCACCTGCCGGAATATTATGGTCGAACTCCTTCGGACCGCCCGAGAGAGCCAGCTTGCCATCGGTGCCCAGAATGGCCCGCGTCTGATCACGGGTCAGCGTGAATTTCTTCTTCCTGAAGGTCAAAGGGACGCTGACAAATACCTTCTCAGATCGTTGGAAATCCTTCTCCGTCGTATCGGCGACACCGTTCACCACCGTCAACCAGACATTGATAGCAGGCATTGCTTGTTCCTGTACTGCACATTGTAGGGGAAACAAGGCTGTATCCAGCGATCCACCATCAGCTATGCGAACGAGCGCACCGATATGCTCCGGCAGGCAGGCTGCCATCGGCACTAGCTGCTAACGACTTTATGGGGTAGGCTAGATGACGCTATGATGTAGCGCACACACAGCGACAGAAACCAGGAATTGTGATCACAGCCGCGCTTCCGGTGAGGATCGACTCAGTCAACCAAGGGAGCACTCCAGCCAGGCACAGGACATCGTTCCGTATGCGGCCGCCAACAGGTGGTGCGTCGTCGGTGCAGGCCGCAATGCGGCGCTGGCGGCTCGCATTGCACTCTCCCTGCAGCCCGATATCCGCTTGATCGTATGGCACCACGCGACCCTGCGGGTAACCCGGTTGGGAGACCATGAGCGGAACTACACACAGTCAAACGGCTCGCCGGGCGGCGGCATCTCGCGCGCCCCTTAACAGGCGGGGGGCGAAGCGCTCTGTCAGAACCGGACCGAGAACCGATGTGGTCAGCATCAGCACGAGAACTGCATTCAGCATGCGATCGTCAAGCAGGCGCTGGCCGCCGGCACCGAATGTATCGTGGGCGACAAGCGTCGCGGCGAGGGTGGCAGCCACCTGTGGCAGCGTCAGCGACCAAACAGTCAGGCGCTCATCACGCGTGTAGCCGAAAACCCGGCCGGCAACCCAAGCCGCAACGCCTTTTCCGATGAGGAGCGCGGCAATGATGCAGCCAACCAGTAGGAAGTCGTCGAAGATTCCGAGAACGAACGTGGCCGGGTTGATCAGAAAGCCGGTTACCGCGAAGAAGATCGGGATGAACAGGGACCTGCCAAGGAACTCCAGCTTGGTGCTCGCCGGTTTGTCGCGGGCTGATGCGTTGACCGCGAGCCCCGCAAGAAATGCGCCAACGATACCCGGCAACTGAATGGCCTGCGCCAACACACCCGCCACCGCCATGATGCCGAGCATGAGAACGAAGTACGCATCCTCCTCGTCCTCGACCTTGCGCAGCAGGTAGGCGCCAAGGCGGCTGAGGCCAAACAGCACCAGCACGATATATCCGACAATCTCGGCAAGGAGCAGCACCAGACCCGACAGTGAGAAGCCAGTCGTGTAGATTGACACGCAAACAGCGAACCCGACGAGCGATAGCGTGTCGGACATTACCGTTGCGCCGACGGTGACCGTTACCGGCTCCAGGTCTTGCGCACCGAGCCGACTGATCACGCCAAGCCCCAGCAGGGTATGCGATGCCAGCAGCGATCCGATGACTATGGCGGGAACAATTGAGTAGCTGAACGCAAGGCCGACGGCGGTCTCAAGCAGCAACGGGATCGCGGTGGTGGTGAGGCCGAACGCGATCGAACGATGCCGGTTACGCCGAAACAGCGCGACGTCGATCTCTAGACCTGAAGTCGGCGATCGGGCGCTCCGTGCCAAAAATGCCGAGGACATAGGGGCCTATGATGACACCACCGAGCAACAGGCCCACGGAGGAGGGAATCCGCGCGAGACGACACAGCCGGGGAACGGTGACGATCAGAATCAGCCCAAGCGCGAATTTCGCCAGGTCTGGCAATGTCAGGAGATGGTCTCGTATGAAGTCAGAGATCTGCGAGCTCACTGGCTGCGCTCATGCACGTCAAAGATTCAGTCTGCAAATGCGAATATCCGCTTCCAGTCGTTCTTCATGCTGATCACAGTCCACCCCTGCTTGTTTGCCTCGCTGAACAGCGCCTGGGGGAAGATGCCCACCTTGGTACCGGGCAATCCCTGCGCTGGTCCGTATGCATATTCGCGCTTCGGATCATCGTGCAGAACGAGCATCGACAACCGCACTCCGCCGCCAGCCTTGGTGTACTCCAGCATTTGCCGATCGCCGGCTGAGTTGCCAAACGCAGCGTAGGGTCGGCGACCGATCATCATGTAGATGCCTTCGGGCTTGCCGGCGTTGTCATCGTTGAGTAGCAACTTTGCTTCCTTGGTCAGGAACGGCCTGCCGCTCTTGTCGTAGCCGTACTTGGTCGCGCCGACGGTACCCACCACTTGCTCCGGCGGGATTCCGTAGACCTTTTCGGAGTAAACGCGCACAAAATCCTGGCCTCCGCCGGTGACGATGTAGGTCCTGTAGCCGTTGGCCCGCAGGTATTGCAGCACCTCCTGCATTGGCAGATAGGTGAGGTCGGTGTACGGCCGTTTCCAGCGCGGATCCTTCGCTGTCGCCAGCCATTTCACCGCTTCCGCGACGAACTCATCCACCGACATGCCGGTGAGCGTCGCGACCAGTATCTTTTCCAGGTCGTGCATCGAAAGCCTTGCCATTGCCGCCCGGTTGCCGGAGAGAACAGTCTTGAATGGCTCGACATTCGCCAATTCGGGTTTCGCCTTCACCACGGCGGGCACGCGGTCCAAACAGTATCACCTGCGAGTACATCGGATGCTCGACCCACAGCGTGCCGTCCTGGTCGAAGGTGGCAATGCGCTCGGGAGGCGGCACGAAGCTGGGGCTTCCCTGGTCGGTCGTCGCGCGCACGAAGTCGAGGATCGCCTGCTTCGCGGGACCGTCGTTCCATGACGGCAGAGTGCCCGACGGTGTCTGAGCATCGGCTGCGACGGGGACGAACGCTCTCGACACCATTCCCAGCGCGGGCAAGATGGAGAGCAAGGTGCGGCGGTCCAGCCCTGTGGCGGGAGCAACGGGCTTCATCTCGTCCTCCGAGTTGAAACGGACGGCGGCCCGCATCTCCGCACGGCCTTATCTTGAGGTTCGACTGCCGGCTAATAGTACCAACCTGGGCCCCAGGCATCCCAGTTCATCTCGTTGACCTGGGCGGTGAACGCCTGCTCATTGGCAATATTCTTCGCGAACACATTCGCGCGGTAGCGATCGTACGCAGCTTGATTGCCGACGTACAGGCAGTCGCAGATGGTTGGATCGGCGTAGGTGTAGATCACCATGTTCTTACGCACCTGGTGGACGAATTTATGCGGCGGCAGTGTTGTCAACGAGGTTATGCGCTGTGGCGTGTCCGCTGGCACCAGCGTAAAGCCGGCAGCGGCCAGCATATCCTCCTTGTTTTGCACTTGCGCGGCGCAAGCCGATACGGCAGCGCACGCAGCGAAAAGCACCAGAGCGGACCTGATCCGAAGCATCGTTTCCTCCTCCTTGCGCATTCGTTGAACCACGGCCGACGCAGCGGACCTTTCAAGGCGCGCCCACTGCGCCAGTTTCGATTACTGCCCTTCGTGCGCCTTCATCATCTCGTCGACCTGGGCCTTGACCGCCTCGAGGTTGAAGGAGGCCGGCGCCTGCATCGGCGGATAATCGACCGCCGTCAGCGCCAGCTTGCCTACTTCCTGCTGCACGACGACGAAGCGCCAGAACTCGCGCGCATAGAAGTCGTTCATGTAGCCGCCGCCCATGTTGTTGAGGGTCTCGCCACGAATGGAGGATGTACGCTCGAACGGATCCTGGCGGAGGTTCGTTATGGTCGGCATGTCCGTCGTGAGCTTTTCGCCGGGCCAGCCATAGGGCTGCTGCAGGAACTGGAACTTGAAGTCATCGATCCGCAGGGCGCCCAGCTTCGGTCCGGCGAAGTAGAACAGTTCGTGGCGTGCCGACGGCCCTTTGCCTGTCAGCAGATTCATCTGGTCGTAGCCGTCCAGGTGGTTCTTGTAGGTCCGATCGCCCAGCTTCACGCCTTGCAGCAACTGCTGCGTGATGTTGGGATTGCCGGCGGCGTCGACGAGCGTCGGCAGCCAGTCGAGGCCGGAGAAGATCCCATTCTCCACCGAACCCGGCTTTATCTTGCCTGGCCAGCGGATGATCGCCGGCACGCGGAAGCCGCCTTCGAAAGAGGTGCCCTTGGTGGCCCGGAACGGCGTCATGCCGCCATCCGGCCAGGTAAACACCTCGGCACCGTTGTCGGTGGTGAAGATGACGATGGTGTTGTCAGCCTCGCCGATATCCTGCAGATGTTTCAGCAGATCGCCGATGCTGTCGTCCATCTGCGCCATGCCAGCCTCTTCCAGACCATAGTTGGTCTGATAGTTCATCATCGCCTGGTACTTCGGCGGGATGTAGGTGAACACGTGCATGCGCGTGGTGTTGTGCCAGACGAAGAACGGCTTGCCGTCCTTCTTCGCCCTGTCCATGAAGTCTGAGCTGGCCTTGACCAGCACGCCGTCGAACGTCTCCATGTCGTATTTGGCCTTGCGGCCTTCCTGCCATTGCTGCCGTCCAGCCATGTTCGGGAACGGTGCCAGCGGGCCTTCGTCCACGATCCTCTGCTTCCCGATCTTTCCCCAGCGCGGCTGCACCGTGGCGTCGTCCGTGTCGGTCGCATACGAGTGCACCAAGTCGCGCGGGCCAGTCTTGTCGATCCAGTCCTGCGGGTAGTCGAACCAGTATGGATCGGACATCGCATCGAGGTGGTACAGGTAGCCGAAGAACTCGTCGAATCCGTGCACCGTCGGCAGGTATTTGTTCAGATCGCCCAGATGGTTCTTGCCGAACTGCCCGGTCTCGTAGCCCAGGGACTTCAGTACAGTGGCGAGCGTCACGGCTTGGTCCGGCAAGCCGACATCGGCGCCGGCCTGGCCGACCGTGGTCAGGCCAGTCCGCAGTGGGATCTCGCCGGTAATGAAGTTCGCCCGCCCTGCGGTGCAGCTTGCCTCGGCATAGTAGTCCGTGAATATCATGCCGTCGGCCGCCAACTGGTCGAGGTTCGGCGTCTTTCCGGACATGATGCCACGGCTATACGCGCCGATGTTGAACCAGCCGACATCGTCACCCATGATGACGAGGATGTTGGGCTTTCGTGCGGGCGCCTGGGCTTGGGCCGGGCTCGCAACCACCATTGTGGCTGCCAAGAGTAACCCCGCGGCGATTGCGCCGCATGCTCGCGATAGACTCGATGTAGCGGTCACTTGGAGACTCCCAGCTTGACAGTTCAGTAGCGATTTCTCCTGTTGGCTCATGACCGCCAGATGTGCTATCCAATTTCGGCAGGGCCGCGAAAGATGATCTACCCTACATCCCTACGCCGAATCTATTGCGCGATGTTGCAGAAGGTGTGCGGCCCAAGGCATCAACCCTCCGCAGGGAGCCTGCGTGCAAAGACCACTGTCACCAGAGAAAGACCCTAGGTTAGTTGCAGACTCGCTTGCCATTGACGAATGCGCACCCCGGCTGCACGGCCTTGGTCGCGCTGTTGCCCCGCCTGCCTTGAACATTCGTGCCGGGCGCAACCTCGTTTGAATGGTAAGGTTGGGCGGAATGAACCTGCCCGGTGCTCTTGTTATACGACGTCGCACTATTAGGGCTGACGCAGCCCGCTCGGTTGGCGGTAGAGCCGCACTCGACAGCATTTGCTTGCTGTGCAGCCAAGACTAGAAACAGAGCGACGATAAGTAATTGCT
>Ga0207693_10000845_pt1 | contig 27292 bp, 19 predicted proteins | sample LARL81metaG_FD_184347 | JGI IMG/M metagenome (GOLD analysis project Ga0207693, IMG submission 184347) | Corn, switchgrass and miscanthus rhizosphere microbial communities from Kellogg Biological Station, Michigan, USA - LAR L8-1 metaG... | ecosystem: Host-associated > Plants > Roots >... | reverse complement strand
CAGATTCCCCAATGTCTTCAATGAGCGAACAGACCAAGAAAATTCAGAATGGGTATTGATTTTGTTCAGGGAGGTAGCGGATTTTGATTCCGCCATTCGGAGGTTCGATCCCTCCCGCCCCAGCCAGCGCGCGCCCTGCGCGCCGGTTTCGGCTACAATCGACCTGCATAACGATCCTGCATGACAACAAGGATCAGGGGAGAACGCCATGTCACCTTCGCCTGCCGTAAGGCCCTATCAGGGCGTGTTTCCGGTTGCGCCGACCATCTTCGACGCGCGAGGCGAGCTCGACCTGGAGGGGCAGCGCCGTTGCATCGATTTCATGATCGACGCGGGCTCGCACGGCCTCTGCATCCTGGCGAATTTTTCCGAGCAGTTCGTGCTGACCGATGCGGAGCGCGAGACGGTGATGCATGCCGTGCTGGACCATGTCGCCGGCCACGTGCCTGTCATCGTGACAACCACCCATTTCAGCTCGGCGATCTGTGCGGCGCGGAGCCGTGCCGCCGAGGAGGCGGGCGCGGCCATGGTGATGGTCATGCCGCCCTATCATGGCGCGACGTTTCGCGTGCCGGAGCCCGGCATCCTCGAATTCTTCAAGATCGTCTCCGATGCGATCCGTATTCCGATCATGATCCAGGATGCGCCGGTCGCGGGAACGCCGCTCTCGGTCGACTTCCTGGCGCGGCTGGCCAAGGAATGCGCCAACGTCAGATATTTCAAGATCGAGGTGCCGATGGCCGCGGCAAAACTGCGCAGTCTCATCGAGGCCGGCGGTGCCGCCATCGAAGGACCCTGGGATGGCGAGGAGGCGATCACCCTGATGGCCGACCTCGACGCCGGCGCCACCGGCGCGATGACCGGCGGCGGATATCCGGATGGCATCCGGCAGATCATCGATCCATATCTTGCGGGACGCCGCGACGAGGCGATGGCGGCCTACGCACGCTGGCTGCCGCTGATCAATTACGAAAACCGCCAATGCGGCCTGCAGACTGCCAAGATCCTGATGCGCGAGGGCGGCGTCATCGGTTCGGACACCGTGCGCCATCCGCTCCGGCCCGTGCATCCTGCCGCTCGCGCCGGGCTGCTCGAGCTTGCGCGGCAGCTCGATCCGGTGGTTCTGCGTTGGGGACGTTGATCGGCGATATTCTCGCGGCCGGTGGAGAGCAAGACGTGACAGCCGAATTCGCGCAGCAGGTCGCCGGCGTCTATCATCGGCGGGTCGCACGCCGGGGCATACCGGTTTCATGATCGCTTCCGACTACCGGCTCTTGCCTGATGCGTGGTCGATGGATCTCGATCTCGTCGCGCTTCAGGCTCAGGCGTGTGCTTGCGCCTCAATAGACGTCCTCGTGTTCCGTCGCGCGCATCGAGGGACGCTCGACAAAGCGCGCATGCCATTCGGCGAGTTTTGGCCGCTGGTTGCGCCAGCCGTCCTCGGCAAAACGGAAGTCGAGATGCCCGAGCGCCACGGCCACCGCGATGCTGCCGACCGTCAACGGCGCGAGGCTGTCGGTTTCCGCTTCGAGCGCGTCCAGGGTGGCGTTCGTCTTGGCGCGGGAGGCAGACGCGAAAGCCTCGGACGCCTGCGCGCCGCGGCTCTTCTCGCCGAGGCGGGCGATGTTCAGGTTCATGACGCCGTCGCCGAGCGCGTGCAGCCGCGCGACCCGCCAGCGGCGCGCGGTATCGCGGGGGAACAACTCGCCGCGGCCGTAGGTCTCGTCGAGATATGCCGCGATGACAGCCGAATCGAACAGGACCGTGCCGTCGTCGAGCAGGAGAGTGGGGATCTTGTTGAGTGGATTGACGTGCATCACCCCGGCATTGGTTTCCCCGCTCGTGACCCTGACGCGTTCAAGCGCGATCTTCCCGGCGATGCCGAGTTCGTGCGCGACGACGACGATCTTGCGCACGAAGGGCGACCGGGACGACCACAACAGCTTCAAGCGAAGCCTCCCTTGCAAATTGCCTTGTTTCGAGTCGAGATCAGTGTGCCCGGGACCGGCGACGGGTCAACCAAGGATTCCGGGGCGGTCGAATTTTTCTCAAACGAAAAGCAGCTCGCACCGGTCGGGTGCAGGCTGCTTTCCAGCAACATGCCGCGGCACGCGCGGAACCGTCAGCGTCGGATCCGCCGTTTTGCAGGGAGAGAGTGTTTGCGGGGCCGCCCGGATCCCTGCGCTATGCGACCCGCAACACTTCCGGGTTTTTCCGCGAGCCGTCGAACAGGCCGGTAAAGCGCGTCATCAGGCCCGCGCCTTCCTCCGTCTTGGAGCTCGGCGTGAACGGATCAGTGTAGCACTTCGCTCCGGCGGCGCGCGAAATCTGCGCGACGGCTTCCGTCATCGCCGGTGCGCCGCAGGTGTAGACAACGTCGTCCGGCGACAACGGGGGCATATACTCGGTCGGCCGACCCGAGCGGACGACGGCGGAGACGTTCTGCGCCTCCGACACGACCGGAATGATGGTGACGTTTGGAAAACGGGCCAGCCGGCACAGCGCGTTGTGCATGTAGAACGATTGCAGCTTGCGCGCGGCGACGATGAAGACGAGCTCGCGCTGCGGCCGCTCGGTAATCGCGGCGACTGCGATCGCCCATATCGGCGCGAAGCCGGTGCCGCTGGCGACGAGCACCGTGCGGCCCGTCCTCTGCTGCTGCCGGAAGAACGCGCTTCCGAGCGGGCCCGTGAGCTTGACCCGGTGGCCGGTGCGGATCTTCTTGCCGAATGCGGACGATACCAGCCCGCCGTCGACCTTGCGGATGTGGAAGTACATCAGGTGGCTGTCGGGCGCGCCCTCGAGCGGATAGCTTGGGCTGAAGCTGCGCTCTGGGAAACCACGGAATTGCAGCTTGCAATACTGGCCGGGAAAATAGCGCATCGGCTTCGGCAGCTCGAGACACACGCCGACCACGTCGGGCGCAAGACGCACCAATTCCGCCACGCGCGCCGACATGGACACCGTCTCGGGAACAGGTTCGGTGACGATTTTCATGTCGGAGACGACGCGCGCCTGGCAGGCATAGATCATGTCGCTGCCTTCTTCGGTGCCGCCGAACACCTTGCCTTCGACCAGACGCACACGGCAACTGCCGCAGATCCCGCTTCGGCAATCATGTTGCAGTTCCACGCCGTTCATGATCGCGCCATCAAGCAGCAGGTCACCAACGTTTGCGTAGAACGACTCTTTGTTCAGAGTTACCTTGCAGATCTTAGGCATTCATTCCACCTCGAGACGTATCGGTCGGACGTGGCGGGTGTGCCTGATCTGGGTATGATCGAAGGCAGACACTCGCATGAAGACGCCCGTCTTCAACGGCACGTCATATTCACTTTGGACATCGAGGCGGCGCGCCACCTCGAGCGCCCAATGTCCGGAAGCCCAGCGGGCTGCGCATCGGACGTCGGCGCGGTCGCCGGTAAAGTCGCCGGCAATGATGACTCCCGGAAGCACGGTCCCGACAGGGATACGTCGGTCCCGCTCCGGCGTGTAGGGATCGGATTCGGACTCCATCATGAACCAGCGGGCGCCATCGCTCTCACCGACATTTGGATCGAGCGTGATCTGCCCCATCGCCGCCGTGGTTGTGGCAACGTTCTTGGGCAGGCGGCGCGGCGTGACGATCCGGCTGCCGCTCGCGGCGTCATCTGAGAAGACGAAATTATCGCTGTAGTTGGCCGAGCCGGGATCGGGTGCGAAGCCGCCTTTGTAAGGGGCGGTGCGATTGACCTGTTGCGGCGTCGGCTCGAGCGGCGGGCCGAAATGGTCGTCATCCATCCAGCCTGTCGGTCCGCCGCTGGTCGCCTTCCATTGCCAGACGTCGGCATAGACGCCTTCGCCCGGCGTATAGTGCAGGCCGCGTCCGGTCATGGTCGCCGGCGCGTTCGCAATCGGCTGAGGGCTGGCGTGGAAGGTGCGATCGCCCGCGAGATGGACGTCCAGCGTCGTGAACAGGACCGAGAACTTGTCCTCGTTGAACGCGTGCTCGTCGCCTTTCTCATAGCCGTCATGCAGCATGTGCCATCCGTCGGCCTGCTTGATCAGCGGCAGCTGCTTCAGCGAACGCGTCGGATCTTCCCAGGTGAACAGGAAGTACGCCCAGGTGCCATCGTGTACCGCGCGAATGTCGATCTTCGATTCGCCTCGGCCATCGAAATTGTCGCCCTGATTGGTCATTACCGAGAAGGGCTGAATGTTGCGCCACACCGGATCGGAGGTGTCGCCGTCGAGCACCGGCGCGTCGGCCACGGCGACGCGATGGATCACCATGTTGTCCTCGACCAGCCAGTCCGCCGCGACGACAGCCCATGCTCCGCTGATCGCAACGGCAGCGGCCACGACGAAAGGGTTGGCCTGCAGCGTCATGTTGCGGGGCTTGGTGCGTCGAGGCGCGGGCTTTTTCGAGCTCTGCTGCATGGTCGGACGTGGATTCGGTGGTCTCGTTGTTTCTCGGGGGGCGCGTGCCGGGTCTTGTGGCTGTGGCTGATCCGGTTGCAATGGCGCTTTGGAACTGTTCTGAAGCTCCGGCGATTTCTCCACCAGCATAGTCAGCAGTTCGACGGCATCGAGGCGTGGCGGAGGCGGCGGCACACGATCGGGCCGGAAGACCCGGAGCAATTGCGACGACTTTCCGATCGCGTAGTGGACGAACACATGGAAGATCGCGAAGGCCGGGATCACCCAGGTCGCATACCAGTGCACCGTGATGACGTCGTAGCCTGCCGCCAGACCGAAATAGAGCAGCCCGCCGCTGACGATCAGTGTCAGCATCGTGGCAAAAAATATCCAGACCAGCAGCACGCTGAGCGAACCGAATCTCGCCTGCTTTCGGCCGATCAGCCCCTTCAGCCGAACCTTGTCCAGCACGATGCGCCGGGTCAATCCGGAGCGGATCATGTAGATCGCGTAGCCGACCGCGACCGCGACAAGCACGACTGCCGCTTCCATGTGCGGTACCCAGACATTGGCGCTCGGCAGAACGGCGTCGAGCCAGTTGAGCCAGTTTCGATCGGGCGATTCGCTTGCGATACGGAGTCCGGTGACAAAGGCTACGATCGTGGCGGCGACAACCAGCCAATGCAGAATGATCGTGCCGTAGTCTGTCTTGCGCCGCCTCATCCGCGCCCCCACAGCGCTGGGAGGCTGCTGCTTGCGGTCGTCTGACGCACACATCGTACGTGATGCGCATACAGTACGTGATGCGCATATACGGTATGCGACCACGCGCGGCAGATGCCCGTCTCGGACCACGCAATGCTCGGCAAGGAGCCGTAGTTATTCTTACCCAAACCTTCAGTCCCCCACGAAATCGGTCCGCCGCGACCGGCGAACGGAAGTCTTCTCCTTCTCTTCCTTCTCTAAGTTCACCGCAACACGCCAAGAGTCCAACTTGTCTCACGCCCGAGCTTAAGTTGAACGATCTGTCGACCGCACACGTGGTTGCCGGCTTCTCCGGCCCGACCACCGAGATCGCTCCGGTAGTTCGCTTCGCGCTCTGAAGCGAACTAATTCCTTTGTTATTCGTTCTCCCCATAGAGCCAGTGACTGTTCGCGTCGTCGACTGTGCAAAGCAAAGAGTTGTTTAGCTTCGTGGCGTCTTTCGGCCGACAGAGGGGCCAATGGGCGCAGAAGCAAGGTCATAGCCGGACGTTTCTGTGACGCGGAAACAGCACTGCAGATTTCTTCGCTGTTCCATGTCGAACGGGTCGGTACGTTGATGATGTCATCACGCACCAGTGCCCGCAGGCGTGCATTTCTCGATGCGAATCTGCGCTTGCATCGATCATTTCGTCTCTGTGGCTGATTTCTTGTGCGGTGCATGCGAGGAATTGTGCTCGGTCCAATTGTTGCCGGAAAATGGTCGGTATCGCCTGTCAGCTTGCGGCAACGTTCAGCGAAAACAATTAATCGAGGAGGCGTACCGGATGAATGCAGTTCCGGACCGGTCGCAAATGCAGATACCGTCGTCGCTCGGAGGAGCGTCGTCGAATCCGTCAGCAGCCCAGGCGACGCAGGAGGCTGACGATCCGGTGTCGCGCGGCCTGCGCGAAAGCGGGCGCCGTATGATCGGCATCGCCGTTTTCAGCGGCGTGATCAATCTGCTGATGCTGTCCGGTTCACTCTATATGCTGCAGGTCTACGACCGGGTGCTTCCGAGCCGCAACCTCGCGACGCTGGCCGGCCTGTCGCTGATGGTGCTGTTGGCCTATCTGATCCAGGGATATTTCGACGCGCTGCGTTCGCGGATGCTGTGCCGGGTCGCGACCCTGTTCGACGTCGGCTTGCAAGAGGCGATCCACACCGCGCTTGCGACGCTGCCGCTGCGCGGCGTGAAGCCGATGCTGATGCAGCAGCCGTTGCGCGATCTCGACCAGATCAGAGCCTTTATGTCGAGCATGGGACCGACCGCGTTCCTCGACATGCCCTGGATACCGATCTTCCTGATCGGATTGTTTCTGTTCCATCCGGCGATCGGTCTGACGGCCATGATCGGAACCCTGGCCATCATCGCGATGACTCTCATGTCTAACCGCCTGTCGAAGGACGCGGCCAAGGCGGCAATGGACTCCAGTGCGCAGCGACAGGTGCTGGCAGATGCGACGCAGCGCAATGCCGAGGTGATCCGTGCGCTCGGTATGATGGATCGGTTCAGCGCGCGCTGGGCCCGCGCGAACGAGCGCTATCTGCGTGAAAACATCCGCGCGACCGACGTGTCGGCGAATCTCGGTTCCGGCGCCAAGGTGGTCCGCTATGTGCTGCAGTCCGGCATGCTCGGCATGGGCGCATTTCTCGTGGTGTCGGACAGGGCATCGGGTGGCGTCATGATTGCATCATCGATCATGATGGGACGGGCGCTTGCGCCTGTCGAAGTGGCGCTCAGCACCTGGAAGCAACTCATTGCCGCACGCCAGGGCATCACCCGCCTGCGCGAGATCTGCAAGGTCACGGCAAAGCCTCCGGCGCCGCCCGTGACCCTCCCGCGTCCGTGCCGCGAGTTGTCGGTGCAGGGACTGTGCGTCGCCGCGCCTGGCGCGGACAAGCCGATCGTCTCGAACGTGTCGTTTTCGCTCAAGGCGGGCATGGGATTGGCGCTGCTTGGCGCAAGCGCGTCGGGCAAGACGTCGCTTTCCAAGGCGCTGGTCGGAATCTGGCCCGCGCAACAGGGCGTCGTGCGCCTCGACGGGGCGGCGATCGATCAATGGGGCAACGAGGACCTCGGGCGCTATATCGGCTATCTGCCGCAGGACGTGGCGCTGTTCGACGGAACGGTGGCGGAAAACATCTGCCGGTTCGACCACAACACGACGTCCGACGCTATTCTGCGGGCGGCGCAGATCGCGGGCGTGCACGAGATCATTCTGCGTCTGCCGGAAGGTTATTCCACGCGGATCGGCCAGGGCGGCATGTCGCTGTCGGCCGGGCAACGCCAGCGTATAGGACTTGCGCGCGCCGTGTTCGGCGATCCCTTCCTGGTCGTGCTCGATGAGCCGAACGCCAACCTGGACGCCGATGGCGAGAACGCGCTGAGCCGCGCGATCCAGATCCTGCGCCACAATAAGAGTATTGTCGTCGTGATCTCGCATCGCCCAAGCGCGCTCGGCGCGCTGAACATGGCGATGGTTCTCTATGAGGGCAAGTCGATCGCGTTCGGTTCGTCCCAGGAGATATTCTCGCGCGTCAATGCGACCGCGGTACAGCGGACGCAGGCCCTGCGGCAGCCGCCGGACCAGGCGCCCGCCGCAAACCCCAGAGCAGTTCGTCGGGCCGCCGTTCCGGAGCGCGTGTAGCATGAGAACGATCGAGAACGCCGAGCGTTTCGATGCGTCCCGGCCGAATTGGGCCAACGAGCCGCAAATCGAAGGCGTGGGACCGCAGGGCGAGGCCCTGATTCTCGAATTGCAGCGTCTTCGACAGGCCTTCAACGAAGATGACGGCGCGGGCCGGCGACGAAAGCGCTCATTACGCGAAGGCGATGGCGCCGAACCGGATCGGCATCGGCGCGGCGACAAGCCGAAGCGTCGCCGCAAGGGCAGGATGGGACGGGCGATCGATGGCTGGCTCACGCAATTCGGGCTGAAGTCGCCTGCTGAAGGCCCCGACGAACGTTTGTTTGACGCGACCCGGGTAGATCCGCCACGCCGTCGCGCGAAGGCGGCTCCCAGCGAGCCCGTCGTCATGAAGAGGTCCTCTGAAACAAAGAGGCAGCCCGACGCCAACACGCGACAGCGCCGCCGTGGGCCGACCGTCATTTCCGGCGAGCCCGTCGGCGCGAAACGGCCTGTCGATCCCGTCAATGAATATGCTCCGCGTCGGCCCCAGCGACGCCAGGCTCCGCCGGTCATTCCCGTCGAGCCGGTCGTTGTGAGACCGAGACCCACTGATGCAAGACCGATCGATGCAAGACCGATCGATACAAGACCGATCGATGTAAGACCCGTCGATGCGCCCGCGCCACGCGCGCCGCGACCTCAAGGGCCGCCTCCCGCATTGTCCGATCCGATCGCCGTGAAGCGACAGGCCGAGCCGGCGATCCCGATTCCACCGCGCGGTGACGGGCCGAACATCACGCATGGCGATCGGATCGCTATGGACCTGATGAAGGCGGCACCGGCTATTACGGCGTCCGGCAATCCTCAGCAGGGCGTATTGCCGGTGAAGCCCGCTGCGGCGCTTCCGATTCCCGCGCAACCGGTAGCGGCCAGAGGCACGGTGATCAGCAGGTCGCGTGATGGCTTGATGGCTGGCGTGTCGTTCATCCTCGATCACGGTGCGCCGCCTCCGCCGGAGGATGAGAGCCTCCCGGTGCGTGCGCGGTGGTCGTTCGAACGCGAGTTGCGCCGCGGACTTCGGGTGCTCCTGGTGGCGCTCGTTCTGGGCGGCGGCTGGATGGTGTTCGTGCCGCTCGCCGGCGCGGTCGTCGTGCCCGGTAATCTCGTCGTTAAATCCAACGTCAAGGCCATCCAGCATCCGACCGGCGGCGTCGTCGCCGAAATCAGTGTGCAGAACGGCTCGCACGTGCAGGCCGGCGACCTGCTGATCAGATTAGACGCGACGCAGGCGCAAGCCGCCCTTCAAGTGGTGAGCAAGCAACTCGCTGAAGTGCGGGCGAAACTCGGGCGTCTCGCCGCGGAGCGGGATGGGCTCGATCATTTAGACGTGCCGAGTTCGCTTGCGTCACGGGCATCCGAAGAGAGTGTCGCAAGTGTCCTGGCCGCAGAACAGTCGCTCTTCAAGGCGCGATACACCGGGCGTCAAGGCCAGAAAGACCTGCTGCAAAGCAAGGTCTCACAGCTCACCGAGGAGATTTCGGGCCTCGAAGCCCAGGTGAGCTCGAAGGCGAAGCAATTGGAGCTGATCCAGGGTGAACTCACCGGCGTTCAGGATCTCTACGACAAGCGGCTGGTTCCGTTGACCCGGCTCACGTCGCTGCAACGCGAAGCGGCGCGACTCGATGGCGAGCGCGGCCAGCTGGACTCCACCATTGCCGAGACCAAGGCGAAGATCGGCGAGGCACAGCTCCAGATCCTTCGCACCGAACAGGATTTCCGCACCGATGTCATGAAGGAGCTGACCGAAGCGCAGGCCAAGGAAGCCGAGCTCGTCGAACGCGGCGTCACCGCGCGGGATCAGCTCGACCGGATTGAGTTGCATTCGCCGACGTCTGGCTTGATCCATCAGCTCAACGCACACACGATCGGCGGCGTGATTCGCGCCGGCGACACGGTCATGGAAATCGTCCCCGACAGCGACGATCTGCAGATCGAAGCTCATGTGCAACCGAACGACATCGATCAGGTGCACAACGGCCAGACTGCCTTCGTCCGCCTGTCCGCATTTGACCGGCAAACCACGCCGCAGCTTGCCGGCAAGGTGTCCTACGTGTCGGCCGACACCTCTCGCGAGCAGCAATCGTCGTCGAACTCGCCGTTCTTCACGGTCAGGGTGGTGCTGCCCGAGGAGGAACGTCGCAAATTGGCCGGCGGCCAGCTCGTCCCGGGCATGCCCGCCGAAGTTTTCATGCAGACGGGCAGCCGCAGCATGATGAGCTATCTGTTCAGGCCGATCCTCGACCAGATGCGCCGCTCCTTCGTCGAGCGGTGAGGGGCGGCAAGCCCCTCACCGGAACTTGCATCATATCAAGCGCTCAACGTCGTGAGTGTGGGAACGAACCCGCGCCGCGGCGACGTCCGCGCGTCTCGCGTCGATATCGCTCTTGAAAGGATCGCGCTGCGACTGGCGATCAACGAAGTTTGTCTTTCAACACACCATTCTGTTTATGCGTGAGATAATTTGATCGGTATCCGATAGTCGCCGCATTGAGATAACTGGCGAACCAGACTCCGGACAAGCTGACGACATCTCAATCGTCGATTGGTCGACGTGGGAGCGACATCTTCTCACGTGGAGGCGAGCACATGGCCACTTTGCCAACGACCGCACGAACGGATGCGATCAATCTCTCGACTGATCTTGCGCAGGCCGGCACGGTTTATAACGACGCGACCCGATTGCTCGACGGCGGATTATGGAGCACGCCGGCCGACAACAACAATCAGCCCGCGTTCCTCGGCATGTACACGACCGACGTCAACGCCGTGCTGGACGATCTCAATGCGATGCTTGCTAATCCGAATGGCGTCACGGTGAACGGCGATGCGTTCAATCTGGCGGCCGCGGATACGGCGGTGCTGCAGCAGGTTCAAGGCCAATTGCAGACGCTCTTGACGCAGGCACCGCTTTCGATCGGCACCGGAGCCGATGCGGCCGCGGCGCAGCAGATGCTGCACACGACACAGATGGACATTCTCAACGAGATCAACGGCGATCAGGCCCTTGCGCAGGCGCTCGGCGCCAACACCTTTCCGACCGGAACCGGCGCGAACAATGTCGGTTTCCAGGCCTTGCCGACGGGATCCGACGCGGCGGATGCGATCGCGGCTGCGACCGGGGCCAACCCGACGCTGGCGCAGGTCGGGACGGTGTTCAATGCCGCGGCCGATCTCGCCATCGGCGGGTTGAATCAGAACAATCTCACGCAGTTCAACGCGGACATGCAGGCGATTTCGACCGGCCTGACCAACATTCTCAACAACCCGGATGCACTTGCCACAATCGAGACCGGCGAGAACGCCAACGACGCCGCGCTGACCACCATTCATCTGCAGACGGTGCTCGAGCAGATCAATTCGCAGATGAACAATTTCGATGCGAAATACGCGACCGACCCCAATGCAGCGGCGCGATCGACCAATGACAATCTGCTCGACATGATCGACATCGTCCAGAACGACGCGGCGCTGAATACGGCCGCGGGAGGCAACGGCACGCCGGGCACCGTCGGCGGCTTTGCGGAGATGCCGGCCTATCTCGACAACGGCAACGGCATGCCTGGAACGATCACGCAATTTCAGGACGATCAGGGGCAGACCAATTTCTGGGCCCAGTTCCTGGCCGAAGCAAATGTCATCAACAATCAGCTGACCAACGTCGCGGCCGGCAACAATGCGACGGCGATGGAGATCCAGTCGTTGATCACCGAGATCCAAAACTATCAGCAGTTCGGCGCCTCGTTCGACCAGGCGCAGGGCGGCACGTTCAGCGCGCGGTTCGACAACGAACTGCTGGGCGGCACGTTGAACGCCGACACCGCGGCTGCCGTGCACGGACTGACCGGGATCATGAACGGCGACACCGGTGCTGCGCTGGCGGCTGATCAGGCCCAGATTACGGCGGCCGGCATGGGTTTCGCGGCCGACGCCATGGACGTCTCCGGCAACAACATTCCTGTCGGCGGAGGCGCTTATGTCGGCACGGCGACGACTGTCGCGAGCGCGACCACGGTCGCAGGCAATGCGCAGGGTACGATTCCGGTCGGGCCCGTGGCGTCAGCGACGACGGGGCTTTCCTCCGATCCGAATGCGGCAGGGAGCGCGCAGGGCGCGGGTGCCGGTGCTCAAGGTGCAGGAGGCGGTCAAGGCGCGGCGGCTCAGGGGGCTGGTGGCGCACAGGCCGCGGGTGGGCAAGGCGCGCAGGGCACAGGCCACGCGCAGGATGGGCACGGCGCTCAACCTGCGGCAGCCGCGGGACAAGGCGCGCAAAGCGGGCAGACTGCCGCCGGCGCGGGTACGGCGGCGGCGGGTGCCGGCACAGCCAATCCGGCCGACCATGGCAGCCACGACGCTGCGGGTGATCACAGCGCTGCGGCGGATATGGCCATGGTAGACCACAGCATGGGCCAGATGCCGAACCACTTCGAACTGATGTGGCATCACGTTTGATGGTGCGCGGCGGATAGCGGCTCTTCGCCGTCAATCAGCCTCGCAAGCTCTGCCGCCACGCGCGCCGTGACGGCAGAGTTTTCTATCGCCATGCCAAGCAGGAAAATTGCGCCGCGCGCTCAGGCGCCGACCGCGTTCTTTGCGATCACATTCCGATAGAACGACGCGCTGAGTTTTGGCGTGCGGCGCTGCGTCTCGAAGTCGACATGATACAGCCCGAAGCGTTTTTCGTAGCCGTAGATCCACTCGAAATTGTCCATCAGACTCCAGAGGAAATAGCCGCGCACCGGGACGCCTTCTGAAATCGCGCGCTGCAGCTGCGTGAGGTAGTTGCGCAGATACATGATGCGGTCGAGATCGTAGATATTGCCGTCGTTGGAAATCTTGTCGTCGGACGAGGTGCCGTTCTCGGTGATGTAGATGGTGTCGACCTTCCAGATCTTGGCCGCGAGTCGCGGTACCCAATAGGCCGTCTCCGGCGCGATCCGGAGCCAGTCCGAGCTCATATGCGGGAACGATGTCGGGAAGGGCAGCACGTCAAACCCCGGCGCGCGGTCGGAGGCAACGACGTAATATTGCGGCGCATAGATGTTGAGGCCGAGAAAGTCGATCGGGGACGAGATGATCTTCAGCTCGTCCTCGGTATATTTCGGCGCATCCTTGCCAGCATATTTGAGAAACGCGTCGGTGTATTTCCCTTCCAGCATCACGTTCAGGAAGCCGGCGTTCATCTCGCGCGTGGCAATCTCCGCGGCGCGGACGTTGTCGGGCGTATCGATCGCCGGCACGCAGGCCGCGATATTTTCGGCAGGACCAATCTTGGTGCCCGCTCGCCCCTGCGCCCGGACCGCCTGCACGGCGAGGCCATGCGCCAAAGCGACATTGTGACGGACCTGGTTCAACTGCGCCGGCGGCAAGGTGAGGCCCGGCGCGTCAAGCCCCCAGCCATAGCCGAAATTGACGAAGCGGCCGCATTCGTTGACCGTGAAGATGTATTTGACACGGTCGGTCAGCCGCTTGGCGACGTAGCCCGCATAGTCGGCGAATGCCTTGCAGGTGTCGGCGGACTCCCATCCGCCGAAGCGGTCCTGCAGCGCCTGCGGCAGATCCCAGTGATAAAGCGTCGCATACGGCTCGATGCCGTTCGCGAGCAGCTCGTCGAGCAGCCGGTCGTAGAAATCGAGGCCCTTCGGATTGGGCGTGCCTGTGCCCTCGGGAAACACGCGCGGCCACGCGATCGAGAACCGGTAGGCCTTCGCGCCCAGCTCCTTGATCAGGCCGACGTCTTCCTTGTAGCGGTGATAATGATCGTTGGCGCGGTCGCCGTTGCTGCGGTCATAGATCTTGCCTGGCGTATGGCTGAACGTGTCCCAGATCGAAAGCCCGCGGCCGTCTTCGTGGGGGGCGCCTTCGATCTGATAGGAGGAGGTCGCGGTGCCCCAGGTGAATCCGCCCGGAAAACTTCCGGGCGCGAGCGGGCTCGAGGCTAAGCTGGTTCGGCTCTCCTGTGCCAAGGCGGGGCCAGCTGCGATATCAAGTCCAAAAAGTCCGGCAAGCTTGCCAAAATGCCGGCGCGAGAGCTTACCGCGCATCGATTTCCCCTATGGTCTCAACTTTGTCCGGCCTCGCGCCTTGCAGCATCCGGTCGGATTGGAACGGATCGATCTGATACGCGGAAATCCTGTCGATCTCAAATGTCACCATGATCGGCGATTCACCGTCGACGACCCCGACACCCCCGAAATACTTGGATCCCATGGCGAGATTGACAATCATATACATGGGATCGTCGAAGCCGACCGGGACCTTGATGTCGGAAACCGGCTTGCGGTCGATGAAATAGATGATGCGATCCCGCTGCCACAGCACGCCATAGTCGTGGAAGCTGTCGGCTGCATCCGGCAGCAGGAAATCGAACCCGCAGGACTGGATGCGACCAGTCGCCGGAACCCGCCAATGCGTCGTCATCACGAGGTCGCCGGGCCGCTGGCCGCGTCCTTCCAGGACGTCGATTTCAGGCGGCCAGCCCCCGTCATCGGCAAGCATCCAGAACGCCGGCCAGACGCCGGTGCCGATCGGCAGCTTGGCGCGGATTTCGAAATATCCGTACTTCTGCGCAAACCAACCCTGGGTCGTGAGGAGCCCCGATACGTATTCATTGTCGAACAGGACGGATTTGAGATCGGGTGGCGTCCGCCTCGCGACGATCGAGAGGACGCCGTCATGAACCTCGAACGGGTCGAGCCCGAGCGGTGTGAGGGCGCGTCCGGCGTAGCGGGGATCGACATAGATCTGCTGCTCGCCATTGTATTTCGTCTGCCGCTTGAGATCGGAGCCGTTGCCACCCCAGTAGCGGGCCTCCGGCCATGCGGCGCCTCCGGAATAGTGCGGCGTCCATCGGCTGTGCGCCAGCGGGTGCTCATCGAAATCGTCATGGAACGTCCGGTGCAGGGACACGGGCACAAACTGAGTGAGATCAATGCCGTCGACGCGGCGGCACACGTCGCTGACCGGATCATGCGTCGACAGCAAGGTGATCTGCCGTGGCGCCGGTTTGAGGCTGTCGTGTTTGAGGCCGTCTTGCGCGAAGGCCGGCGTGACCGCCGCAAGGCAACCGAGCGTGACCAGGATTTTCGGGGGCAAAGGCAGAGATCCTCGACGAACTGATTTGTGCTTTCAGTGATAGTCCCCGCTGGGGGCCTGATTTGCTTACGACAGGGTGGGCCAACCTGCACGACACGATCAAATGATCTGCGCGAAGGAAACTATCCAAAATTATAGCAAATCTCTTGGCGTGTCTGTGATACGGGCGATATGTGCGGGCATGAGCTTGCCCGCCAGTCACTGATACGTTGCGACGATGTCGGAGACCGCGCGCTCGAGCTGCTGCGCGGTAGCGCATTGCCGGACCGCGTTGCAGAAGGTCTGGTAGCGCGGCATCTCGGAATCGCCCCAACCCCAGGTCATGCGGCTCTCGGGATTGAGCCATACCATGCGTTTCGAGCGCTCGGCGATGCGGCGCAGAATGTCCGCGCCGGGATCGAGATTGTTGCTGCGGGCATCGCCGAGCACGATCACCGTCGTCTGCGGCGTCACGCATTGCATCCATTGCCGCTCGAAGTCGGCAAATGATGAACCATAGTCCGAGGAGCCGAAGCCGACCTTGGACATGATCTGGCGCATCGCCTCTTCCGGCGTGTTCGATTCCAGGACATCGCTGACCTCGATCAGATGACCTGAGAAGGCGAAGGAGCGGACGTCGGAGACGACCTCATGCAGGCTGTGGATCAACAGCAGGAAGAAATCGGAAACCCGCGCCACGGAGCCTGAGACATCGCAGAGCGCAACGATCTTCGGCCGGTCGCGCTTGCGCCGTTTCCAGGCGGTCAGGAAGGGAACGCCGCCCCAGGCCGCGTTGCGCCGCAGCGTTCTGCGTACATCGAGATGGCCGCGCCGTTGCCGTTTGCGCGGCTTGCTGTAGCGTTCACGCAGCCGGCGCGCGATCTGGCGGATCAGCGCGCGCATCTGGTCGACCTGGCGCGGCTCGATCCGCGACAAGGGCGCGTTGCGCAGGATGTCGTTGCGCAGGTTTTCCGCTTCCTCGCGACCGTACAGCAGAAGCGCTTGAGAGACCGCCTCGCGGACGTTCTCTCGCAGGGCCTCGGTCGCGGCCTGTAGCCGTTCGGCCAGTGCCGGGTTGGTCGCGATCAGATCGTCGAGATCGTCGCGCAGCCGCTGAATGCCCATTGCGTCGAGGATGCGACTGGAGAACAGGCCGCGCTGGGTGAAATAGCGGATATCGGTCAGTGACGCTGCGCTGGAGGCGCTGGCGACGGCGGCCGCGATTTCCGCTCGGTCCTGCGCCAGCAGCATCCGCGCGAGCGCGCCGAGGTTTTCGGTCGACTGGCCGCCCCCGCTGCTGCCTTGCGGCCTAAGCTCATGCTGCGATGCTGCAGCGTCGGTCTGGTCGTTCGCAGGGGAGAGCGGCGCCAGCTCAGGCTGCGCGAAGAAAAGATCGAAACAATCGCCGAGCGCCTTCTTCTCGTCTTCGCTCTTGGCAAGCGTCAGCAGGAACGTGTCGCGCAGAATGGCTCTGTCCGATAGGCCGACCTTTTCGACCGCACGCATCGCATCGATGCTTTCGGCCGGCGAGACCCGCACGCCCGCTCCGCGCGCCGCGCGAAAGAAGCGATGCAGGTTTTCTTTCATGTGGCTTAGCCAAACACGTTCTGGCGCGCGGCGTTGGCGACGAAGGTCGTGACATGCGGCAGCGTCGCCTCGACGTCGGACTCGTATTTGAGGAGCACGTTGAGGGTGTCCTTCACCATCTCATGGCCGAGCTCGGACGCCTGCAGCAGCACCAGCACGCGCGCCCAGTCGATGGTCTCGCTCACCGACGGCTGCTTCTTCAGATCGAGGTTGCGCACCTCGTGGATGAAGCCGACGAGCTGCTTGCGCAGTTTCTCGGAGATGCCGGGGACGCGGCTCTCGACGATGCGCTCCTCCAGCTTCTGCTCGGGAAAGCCGATGTGCAAATGCAGGCAGCGGCGCTTTAGCGCATCGCCGAGATTGCGTTCGCTGTTGGATGTCAGGATCACCGTCGGCGGGACTACGGCAGACACCGTGCCGAGTTCGGGGATCGAGACCTGGAAGTCGGAGAGGATCTCGAGCAGCAGCGATTCGAATTCGGCGTCCGACTTGTCGATCTCGTCGATCAGCAGAACGCAGCCGGCGGGCTGCTCCAGCGCCTGCAACAGCGGCCGCGGCTCGACGAATTCCTTGGAGAAGAACACGTCGCCGAAGTCGTGCAGCTGGTCGAGGGCGGCATGCAACGTCTCGGCGCCGCCGAGCACCTCGCCGAGCTTGTCCTTCAGGATCTGCGTATAGAGCAGCTGCTTGGCGTATTTCCACTCATAGAGCGCCTTCGCCTCGTCGAGGCCCTCATAGCATTGCAGGCGGATCATCTTCAGCCCGCGCCATGCCGCGATCGCTTTCGCAAGCTCGGTCTTGCCGACGCCGGCTGGCCCCTCGACGAGGATGGGCTTCTCGATCTGCTGAGACAGATAGACCGCGGTCGCGATCTGGCGGCTGGCGATATAGCCTTGAGAGGCAAGGCCGCTTTCGACGGCTTCGATCGAGGCCTGGGGCCGATGGTCAGCCACGGATTTCAACTCCGGTCTTATGAGCAGGTTCTGGCTACGCGCGTTTCGGCCTGATGTCCATAGCGTGCCCGCATACCGCCGACGCTCAGCTAGAAAAGCGAGGTCGAGATCAGCAAGATCGTCACTTCGCTGGCCTGCTCCAGCGCGCCCAGCACATCGCCGGTCTGCCCGCCGACCTGCCTTTGCGCGAACGCCGCCAGCAACAGTCCAATCACTACCAGCATTGACAATGCAAACATCGCGTTGCCCAGTCCGAAACCGAGGAACAGGCCGATGGCGCCGAGCACTAGCGCAATGGCTGCGCTCTGCAGTGGTGGCTGTCCCACTCCGCTGGAAAGGCCATCTGTGCGCGCGGGCGGCACGAAGGCCATGAAGGCGGGCAGGCTCGCACGCGCCGCGACATGCGCCGTGATCAGCGCGATCGCCACAAAACGCGGATCGGCAATGTCCGCAAGCGCGCTCCATCGCAGCATGAGCGAGATCATCAGCGCGCAAGCGCCGTAGGTTCCGATCTGGCTGTCGCGCATTATCTCCAGCTTCTGTTGGCGCGTTCTGCCGCCGCCGAATCCGTCGGCGGTATCGGCTAGCCCGTCCTCATGCATCGCGCCGGTGAGCAGCGTCGTCGTCGCGATCGCAAGCGCGGACGCCGGCAGCACCGTCAGGTTGACGCGCGACGCCAGCCAGTAGACGGCCGCACCGGCGAGGCCTACCATCAGGCCCGCCACGGGAAACGCCCAGCTTGCACGCGCCACGTCGCCTTCGCCGACAGCCGTCGATGGGCCGACCGGCAGGCGCGTGCAGAGCGAGATCGCGATCCTGAGATCTGTCAGGAGCTGACGCAGGCTTTCGGTGTAACTGTTCAAGGGCGCTCCGAACGCTCGGACATTTGCGGGGCGGTTGCTACTTCACGCGCATCGGCAGGCCGGCGACGACGAACTCCACTTCGTCGGCGACGCGCGCGATGGTCTGGTTGAGAAGGCCGGCAGCGTCACGGAATCGGCGCGCAAGCGCATTGTCGGGCACGATGCCAAGGCCGACTTCGTTGCTGACCAGCACGACCGGACTTCGCTGGCGGGCAAGCGCATCGGAAAGGCGGGACGCTTCCTTCGACCAATCGCGCTCGGCATGCATCAGGTTGGACAGCCACAGCGTCAGGCAGTCGACCAGTCGCGCGCCGCCGCCGTCGGTCTCGGCCAGTGCCGCGACGAGCTCGATCGGCGTTTCCCGCTCGAGCCATTGGTGACCGCGCCGGGCGCGATGCCCTGCGATCCGCTCGCGCATTTCTGCGTCGAGCGCCTCGGCCGTGGCGATATAGACCGGCTGGCCGGGAAAGGCGCGCGCGCGAGTTTCCGCGCGGGTGCTTTTTCCCGATCGTGCGCCTCCGGTGATGAGGATGACGGCCATCGCGCTTGTTCCGATTTCTGCCACGCAATAATCATCAATCGCCGCTGATGACAAAGGCTAAATCGCGAAACAGGGCTTGCGCGGCACCGGCATTCTTGCGCATCAGGAGCGTGTGAGAGCCGGGGAGTGGACGTGGAGTTTGCGGGAGCGATGGCGGTGGCGATGGTTGTGGATGCCCTCGTGGGCTGGCCCGACGGCCTGTTCGCGCGGATCGGTCATCCCGTCACATGGCTGGGGCGGCTGATTGAGGCGTCGGATGCAAGCTGGAACCGCACCGCCGATGCGCCCTGGAGGCGGCGCGCGGCAGGCCTCGCCGCCGCGCTGATCGTGATCGCGCTTGCAAGTGGTCTGGCCCTGGTCGTGCAGGTCGCGCTGCCACAAGGGTGGGGCCGCATCGTCGTGCTCGGGGTTCTCGCCTGGCCCTTCGTCGCGCTGCGCTCGCTGTATGACCACGTGGCAGCGGTGGCGCGGACGTTGCAGGTGGGCGATATCGCGGAGGCTCGCAAGGCGGTGTCGATGATCGTGGGACGCGATCCGAACCAGCTCGATGAAGCGGGGATTGCGCGCGCCGCGATCGAGAGCCTTGCGGAGAACACCTCCGACGGCGTCGTCGCGCCGCTGTTCTGGGGCGTGCTGTTCGGGTTGCCCGGCATCGTAGGTTACAAAGCGATCAACACGCTCGACTCGATGATCGGCCATCGCACCGCGCGCCATGAATTGTTCGGCTGGGCGGCCGCTCGGATCGACGATGTCGCGAATGTCATCCCGGCGCGCCTGACAGGACTGCTGTTCGCATTGCTGTCCGCGCGTCCGGGGGACGGGATGAACTGCATGGCAAGGGATGCGCGGCGGCACCGATCAATCAATGCCGGGTGGCCGGAATCGGCGATGGCCGGCGGCTTGGGCGTGCGGCTGTGCGGGCCGCGCGTCTATCATGGCGAGCGCGCCGACGAACCCTGGCTCAATGAAGGCGGGCGTGATCCGGCCGCCGATGACATCGCGCGCGGACTGAAACTCTATTCTCGCGCGATGATGTGCCTGGCAGGGCTTCTTGTGATCCTGGCTTTCGTCTAAAGAGACGGCATGCTGGACCATGGCGGAAATCTCGATGTCGCGCGCGAACGCTTCGGCGGTCGCCTGGAGGATTGGATTGATCTCTCCACCGGCATCAACCGGCGCCCTTATCCGGTCGGCGAACTGCAGTTACGGCGCTGGACGGCATTGCCGTCGCGGTCCGACATAGAGTCTCTTCATGATGCCGCGCGCCAGGCCTATGGCTCCACGGCGGCGATTCTCGCGACCGCTGGTGCGCAGGCCGCAATTCAGCTGTTGCCGAGGCTCGCACCGGCCGGTCGAGCGGCAATTCTCGCACCAACCTATAACGAATATGCGGCGGTTCTCGATGCCGCAGGCTGGAGCGTTGAACTGACCACCGATCTCAACGGGCTTGCCGGTGCCGATCTCGCAATCGTGGTAAACCCGAATAATCCTGACGGGCGGCAGCACGCGCCTGTGAAGCTGCTCGCTTTGCTGCCGCGCGTTGGTTGGCTCGTTGTCGACGAAAGTTTCGCCGATGTGGTGCCCGGCTCGTCGCTAGCGCACGAGGCGGCGCGGGCAGGATTGATCGTGCTGCGCTCGTTCGGAAAATTCTACGGTCTCGCGGGACTACGACTTGGCTTCGTTCTCGGACATGAGGCGGATGTGCGTTCTCTAGCGAGGTTGTTAGGACCTTGGCCGGTTTCAGGCGCGGCGATCGAGATCGGACGACGCGCCTTGCGCGATGTGGATTGGGCCAGTGAGACCAGGGTGCGGCTCGCCTGTGAGGCGTTGCGGCTCGATGCTCTGGCAGAGGCGACGGGTTGGAAACTCGTCGGCGGCACACCCTTGTTCCGGCTCTTTGAGACAGGCGGTGCCCAGGCGGCGCAGGTGCAGCTCGCCGAGGCGAAAATCTGGTCCCGCGTCTTTGCGGATCACCCGGGCTGGTTGCGCCTGGGCCTGCCGGGAAGTGAAGCCGAATGGGATCGTCTCGCCGCGGCGCTCGCGCGTTGAACGCGGGTCAGCGCGCGAGCGCAAGCAGGCCTTCGACATCGAGATGCATCTCGATGTGGTCGGCGAGCGCATTCAGCGCGCCGTCGACTTTCGCGCCGTAAGGCTCGCCTGACGCCGGAATTTCGAGCCGTGCCAGAAAGGCGCCGCGAAACACGTCTGATGCGAACAGGCCATGCAGGTAGCTGCCCTGGACACGGCCATCGGCCGAGATTGCGCCCTCCGGCTTGCCGTCGATACGCGCGAAGGGACGCGCGCAATCCGGTCCCTCGCTGCGGCCTATATGGATTTCGTAGGCATCGATGGGTTGATTGGTCGCAGCGTGAACGGCTGCGATTCGCGTAAGGCTCTTTTGCGGGCTCATCACGGTCGTCACGTCCAGAAGCCCCAACCCAGGCGTTTCGCCGGCCGGTCCCTCGATGCCATCGGGATCGGACACGCTTCGTCCCAGCATCTGGTAGCCGCCGCAGAGCCCGAGCACATGGCCGCCGCGGCGATGATGCGCAAGGATGTCGATGTCCCAGCCCTGCGAACGCAGGAAAGAAAGATCACCGCGCGTCGATTTGGAGCCGGGAATAATGACGAGCGTCGCATCGCCCGGAATGGCCTCCCCCGGCCGCACCATCACGAGATCGACGTCGGGTTCGAGCTTGAGCGGATCGAGATCGTCGAAATTCGCGATCCGTGACAGCGCGAGGCAGACGATCTTGTGCTTGCCCGGCTTGCGCGCGTCCGCCAGCCCGAGCGCGTCTTCTGCCGGAAGTTCGCCGGCGCGCGAAAAATAGGGCAGCACGCCGAAACCGCGCCAGCCGGTGCGCTCGGCGATCAACGCATAACCGTCGTCGAACAGCGTGGGATCGCCGCGAAACTTGTTGATGATGAAGCCGCCGATCATCGCGGCATCGTCGGGATCGATCACCGTCTGGATGCCGACGAGTTGCGCAATCACGCCGCCTCGGTCGATATCGCCGACCAGCACGACCGGTACGTCCGTGTGCCGCGCAAAGCCCATATTTGCGATGTCGTTCTTGCGCAGATTGACTTCGGCCGGGCTGCCGGCGCCTTCGACCAGCACCAGATCGGATTTCGCCTTCAGCCGTTCGAAGCTCTCGATCACCGCGGGCATCAGCGACGGCTTCATCGCCGTATAGTCGCGCGCGCGCATAGTGGCGACGCGTTGCCCGTGCACGATGATCTGCGCACCGACATCGCTCTCGGGTTTCAGCAGCACCGGATTCATATCCGTGTGCGGCTCGACGCCCGCGGCGAGCGCCTGCAACGCCTGCGCGCGGCCGATCTCGCCGCCGTCTATCGTGACGGCGGCGTTGTTCGACATATTCTGCGGCTTGAAGGGCAGCACACGAATGCCGCGGCGCTTGGCTGCGCGCGCAAGCCCCGCGACGATGAGCGACTTGCCCACGTCCGAGCCTGCTCCCTGGATCATCAATGCGCGGGCCATGCGATCCAATGTGATCAGCTAGAACTCGACGCCCGGCTGGGCCTTGATGCCGGAGCGGAACGGATGCTTCACCAGCGTCATTTCGGTCACGAGATCGGCCGCGTCGATCAATTCCTGCTTGGCGTTGCGGCCGGTCAGCACGACATGTGTCAACGGTGGCTTCGAGTTCTGCAGGAACGATACGACCTCGTTGATGTCGAGGTAGTCGTAGCGCAGCGCGATGTTGATCTCGTCCAGAACGACCATGCGCAAGCTCTCGTCGCTGATCAGCGCTTTGGCTTTCTCCCAGCCGGCTTTCGCCGCGGCGATGTCGCGGGCGCGGTCCTGCGTCTCCCAGGTGAAGCCTTCGCCCATCGCGTAGAACTGGCACAACTCTCCGAAATGTGTGGTCAGCAGCCGCCGCTCACCGGTATCCCAGGCGCCCTTGATGAACTGTACGACGGCACAGGGGAAGCCATGTGCGACACAGCGCATGATCATGCCGAAAGCCGAGGACGATTTTCCTTTGCCCGCGCCGGTATGGACGATGATGAGACCCTTCTCTCCGCTCTTCTCGGCCATCATCCGGTCGCGCACGGCTTTCTTCTTGGCCATCTTGGCAGCATGGCGGCCCTCGTCGGCCGTATCTTGTTCAGGAACCATGCGGGGCACTCCTCCGGCTTGATAAGGCCCGGACCTTGACAAGGCCAGGACCTTGACAAGGCTAGGACTTGGGCAAATGGTGGATTTCAAGCGTTGGTTCCTGTCCTACGACAGGCGAAGAGGGAATGCGATAGGGCGTTCGGCCACTGAAGGCCTCGCCTGAATAGCAGCCGCCCCCGCGACCGTGACCGGAGAGATCCCAATCGCCACTGACCTGAGAGGGCCGGGAAGGCGGGGATCGGAGGAGAGATCCTGCTCCGCAAGCCGGGAGACCTGCCAGCGCATCGAGTTTGGTCCGGCGGACGGGGTGTTCCGCGACGGGGAGCGAATCGCTTACGCGATCTCGCACGCCTCATCGCCACCTGCCGCCAACATCAGGAAGGGCGATGACCGTCACGCTTCACGTCTGTATCACCTGCCGCGCGGGCCAGACGATTCCCGAGGGGGAATCGACGCCGGGCGCGCGCTTGCGCGATGCCATCCTCGATGCCGGTGTGCCGTCCGGCATCAACCTCGTACCCGTCGAGTGCCTCTCCGCCTGTAACCAGGGCTGCTCGGTCGCGCTCAGCGCGCCCGGTCGCTGGTCCTATGTCTATGGCCGCCTGTCGGAGGCCAATGCGAAGGACGTCGTCGCCGGCGCCGCCGCCTATGCCGCCGCGCCCGACGGCATCGTGCCATGGCGCACACGGCCTGAAATCTTTCGCAAGCAGTCGCTTGCGCGCATTCCACCCATCATCTCGCTTCCAGAGGCCGCCGAATGACCTCGCTTGCCAAAATCCCCGTCACGGTCATCACCGGCTTTCTCGGCTCGGGCAAGACTACGCTGATCCGGCATCTGATGACCAATGCCAACGGCAAGAAGCTCGCGGTGCTGGTCAACGAGTTCGGAAGCGAGGGCGTCGATGGCGACATCCTGAAATCCTGCGCCGATGCCAATTGCCCGGAGGAGAATATCGTCGAGCTCGCCAATGGCTGCATTTGCTGCACGGTGGCGGACGATTTCATTCCGACGATCGAGAAGCTGCTGGCGCGGAAGGTGCGTCCCGATCACATCTTGATCGAAACCTCCGGCCTCGCGCTGCCGAAGCCGCTGTTGAAGGCGTTCGACTGGCCGGAGATCCGCTCGCGCATCACGGTCGACGGCGTCATCGCGCTCGCTGATGCGGAGGCCGTGGCCGCCGGCCGCTTCGCGCCGAATCCCGCGGCGGTCGAGGCGCAGCGCGCCGCTGACGAAAGCCTCGATCACGAAACGCCGCTGTCGGAAGTGTTCGAGGATCAGGTCGCTTGTGCGGACATCGTGCTTCTGACGAAGGCTGATCTGGCCGGTGAAGCAGGGCTTGACGCAGCGAAGCGCGCGATCGCGGCCGAGACGCCGCGCCCGGTGCCGATGCTCGCCGTGACCGACGGCGCGATCGACCCGCGCTTGATCCTCGGGCTGAACGCCGCGGCGGAGGACGATATCGCCGCGCGTCCCTCGCATCATGACGGCGAGGACGATCATGAGCACGATGACTTCGCCTCCGTCGTCGTCGAGCTTCCGGAAGTGACCGATATCGACGCGCTGGTCGCCGCGATCGGCCGGCTGGCGCGCGAGCAGAACGTGTTGCGCGCCAAGGGCTATCTGGCGGTTGCGGGCAAGCCGATGCGGCTGCTCGTGCAGTCGGTCGGCGAGCGCGTGCGGCACCAGTTCGACCGGCCCTGGGGCGCAAGCCCGCGGCAATCCAGGCTGGTCGTGATCGGCGAACAGGGCGATATCGACGAGGCCGCGATAAGAGCGGGCCTTGCGATCTGAGGGAGTGTCGGGACTCGACGACTGATGCACGTTGTCTTCCGCGAGAGCCACGGACTGGAGGAGACCGCGACGGCCGTTGATCTCGGCCAGGATCCGGCCGATCTGGTCGTGCTCTCGTTTTCCGACAGCGATATCGCGGCGTTCGCGGCGGGATGGCGGCGCGGGCGCGCCAGCTTGCCGTCGCTGCGGCTTGCCAATCTGGTCGCGCTACGTCATCCGCTCTCGGTCGATACCTACATCGAACGCACGCTGTCGCAGGCGCGCGGCATCCTGCTGCGGCTGATCGGTGGTGAATCCTATTGGCCGTACGGGATCGCAGCACTGCATCAGCTCGCAAAAGAGCGCGGCATCGCGCTCGCGGTCTTGCCCGCCGACGGCCGCGAGGATGCGCGGCTGGACGAACTCTCGACGCTGCCGCGCTCGACGCTGCGGCGACTGAAGACGCTCTGCGATGCCGGCGGCGCCATGGCCGCCCATACCGCAATCGCCCAGCTCGCATTGGCCTCCGGTCTCTATGCCGGGCCGGTGATCGGTGACACGCGCGTGCCCGACATGGGCTTCTACGATCCGGCGAAGGGCGTGCTGACGTCGTTGCCGACGTTGGACAGGCCGCGCGCGCTCGTGACTTTCTATCGTTCCTATCTCACCGCAGCCGACACAGGGCCGGTGGATGCGCTGATATCGGCGCTCGGGCAAAAGGGCTTTGACGCCTATGGCGCGTTCGCCGTCTCGTTGAAAGCACCCGGCGTCGCGGACTGGCTAAACGCTCATCTCACGCAGCAGCCAGCGGCCGCGATCGTCAACACGACGGCCTTCTCGGCGATCGGTGATGACGGGACGACGCCTTTCGATGCCGCATCCCGCCCGGTGTTTCAGGTCGCGCTGTCGACGGCGCGGCGTGAGGACTGGGCCGCCTCGCTTCGCGGTCTGTCGCCGGCCGATCTCGCAATGCATGTTGTGCTGCCGGAAGTCGATGGACGAATCCTTGCCGGCGTCGTCAGCTTCAAATCGGCAGGCGAGCGTGATCCGGATCTGCAGTTCGCGCACCTGGCGCATCAGCCAGATCGCGAACGGGTTGACGCGGCGGTCGATCGCATTTCGTCCTGGCATCGGCTCGCGACGCTGCCGAATGGCGGCAAGCGCCTCGCCGTTGTCCTGTCGAGCTATCCCGGCCGTCCGCATCAGATCGCCCATGCGGTCGGGCTGGATGCATTGGCCTCGGCGGAAGTATTGCTTGCTGATCTTGCGCAGGAGGGCTTCGCTTTTGAATCCGGTCATGATCTTGCAAAAGAACTCAACGAACGGAAATTGAGCTGGAGCGTCGCCGATTATCGTGGGGCGCTGGCGCGCCTGTCGCCGCAACTGCAGGAAGACCTGCAGAAGGCGTGGGGGCCACCGGAAGATGATCCGCAGGCGCATGATGGCCAGTTTCATTTCACCGCAATTCGGCGCGGCAACGCGATCATCACCGTCCAGCCCGAACGTGGCGACGTAAGGCATCGCGACGTTGAGTATCATGATCTCGCACGCACGCCTCGGCATGCCTATGTCGCGTTCTATCTCTGGCTCAGGCGGCAGCGCGTTGATGCGCTGATCCACATGGGCGCGCATGGCACCCTGGAATGGCTGCCGGGCAAGTCGGTGGCTTTGTCGCAGCATTGCTGGCCCGAGGCACTGACTGGTGATCTGCCGGTGATCTATCCTTTCATCGTCAACGATCCTGGCGAGGCAGCGCAGGCCAAGCGACGCATCGGTGCGGTTACCATCGGCCATCTGCCGCCGCCGCTGGCGGATAGCATGCTGCCGCAGAATCTGATCCGGCTCGAGCAACTGCTCGATGAATACTCGACCGCAGACGGTCTCGATCCGGCGCGGCGCGGGCGACTGGTGGCCGCGATCCGCGACGAGGCGCGCGCGGCGGGCGTCGAGCACGATCTCGGCCTGGCCGAATCCGCAGCACCCGCCGAAGCGATCCCGCGGATCGACCGCTTTGTCTGCGATCTGAAGGAAAGCCAGTTCGGCGATGGCCTGCACGTCTTTGGCCGCGGCGACTATGGCGCCGAAGAACGCGGCGCGCTGATCGATGCGCTGTCCGGCAGGCGCGTCGCGGCGGGGCCAGCGGGCTCGCCATTCCGCGGCCGAAGTGACGTCCTGCCCACGGGACGCAATCTGTTCGCGGTCGACCCGCGCGCGGTGCCGACGCGCGCCGCCCATGCGCAAGGCATCAAGCTCGCCGAGGAGTTGCTGCGCCGGCATTTGCAGGATCATGGCGACTGGCCGAAGGGACTGGTGGTCGATCTCTGGGGTTCGGCGACGATGCGGACCGCAGGCGAAGAGTTCGCGATGGCGCTGCATCTCGCGGGTATTGAGCCGCGCTGGGACCAGGCGTCCGGCCGGCTGACGGGATTCGAGATCCTCCCCCTGGCGCAGCTCGGAAGACCGCGTATCGACGTGACGCTGCGCATCTCCGGCCTGTTTCGCGATGTTTTCACTGGTCTCGCCCAAT
>Ga0207693_10000844_pt1 | contig 27294 bp, 31 predicted proteins | sample LARL81metaG_FD_184347 | JGI IMG/M metagenome (GOLD analysis project Ga0207693, IMG submission 184347) | Corn, switchgrass and miscanthus rhizosphere microbial communities from Kellogg Biological Station, Michigan, USA - LAR L8-1 metaG... | ecosystem: Host-associated > Plants > Roots >... | reverse complement strand
GTCGAGGTCATGGAGCAGGAGGCAAATCTGCTCGGTATCGTAGTCAATCTGAAGGACTACACGATCGGTGCCGACAAGGGCGGCGAGGTCAACTTCTTCGACGACTTCGACATCGATTACAACCAGTACAAGTACCTGTACGAGACTCGTCTCTCGGGTGCTTTGACGAAGATTCGCTCGGCGCTGGTTGTCAAGAAGAACTAAGGCAGGTTCCAATGGCAAGATTTTATGGTCGTATCGGTTACGGTGAGACGGTTGAGAATGCGCCAGGTGTATGGGAGGATGTCATTGTCGAGTATTCGTACTATGGCGATGTCATTCGTAATGCCCGAAATCTTCAAGCAGGAGAAAATCTCAATCCTGATCTTAGTGTGCAGAACTCGATCAGTATTGTAGCCGATGAATACGCCAATGAACACTTCTTCGCCATTCGATATGTGGAATGGGCGGGGGTTTTGTGGACGGTTTCAAGCGTCGAAGTACAAAGCCCTCGCCTATTGCTGAGGTTGGGGGAGGTGTACAATGGCCCAACGCCTGCAGTTACACCAGCTCCTTGAAACGTTTACACCAAACGTTTATTTTCAGCCACCAACCAACGTGCAGCTGAAATACCCGTGTATTGTGTACAAACGCGACTTTGCCGACACGAAATTTGCGGATGACGTGCCATATAACCACACTAAACGCTATCAGGTAACGATCATTGATCGAGATCCTGACAGCGATATCCCTGATCAAGTTGCCGCAATGCCTATGAGCCTTTTCAATCGCTTTTACACAGCTGAAAATCTAAATCATGACGTGTATAGCGTGTTCTTCTAAGGGAAAGGAAACAAATGGCACCGCTTACATGGGACGACGTAGGTGATCGCCTGTACGAAGTTGGCGTGGACCACGGTGTCTTGTACCTTCCAGATTCCGCAGGTGTTTACAACACTGGGGTTGCCTGGAATGGTCTCACTACCGTCACGGAATCACCTTCTGGGGCGGACGCTAACCCGCAGTACGCTGACAACATTAAATACCTGAATCTGATCGCGGCTGAGGAGTTCGGAGCAACGATCGAGGCCTTTACTTACCCGGACGAGTTCGCTGCCTGCGACGGCACGAACATCGACACGCCGGGTGTGGCCGTTGGTCAGCAGGGTCGCCAGATGTTTGGCCTGAGCTACCGGACCAAGGTAGGCAACGATGTCGACGGAGTAGACCATGGCTACAAGCTGCATCTGGTCTACGGCTGTCAGGCCGCTCCGTCGGAGAAGGCCTACGCAACGATCAACGATTCGCCCGAGGCAATCTCGTTCAGCTGGGACGTCACAACGTCTCCTCATCCGGTCACCGGCATGAAGCCGACCTCGCTGATTGTGGTCGACTCCACGACGGTCGACCCAGCGGATCTCACTTCACTCGAGACGCTGCTGTATGGGCAGGCCGCAACTCCGGCAGCTCTTCCAACGCCGGACGCTGTGATCGCACTCTTCGCTGGACCGTAATAATTCCCTCTCCCCTAGACAGGAGATCAGAGGATGCTCACAATTGTGGTTCCAGGTGTCGAAATGTTTGACGAACGCGGCCAGGAGTTCGTCACAGCAGGCGACTTGACGTTGGAGCTAGAGCATTCTCTGGTCTCACTGTCAAAATGGGAGGAAAAGTACGAGAAGCCCTTCTTGGGTAAAGACGAGAAGACGACGGAAGAGACTCTTGACTACATAAAAATGATGACGACGACCCCTAAAGTTCCAGAGGAAGTTTACCAGAAACTCTCTCCGGACAATATTGAGGAAATCAGCAAGTATATTGATGCCAAGATGAGTGCTACCTGGTTTAGAGAAGCACCAGGAGCTCCTCCGAGTCGAGAAGTGATTACTGCTGAACTTATTTACTACTGGATGATTACCTTTCAAATCCCGTTCGAGTGTCAATACTGGCATCTCAACAAATTATTCACTTTGATTCGAGTATGTAACATCAAAGGTGCGACGCCGAAGAAGATGAGTCGCTCCGAGATCGCTGCTCGAAATCGAGAACTCAATGCCCAACGTAAGAAACAACTTGGCACGACGGGTTAGGAAGGGGTGAAATGACACGTCTCGCTTGGGATCAAGTGGGTGAACGCGCTTATGAGTCGGGTATTGATCGAGGAGTGTTGTATCTTCACGACGGAACGGTAGCCGTTTGGAACGGACTCACCGGAATGGAAGAATCGTCAGACACGGAGCAATCAGCGTATTATCTCGATGGGGTAAAATATCTGAACGTTTTGTCTCCGGGGGATTTTTCGGGCAAACTAAAGGCTTTTACCTATCCGGAAGAATTCGATCAAGTCAGCGGAGCGATCGATTTCAGTCCTGGGCTTTCTCTTTACGACCAGCCAGCCAAGAGCTTTAATCTTTCGTATCGGACAAAGCTCGGTAGTGATCTTGATGCCGATCAAGGCTATAAGATTCATATTCTTTACAACGTGATCGCGAATCCTGATTCGGTTGGGCGAGATACGATCAAAGATTCGACTGATGCGGTTGAATTTAGTTGGACGGTGACTGGAACTCCGCAAAAACTTCCAGGGTATCGACCAACGGTTCACATTGCGATTGATTCTTTGACCACTCCGCCCGATATCTTGACGTTGATCGAAAATACGTTGTATGGAACCGCTACAACTGGTGCGAGTCTTCCATCCTTGCAAGAAATTGCTGAATTCTTCGGATATTTGGGTTCGCTTATCATCGTCGATCATAATGATGGTACTTGGTCGGCGATTGATGGAGCGGATACCTACATTACAATGCTAGATGCTACAACTTTCCAGATCGATAACGCTGATACCACGATTATCGATCCAGATACCTATACGATTTCATCGACAAACGTCTAGGAGGTGAAATGGCTACAGTTACAGGGCTTACCGCGGCACGAATGTTGGAGATCGAAGCTGCTTCGGTCGTGGATGGTGATATTGTCGCAGGTAACCTGATTCTTACCAAGCATGATGGGTCTGAAATCAATGCTGGCGCAGTAGTCGGCCCCGCTGGACCCCAAGGACCTCCTGGCGTAAATGCAAACGCGATTCCAGGTGAAGTAAAGTTGTGGCCGAGCATAATTTTGCCGGATGTGGCTCAGTATGGAAATTATGCCTGGGCTGCAGGAGGTATTTTCGACATCGCCACCTTCCCCAAAGCTGCGGCGAATATCGATGCGTATTGGAATACTGCACTAGGAGCAGCTGCACCACCTGCTGGTAAGTTTCGAGTACCTGATTTGCGTGGGCTTACAGTGGCTGCACCTGATGCAATGCCGTCTGGTTCAGCTCGAGTAAATCGTATGACACGTCCTGAGGCATTAACGATGGGTGTTCGGACAGGAGAAGAGAAGCATAAGCTCATAATTGCGGAATTGGCTAATCATGGTCATGGCACAAACGAGTCGCAGCATGTTCATAACAATGCACTTCATAGTCATACGCCGTTGCGAGGCAAGTTTGCCGTAACTGATAACTCGTTCGATGGTCCGATCGGCACTTTGAACGCCTATGTCTCGGCCGATCCACAACATACACTTTGGTTCGATCAGAATACCGAGCAAGGCGGTGCTGGTTCGACCTTTGGCGCGAGTACAGGTTTGACGGTTCAGAACAATGGCGGCGATGGTCAACATGAAAACGTCCAACCCACGATTTTCGTTCCATATATCGTAAAACTGGACGATTAAGATGAGGATCGAACTTTCAGGTAGCCTGATTCGTCCTGACCCACTGGTAGTCAAGTTCAATGCCAGTCAAAATTTTAATCCACAGCAATATATCGATATGGGCTTTACGCATTTCGACGTGGTTTGCATCGGTGGAGGTGGCGGAAAAGGTGGAGGTATTGACACCGCAAATAGTGGCACGTTGGTTAGAAATTATGGCGGAGCCGGTGGAGGTGGCGGTTACCATCGAGTCCGGGGGCTTCTCTCTGCGCTACCAAATCCAAGCCCCGTCGTTGTCGGCGCTGCTGGAACACCAGGAACTGATCATGCCTCTAATCCGGCTTCGACCACAGATGGAGGCGACGGTGGAGTTTCGACGTTTAACGGAGCAACCTGCCGGGCCTCCGGAGGTAAGGGCGGAAAACGAGCACAGTCAAACTCGTTAACAGTCACCACCCAAGCAAATGGAGGTGACGGTGGACTGGGAAACCGCACTGCTGCTGGCGGTGGAGCTGCCGGAGGAACAGCTGGTACACCTACAGCGACTGGCCCTGGAACAGTTGGCGTCGCTGGAACAGATGGAACCTTCGTACACGACGTACTTTACGGAGACATCGGACAAGGCGGCGGAGGTGGCGCCGGTGGAGTTGGTAAATACGGCGCCGGGGGAACTTGTTGTAATGCGGCTACAAACGGTGGACGGGGATCGTATAATCCTGGAGATACTTCGGTTTACAGTCCAGGTGGAACCCCAGGTAACGATGCAGCTAGTGGATCGCAGAACGTTACTCCTGGGTCCGCCGGTGGAGCCAAAGCCTCCCCTGTAAACGGTTTGCCGTATTTGTTTGGTCAGTCAAGTCAACCCGGCACGGTAATTGTTCGTCTTACCGCGGAGTAAGTATGATCACAATTACTCAGAAAGGGTCGTTTAACAAGACAGAACAATATCTGAGTAAATTAAAAGAAGCCGATCTGGCTCGAGTTCTGGCCAAATATGGAAATATGGGCATGGTAGCGCTCGAGAATGCTACTCCGTCGGAAACAGGTGAGACCGCACGTTCCTGGTACTACACGACGGTTGCCCGGCCGGGTTATTACTCGATTCGTTGGCATAATAGTCACGTCGAGGACGGTATTCCGATTGCGATCATCCTCGATTATGGGCACGGAACTGGTACGGGCGGATATGTACAAGGTCGAAATTACATTATGCCCGCAATTAGGCCTGTTTTTGATCAAATCCTTGCCGAAGCAATGAGGGAGGTGACCAAATAATGGCCGTTGACGACAAAGTCGTAGCAATGAGTTTTGAATCAAGCAAGTTTACGCAAGGCGTAGACAAGGCGATTCATGCACTCGACAAGCTCAAAGCATCGCTCAAATTCCCGGATGCGGGTAAGGGCGTTGAAGCTGTCAGCCGAGCTCTTGGTCACCTTCAGCTGGGAAAAGTTGGCCAGGCAGTTGATTCGGTCAGTAGCAAACTGAAAACGTTCCATCTGGTTGCAATCGGCGTCCTAGCCAACATCTCCGCACAGGCAGTCAGAGCTGGTGGCCGTTTCGTCAAGGCATTAACGCTTGATCCGGTCATTCAAGGCTATCACGAGTATGAAACACAGCTAAATGCCGTTCAGACGATCCTGGCCAACACTCGCCAAGCCGGAGTCAAGCTTAAGGACGTCACCAAGGCGCTTAACGAGCTGAATCACTACGCCGACTTGACGATCTATAACTTCTCCGAGATGACGCGCAATATCGGTACCTTTACGGCCGCTGGTGTCGACTTGAAGACAGCAGTTGCCTCGATCAAGGGTATTGCGAACCTTGCTGCCGTCTCGGGCTCGAATGCCGAACAGGCTTCGACCGCAATGTATCAGCTTTCGCAGGCGATCTCGGCCGGTCAGGTCAAATTGCAGGACTGGAACTCGGTTGTCAATGCTGGTCTGGGTGGTACTTTGTTCCAGCGAGCTCTGTCGCAGACCGCTGTGCATATGGGCACGCTAAACAAGGGCGCGTTGAAGTTGACGGGCACGATGAAGAACGTCAGCATCAACGGCCAGTCTTTCCGGCAGTCGCTGACCTCGCTCGGGCCCAAGAAAAAGTCCTGGCTGACTTCAGGGGTTCTGACAACCACGTTGAAGCAGCTTTCAGGCGATATGACCGATGCGCAGCTGAAGGCATTGGGCTATAACGATGCTCAGGTCAAGGCAATCCAGACTCAGGCCAAGATGGCGTTGCAGGCCGCGACACAGGTCAAGACACTGTCGCAGCTGCTCGATACAACCAAAGAAGCGGTTGGATCAGGCTGGGCCCAGACCTGGCAGATCATCTTTGGTAACTTCGGCGAAGCAAAGACGCTGTTCACCAGTCTTTCTCACAGCATTAACGGCTTTGTTAGTGCGTCGTCCAATGCTCGCAACAAGGTGCTGCAAGATTGGAAAGACCTTGGTGGACGCACGCTGTTCCTGAATGCGTTGAAGCAGGGTTTCCATGACTTGGCCGCAGCAGTAAAACCGATTAAAGAGGCTTTCCGGGATATCTTTCCTAAGACGACCGGAAAAGACCTGTACAACTTGACCGTTCGTTTCAAAGCACTTACCCAAGCGTTGGTACCCAGTCAGCAGACGATCGACAACCTACATCGTACTTTCCGTGGGCTATTTGCTGTACTGGACATCGGCAAGCAGATTATCAGCGGTCTTTTCTCGGTATTTGCCCGATTGGTCGGAGCAAGTGGTGCAGGAAGCGGCGCATTTCTCAATTTCACCGGGAATATCGGTGATTTCCTCTTTGCGCTCGATAAAGCGCTGAAAAAGGGCGGTCAGATTCAGAAATTCTTCGACGGCCTCGCTACAGTGCTCGAGAAGCCAATCGAGTTACTATCGAAGTTGGCGCAATATTTGTCCGATTTGTTTTCCGGATTTTCCCCGGGGGGATTTTCCGGTCAAGTAAACGGAATGACCCAGGCACTAACTCCATTGCAGCAAATTCTGCAAGCGGTAGCCAATGCTTGGGATACGTTCCTGAACAGCTTCAGCAAGACTGGTCAAATTCTGCAGCCTGCTGTTGACGCCGTTGTCAAGTTGATGCAAGGACTTGGCCCAGCGATCAACAAGGCCGTCTCGAATATGAACTTCGAAGCCATTCTTCAGGTGATTCGGACGGGTCTGCTGGGCGCGATCGTGATCCTGATTCGCAATTTCTTCAAGGGCGGTACCTTTGCGCAGGCCCTTGGTGGAATTGGTGGTGGTATCTTTAGCAACATCAGTGCTTCGTTTGGAGCTCTAACTGGCTCGCTACAGGCAATGCAGACCAATATCAAGGCGAAGACGCTGAAAGAAATCGCAATTGCCGTTGGGATCTTGGCTGCTTCGATGGTAGCGCTGTCGTTCGTAGACCCGAAGAAGCTCAATTCATCGTTGGCCGCAATTACGGTCGCCTTCGCTCAGCTACTGGGTGCAATGGCGATTATGGACAAAGTTACCTCGTCGACGGGTTTCGTCAAGCTACCGCTAGTTGCGGCGTCGTTGATTCTCCTCGCTGGAGCGATCGATACGCTGACTATTGCGGTACTCGCTATGAGTCGACTTAGTTGGAACGAACTGCTCAAGGGTCTCGGAGGAGTAGGTTTCCTGTTGATCGGGATCACTGCAGCAGCTGGCCCATTGGGGCGTAACTCAGCAGGAATGATTCGGGCAGGCGTCGGAATTACCGCGATGGCCATTGGCCTGAACATTTTAGCTATTGCGGTTGGCCAGTTCGCCCGAATGTCGATGGCAGAGCTCGGGAAGGGTCTCGGCTCAGTCGCCGCCGGTTTGGTGATTATCGCCGGAGCGATGAAGCTGATGCCACCAGGCACAATTGCGATGGGCGCAGGCCTAGTCGCCGTAGCCTTCGGTCTCAAGATTCTAACCGGCGTCGTCAAGGCGTTCGGTGGAATGGACTGGGGCACAATCGGCAAGGGTATGGCCGCGATCGCAGGAGCTCTGGTGATCATCGCTGGAGCAATGCAGTTGATGCCTCCGAATATGGCGCTTACGGCCGCAGGCTTGGTGCTTGTTTCCTTCGCCTTGAAGGGAATTGCAAGTGCGGTTCAGAGCATGGGCGGCATGTCCATTGGTCAGATGGCCAAGGGTCTCGGCTCACTCGCCATCGCCCTAGCAGTCCTAGCAGCGGCATTGATCCTGATGAGTGGATCGCTTGCTGGTGCCGCCGCACTTACAGTAGCTGCCGCAGGTTTGGCTTTGCTTGCGCCTGCGCTGGTAGCTCTGGGAAAGCAGTCATGGGTATCGATCGTCAAAGGCCTAACAGCACTGGCAATTGCCCTAACTCTAATCGCGGTTGCGAGCATCGCCTTGTCCGAAGCAATTCCGTTTATGCTCGGTCTTGGCATTGCGCTAGTGGCAATCGGCGCTGGACTCGCGCTAGCCGGGGCTGGTGTCTTCCTGATCGGAGCCGGGCTTAGTGCGATCGCCGTATCGGGTTCTGCTGCAGTCGGCGTGCTTGTTCAAGCGCTGATCGACTTGCAGAAAGGCATCATCAAGAACGCGAAGCTATTGGCGCTCGGCTTGCTCGAGGTTGTCAAGGCGTTTGCAGATGTGGCACCGAAGTTCGTCGATGCTGTGGTCAAGATCTTGAACTCGGTTGCCGACGGAATTATCAAGATCATGCCGAAGCTGGTTCAGGTATTGAATGTCTTGATTGCCGGAATCCTACAGGTGATTCAAAACAATCAGGGCAAGATTATTGCCGCTGGCTTCAGTTTGATGTTGGCTTTGCTGAAGGGTATTAACGACAATATTCCCAAGCTGACTGCTGCAATAGTAAATATCATTATCACCTTCCTGAATGCAATCGCCAAGCAGATACATCGGATCGAGCAGGCTGGGATCAATGTAATTACCAGCTTCGTACGAGGCATAATCAGCAACATGAACTTGATTATTCGCTCAGGTGTTCAGTTGATTACCAGCGTGCTGAAAGGCATCGCGAACAACATCGGTCGAATTGGCGCCGCCGGGGTGAGCATCATTACCAGCCTTGTACGGGCGATTGCCAACAACTACACGAAGTTGTTTACGGCCGGGGCAAGTGCTATCGCGCACTTTATCACCGGTATCGCCGATGCTGGGGCAAAGTTGATCGCGGCTGGTACTGCTGCAGCGGCCAAGCTGATCCGGGCAATCGTAGCCGGAATTCTCAAACTGGTCGATGTCGGTGCTCGGGCAATCGTCACCTTCTTGAATGGCGTGGCGGACGCGATCGACAAGTACGAACCGCAGATAATCGCCGCGGGTGTTCGGATTGGTACAGCTATTGTCACCGGCATGGTTCGCGGTATGGAGCAAGCAGCACCGAATTTGGCTCGTGCTGCGGAGAAGCTGATTACCTCTATTCCGGGCAAAGCGCTCAAGCTGCTTCATATCAGGTCACCATCGAAGGTATTCGAGGAGATTGGTCGAAATATCGTCCTTGGTTTGGCCCAGGGTATGACGAATAACAATGGTGCAACGGCTGCTGCCGAAGAAATGAGCACCAGTGTGATTGACATGGTCAAGAGCACCTTCCAGATCACATCGCCTTCGAAGGTGATGATTCAGCTTGGTCAGGATGTTGGCCAAGGATTTGCGAAGGGTCTTCGCGGCTCGACCGATGACATCAATCGGGCGTTTACCGATCTGCGGAATAAACTGACCGAAACGATGCAAGGAGCTCGAGAAGCGATCAAATCTGAAAATGAGAAGATCGCCAAAGAGCGAGAAAAGGGAAAGAAAGCCGATAAGCAGGCGATCGCAGCTTCTCAGCAACTCGTCAAAGAGAATGAATCGATCCTTGCTCGAACGGCCGCAGCTCGTAAGGTTCTGATCTCAGGCTTGGCCAAGGACAGGAAGCATCTAATCGACTTGGTCAAGGATTACACCAATACGGCGAACAAACTGGATGCGGCTAAGCAAGTTCTGGACGACGCGATCAAGACTCGAGCCGACGTTCAGAAGAGCCTCTCCGAGCAATATGGTGCTTTGCCTGAGATCGTACAGCAAGATGATCAAGGTAACCAGATTGATCCAGCCGATCAGCTGGCTAACTACGCGCTTGCCCTGAAGAACCAAATTGCTGCGGAGCAGTCCTACAGCGCTACGCTCGATCAGTTGCGCAAGTTGGGTCTAGACGATACGACCTACCAGAAGCTGCTCGACGACGGTGTAGTTGATCAACAATTCGCCGATGCATTGCTCGCCGGTGGTAAGACTGCGGTTCAGAGCTTGAATACGCTGGATGCGCAGCTAAATACCGCTGCCGGTAGGATTGCAGATCATGGCGCTTCTGAATTGTATGACGCTGGTGTCAAAGCAGCGCAGGGAATCGTCGATGGTCTGGCTTCGAAGGAGAAGGACCTCGAGAAGCAGATGAACAAGTTGGCCCAGGTGATGGTTCGGGCGATCAAGAAGGCGCTCAAGATCAAGTCGCCTTCACAGATCTTCGCCGAAGTCGGTCAGCTCTCGATGGAGGGCATGGCTCAGGGCATCTCCGAGTCGACTGCAGTTACCGATGCACTTGATGTCGCTACACAGAGCGCTCTTGATCAAATGCGTAAGAATATGCAAGGTGTCTCTGATGTGATTAGCGAGGAGCTGAATCCGAACCCGGTGATTACGCCTATCTTGGATCTGACTCAGATTCAAGCACAGGCCGGACGATTGGCGGCTTTGACGAACGTTACGCCAATCAACGCAGCCGCCTCATTCGGACAAGCTTCAGCTATCTCCGCCGGGACTGCGGCAACCGAAGCCGAACGGATTGCTGCTCTCGCAGGCCCATCGGTTAACTTCGAGCAAAACAACTACTCGCCAGAGGCTTTGTCGAGTATCGAAATCTATAGGCAGACGAAAAACCAGCTTTCGCAGGTCAAGTCTGCCTTGAACCTTAACTAAACCACTCTACGGGCCCCCTTCGGGGGGCCTAAGGAGGTATCTAGCCGTGTTGACGGAAGTCAAGGCGTATAGTTCGTGGCAGTCAGCACCTACACTACCTTTGAGTGATCAAGACACGGCTGAGACGGACTTGATTCAGGTTGCGAATATCGATGGTTTGGACCCGGTCACAGCCTCTGTCAATACTTCACCACTTGGATCGGTCGACGGGACAGCTTATGTCGGCAGTGATATTCCAAGTCGTAACATCGTCATGACCGTGCGTCCTAACCCGGATTGGGATACCTGGACGTACGAAAGTTTGCGCAAGTTGCTGTATGCATATTTCATGCCCAAGCGCCTTGTCAAACTGATGTTTCTCAGTGACGATCGGGTACCGGTACAAATCGAAGGATATGTCGAAAGCGTTCAGGCAAATCTGTTCAGCAAAACGCCCGAAATTCAAGTTTCGATTATCTGCCCAGATCCGTACTTTACTTCGGTCGATCCAGTTGTAGTTACTGGTGTGACAGTGCGTCCTGGCGGAGTATTTCAGACAATCGACTATGACGGCACAATTGAGACCGGTTTCAACGTCGAGGTCACCTACGTCTCTGGTGCCGCTCCGGCAACGATCGGGATTCAAATCGGCAATCCGTTGATTTCCTTCTTTAACGTCACCGGTACTGTAGGTGCTACCAGCATATTCGAGATGAACTCGGTGCAGATGCAGAAATACGTGCAAAATGTCGATCTGAATACGGGCGTCATCTCGAGTCTCTTGTCCAAGGTCGTGCAAGAGGGCTCTGCCTGGCCGACCTTACAGCCAGGTGAGAACGATTTCTCCGTGATTACCAACGCCGGTGTGCAGGACTGGACGCTGACTTACTATGAGCGGTACGGGGGTCTGTAGTGGATATCTATACGCTCAATCGCAAATTTCTCCGTCAAGATGCAATCGACACCTTTGTATCAGCGATTTGGACTGAGAGATATTATGGCGATAGCGAAGTCGAGTTGGTTGTTCCGGTCACGACTGAGAATATCAAAAAACTCCCCGAGGGAATTTTCCTAAGTTTGGACGGTTCAAGCGAGGTAATGATCGTCGAGACGGCGAACATTGAAGAGGGAAATCTAAAGCTTTCAGGAATCGCCTTGCTCCCTTGGATGAACAATCGTTTTGTCCGATCGTCACCGAAACACGACGAGCGTTCTTGGTCGGTTACCGGCGGCACACCCGGATCAACTCTCTGGGCGATTATCTACAACATGTGCCACAAGGATAGTCCTTACTTGACCGGAGCAATTGCCACGGGTGTCCCTAACCCACAAACTTTAGCTATTCCGGGTTTGACACTTGACGATTACGACAAAGCCGGTCCAGTGATCAACGTCAGTGTGCCGTTTGGGCCGGTATATGACGCTATGCGGGAGATTGCTACTACATTCGAAGTTGGCATGCAGATCCGTTTGCTCTCGGCGAGTGACACGGGATTTTCGCTTGGTTTTCGTAGCTATAGAGGGCTTGATCGAACTAGTGCACAGACCCAACGTCCGCCAGTTCGATTCTCTCCACAGATGGACTCTTTGACGAACATCAAAGAGCTTAGGTCAATAGCAGCACTCAAAACAGCGGCGTACGCGTTTGCGCCGAGCGCTCCAGCGACAATGCTCTCGACCCCGCCGGGTGTCAGTGCGTTGTCTGGACCGCAGTATATGGGCTTTGATTTGCGCGCTCTACAGGTGTTCGCAGATGACATCACTACCGATGCGGTTGCTGGTAGCGCAGCCACCTTGCTCGCTTTGTTGAACAGCCGGGCACAAGATGGGCTGAACAACAATCACTACGTCAAGGCGGTGGATGGAGAGATCGTCCCAACAAGTCAATTCCAATACGGAATTCACTATAATCTGGGCGACATCATCGAGGTGCAAGGAAATAGCGAAGTTGTACAGGTCTCTCGGGTAACTGAATACATTCGTGCCCAGGATGAAGCAGGAGAGAAGTCTTATCCTACTGTGGCGATGCTCGACTAGGAGGAACAGTGGCTTGGTGGGTTGTATTGTTAATAGCTTGGGCGGCATTTCTGGTCGGGTATTTCACACGAGGATGGGTGGCGTACAGATTCTCTAGAAGTACGGGAACTATCCTAGTGAGTAAGGATGAAGGCAAAACTGTGTACTCTCTGATTCTCGATGATTATCCCGAGAAAATCGAGCTTCAAAAGCATGTGCTCTTCAGAGTCGAAGATAATCGCAAATAAAACTGCGCATATAATGAAGACTCTATCTAAGGAGAGCTATGTTTTGGAGAAAGGACGAACCCCACGTCTTCGATCCGTTGATCGTTAAGCTTGCTCAAGATATGATGAATTATGAGAGTTCTTCAGACGAGTTTGCGAAAGCGTTCGAAAGAATGTCCAAGCTATACCTGATTAAGGCCGAAGCACAGGCCACCAATCGGGTGAGCAAGGACACTCTGGCGGTCGTAACCGCGAACTTGCTGGGAATCTTCATGATCATCAATCACGAGCGTGTGAACGTGATTCGGTCGGCGGCGATGAGTTTTGTACTCAAACCGAGACCGCAGATCTAGAAGAGATTCAAGATAGGGGGCCGCAATTCCAGCGGCTCCTTATTTTTTTTCGCAAAAAGGCTCCGGTGGAATTTTTGAATAAGCCAATCGCAGAGAAAACACGCATCATAATAGAAGGTGCTATCTATTTGTTGTTGTATTTTTTTTCTCTGCGAAGGAGTCGCTATGGATCATAACGTCAGTTTCCCCGATGCCGAAAAGATCAAAGGGCACTTTCGGAAGAACAAGGATCGGTACTTGTTCTTTGGTCTTGGCGCTGTTGTTGTTCTAGCTTTTCGTAGGCCGGTGTCAATTGCTCCCGTGTTTAACAATTCAAACACCGTGATTACCGAGTTGTCTCGTCGTGGTCATCCTGGTTTCATTCTTAAGTGTAACGAAACCGGAGAAGTATTCGCCAGTATAGCACGAGCAGCCGACGTGATGGGACTCAATCGACCAAACGTTGTATCGCATTTGAAAGGTCGAGTGCCTCATGTGGGTGGCTATACGTTTGAGATGCTCGGCGAAGCTGTCTGAGAATCGCAGGAAAAACACTGCGTATAATGAGAAGGAGTTCGGATCATTGCGACGGAACTCAGGGCTAGATGGATCATTGCGACGATCTAGCCCACTTCTCTTTCTTTTTTTCTACGAAAGGTATAGCTGTTAATGAGCGTGGTTTGGGGACAACAAAGAGATCGCACAGGAAATCTAAGCTCTCGAAAGGGGCAAATTATGAAAAGCACGGTTCTCGTCATCGTTATCATGGCGGTGCTCGCCGGTGTCTTCGCTGTCACGGGCAAGGCGCAGTCCACTCGCTGGACTCCCGGTTCCCCGTACTTCATCACGGAGGAGAAGCTGCAGAACAACCTCGAGCGGCGGTTCGACTTCGCCTACTGCTCGGGCATCAAGCGCTTCGGCGTCATCCCTGGTAGCTTCTTGAACGATCGGTTTCGCGTGTTCGACTGCACCACCGAGCTCAATGACCGCTATTGCTCGAGCGTGCGCTACGCCACGGTCAAAGCCGCGCGCTATGGCTATTGGCGACTCAAGGTGCTTCGTCCTGGCAGCTGCTTCTAATCGCAGCGAAAACACACATCATAATAGAAGGAAAGGGCTCGAAAGGGCTCGGTCGGTAGCTTCGGTTACCGACCATTCCTTCTATTTGTTTTTTCGAAGGAGGTGTTGCATGTTCGTCTACGTGGTGCCTGCGAAGAAGTATGGCTTCTTCAGTTTCCTGTTCGACAGCTTCATGGTCCTGATCACTTGGGGTCTCTGGCTGATCTGGATCTTCGTTCGTGAGATGAGGAAGCGGTCAACGCCTCCTTACTGCTAATGGCCGCGCAAGAGATCTTTTTCAAAAAGCAAATGCTCGGGCAATGGCGGAGAACAGACAGAGATGGCACGAAACATGTCAATGAGGAGGCGATGTTCAGGGAAATTCAAAAACTGATCAATGACGGTTGGGCTGTAGTGCCGCATGGTGTTACCCACGTCAGAGCAATCTCGGTCACAAAATGAAAGGATCCTAATGAGCCTGGCCGGACTATCTGTATTGGCCCAAAAAGCGCGATTTCTACTGGACGAGAATACGACCACTATCCTAACGGGCGTGGGCGTTGTCGGTACGGTCTCGACCGCGTACCTGGCAGGACGTGCATCGTTCAAGGCCGCGGAGTTGATCGAAGAAGCAGAGAAAGAATACCCTTTGATGGGTACGAAAGAAGAAGGTGGACAAACCGTCGGAGTAGTCGTCGAAGTAGTCAAACAGAATCTCAGCAAGACGGAGAAGGTCAAACTGGTCTGGCCGCAGTACGTTCCCGCGACTATCTCGGGCGCAACAACGATCGTCTGCATCGTCTACGCCAATAAGATCGCGTCGAAGCGAATGGCCGCACTTGCACTCGCTTCAAGTATCTCGCAGCGCAGGATGCAGGAGTATCAGGACAAGGTGCTGGAGAAGTTCGGTGTCAAGGAGACGACCAAGGTTCGGGACGAGATCGCTCAGGAACGGGTCTTGCGTAATCCGAAGGACACGCGCGATGTGATCATCACGGGTGGTGGCGACGTGCTCTGCTATGACATGTTGACCGGCCGCTACTTCCTGAGCTCGGCCGAGAAGATCCGAAGAGCAGAGAACCGGATCAATCACGAGCTGAACAACTTCCTACACGCCAGCTTGTCCGAGTTCTATGAGCACATTGGGCTGGCACCGACGACGTATACGGACATGGTCGGTTGGAACGGAAACGACAATCTCGAAGTACAAATCTCAACGGTGATGTCCGACGACGAGAAGCCGTGCTTGGCGATCGACTTCACTCCGCCGCCGAGCTCGGAGTACCATAAACGACTACACGATTGAAGAGACTGGCCCCGGGGTTGTGACGACCTTGGGCCTATCTGCGATGGACTAAACTACCTCGAATGAAAGGTAGGATGTGCTCAAAAAGACGATCACCTATACAGACTTCAATGGAGAAGAGGTCAGCGAAGACTTCTTCTTTCATTTGTCCAAGGCAGAGCTAGTCGAGCTCGAGATGAGCCATAAGGGTGGTTTGTCTGAAGCGCTAGAACGAATCATAGCGGCGGAAGATAACAAGAGCATCATCGCCGAATTTAAGAAGATCATTCTGGCTGCATACGGCAAGCGATCCGAAGATGGCAAACGCTTCATCAAGACGCAGGAAATACGGGACGAATTTGTCTCGACCGAGGCCTACTCGACCTTGTTCATGGAACTGGTCACGGATACGAACGCCGCAGTGGTCTTTGTCAACGGCGTAATCCCGCAGGACATGGTCGTGGAAGCGGCTAAGATCGCCCAGACCCAAGAACCACAAGAACCAGCAGTCGTAACACCGCTCAAGCCGAAACTTGTCAATCGACAAGAGCTGATGTCAATGCCGCAAGAAGATCTAACACGGCTTGGAGAGCAAATTCAAGCGGGTGAGGTTGAACTCGTCGACTAAGGTCGCAGCAAAAACACGACGTATAATGAAACCCCACTACTTAGGAGTTATTATGTCACAGCTTCCCATTCTGAAGCTTGCCACGCACATCGTGGCGAGTGTCGGCGTGTCGAAGGTCGTCAACGACATGATCTCGAACAACGTGAACAGTCCCCAGACTACTGCTGATGCAGTCAAGATCTGGACGGGCTCGATCGTGCTCGGATCTATGGTCGCTGAGCAGGCCTCGAAGCACGTCAGCACTCGTTTCGACGAGCTGGCAGCTTGGTATGCGAGCCGTAAGGCAGATACCGCTGCTGCTTAGTAGGGCAAAAGGCTAAAGGTCATTTTACATGGCTTTTAGCTTTTCTCTTTGTCGAGCGTAAGGACCTAAATGGAGCATCCTGAATTTCCGCCTAACAGCGATGTAAGCAAAAGAGCTACTCAAGATAAGAAAATCGAGCGTGTAACTTCAGGAGAAGCGACACGACGACGTCGTCCGCTGCGAAAACAGCTTAGAGATGTGTTTGTTGGTGGGACAATTCGAGATGCAATGCACTTCGTAGTGCTTGAAGTGCTACTTCCAGCAGCAAAAGACATGGTTGTGGAAGCTGGATCTCAAGGAATCGAGAAATTGATCTTCGGTGAAGGTCGTCGGTACCGAGGAATCACTCGTCCATCATCAGGGCCTACCGGCCACATACAATACAACCGTTACGCATCGACGCCTCAGATGCCGTCGTCACGACGAGCATTAAGTCGTCGCGCACGATCTGAGCATAATTTCGACGAGATTGTGCTCGATTCAAGAGAAGAAGCCGAGGAAGTAATCGACCGACTATTCGACCTGGTGAGTCGCTATGACACAGCTACCGTTTCCGATCTATACGAGCTTGTTGGCCTTTCCTCCACTTACACAGATAATCAGTGGGGTTGGACGGACCTTCGGGGCGCCGGAGTTCAAAGAATCCGCGATGGTTATCTCTTGGATCTCCCAGATCCCGATCCCCTCAACTGAAATCAAGGAGGCGACAAAGAAGCTCGAAAACAACGTAAAGGAGCTGGCCGCCAATGCAGAACAGTCAGATCCGGAATCAGGTGAAGGATCTCTACCCACATAGCAGCTCCTGGCGCAGACGGGTAGATCGCATGTTCGATCAGCAAGTGTACGCAATCTGGAAAGATCATCGAGAAAAGCAAGAGCGAGAAGAAGAACAGCAAATCCATCCAAAACAACTGAGCTTATTCTAAGGAGTTATGATGAAGTTCGTTTCGAGTGCGATCACGAGAAAATTCGCACGTAGCGCGTTGCTCGCACAGAAGAACTCTCCAGGAGTTCTATTCGGAGCGGGCGTCGTTGGCATGACAGCGAGCACTGTTCTTGCCTGCCGTGCCACTCTGAAGATGGACAAGGTGGTCGAAGAGGCCAAAGACAAGATGAAGGTCGCTCGGACACTCGAGCACGTCGAGTACAGTGATCTCGATCGTCAGCGCGATCTGACACTGATCCGCTACCAGACCACGGTCAAAATCGTGCGTCTGTACGCTCCGGCAATCATCGTCGGTGGTGTCTCAATTGCGGCATTGAGCAAGTCGCACAGCATCTTGAACAGGCGAAACGCCGCTCTAACAGCCGCATACGCTGCACTGGACAAAGGCTTCAACGAGTACCGATCTCGGGTGATCGCCAAGTACGGAGAGGAAGAGGATCGTGATCTCCGTTACGGTACCCGGCAAGTCGCAACAACCGATTCAGAGACCGGTGAGAGGAAACTGATCACGAGGGTGGCTCCTGGAGATCCATCGATCTACGCACGTTTCTTTGACGAAAGCTCACCATCTTGGAACAGAGAACCAGAGTACAACCTCTACTTCATCAAGTGTCAGCAGAACTACGCCAACGATCTGCTGCACTCTCGCGGGCATCTGTTCTTGAATGAGGTCTATGCCATGCTCGGCATTCCTCACTCCAAGGCAGGGGCTGTGGTCGGCTGGATCCTTACGCCAGAGGGTCACACCGATAACTACGTCAACTTCGGCGTATTCGAAGGCAAGACCGAACAAGCTCGCGATTTCGTCAACGGTTTCGAAGGAGCCATTCTGCTCGATTTCAACGTCGACGGAGTGATCTTCGACAAGATCGAATTGTCTTAGGAGGTTTTGTCTTGGCAGTAGCAGAACAACAAGTAGCCGAACAAGTGGCCGAAGGCTTCGAGGAGATGGCGGAAGTGACTCGCGCTGTTGACTGGAGCAAGGTCAACATGTTTCTCGGTGGAACAGCGTTCGGTACCGTGCTCGGATTCATCTTCGGGTACCGCTACGGTTCGAGAAGGACGAAGGCCGAGGCACTGAAAGACGCCGAGGTAGAGATCGCCAAGGTGCGCGCTTTCTATCACGAGCGCTACGAGTCGGAGGTTCCGCCAAAGCCAGATCTCGACACGGTAGTGGAAGAGCGGGGCTATTCGCGCAGAGTCCAGCCGGAAGAGCTCGTCCAGCGGCCAACGCGACCACCGGTTCCTGTGCAAGAGCCGCCCTCAGACCACATCAGTTGGGATTACGACGCGGAGATCGCGCAGAGGGACAAGCAGCATCCGTACGTGATCCATCAAAACGAGTACAACGAAGAGTTCCCGGAGTACACGCAGGTCACCTGGACGTACTATGCCGGTGACGACATTTTGGCCGACGAACGAGACGAGATCGTTGCTCGACCGGAGCTAGTCGTTGGCGACAAGAACTTGAAGCGTTTTGGTCATGGTTCGGATGACGCAAACGTCGTCTTCATTCGGAATGACAGGATCGAAATGGAGTTCGAGGTTTGTCGCAGCTTCAAGTCGTACATGGTCGAAGTCAAGGGATTGGACCCTGACGATGTCGAAGCTGACCAGGGAACGTGACTACTTCAACTGGCTGATAGCACAGATCGAAATTCCGGAGAAGAACCCGCACACATACTACGACTTGTTCGCGCGGTTGCATGACACGGAATTCATTTTTGTTGTGGGTAACGACGACAACCGAATCGCGGATGGTCGAGATCTTCGCAGCGAGTTTCTCTACGGTTGGAAAAATCGTCCACGACCGGTCTCAGTGCTTGAGGTACTGATCGCCTTAAGTCGCAGAACTGAATTCGTCTGCGATGAAGGCACAGCGCCCCAATGGGCTTGGGTCTTGCTCGAGAATCTCGGGCTACACAAGATGTGGGATCGAGTCTCAGTCAGAAAAATGAACAAAGTCGATGAGATCTTGGCGAATCTCATTTGGCGTACTTACGAACGTGACGGAAGGGGTGGCTTCTTTCCGTTGCAATACGCACGGGAAGATCAGACTAAAACGGAGATCTGGTTCCAGATGCAAGAGTACGCGATGGAGAAATTCGGATACTAGATCCTTTGTTCCGACCGGGAGAAAGGGGGACAATGGACTTCTATCAGATCCGTTCGCGAGAAACGAAAGATAAGAACATGGAATTGTACCCCGATTTCATTGTCGGTCGTTCTCAGGATCTGATGGTGCAAGGGCGGGCCTTCTATGCGATTTGGGATGCAGAACGAGGGCTCTGGTCTCGTGATGAGTATGACGTCCAACGGCTAGTCGATGAAGATCTCGAAGCTGAAGCCGCCAGGCTACACGAAGAAACGGGACTCACGTACATCGTTAAATACATGCGTTCGTTTCAGAGTAGTAGTTGGACATTGTTCAAGAAATTCCTGGCCAATCTTAGTGACAATAATCACCCCCTCGATTCCAAAGTTCTGTTTTCAAATTCAGAGATCAAGAAGACAGACTATGCGAGTAAGTACCTTAACTACGCATTAGAGGAAGGTGATATCTCGGCGTGGGACGAGCTCGTTGGCACGTTGTACTCAGTGGAGGAACGAGCCAAAATCGAATGGGCTATCGGATCCATCGTGGCGGGAGACTCAAAGAAAATTCAGAAGTTCTTTGTATTCTACGGTCCTGCTGGATCCGGTAAGTCCACGGTTTTAAACGTGATGCAAAAGCTGTTTGACGGCTATACGACGACATTTGACGGAAAAGCGTTAGGTCGATCGGACGGTACCTTTGCAACGGAGGCTTTCAAGCACAACCCCCTGGTAGCCATCCAACATGACGGCGATCTTTCTCGGCTCGAAGACAACACTCGGCTGAACTCAATCGTCTCGCACGAACAAATGACGATGAACGAAAAATACAAGCCGAGCTATACCGCAACAGCGGATGCATTGTTGTTCATCGGCTCGAACCAACCGGTAAAGATCACAGATGCAAAATCGGGAATCATCAGGCGTTTGATCGATATTCATCCCACAGGTGTGCGAATTCCAAATCGGCATTATCTAACCTTGCTGAGTCAAATTGACTTTGAGCTAGGAGCAATTGCCGCGCATTGTCTGACCGTCTATTTGGAGATGGGTAAGAACGCCTACAGCGGTTATCGGCCGTTGGAAATGATGTTGCAAACCGACGTCTTCTTTAATTTCATTGAGGCCTATTACGACGTCTTCAAGTCACAAGATTACACGACCTTGAAGCAAGCCTACGGTTTGTACAAGGAATTCTGTTCGGATAGTGGCATCGAGCGGCCATCACCGCAGTACAAAATACGAGAAGAATTACGTGACTACTTCGACAAATTCTCAGATCGGGCCCAAGTTAATGGCGAAAATGTCAGAAGCGCATACTTCGGATTCAATGCAGAAAAGTTTAAGGTTCCTAAGGAAAGTGACGAAGATTTACCTGCATTCTCTCTTGTCATGGACGAGGTTGATTCTGTCTTTGATCATACTTTTGCTGATCAATTTGCTCAGGTTGCTAATAAAGATGGCACGCCTTCTCGAGCATGGCATCGAGTAGAGACAAAACTTTCAGATATTGATACAAGGCAATTACACTATGTGAAGGTACCCGAAAAACACATAGTGATCGACTTCGATCTGAAAGACGAAAATGGAACTAACAGTCTTGAGCGTAATCTTGAAGCGGCTAGTCGCTGGCCTGCTACTTATGCGGAGCTGAGTAAATCGGGTCAAGGAGTCCATCTACACTACACGTATTTGGGTGATCCGACAGAGCTGGCACCTCTGTACTCCGAGGGGATTGAGGTAAAGGTATACGTAGGAGACGCGTCACTACGTCGCAGATTGACGCTCTGCAACGGTGTGCCAATTGCATCAATATCTAGTGGCCTTCCTCTGAAAAAGAAGAAGGAGAAGATGCTTAAGGCTAAGACGATTACTAGTGAAAAAGGGCTCAGAGAGCTAATCGAGCGGAATCTGCGTAAGGAGATTCACCCAGGAACCAAGCCGTCAGTGGACTTCATCGCTCATATCCTGGACGAGGCATATGAGTCAGGCATGAAATACGACGTCACCGATCTACGACCACGGATCATGGCGTTTGCCAACAACAGCACCCATCAAGCGTCGACCAGCTTGAAGGTTGTGCAGAAGATGAAGTTCGAATCCGATCCAGAGCTGAATTCGGATGCTGTGGTCGAGATCTCAGATGATCGAATGGTGATCTTCGACGTCGAGGTGTATCCGAATCTGTTCGTCATCTGCTGGAAATTCCATGGAGACGACACCGTTGTTCGAATGATCAATCCCAGCCAAGCCGAAGTCGAGGCCTTGACGAAGATGAAGCTAGTCGGCTTTTATAATCGGCGCTTTGACAACCATATCCTCTATGGGGCGGTGCTGGGCGAAACGATACCCCAACTCTATCAACGGGCAAGGAAGATTATCGATAACAATCGAAATGCTTTCTTCAGGCAAGCCTACAATCTCTCCTATACCGATGTATGGGATTTTAGCTCGATCAAACAAAATTTGAAGAAATTTGAGATTGACTTGGGCATTCACCACATGGAGTTGGATATACCGTTTGATCAACCGGTAGACGAAGAAGACTGGCCAAGGGTCGTCGAATACTGTGTCAACGATGTTCGAGCAACCGAATCTGTGCTGGAAGATCGTTGGGAAGATTTCGTCGCACGCCAAATCCTAGCTGAGCTGAGCGGACTAACAGTTAACGATACAACCCAAAGACATACCGCCACAATTATCTTTGGTAACGACAAAGATCCACAGCAATACTTCGTTTATACCGATCTAAGCGAGGAATTCGATGGATACACCTTTGACGCCGGAAGAAGTTCGTACCGCGGTGAAGATCCCGGAGAAGGCGGATACGTCTACGCAGAGCCGGGTCTATACCGCAACGTGGCTCTTTTGGATGTGGCTTCCATGCACCCGACGTCTATCAAATGTTTAAACTTGTTTGGGAAATATACAAGCAAGTTCATCTCACTCTTAGACGCTCGCCTCGCAATCAAGCGCCACGACTACGCTGCGGCCCGCCAGATGATGAATGGGCGCCTGGCTCCGTACCTGAAGGACGAGAGCAACGCGGACAAACTTGCCTTCGCCTTGAAAATTGCGATCAACATTGTCTATGGGCTTACTTCCGCAAGCTTCCCGAACCCGTTCAAAGACCCCCGCAACAAAGACAACATCGTAGCTAAACGCGGTGCCTTGTACATGATCGACTTGAAACACGATCTCCAAAATCGTGGAGATCCAATCGTGCACATCAAGACAGATTCGGTCAAGATTCCTGATTGCACGCAAGAGATAGTCGAGTATGTGGTCGAGCATGGTGCCGGGTATGGCTATACATTCGAACACGAGACTACCTACGACAAGTTGTGTCTCGTCAACGACGCTGTCTACATCGCGCGTAAGGATGGTACTTGGACGGCGGTAGGATCCCAATTTCAACACCCCTATGTATTCAAGACGTTGTTCTCTGGTGAAGAATTAGTGTTCGACGATTACTGCGAGAGTAAGAACGTAGTCCAGGGGACGATGTATCTTGATCGAGAGGAACATGATGAAACGAGCGAATTGGATTATCGCAACATGCGCCATCTTGGGCGGACTGGTCGCTTTGTCCCCGTCCTCGAGGGGGGCGGTACGCTCTATCGCGTCAAAGATGAAAAGTATCACGCGGTAACAGGTACCAAAAAGCACAAGTGGATCGAGGCGGAGATTGCCAAGAACACGCCTGATCTCAAAATCGACATGTCCTACTTCGAGCAGCTGAGTGCAGATGCGATAACAGCTATTGAGCAGTTTGGTTCCTTCCAAGACTTTGTGAGGAGTGATTGATGCCACGACAAGACAACACTGTTCTGATGGAAGGAGTCCGGATCATCTTCCGGAATTTCTCTGGCAAAGAAGGCCAGTACAATCGTGAAGGTGATCGCAACTTCGCCGTTCTTCTCGACGAGCCTACTGCACAAGCTATGGCGGAAGACAACTGGAACGTCAAGTGGCTCCGGCCCCGTGAGGAAGAGGAAGGGGAAAACCCACAGGCCTACTTGCCCGTCTCGGTGAACTTCAAGGGTCGACCGCCCCGTATCGTGTTGATCACCTCCCGTGGTCGCACTAACCTCGATGAGGGCTCCGTGGAAATGCTTGACTGGGCCGACATCCTAAACGTAGACCTGATTGTTCGTCCGTACGAATGGACAGTCAACGAAAAGAGCGGGATCAAAGCTTACTTGCAGAGCATCTATGTGACAATCGAAGAGGATGCTCTGGAGATTAAATACTCTGAACTAGACCAAGCCTAAACGGATAGGACTCCTCTTGGAAAATACCAGCCTTACGACCAAGTATGTGCGTAAGCCACTATTCGTGGATGCTGTTCAGGTAACCGAAGAGAACTTCGCCGACATTGCTCGCTGGTGCTTTGGAGAAATTGGCAATATCGACGAGTCCCCGGTCGATCGGTCACAGCCGATTCAGCCGACCAAGCAGTATATCCATGTGCGGGTGCACAACCCCAAGAATCCGCGCCAGACGAAGGCGTTCGTGGGAGACTGGATTCTCTACACCGAGCGCGGCTACAAGGTCTACACTACTAAGGCCTTTCAGGCAAACTTCGACCCAGTGGAAGAGAACTAATCGGGAGGTGGGATGGAGCAACCGCAGGAGAAGAAGTCGTTCGTCAAAGCCTGTCAGGAGTTTTTCTCCGGAGGCAAGTACGGACGCAAAGTCGAGATCGTGGAGTTCAAGGCGCTCACCGGCGTTGACAAGATCGAGCTGAGTGAGATGCTCAATTCAGCTGGCTACACCCACGAGCCGTATGTGGGGAAAGTCCAGTAGCCCAGTTGGGGCTCTGAGTGGGAACGGAGACGCCGCCATCTCGGGTCTGCCACAGGCCCGGGATGCTCTCCCCGTTCTGCGACCAGGCCGCTGGGAGTGTCTACGCCGTAACCCCCTCGCGGGTAGGCAGCTTGGAGTCCTCTAACCAGGAGGACTCTTTGACAGTAGTATTAACAGCGTTGATTCTCATGATACCGGCAACACATCAGCAAGACTCGCGCTGGAGCGTAGTCCAACCGTATAATGCAAAATTAGTACGTATGGCGAGATGTGAATCGACAAGTCGTTGGCATCTCAACACTGGTAACGGGTTTTACGGTGGACTACAGTTTGATCTGTCAACATGGAAGTCAGTTGGTGGTAGAGGTTACCCCCACTGGAACACGGTATTAGAACAGAAATATCGAGCGGTCAAGTTAATCAAGCGTCGGGGCTACGGACCGTGGCCTCGTTGCCGCTATGCTTAGGAGAGAGCATGAAACAAGTGCATTGCGACGGATGTGGATTCACCGAGCCGGAGAATTTGCCGCAAAAGAAACAGAAGATTCTTCCGGTCACAATCAGGATCGAGAAAGATCCGCGCTGGCCAGAAGGCACTGACAAGGAAACGGCCGATCTGTGCCCTAGCTGCCTGGGCCTGTTGCTGCACACCTACTTCAAAGTCTCGATGCCTGATCGACTTGAGCTGGAGGTTCCGACCTTCATCGGGCCAGAGATGCTGGACAACGTAGAGAGTCGACGATGAATTGGCCCTGGGTGGTACTCATCACCAGCATTTGGTGGGGCTTCATCGTCCTGATGCTCGGCTTCAGTTGGCTGAATGGGAGATCAGATGCCAGTCCGTAAAGTAAAGGGCGGATATCAGTACGGCAGTAGCGGCAAGGTCTATCGAGGTAAGGGAGCGAAATCTCGAGCCGCAAAACAGGGCAGGGCAATCAAGGCAAACCAGAAGAAGAAATCATGAAGCTAAATTTTCCAGGCATAGCCATGGTGGTAATCGCGATAACACTAGTTATTGCACTGATCCACTTCTGGTAAGTTCCAGCTACCCGGTTATGAGACGGGTTTGCTGGGGCCACAAGGGCAGTAGGTTAGCAGACGCGCTTACTGCCCTTAAAGATTCCCGGTCGGCACCGACTGGGATGCTCCAGGTGCGGGAGGTCTGATCCACCGAGGCGATACTGGAGAGCATACGGTACGGCACCAAATGGACCCGCTTTATAATGCACGGTGCTACGCGGTATGCATAAAGCTTGAATTAGTTCGCGATATAAAAGAGCCGACAACCCCTAGTGGGCGCAACCTCACTTTGACAAAGCGGCTGCCCCGTTGCGGGGGAATGCGTAAGCTACGATTGGTAGTAAAGGGGTCATTGGACCCTCGCCGCGGACTAACAAAGATTCCTGGGAGCGCGCACTGCTTACGCTCATGGGCAGACAAAAACCCAGGAATAAACCGGAATGTGTAGGAACAATGCGGCGTTCCTACCACGGGTGGAGCCATTACTAAGCTATCCCTTTGGGGAGAGGGTGCTTGTAGTGGCTCTGCCCGCCGGTTATACAGTCAATTTATTTTTTCGGAGGTGACTAATGCCACGTAAATTCGACAACCAGAAGATCGAACTGCCGAATGGTGAGAAAATGACATTGGGTGTCTGGCAGGGTGACAAGGGAGAGATGTGTGTCAAGCTGCGCCTGCCGACCGACGACTGGGGCGTGACTGGAGTCTTTCGCGCTGCTTCAGGCAACGACTACAAGGGCGGTAAGACCGTCATTACATTGGATCAAAATGGCTGAGGGTAAAGAGCTCACTTGGACCTGTCATGTCTGTGGCGATGAGCGTCCGGACGATAAGATCTCTGTCCACTCGGTAACAAAAACAACTCGTATGATCGAGATCAAACAAAACGTGCGCTATTGCAACGATCGAGTAGATTGCATCGAAGGCGCCAAACAGATCAATTGGCTCGACGGCCCAGCTCACTACGAAATGACGAAAGTAGATGGAACTTAAGCCACATCAGAAGCTCGCCCTAACACAGCTCGACAACGGGATGATTCTCTGGGGCGGAGTCGGCTCCGGCAAGTCTCGAGTAGCTGTCGCCTACTACATGGAGAAGGAACGAGATAAGGATATCTATGTCATTACCACGGCAAAAAAGCGCGACAGTTTGGATTGGAACCGGGAGTTCGCTGGCGAGGCGGTGGGCACGGAAGCGGACGCCACAGTTGCGGGTATTCTTACCGTTGATAGTTGGAACAATATCGGCAAGTACGCTGAAGTCGAAGAAGCTTTCTTTATTTTCGATGAACAGCGTCTGGTTGGCAGCGGAAGATGGGTCAAATCCTTCCTTAAGATTGCCAAGAAGAATCGCTGGATCCTACTTAGCGCCACTCCGGGTGACACATGGCTGGACTATATTCCCGTATTCGTGGCCAACGGGTTCTACAAGAACCGCACCGAGTTTAAACGTGAGCACGTCGTCTACAGCGCTTTCACCAAGTTTCCAAAGGTTGATCGTTATCTGGGTGAAGCTAAGCTACTGAGGCTACGGGCACGGATTCTGCTACACATGGACTACCCGAAGCTGACAATTCGCCATTCGGTGACGAAATGGGTCGAGCACAACGAGGGTCTACTGCGGGAAGTGATCAAGAAACGCTGGAACATCTACAAGAACCTGCCGATCCGTGATGTGGCGGAATTGTTCACCGTAATGCGTAAGATTGTGAACAGTGATCCGAGCCGGGTCAAAGCGATCAGAGCGATTCTAAGCTCAAATCCTAAGGTGGTAGTGTTCTACAACTTCGACTATGAGTTAGACGCTCTACGGCGCTTACAGGACGTTACAGAGGTAGCTGAGTGGAATGGTCATCGTCATGAGGACATCCCAACGACCGATTCCTGGGTTTACCTGGTTCAGTACGTGGCGGGCGCCGAAGGCTGGAATTGTGTCGAGACGGATACGATCGTGTTCTACAGTTTGACCTATTCGTACA
>Ga0207693_10000843_pt1 | contig 27307 bp, 20 predicted proteins | sample LARL81metaG_FD_184347 | JGI IMG/M metagenome (GOLD analysis project Ga0207693, IMG submission 184347) | Corn, switchgrass and miscanthus rhizosphere microbial communities from Kellogg Biological Station, Michigan, USA - LAR L8-1 metaG... | ecosystem: Host-associated > Plants > Roots >... | reverse complement strand
CTGAAGAAGCCGTGCGGCGGCAGTGGGGCTCGCCTCGGTCCACACCACCACTCGTCCCGACAGCATCGCCGGCAGAAGTTGATCAAGGATGCTTGCGCTTTGTCCCTGGTGCGTCCCGCTGCGCGCGAGCTGCAGAAGGTCGGGGATGTACCAGATCAGCTTCTTGACGACTGTGATTTCCTCGGCCGTCTGACGAATGCGTCCCTCCAGCTGGCCGAACCATTGCTGGCCGGCCATCAGATCCGCTCCGCTGGCCTCGAATATGGTCCAGCCCTGCTTCGCGAGTCGTCGCGCGAGAAGCCGAAGCATGGAGCTTTTGCCGACGAGCTGTTCGCCGCTGACCAGCAACGACCGGGGCACAGACCGCTGCAATGTGGACTCCGCCGCGCTCAGTTGCGCGTTCCATTCCTGCGGGTCGATCAGAATCTCGGCATCGTGATCCATCCAGAAGCGGCCGAAGGTTGTCAAAAAGCCCTTATCGACCTGGCTGCGCTGGATATCGTTGAGAGCACTGATGAGCGCCGCCGCAAGTGGGTGGCTCATCCGCTCGAGGAAGCCACGGATGCTTGCAAACGGCGAGGCCGACGGCAGATACAGCGCCGGACCGAACGTCGCCTCGTCTCCCATTGCGGACCTGTGCTCGAGATATTCGCGAAAGATCTGTGCCAGCATGGGGTTGTCGCGCCACCAATCCTTGGCGCCAACTACTGGCGCACCAACGGGCGGACGCGGTTCGACCTGCGCGAAATATGCCAGCGCGAAGTACATTGCCCAGGGCGCGAGCCGATCGAATTGCGCGACAACCGGTTCGACCGCGCTTGCGTTATCCGCACGCCTTGGCAAAGCCGCAAGCGCCACGCAGGAGAGCGGCCAGTTGGCTCCGAGTGCGTACTGCATCACCAGGCCGAGGGACACCGCCGGGTCGGACAGCAGATTTACGGCGTTCTGAAAATCCGGATGTTCCGGCAGCTCGCGCGGATGGGCGGTGCTCGCAGCAAAGGCTGCGAACCCCGCTTCGAGGTGGTGCAATCGAGCCGTCAGGGGCGGGGGCTCGTCGGGCCCGAGAATTTCCGGTTCGGCCGCGCTCGCAACAGGCGCATCTACGGAAACCGGTATTGTTTTTTCCGCCTTGGCCTTTCGTTCCCGCAGCGCTCTTATCATGCGAGCGCCGAGGAAGATGACAATGATCACGAAGATGACGACTTCCAAGGAGGACATCCGGCGGCAGGTTCAAATGCGGTGCTTCGCAAGCGTTGGAAACATGACAAAAGAGTGTCACAACCCTCGCCGGTTGGCTTACCGGCTGTCAACGTTGCAATCGGGGTGCTGACGCGCCCCAGTTGGCAAACGGGAGCTCGCTGGTCTCGGTAGTGGCCTCTCGGCCACAGCAAGCACGTTCCGACCTTTCGCCCTAAGATTTCAGAATTGCGCCACAAGCATGTACTATGGCTACTCGGTGCCGCTGAGCGCAGTGGTAATGGAGTGAGTGGCAATGAGTGCGCATGCACCCGACGAGCCGGCGACGATTGTCCCATTCGCGCCGATGTCAAAGGGTCAAGCGGAAGGCCATATCGTCGCGGACGATTCCGGGCGTACCATCGTGGCCTTGCTGCAGAAAGCCGCCGAAATGGCCAAGGACGACTGCGCCCGCGCAATGGATCTCGCCCACAAGCTGTCGTTTCAACTGCGCGCCGCGGAAGAAAGGGCCAGAGACCTCGAAGCGGAGGCCGCACATTTCCGCGATCGTGCCGGGCGCGCGGAAGCATGGCTGTTACGCATTCATAACGAGGTCGAGCATACATTCTTTCAAAAGAAGGACCGCGATTCGCGGCAAGCGCCACGGCAGTGAACGTTTGAGCATCGACAACCCATCCGGGAAATCCGACCCCTCAGGGGGGCGGCACGGCTTCGTGCTGCCGTGGGCGAAGTGCGCGCTTGCCGGGCAAAGGCCGACCGCCATCATCACTGCGCTCGCGCTCTTTGCGTTCGCCTCCCTACCCGCCGGAGCGCTGGTCGGCGGCGCACATCCCGCCAATCAAGCCATCGCCCAACACGTGGTTCTGATCGTCGGAACCCAGAGCCTCTGCAGCGGTGTTGCGATCGCCTCCGACCTCGTGCTGACCGCGGCGCATTGCGTGCTCGCCAACGGCAAATACCGGTTGGTAACATTCGAGGGCAGGCAGGCATCGGTGAGAGATGTTGCCCGGGTGGTGCCGCACCCGCAGTTCTCGCTGCAAACCGGTGAGTTCCAGGATCTCGCGCTGGTCAAACTGGCGGCCTCCCCTCCGCCCAATCTGAGGCCGGCGTCTCTGAGCGAACGGCGCGCGCCGGCTTCGTTCGGGGACCGTTTCATTGTCGCTGGATTCGGGGTAGCGACCAAGGGCCAGACCAAGTCCGCCGGCACACTGCGCATGGCCACGCTGGTTGCTACCGACCGGCCGAGCTCGCAACAGCTGACTCTGGTTGATCCAAAGAAGCTCGGCGAAGCTCCGGGCCTCGGCGTCTGCAACGGCGACTCCGGCGGCCCGGTGTTCGACGCGCGCAACCTCGCCCTGGTCGGGATCATAAGCTGGTCGGGCCCGCGCGACGGGGAGCCCGCATGCGGGTTCGTCAGCGGCATCATCCCGCTCGAGCGCTACCGCCATTGGATCGCGGACACCGCCGACGCGCTCGGTTCGCGCGTCGAGCCTTGAGGGAGCTGCCGGGTCGCGGATTTGCACCGCGAGGGTGTGCGTCGTCACTCCGCCGGGGCAGGCGAGGCTTGCGCAGGGGCGGGCGATGTTACCCTCGCCGGGCCGTGCAACGGGCGTTCCTCCATGAGCAGGATCGCGATCAGCGCCAGCCCTAGAAAAATATCGGAAGCCACGAACACCCACCGGAACACGGCAGCCATGTCGATCCCCGCCTGGCTCGCGGCCGCTACCAGCAATTCGACCCCCGTGCCCCGCTCGGGCACGGCGCCGAGACCGGAAAGCAGGATCGCGCCCATGATGGCCACCGCGAGCGTGCTCGCAAGCGCGCGAAAGAAGTTCATCGCCCCCGTCGCAGTCCCGACCTGGTGTCTCGCTACTGCGTTCTGAATGGAAACGGTTGAAGTCGGATAGATGGTGCCGGCGCCAAAGCCGATGAAAGTAAGCGCGGCGACCACACCGGAAAGCGGCATGGCCGGCCAGAGGACGAGAGCCGAGGCGCTCATGATGGCAATGATAGCTCCCGCGACCGCCGAAACCTTGTAGCGGCGCAGATACATCATGCAGCGGCCGGACAGCATGGAGCCGGGCGTCGTCATGACCACGATCGGTATGAGCGCAAACCCGGCCTCGGTCGCGCTCAGCTTGTGGGTGACCTGGAAGTACAGCGGCATGTAAACTGTGAGCCCGAGCACCGCGCCCATTGTGCAGGACGTGGCAGCAGTGCCGGCCAGCATCACCGGGTTTCGCATCACGTCCAGCGGGAGAAACGGCTCGGACGCGCGTTTGAGCCACCACGCGAACGCGGTTGTGAGCATAAGCGACATGCCCACCAGCCCAAGAATGGTTGGAGATGTCCAGGGATACCGGGTACCGCCCGACGTCAGCGCTATGAGAAAAAGCGTGGCGGCTACGATCATCATCGCTGCGCCGATGATGTCGAGCTGATGCCGCCGGTCATGGCGCGGCAACCGTTTCATGGCGCGGGATGCGAGGAGGGCCGCTGCGAGCCCGAGCGGCACGTTGATCCAGAAGATGAGGGACCAGTGCAGATGCTCCGCAAGGATGCCGCCCAAGACAGGTCCTGTTGTTCCCGCGACAATCCACGAAGAGCCTATGTAGGCCTGGTAGCGCCCGCGCTCGCGCGGCGTGACCATGTCGGCAATGGTGGTCTGCGTGAGGGGCACGATCCCGCCGCCGCCGATTCCTTGCAGTGTCCGGCCAGCGATCAGGATTCCGATGTTCGGCGCGGCGGCAGACACTACCGAGCCCGCGATGAACAGCCCGAGCGCAACCAGCATGGTAGAGCGGCGCCCATAGATGTCGGAAAGCTTGCCGTAGAGCGGCGAAACGAGTGTCGAGGCAAGCAGATAGGAGATGATGACCCAGGAAAGGCTCTCGACATTGCCAAGATCGCGCCCGATGGTCGGAAGCGCCGTCGCCACAATGGTCTGGTTCACTGCCGAGAGGAACATTCCCAGCATCAGACCAAAGAAGATGTTGCGCACATCCGCCTTGCTCAGCGCCTGATGCAATTCGCTCGGCTGGGGCAGCGCGCCTTTTTGTTCCCTGCTCAGCAACGCTCGGCTCGAATGATTTGCTCGTCAATTGTTCTGCGTCTTCATATCGCGCCGACCCTTCCCCCTGGCAATGGCCGGATCAACAGGACAGGTATGAATGTCGCGTGTTTCGGGGGGTGTAGGGTGGGCAAAATCGCCCGCTTTAGGCCTTGGTTGGTCCGCTCAGCATTTCAGGCGATTTTGCCGACGCGCAAGAGGTCGGCCGGGCCGAGCCGCGTGGGTAAACGCGCATGCAAGTTCGAGCGAGTTGAGAGTTCATTCGTGCGCGTTGGCCCACCCTACAAAAGTTAGACCTATCCCCCCACCACCGAGGCGGCCGGATTGGATCCACGCAAGGGACGTTCTTCAAGGAAGAGAACACAGACGAGAGCAACGCCCAGGCAGAGAGCGGCGGCAGCAAAGACAAAGCGGAAGCCGTTTGGGTCGATCGCGGCAACTGCCGCTGCAGATGACATGCCGCGCGTGAGCGGACCTCCGGCAAGCACGATCGCGCCGAACATGGTAACGATGAATGTCGCTCCAAGCGCGCGGAAGAAATTCATCGCACCGGTCGCGACGCCGAGCTGGTGCAGGGCGACCGCGTTCTGCACTACGACGACGGTGAAGGGAAAAGTCGGGCCGAGACCAAACCCGGCAAGCGTCAGGAGGGCGAGCGCGGTACCGGGAGAAAAGTTCGCGGGAGCGGCGGCCAGCGGCAGGAGCGCCGCAATGGAGACGAGGAGCGCCGCTACCGGAACGCGCTTGTAGTGCGTAAAGCGGACCAGCAGCTGTCCTCCGATGATGGATGTGACGGTGGCACCGGCTTGCAACGCGATGATCGTCGACGCGGCGGCCGTGACTGACAGTCCGAGCACAACCTGGGCATAGAGCGGCAGGATGATGGAGAGGGCGATCATTGTGCCGACAGCAAAGAAACCCGACGCGGTACCCACACACATGGCGCCGTCGCGCAGCACCGCAATCGGGATGAACGGCTCCGCCGCGGTCATCATCCGCCAGGCAAAGCATGCCCACAGCACCGCCGAGGCGAGGAACAGCCCCAAAATTTCCAGGGCGCCCCAGCCGTATCGTCGTCCGCCCCAGGTGAGAGCCAGCATCAGCGGGATTGCCGCGCCAACCATCAGCACAGCGCCAAGAAGATCCAGCCGATGCGGACGCTCATGTCGCGGCAGCTCCTGCAGGACGTTATGAGTCAATACGTAGGCGAGCGCGCAGAGCGGCAAGTTGAGCCAGAAGATCCATGACCAGTGGAAATGCTGCGCTATGAAGCCGCCGATCAGCGGGCCGGCGACGGTCGACAATATGAAGGTCGCCGACGTGTAACCCTGATAGCGCGGGCGATCCCGCGGCGACGCCACGTCGCCGATGATGGTTTGCACCAGGGGCATGAGGCCTCCACCGCCCAGCCCTTGCAAGGCACGCGCGAGGATCAGGGCCAGCATCGTGGGCGCGAGGGCGCAGGCAAGCGAGCCCGCGGCATAGATGCCAATGGCAATCAGCATCATGGCGCGCCGCCCGTAGATATCGGAAAGCTTGCCATAAAGCGGCGTCGCCGCCGTCCCGGAGAGCAGGTTGGCGGTGACGATCCAGGACAGATTGTCGAAATCCCCCAGGCTCGCCGCGATGCTTGGAAGCGCGGTCGCAACCATCACCTGATCGAGCGCCGCAAGCAGCATTGTGAGCAGGATGCCCACAATAATGCGCCGCGCGGCCGCATGGTGGAGATAGTCCAGCGAAGGCGGAGGCGTTGCAGGATCGCGCATGATTTGACCCGCGCCGGCCCCATCGGCGAAGGCGCACATGGCCTTATAGGGGAAGCGATATGTGTGAGCTATGCACTGGGGGCAGGCATGAGCCGCAAACCACGCGCCGAATCAGCTCGCAGTCGGCGCGCGCCTTTGCCGTCCAGTAGTGCGGCTTGGCGTAACCCGCCGCCGGTGGGTACGCCGGACAAGTCGGCTGCCACCAGCCGACTTGCAGGGCTAGCCACCCTACAAATTTTCAGCAATCGAGCGTGGTCTGGCGCTCCCATTCCGTGAGGTGGCGCGAATAGGCGTTCCAATCCTCGTGCTTAAGCTTGATATAGGACGCGAGCGTCTCCTCCCCGAAGGCGGATTTCAGCACCGATGATTGCTCGAGAGCGCGCAGCGCATCGAGGAGGTTGAGCGGCAGCTTCTTGGCGGAAGCAGCCTTCTCGCCTTCCGTGTACATATTGATGTCGAGGCGTTTGCCCGGATCGCGCGCATTTCGCATGCCGTCGAGCCCCGCGGCGAGCAGGGACGCCTGCAGCAGATACGGGTTGGCGGCGCCGTCGGCGAGCCGCAACTCGAACCGGCCCGCGTCCGGGATGCGGATCATATGGGTGCGATTGTTGCCGGCATAGGTGACGCTGTTCGGCGCCCAGGTCGCGCCCGAGAGCGTCGGGGGTGCGTTGATGCGCTTATAGGAGTTCACCATCGGGTTGGTGATGGCGCACAGCGCATCCGCCGAATGCATGATCCCGCCGATGAAATGATAGGCCGCCTGCGAAAGGCCGAGCTCGCCCTTGGGATCGTCGAACACGCAAGAGCCGTTGTTGCACGACCACAGCGAGGCGTGCACGTGACAGCCCGATCCGGTGAGATTGGCAAACGGCTTGGGCATGAAGGTCGCCCGCAGTCCGTGTTTCTCCGCGATCGACTTCACCATGAACTTGAAGAAGGCGTGCTTATCCGCTGTGCGTAGCGCCGTGTCGTATTCCCAGTTCATCTCGAACTGGCCGTTCGCGTCCTCGTGATCGTTCTGATACGGATTCCATCCGAGGGTCACCATGGCGTCGCAGATCTCCGCGACGATGTCGTAGCGGCGCATCAGCGCCTGCTGGTCGTAGCAAGGCTTCGCTTGCCGGTCGGCCGCGTCCGAGATGGCGCTGCCGTCCGGCATGATGAGGAAATATTCGCATTCGACGCCGCTCTTGAGCTCGTAGCCTTGTTCCGCCGCCGCGGCTGTCACGCGCTTGAGCACCTGACGCGGGTTCTGTTGCACGAGCTTGCCCGCCATGACGAGGTCACCCGTCACCCACGCAACCTCCGGTTTCCACGGCAATTGAACGAGGCTGTCGGCCTCCGGCATGACCAGCACGTCGGGATCGGCCGGGGTCATGTCAAACCAAGTGGCAAAGCCGGCAAATCCCGCGCCGGCCCTGGCGACCTGATCGATAGCCGTTGCGGGCACGATCTTGGCGCGCATGGTGCCGAAGAGATCGACGAACGCGATCAGGAAATATCGGATGCCCTTCTGCCTTGCGACCTCGCTCCATCCCCGCATCGCGTTTTCCTTTCTTCTCTGAACGCAAATCGTAGGGCGGGTTAGTTTAGCCAGGGAGCCGCCTGCAGCCGGCTCACTGGCGTAACCCGCCGCCATTCGGCCGCAGATGCTTCCGCGTCCACCCCACCCTGCTTAATCCAGCCGGAAACCCTTCCCTCGCACGAATGCGCCGAAATCGGTGCGGGTGGGATCGGCGTATTGCCGCGCCTTGTCTTCCGACCACCCGTAAGAGGGGGCAGTACCCCAGCGATCGGGGCGGCGCTGGCGCCGGTAGGGCCGCGAAGCCTCCCGTCGCCGATCATAAGCCGTAATTTCAGATGGCAGATCGCGCTCCCCATAGCGATCGCGAATGACCGTGGTGTGGAGAGAAAGCCGCGGGGTTATGCCTCCCGCTCCCCCCGGCCAGCCGACGCACAGGCCGGCGACGGCGACCGCGCGTTGCGGCAGGCGCAAGAGATTACCGACAGTCTCGGGATGATCGCGGATCGCGCTGATCGGGCAACAGCCGAGACCGACGAGCGTCGCCGCATTGATAAAGGTCGTCAACACGATCGTCGCGTCCACCGTTGCGTTGAAGAATGCATCGAGATGATCATTCGGGAATGGTTTGCCACGCAGCTTGCACGCCAGCGGCAACCGCTCTCCGTTGGCGACGAACACCAGAAAGGCGGGCGCATCGTTGATCCAAGGCATGTCGGGGATGGTTGCAACGATGCCCTTGCGAATGCTCATGTCGCCGACGACCACGATATCGCTCTGTTGCAGATCGCTCTTCGAGGGTGCCGAGAGCGCGCACGCGCAGAGAAGTCGGATGAGCCCGGGCTCGATGGCGCGAGGCAGGAATCGCCGATGCGATCGATAGGCCGCGAGCTTCGCAAGCTCGGCAAGCCCGGGCAGCCCGGGATCGACGGGGAGCTTTTCCCCGAAGCGCTCCGCGAGCGCCTGCGCGATCATACTGACGCCGACGTTGCTGGACATGAGACTGCATTCCTCGAAGACGCGTTGGAGGGTGTGGATCAGTGCGAGCGACAAATCCGGGTCTGCTGGGACGATAACACATGCGGGCGTGTGCTTACCGCGCGTAGATATTCACGCCCGGGATCCAGTCGGTGCCGGCGAGGGGAACCCGGGCCATGGCGGCGGCCTCGACGGTGAGGGCAACCAGATCCTCCGGCTCGAGATTGTGGATGTGCGACTTGCCGCAGGCACGCGCGATCGTCTGCGTCTCCAGCGTGAGCACCGAGAGGAAATTGGCGAGCTTGCGTCCGGCGGCGACCGGATCGAGCCGCGCCGCGAGCACGGGATCCTGGGTGGTGATGCCGGCGGGATCGCGCCCTTCGTGCCAGTCGTCATAAGCGCCGGCGGTGGTGCCGAGCGCGCGATATTCCTCTTCCAGATGCGGGTCGTTGTCCCCTAACGCGATCAGCGCCGCGGTCCCGATCGAGACCGCGTCGGCCCCGAGCGCCAGGCACTTCGCCACATCGGCGCCGTTGCGGATGCCGCCGGAGACGATGAGCTGCACCTTGCGGTGCATGCCGAGATCCTGCAGCGCCTGCGCGGCGGGACGAATGGCCGCGAGAGTGGGAATCCCCACATGCTCGATGAACACGTCCTGCGTCGCGGCCGTGCCTCCCTGCATGCCGTCGAGGACAATGGCGTCGGCGCCTGCCTTCACTGCGAGCGCAATGTCGTAGTAAGGTCGCGACGCGCCCACCTTCACGTAGACCGGCTTCTCCCAGTCCGTGATCTCGCGCAACTCGCGGATCTTGATCTCCAGATCGTCCGGGCCGGTCCAGTCCGGATGGCGGCAGGCGGAGCGCTGGTCGATACCTTCCGGCAGCACGCGCATCTCGGCCACGCGCTGCGTGATCTTCTGGCCGAGCAGCATGCCGCCGCCGCCGGGCTTGGCGCCCTGCCCCACCACGACCTCGATGGCATCCGCGCGGCGCAGATCGTCAGGGTTCATGCCATAGCGCGACGGCAGCACCTGATAGACCAGCGTCGTCGAATGCGCGCGCTCTTCCGCCGTCATGCCGCCGTCGCCCGTCGTGGTCGACGTGCCCACCGCGCTGGCGCCGCGTCCGAGCGCCTCCTTGGCCTGCGCGGAGAGCGAGCCGAAGCTCATCCCCGCGATGGCGATGGGGATCTTGAGCGTGATCGGCTTTTTGGCGTGGCGCGCGCCGATGGTCACCTCGGTGAGGCATTTCTCACGGTACCCTTCGAGCGGATAGCGGCTTACCGAGGCGCCGAGAAACAACAGGTCGTCGAAATGAGGAAGCTTGCGCTTGGCGCCGGCGCCGCGAATGTCATAGATACCCGTCGCGGCCGCGCGGCGAATCTCGGCAATGGCGTGATCGTCGAACGTCGCGGACTTGCGCGGCGGGGTGTGGATCCAGCGGTCGACCGGGGCGCTCATCAGTACGATCCGACATTGTCGATGTGGAAATGATAGAGCCGACGCGCCGAGCCATAGCGGTGAAAGTCGCCGACATCGACCTGGTTGCCCAGACCGGCCGCATCGAGCAGCCGGTGCAACTCCGCCTTGTCCTGATCGCGCAGCGGCTTCGCGATGCAGTCGGCGCCGAGACTCTTGACACTGCCGCGCACGTAAAGATGCGCCTCGTAGATCGAATCGCCGAGCGCGTCGCCGGCATCCCCGAGAACCACCAGATTGCCGGCCTGCGCCATGAATGCCGAGAGATGCCCGACCGATCCCTTCGCGACGATGTCGATGCCCTTCATGCAGATGCCGCAGCGTGCCGCGGCATTGCCGTCAATCACCAGCAAGCCGCCGCAGCCGCTCGCGCCCGCGGACTGCGAGGCATCGCCCTCGACGCGGACTTCCCCCGACATCATGTTCTCGGCAACGCCCTGCCCGGCACTGCCGTGCACCACCACCCGCGCCCGCTGGTTCATTCCAGCGCAGTAGTAGCCAACGTGACCGTCGATCTCGACTGTGACGGGCGCTGTCAGGCCCGCTGCAATCGCGTGCTCCCCGCGCGGATTGATCACACGCCAGTGCAGGTCGGCAGTATCGGGAGCGAGCCGGTGCAGGGCCGCGTTGAGCTCGCGCAGCGATATCGTTGCAAGATCGGCCGCCGGCATCAATGCCGCTCCCAGAAATAGGCCTGGGCCGGCTCGGGCTCCCACACTTTGGCCACAGCAATTCCGGGAAGGTCCACCAGCGCGCGGTATTCGGTGCCGAACGCGACGAACTTTTCCGTCTCGGCCATCACCGCGGGCTTGCAGGCGATGGGATCGCGGAGCACGCCGAAGCCGGATTCGGTGCCGACCACGAAAGTGTAGAAACCGTCGAGCGCCGCAAGTGAGGCCTTCAGCGCCTGTTGCAGCGACGCGCCTTGACGCATTTTCCAGGTCATGAAGCCCGCAGCGACCTCGGAGTCGTTTTCGGTGGCAAAGCGAATGCCAGCCCGCGCGAGCTCGCGGCGCACCGCGTTGTGGTTCGAGAGCGAACCATTGTGTACGAGGCATTGATCCGGGCCGGTGGTGAAGGGGTGGGCGCCGTCGGTCGTCACCGCGGATTCGGTCGCCATGCGGGTGTGCCCGATCCCGTGCGTGCCGGACATCTTGTTGAGCGCGAAGCGAGCAGCGACCCCGTCCGGCCGCCCGACTTCCTTGAAGATCTCCATGCGCCGGCCGCTCCCGACGACATCGACATCGGGCGTGCGCGCCAGCTCGGCGCGGACTTCGCTCTCCTTTGCCACGGGTACTGAGATGACCGCATGGGTGTCGCGGATGGTCGGCGCGCTGGCCACACCGGCGAGCCGCCGTAAGAGCGCCTCGAAGTCGAACTCCTGCGGCGCGCGCAGCGTAAACTTGATTCTGCCTCTCGCAGCTTCGCCATAGACCGCAAAGCCGGCAGAGTCAGGCCCGCGGTCGCAGAGCGTTCCAAGCATGCCGGCGAGCAGCGCGCCCAGCTCGGGCTCGAGCCGCTGATCTTTGATAAACAGGCCGACAATGCCGCACATTGACTTTCCTCAGTCGTCATGGCCGAAACAGGAACCCTGCTGCGCTCGCGCAGAGGGGACTCCGAAGGACGGCATGACAGCGGAAAGAAAGTTGCACTCAGCGTATACTTGTGTCAACTCGTAGGCACATTTATTTCCCCATAGGAAAGAGGGTACGGAACGCGATCATGGATCCCCGACCCCGGACGACGCGGCGTGGCCGCAATACGCCGCGGCGCGCCGCTCAAGCGAACGATCTGCGCACGGGATCTTCGGCGCCGAGCGAGATTGTGCCGAGCTCGCTCGAAGCCGGGATCGGTGTAGAGGTGCGCCGGTTGCGCAAATCGCTCGATCTCACCGTGGCGGAGCTCGGGCTTGCAGCGGGCATCTCAGCCGGCATGCTGTCCAAAATCGAGAACGGGGCGATCTCGCCCTCCCTCGCCACGCTGGATGCATTGGCCAAGGCGCTCAACGTGCCAATCAGCGATCTTTTTGCCGAGAGCGAGGAGCGGCGTGACTGCTCCTTCGTAAAGTCCGGCACGGGCGTGCGCATCGAGCGGCGCGGCACCAAGGCGGGACATCGCTATGACCTTCTCGGGCACTCGCTCTCCGGCGAGATCGTGGTCGAGCCCTATCAGATCACGCTGCGCAAGGACGCGGTCTCCTATACCAGCTTCCGGCATGCGGGGGTCGAGTTCCTCTACATGCTGTCCGGGAAGGTGCGTTACCGGCATGCCGACCGCACCTACTTGATGGAGCCGGGCGACGCCTTGTTCTTCGACGCCTCAGCCCGCCACGGGCCTGAGGACCTTATCGAATTTCCCATGCGCTATCTGTCCATCATCATTTATCCGCGACGATGACCGAGTCGGCTCTGCCAGCCACACCGGGATTGAGCACGTCTCGACACCGGCCTCAGTTGGGCTGGAAAGCACATCTTGTGACGGGCAGCACATATTTTATCTGTGCGTTCCTGTAGGAAGCAACTCCATGCGCTCGCCGCCGGTCGGAGCGGGTTGGCCCGCTCAAATTCCGGAGGACGTCGCAGGAGGTATTGCGATGCGCTTTGCTCCCCGCGTGCATCCCGAGTTCGGGTATTTGGGTTCAAGCCCACGCTCCTGGCGAAAGGCAGGCGTCGTTATTTCGTTGCTGGCCGTGTTCGGCCTCGCTGCCGAGGCAAGCGGCTCGAAGTTCTTCATCTCGCAGCACCCTTCCGGTTCAGACCCCAGCAACGCAATGGCGCTTGCTCCGGCGCGAAGTTCAGTCAATCCGGCCGCTGAAAATATAACTGGCGACGTCCAAGCTCCGCAGCTTCGCGCCAAGTCAGGCTGTCTAAAACCCAGCACGGAGGCGGTCGGCGACGACTGCACCCCGGGCAGGGTCGCGAGGCGACGTCCGACCTCGGCCATGAATACACCGCCCGCGATTGCCGCTGTTCCGATCGGTCATCGTCCTGATCCGGCTGCGCTTCCACGCGAACGCGCAGCTGCGGTCGTTGCCGCCCTGCCCGCGCCTGCTGAGCCCCCCGGCCCCGCAGATACAGCAGCTCCTTCGGCGCGCACGCTTCAGGCTCCCCCGCCCACGTCAGCGCCCGTGAAGCGCGCAGACGCGAGCGCGGTCGAGCGCAGCGGCGCGCATGCAAATGTCGCACGCGCGCATTCCCGCGGTGACGTTGTTGCGGCGGCGAAGTCGACGCAGCCGAAAAGCCAACGGCGCTCGGTTAATGTGTCTGCGCAGCGCCAGCCCGGATATTCGTCCGCACGCCGTGGCACATTGGTTGGAGGCAATGACGTGGTGCTCCATCGGGCGCATAAAGAGATAACAGCTCTCGCGCAGACCCTCGGCGTGCGCGTCCCGCGCAAATGGCTCGACCTCGCCGCAGACGTGTTGGAATAGGCATGCTGTTTGTGCCCTTGCGATTAAGCGAGGCCAGGCAGTTCAGAGCGCGTACGGCCCCGTGACCGTCTGATCCGGGAACCTCGATCCCCATACTGAGGTTATGCCTGACTGACCTCGATGCTCGCGTCGGCGGGCAGGTGTGGACGTTGAATGCGCGGATCGACCAAGCTTATGGCAGGATGTGCCACCGCCATAGTGGTGTGGTCGTCGCGCTCGTTTTAATTTTCGCTCACGCTTTTCACTACGCCCGTGACGTACCTCTACATGGAACGGTTTAGCGAGTGGGCTACCCTGCGGCTTGCACGACTACGGCGTTCCGGGCAAGGATTGGCAGCACCTTGATCCGGGCATCGGCAGATAAAAGTCATGCGAAAGATCGTCTGCGCTTTCGCGCTTGCCATCGCTGCATGCGCCCCGACCACGGCTGCCGAGCGGCTCGCTTGGCCATCGATGCTGCCTGTATACGATCACATCGTCATAGTTATCGAAGAAAACAAGGACGTCGAGCAGATCTTCGGCGGCGGATTCGACGCATCATATCTGCGCCAGCTCGCCGCGGAAGGCGCCCTCATGAGCCGCATCTTCGGGGAGGAGCATTACAGTCAGGGGAATTATTTCTGGCTGTTCTCCGGGAGCAATCAGAATGTCGGCTTTGCAGATCAGGTGCCTAACGCCGCCAACCATCCCGACTACCCCTTCATGGCGGCCAATCTGGGCGAACAACTGATCAAGAAGGGTCTGTCATTCAAAGGGTACGCGGAGAGCCTGCCCGCCATCGGCTCCCAGCTCGACTTCGATCCGCCGAATTGTCAGGGCATTGCCTGCATTTATGGCCGCAAGCACGTGCCCTGGATCAGTTTTGCCAACGTTCCCAACGGGACCAACGTGGAAACCTCATGCAACCTGCGCTTTGCGGATTTCCCGTCCGACTTCAGCCAGCTGCCGACCGTTGCAATCGTCATTCCAAACCTCGACCATGACATGCACAACGGCACTCCCGCACAGAGCATTCCGGCGGGAGATACGTGGCTGCGAGAAAATCTTGACCGCTATTATCAGTGGGCGAAAACTCACAACAGCCTGCTCATCGTCACCTTCGACGAGAACGATGACAAGCGCAGATATCAGGGGCTCACCAATCCAATGATCGATCCGGGCGACACCTATCCCCCGCCGGACATCTACCACGAGTATCTACTCGATCTACGAAATCGAATTGTGACCATCATTGCCGGCGCGCACATCAAGCCAGGCGTCTACCCCGAAGGCAAAGGCCTCACCCACGTCAACATCCTGCGGACGATCGAGGCGATGTACGGGCTGCCGAAATCAGGCGCGCAACAGCCCAATGCTGCAGGCGCCGGCATATCGGATGATGCAATCATCACCGGCATTTTCAGTGTTGCTCGGTCCAGGGATTGATTCACGGAGACGGCGCTCTCAAATGGCACGGATTGTGGACGCCCCCCGCATCCTGTTTTCCTCGCTGGCTCTCCTCGCCGCCGTGGCGATGCCTTGCGGGCATGGTGCCGGCGCGCGCGACCGTCTCTCGGGCGATGTGGAGCGGGTGAAGATGATCGGCTTCACCGTTGTCGATATCGATCGGGAGACGCAATTCTTCGAAAAAGTACTGCAGTTCGAGAAAGTCTCGGATTTTCGCATTGTGGGAAATGAATACGACAGAATGCAAGGCGTGTTCAACGCTAACATGCGGATCGTCCATTTGAAGCTGGGCGAGCAGATCGTTGAACTTATCAGTTATGTTTCGCCGCCCACCGGACGGCCGATTCCCGTACCTTCATACAGCAACGACTTATGGTTCGAGCATATGGCCATCGTCGTGAGCGACATGGATGCCGCCTACAAGATCTTGCAGGACGGCAATGTCCGGCAGATTTCCGCGTATCCCATCACCATCCCTCAATCGAATATCGGGGCGGCTGGCATCAAGGCCATCAAGTTTCACGATCCGGAACGTCACGATCTGGAATTGATTTACTTCCCTCGAGGCAAGGGTAATTTGTCCTGGCAGAAGCCGAGCAATAAGCCGTTTCTCGGGATTGACCATACCGCAATGACGGTGGCCAGCACGGAAAATAGCGTGGGGTTCTACCGCGACTTGCTCGGGCTCCAAGTCGGCGGGAGCACGTTCAATACCGGAAGCACGCAGGAAGTGCTCGACAACTTGTTCAACGACACCTGTCTGGTCACGGCGATGATGCCGGGTGTCGCCCCGCCCCACGTCGAACTCCTCGACTATAAGACCCCGCCGGGCGGCCGGCCCATGCCGCTCGACACCGCCGCCAACGATCTCTGGCATTGGCAAACGACCGTGGTGACCAAGGACATCCGCGCGCTAACCGATCGACTGCGCAAGGCAGGAACGCAATTCATCACGCCTGACGTGGTGTCTATTCGGCAGGGGGATCAGGCTCAGCTCGGCTTCAAGAAAGCCGCTATGATTCGTGATCCGAATGGTCACGCGCTCCGCTTGATCGAGGAATAGTGGATCCACGCTTTCTCGACTTGTTTGCTGCCAAGGAACGAGCCATGAGCCAGGAGAATCAATTGCTCGATTTCATCGCCCGGCTTTGTCTGGTCGTGCTGTTCCCGTTCAGCGCGCTCAACAAGATCTTTGATCCTCAATCCGCCATGGCTCAGGCTGCGAACGGATTGATCCCGTTGCCGCCCGCGATTTCTGCGCTGCTACTGGTGCTCGGCGGCATTTTGGAGGTCGTCGGTCCTGTTTGCATCCTCTCCGGGTTTTATCGGCGGCAAGCAGCGCTGTTGTTCATATTCTATGTGATCGTGACCGCGGTCCTGTTCCACAATTTCTGGAGCTTTCCGTTCAACGGTGACGCGTGGAATCAGAACTTTTGGCCGTTCCTCAAGAACTTCGGCCTCGCTGGTGGTTTTCTCTATATTACAGCCGATGCCAGGATAGGCTCGCTGCGCGGCGCCTTCTCGTCGAACCCGAGGTAGCCAGCATGCGGGGCCTTGCCGGAACTGGCGATCAAACAATCGGAGCCGATCGGGGCGCGTGCGCGGCGGCCGACACACCCGCACAGGATGACAGAGCATCTCGTCTGTATCCTCAATCGATTACGGCGCCATGTCCCATCAGATTTCCACGGGCGATCTGCGGCGATCTCGGACAGGCAGAGCGCCGCGAATGGTGGATCGCCGATGGCCGCGCCGGTTACGCGGGTGGGACGATCGCCGGCAGCCTGACCCGGCGTTACCATGGATTGCTGATCGCTCCGGTCGGATCCCCATTGGGGCGCCGGCTCATACTTGCCAAGGCTGATGCTACTCTGATTTCGGGTCCTTGCTCATTCCCGCTGTTCACGAATCGCTGGAAGAGCGGCGCCATATCTCCGGTGGGTCATGTGCGGATCGGAAGCTTCCATCTCGACTACTCCGTTCCGGTATGGACCTACGACCTCGGAGATCGGCAGATCGAGGCGCGGGTCTGGATGGAGCCCGGTGCCCACACGACTTATGCGGCATGGCAGGTGCGGCCCGGCTGCGATGCGCTGGACCATAACCTGTCGCTGCGCGTGACCCTGCTCGCGAACAATCGCGACCATCATGGGACAACGTCCGTCGGCGACTTCGAGCCCGACATTCGGGTGGATGGCGAGAACCTCCTGGTAACGGATCCTGGAGGCTTTTCACTGAATGTTCGGGCGCCCGGCGGCAGCATTGCGTGCAAGCGTGATTGGTACCGCGATTTCGATCTCACAATCGAAGCCGAGCGGGGACTCGACTCGACCGACAACCATCTCTGCGTGGGCGAAGTGACGCTGCCGCTCGTTCCCGGAGAATGGCGCGGAATAGTTGCGAGCATCGAACCCGAGCCATCGCCGGACCTTGCGGCCGCGCTGCTCCGCCGTCTCGATCACGACCGTGCGGTCGTATCCACTGCATACGCCAGCAGTCCGTCGATGGGTGGCGCGCCCGCCTGGGTTGCCCGGCTCACGCTCGCGGCCGATGCGTTCTTGTTTTCCCGGCCCGTTGCAAACCGACCCGACGGCCAGTCCGTTATCGCCGGCTATCCCTGGTTCGGCGATTGGGGCCGCGACACCATGATAAGCCTTCCTGGGTTGACGCTGGCGACTGGACGACCCGAAATCGCGCTGAGCATTCTCAGGACCTTTGCGGGTTTCGTCAGCGAGGGCATGCTGCCCAATGTGTTCCCCGGAGCCGGAGATCACCCGGAGTACAACACGGCAGATGCATCCCTCTGGTTCTTCGAGGCTTGGCGCGCGTATGTCGAGGCAACCGGCGACACGGAGGCGCTGCGGGAGGTTTTCCCGGTCTTGTCCGACATGATCGGATGGCATCAGCGCGGCACGCGCTACGGGATTGGCGTGGACCCGGCGGATGGGCTGCTCAAGGCAGGGACCGAAGGTGTGCAGCTCACCTGGATGGACGCGAAGGTTGGTGACTGGGTGGTCACGCCGCGCATGGGCAAGCCGGTCGAGATCAATGCCCTCTGGTACAACGCGCTGCGCATCATGAGCGCCTTTGCCGCGCGGCTGGGAGAGCCGGACCGCTTCAGCGCACCGGCGCAGGCCGCCAAGCGCAGCTTTGCGCGGTTCGTACGCCCGGACGGCGAAGGCTTGTATGACGTGATCGATGGTCCAGTTGGCGTTGATGCCAGTATCAGGCCAAACCAGATCTTCGCGGTGAGCCTGCCACACAGCGCGCTCTCGGCGGAAGATCAAAGGAGCGTCGTGCGGATCTGTCAGCGACAGCTGCTCACCGCCTTCGGCCTGCGCTCGCTGGCGCCGGGGGATCCCGCCTATCGCCCGCGCTACGGCGGCACTGTGCGGGAACGCGACGGCGGCTATCACCAGGGGCCCGTCTGGGGATGGCTGCTCGGGCCCTTCAGCCTCGCTGTGTATCGCGTCACCGGCGATGCAGAGGCAGGGGAAGCTTTGTTGCAGTGGATGCGCGACGTGCTGGAGGATCAGGCCGTGGGGACCATCGGTGAGATCTTCGACGGCGATCCGCCGCATCACCCCCGTGGCGCCCCCGCACAGGCCTGGTCGGTAGCCTGCACTCTGGACGCCTGGCGAATGCTCAGGGAAGCGAAAAACACCGGCCGGGAGCCGACCACAGATGTCAACAATAGCCATTGACGCTGAACGCCAGCGCGTCGAGGAAAGCCGCAACGGCACCAGGGACTGGCGGCGCTGGGGCCCTTATCTCAGCGAGCGACAGTGGGGCACCGTGCGCGAGGACTACAGCCCCTACGGTACCGCCTGGGATTATCTCACCCACGATCAGGCGCGCAGTCGGGCTTATCGCTGGGGCGAGGACGGCATCGCCGGCTTCAGCGATAACCGGCAGCTCCTGTGCCTTTCCATCGCACTGTGGAACGGGCGCGATCCTATCCTCAAGGAGCGGTTGTTTGGCCTCACGAATGGGGAAGGCAACCACGGCGAGGATGTGAAGGAGCTGTATTATTACCTGGATGCCGTGCCGAGCTACGCTTATGCGCGCACGCTCTACAAGCTGCCGCAGGCGCCTTACCCCTACGAATGGTTGATCCAGGAGAACGCGCGCCGTCGCGGGACAACCGCCATGGAGTTCGAGCTGATCGACACGGGCATCTTCGACGAGGATCGATATTTCGATGTCGAGGTCGAATATGCCAAGGGCGACGTCGATGACGTGCTCATGCGCACGACGGTACATAACCGCGGTCCCGAAGATGCGTTGATCTATCTCCTCCCCCAAGCCTGGTTCCGCAACGTCTGGAGCTGGGAGCCTGACTGCAACAAACCGTCGCTGAAGGATCAGGGCGCTGGGATGGTGCTCGCGCAGCACGACGATCTGGGTATCTATTCCATTCAATTCGAAGCGGCGGATCGCCTGCTCTTCTGCGAGAACGAGAGCAATTTCGTTCGATTGTTCGGGGCGAAGGCGCAGGGCCATTTCAAGGATGCGTTCCATGATTACGTCATCAACGGCCGCGCCGAGGCGGTGAACCCTGCCGGACAAGGCACCAAAACGGCGGGACTTTATCGACGTACGGTGCCTGCACGCGGCAATATTGTCATTCGGGTGCGACTACGCGCTGGCGAGCATCACCCGGACGCCCTCATCGACTTGGACGACATATTCAGCTCACGCATTGCCGAGACCGATGCATTCTACGCTGACTTGCAGAAGGATATCGCCGACGAGGACATGCGGCGTATACAGCGCCAGGCATTCGCCGGCATGCTGTGGAACAAGCAGTTTTATCAGTTCAATGTGCAGGAGTGGCTGGACGGCGATCCGCTGCAGCCCCCGCCGCCCGAAAGCCGCAAGCACGGGCGCAACAGTGGCTGGCGCCATCTTATAGCCGGCGACATCATCTCGATGCCCGACAAGTGGGAATATCCATGGTTCGCGGCCTGGGACCTCGCCTTCCACTGTGTCACGCTCTCTTTGATCGAGCCTGATTTTGCCAAACAACAGCTGCTGCTTCTCTGCGAAGTCCGCTTGATGCACCCGAACGGCGAGTTGCCGGCCTACGAATGGGCATTCGGAGACGTCAATCCGCCGGTGCATGCCTGGGCGGCAATGCGCGTCTTTGAGAACGACCGTAACCGGACGGGCGGCAGCGGCGATCTGAACTTCCTGGAACGAGTTTTTCACAAGCTCCTGCTGAACTTCACCTGGTGGGTGAACCGCAAGGACCCGCAAGGCCTGAACATCTTCGAGGGAGGCTTTCTCGGCCTCGACAATATCGGCGTGTTCGACCGTTCACGGCCGCTGCCCACCGGGGGCCGGATCGAGCAATCCGATGGCACCGCCTGGATGGCGATGTTCTGCCTCAATATGCTGCGCATGTCCGTCGAGCTCAGCGAGCGCGATCCCGTCTACGTGGACATGACGATCAAGTTCCTGGATCATTTCCTTTATATCGCCCGGGCGATGACCGATATGGGCAAGGAAGGTATCGGCCTCTGGAATGATGAAGACAACTTTTTCTACGATGTGCTCTGGATGTCGTCCGGCGAGAAGGTGCCGCTGCGCCTGCGCTCGATAGTCGGCCTCATTCCTTTGTTCGCGGTCGGCATCGTCGAGCAGGGGGTGATCGACAAGCTGCCGGAGCTCTGGAGCAAGTTCGAGCTATACCGGGAGCGGCGGTCCGATCTGGTCAAGCTTGTCTCGCGTTGGAACGAGGGCGGAGTGAAGGGGCGTCGCCTGATCTCGCTCGTGCGCGTCTTTCGCATGACACGGCTATTGCACCGCATGCTCGACGAGAGCGAATTCCTGTCGCCCTACGGGGTGCGGGCCCTGTCACGTTCCTACCTCGATCAGCCCTATGACTTCGAATGCGACGGGGTGCATTATCGTGTCACTTACGAGCCGGGAGAATCGGACGGTGCGCTGTTCGGCGGTAACTCGAATTGGCGGGGGCCTGTTTGGATGCCGATCAATTATCTGCTGATCGAGAATCTCCGCCGCTTCTATCAATTCTACGGTGATGGCCTCACGCTCGAATGTCCGACCGGATCCGGGACCATGATGAGTCTCGATGAGATTGCCGACGAGTTATGTCGCCGGATCCTCAGGATTTTTCTGCGGGGTCCGGACGGAAGGCGCCCGGTTTTTGGACCCTACGAAAAGTTTCAAGTCGATCCCCATTTCAAGGACTACATTCTGTTCCACGAGTATTTTCACGGCGACAACGGCCGCGGCTGCGGCGCATCTCACCAGACCGGCTGGACCGGACTGATCGCCAACCTTATCGAGCAGCTTGGCGCGAAGGAGAAAACCCAAGCTGCTCCAAGCGCGGAGGAGAGCGCGGCTTCGCGGCAGCCCTTGCACGCTTGATAATTTCAACTCGATGAGGTCGAACGCCCACATCAAGGCAACTGCTCGCGCTCGCCGACGAGGTGATCGAGTGATGAGCCGGCGACAAGCCATGGCGCTGCTTGCCAGCGCAGGAGCGGTATGGACAATCGCGGCACGCGCGCAGCAGCCGGCAATGCCAGTGGTCGGCTTCCTCACCAGCCTGGGGCGGAATGAGCGGCACAACCTACGAGATGCCTTTCGCCATGGCTTGGACGAGGCGGGCTATCTCGAAGGAAAGAACGTCGCGGTCGAATACCGTTTTGCTGAAAACCGGTACGATCGATTGCCGGCGCTCGCAGCCGAACTGGTCGGCCGCAAAGTGGCAGTGCTCGCCGCGTCCGGGGGTGGCAGCTCGGTATTGGCCGCAAAGAATTCGACCACCACGATTCCGATCGTGTTCACAACTGCTGGTGACCCGATCCAGGAGGGTTACGTCGCCAGCCTCAACCGTCCAGGTGGCAACATCACAGGGGTTAGCTGGTTTAATGCCGTGCTCAGTGGCAAGGCGCTGGGGCTTTTGCACGAGCTTGTTCCAAATGCTGCTGTCATCGCCCTGTTGAGGAACCCCAAACTTCCAGAAGCCGTGCGCACGTTAAGCGACGCACAGGAGGCCGCGCGCACACTCGGTCGGCAATTGCTGGTTCTCAGTGCTAGCACCCCAAGCGAGGTCGATATGGCCTTCGCTACCATGCGGCAGAAAGGCGCGGGCGCACTCCTTGTCGGCGCCGATCCATTCCTTGGCAGCCGGTTTCAGCAAATTGTCGCGCTCGCAGCGCGAGACCCTGTCCCTGCCATGTACTTTAACCGCGAATTCGTTACTGAAGGTGGGCTGATGAGCTATGGCAACGACATTGCAGATGCCTATCGCCGAGCCGGGCTCTACGTCGGGCGCATTCTCAATGGTGAGAAACCAGAAGAGTTGCCGGTTGATCAAGCCACGAAATTCGAGTTCGTAATCAACCTCAAGACTGCCAAGACGCTCGGCCTCGACGTGCCACCCTCGCTCTCTGCGCGCGCCGACGAGGTGATCGAATGAAGAATTATTTTGCTGAATTGCATGAGTCCGGTGTTGACACCAGGTGTGCCAAAGCGTTGTGCAGAGTTATGCCTGGAGGGGCCCGATCTGACGTTCATCTGATAACCATCGGGCCGACGAGAGGGTGCTGGCGATCGGAGAAAGATCACGAGAGGTTATATCATGTCTTTGAAAGGTAAAGTTGCCATCGTCACTGGCGGCAACAGCGGAATCGGTCAGGCGATTGTTCTTGAGCTGGCGCGGCAAGGTGCAAGCATCGTCATCGATTACGTGGCGCATCCGGAGGCGACGAGTGCCCTCGAGCAGCAGATTGCCAAACTCGGCAGCCAGTCGATCGGCGTGGCAGCCGATGTGAGCAAGCTTGCCGACCTGCAGAAGCTCATCGACGCGGCAATGAGCCGGTTCGGCCGCGTGGATATCTTGGTGAACAATGCCGGAATCGAAACACGCACCTCGGTTCTCGACACGACCGAAGCGCAGTACGAGGCGGTCATGCGTGTAAACCTCAAGAGCGCCTTCTTTGCTACGCAGATCGCGGCCAGGCAGATGATCAAGCAGGGTGGCAGGGGCCGCATCATCAACATCACCTCGGTGCACGAGGACTGGCCGATGCCCGGCAACACCGCATACTGCCTCGCCAAAGGCGGCATGCGCATGCTCACGCGCACTGCAGGCCTTGAGCTCGCAAAGCACAATATCCTCGTGGTCGGGGTCGGCCCGGGTGCTGTGGACACGCCGATCAATTTGAGCACGATGAACGATCCCGCCAAGCTCGCCGCCTTGAACGCGGCCATACCGCTGGGGCGCATGGCGCGTCCCAGCGAGATTGCGAGCGTGGTCGCGTTCCTCGCCGGCGATGGTGCGACCTACCTCACCGCGACCACCATCTTTGCCGATGGAGGCATCATGCAGGGCAGCGTCGGCTTATAAGTGAGCGCTTCCGCAAGCCGGACAGAGATCGCCGTCGTCTACTTCGGCGGGGTGCTACAGGGTCTCGCTCTGGTGACGTTCCCCGCGGCCAGCGCGATCTTCACCAGCGCGCAGGGATTCGGGTTCGACAGCACGCGCTATGGCGCGCTGTTCCTGCCGCAGGTGGTGCTTGCTGTTCTCACGTCCGCGCTGGGGCCGGAACTGGCCCGCCGATGGAGCCTGCGCCGCGTCCTGCTGGCGGGATTTGCCGGTAATATCGTCTCGATGGCGCTTCTGGCGCTGAGCCATCTCCTCCTCGGCGCACCGGATGTGGCGTTCGTGGTACTGCTGATCGCCACCGGCGCGTTGGGGCTGGGGTTCGGTGCAACCGTCATGGCGCTGAACACCTACGCCGAGACATTTTTTCCGGCGAGCGCCGATCGGGCCGTGCTCGTGCTCAACGCGCTGCTCGGGTTGGGCACCGCGCTCGCTCCGGTGCTGGTGGCGCTCGTCGTCCATCTAGGCGCCTGGTGGCTTCTCCCGGTCGTCATGGTGGGCGTTCTGACGGCCATATTTGGCATAGCTCTGAAAATGCCGCTCAGAATTTCAGCCGGGGTGGCCGGCTCCAGTGACGCAAGGCCGCTCGGCCTTGAAGATTTGCCGCATCGCTTCTGGCTTTATGCCATCGCCGTATTTCTCTACGGTATCCTGGAGACGCTCAACGGCAATTGGGCCGTGCTCTATCTCAGCGCGGAGCGGGGTGCCTCGGCCCGGACTGCCTCTTTCGCTCTCACTGCCTTCTGGGTGATGGTCACGGTGGGCCGCGTGCTCATTGCGGTGATTTCCCGACGAGTGCCGGCGCGCTGGATCTATGTCGCGCTTGCGATCATGCTGGTCGCGATCTTTCAGATGGTCTCACGCGTGCAAAGCCCCAACGAGGGTATACTCGCGTTCGGATTCGCCGGACTTGCATGCTCTGCGTTTTTGCCACTGAGCATCAGCTTCGGCGGTACCGAGTTTCCACGGCTCTCGGCCGTGTTGGCCGGCGAGCTGATCGCGTTCTATCAGCTGGGCTACGGCGTTGCCGCATTCGGCATCGGACCGTTACGGGATTGGATCGGGCTGCCGTTTCATACGATTTTCGCAGCAGCCAGCATCGTTGCCGCGCTGCTGGCGGTGTTTGCATTTCTTGCCGTGCGGCGCCCAGCCCCGGCCGGTGCACCATGAGAGCAATCTGTTCGGACGGACAAATTTAGTTACGTGCCGCTACCTCGGCCATGGCCGGGCTTGTCCCGGCCATCCACGTCTTGGCGCTGGGGAAAGACGTGGATGCCCGGCCCAAAGGCCGGGCATGACGGCGCAAGGAGCCGCTCCGGTCTACCGCAACCGCTCCTGCAGGTGGTCGGCGACGCGCAATGCATTGGCGATGATCGTAAGCGTGGGGTTCACCGCGCCAATAGAGACGAAGAAGCCCGCATCAACGACATACAAGTTGTCGAGCTCGTGCGCCTTGCAGTTGAGATCGAGCGCAGAGCTTTTCGGGTCCGTTCCAAATCGGATCGTGCCGGCCTGATGCGCCGTTCCGCCGATCGGAATGTTCTTGCCGAGATAGAGCGAGCGCGGCAGAAAATGCTGATGCATGTCGAGGGCGTTCAGCATGCCCTTGAGCTTTCCCTGCAGACGATGGTGGCCTTCCATATTGCTTTCGGTCAGATCGAGCAGCACGCTGCCGTCGCGCCGATAGCTCACGCGGTTGTTGGGATCCGGTAGGTCCTCTGACGTAAGCCAGAAATCGACAGAGTGGCGCGCCATCACATCGAACGGCATTTCCGGGGCCCAGGGCATCCACTCGACCGCTTCTGCCTTGATCGTGTCTCCATGCGACTTGCCGAGCATTTGAATGTGGCCGAGGGGGTAGTTCCAATCGTCCGACCCAAAATAATAGTCGTTCAGCGCCAAGGTTTTTTGGAATCGGGTGGGATTGAGCGTGCGCGAAATCGCCATGAAGGCTGAATTGTTATGGCGCATGTAGTGCCGGCCGACCACATCGGATCCGTTAGCCAGTCCGTTGGGATGCCGGTCGTTGGCGGACCGCAGCAGCAGGAGCGCGGAGTTGATGGCCCCGCAGGAGACCACGACGATATCGCCGCTGTACTGTTCCTTGGTCCCGTTTCGATCGACATGGACCTTGGTTATCTCGCGGCCGGAGGAGCTCGTTTCCAGCCGCTCCACGTAAGCGTTCGTCAGCAACGTAAGGTTGGGATTACGAAGCGCCGGATCGACGCAGATGATCTGCGCGTCCGCCTTGCCGTTCACCAGACAGGGAAAGCCGTCGAACGCGTCGCAACGAACACAGGCACTCGAATGCAGCGGCTTGCCGTTTTCTTCCGTGAGCAGAATGCCCAACGGCAATGGAAAGGGGTGAAGTCCTTCGCGCATGAAGGCGTCATGCAGCTCCTGGATGCGCGGCTCATGGCTGACCGGCGGATAGGGATAAGGCTTGCTCGAAGGAGGATCCGTAGGATCTACGCCGTGCTGGCCGTGCACGCAGTAGAGGTGCTCGGCCTGCACATAGTATGGCTCGAAATCGTCGTATCCGAGCGGCCAGGCGGGCGAGATCCCGCCGTGATGCCTGATCTCGCCGAAATCTTGCCTGCGCAGCCTGAACAGCGCCGCCCCGTACATCTTGGTATTGCCGCCGACGTAATAATGAATCCCGGGATGGAAGGCGCGTCCGTCGCTGCCGTACCAGGTCTCCTTCGCCTTGTATTTCGACTGAACGAAAACCGCGGTCGGGTCCCAATTCTCCCGCTCCCGCGGCAGATAGTCCCCGCGCTCCAGCAGCAGGATGCGCTTGCCCGTCGGGGCGAGCCGGTGAGCCAGGGTGCCACCTCCCGCGCCGCTGCCGATGATGATGAGATCGTAACGGTCCGTCATGCTCCAGCCGAACGCCAGCGGGGAACGACCCCGGCTTTTTGCCGGTTCCAGCGGCCCTCTGCAACGCCAAACTGGGGTAGCTTGTTCAGCCGGTAGGTCGGCCAATCGGCTCATCGTCGCGGCAGCGCGCGCTGTGACCGTGCCGGCGAAGGTTCGAAGCGCAATTTCCGGGCTGGCGATGGAAGGGGATGTGTGGCAGCTTGGGGGGCGGCGGCTCGTGCCGACAGCCACGTCTCCCGTTACCGGCGTAGCGACGCATGGACCTGAGATGGTTTCCAACCTGGTTGCTCGCCTCGAGGCACTTGGCGTTGCGCCTCGCCGCGGCCGCTCCCCTCGCCGCCCTCTGTCTCCCCCTCGCGGGTTGCTCCGGCAGCGTACTGGATGCGCAAGGCCCTATTGGTGCCGCGAACGCAAAGATCCTGCTCAATGCGTTGGCCATCATGCTGGCGATCGTGGTGCCCACGCTCGTCGGAACACTGGTGTTCGCCTGGTGGTTTCGCGCCTCGAATACCAGGGCGAGCTACCTGCCGGAGTTCGTATATTCCGGGCGAATCGAGATCATCGTCTGGGCTATTCCTCTCCTGGTCATCCTGTTTCTCGGCGGAGTCATCTGGATCGGTTCGCACCAGCTCGATCCCTTCAGGCCCATTGCCGCGCAGAGCAAACCGACCGAGGTCCAGGTCATCTCGCTCGATTGGAAATGGCTGTTCATCTACCCTGATCAGACCATTGCAAGCGTCAACGAGCTGGTCGTGCCAGCCGAAGCGCCGGTGCACTTCTCCCTGACCTCGGGAAGCGTGATGAACATGTTCTTCGTGCCGCAGCTCGGCAGCATGATCGCCACCATGAACGGAATGGTCACGCAGCTCCACCTCCAGGCCAATCAGCCGGGTGAGTTCTACGGCCAATCCGCGCAATACAGCGGCGAAGGATTTTCCGACATGCACTTCGTATTGCGCGCCGTGCCACAAGACGCATTCGCGCAATGGGTGAGCACCGCGCGACAGGGGGGTCCTGCGCTGGACCGGGCAGGCTACAGCGCGCTCTCACAGCAAAGCCGCAATGTGGCTCCCTTCACCTATCGGGCGGTCGAGCCAAACCTGTTTGACGCGGTCGTGACGC
>Ga0207693_10000842_pt1 | contig 27312 bp, 23 predicted proteins | sample LARL81metaG_FD_184347 | JGI IMG/M metagenome (GOLD analysis project Ga0207693, IMG submission 184347) | Corn, switchgrass and miscanthus rhizosphere microbial communities from Kellogg Biological Station, Michigan, USA - LAR L8-1 metaG... | ecosystem: Host-associated > Plants > Roots >... | reverse complement strand
CGAACTCGCCGCGCAATCGCAAGGCCGGCTGTCGCTGGTCGAAGAGCGATTCTCGCAACTCGACGCGGTCGCGCGCGCCGCCGGCTTCGCGCAAGTCGACGGCGTCGTGCTCGACATCGGGGTTTCCTCGATGCAACTCGACAGCGCCGAACGCGGCTTCTCGTTCCGGCTCGACGGGCCGCTCGACATGCGCATGGGCGGCGCGGGCGACAGCGCCGCCGACGTGGTCGCCAAGGCGAGCGAGCGCGATCTCGCCAACATCATTTTCCTCTTGGGCGAGGAGCGCCATTCGCGCGCGGTCGCGCGCGCTATCGTCAAGGCGCGGACGCAAGCGCCGATGACCACCACCCGCGCGCTCGCGGAGCTGGTGGCCTCGGTGGTGCGTTCGCGGCCGAGCGACATCCACCCGGCGACGCGCACCTTCCAGGCGCTGCGCATTTTCGTGAACGAGGAACTCGCCGAACTCGCGGGCGCCCTCACGGCCGCCGAACGCGTGCTCAAGCCAGGCGGGCGGCTCGTCGTCGTTTGCTTCCATTCGCTCGAAGATCGCATGGTCAAGACGTTTTTTGCCGGGCGCAGCACGACCGGCGGCGGCTCGCGCCATTCCCCGGAAATCAAACGCGCGGCGCCGACCTTCGCGCTGCTCACCAAGCGGCCCACGGTCGCCGACGCCGACGAGATTGCGCGCAACCCGCGCGCCCGCTCCGCGAAATTGCGCGCCGCCGAACGCTCCGCCGCGCCGGCGCGCGACGACGAGCCGGCCGTGCCGCAACTGCCGTCGCTTGCCGATGTGCTGCGGGGGCGCTGAGCCATGCGCCTGATCAACATCTGCGTGATCGCCGCGCTGATCCTGGCCGCCGCGCTGGTCTACAAGATCAAGTTCGACTCGACGCTGCAGGCCGAGAAGGTCGCCAAACTGGGCGGCGAAATCCGCGACCAGCGCAACGCCATCGCCTCGCTGCGCGCGCAATGGGCGCGGCTGGCGACGCCCGAGCGCATCCAGGGCCTGGCGCAGCGCCACCTGCAGCTTCAGCCGGTCAAGGCCGCCCAATTCGGCGACTTCAACGCTCTGCCCGAACGGCCGCCGCTCGCGCCGCCGGCGGCGGACGATTCGATCGGCGCCATGCTCGGCAATCCTGAAGCGACCGGCAGCGTGCCGGCGGCGCCGCGGTGACCGCCGTGTCAAGCGAAACCCGTTGGCAGCGCCTGCTGCGCTCGCTGCTCTACGGCCGCGGCGTCGACCGCAACGTCAAGGCTAGAGCCCGGCTCGGTCTCGCGGTGCTCGCCTTCGCCGGCATCTATGGCGTGATCGCGCTCCGGCTCGCGATGTTCGCCGCCGCCGGCAACGACCACCCGGACCGCCACACCGTCTCGCAGGACGCGCTTGCCACCGCGCGGCCCGACATCCTCGACCGCAACGACGCGGTCATCGCCACCGACGTGAAGGCGCCCTCGCTGTTCGCGGAGCCGCGCAAGCTGATCGACGTCGACGACGCCGTCGAGCGGCTCACCTCAGTGCTGCCCGATCTGGATACCAAGGAACTGCGCGAGCGGCTGTCCTCCAAGCGCGGCTTCATCTGGCTCAAGCGCGAGATCACGCCGCAGCAGGAGCATGAGATCCGCCATCTTGGCATCCCGGGCATCGGCTTCCTCAACGAAAACAAGCGCGTCTACCCGAACGGCGCCACCGTCTCGCAGGTCATAGGCCTCGTCGACATCGACAACCGGGGCATTGCCGGCATCGAGCAGTGGCTCGACCAGCAGGGGCTGGCGGCGCTGCACATGGCGGGGCTCGCCACCGACCGTCTGCAGAAGCCGGTCGTGCTGTCGCTGGATCTGCGCGTGCAATTCGCACTGCGCGACGAACTCAGCAAGGCGCGCGAGAAGTTCAAGGCCAAGGCGGCGGCCGGCGTCATCCTCAACGTCAACACCGGCGAGGTGGTGGCGCTCGCCTCCGAGCCCGACTACGACCCCAACAATCCGCGCGAGGCGCGCGACCCCGAGCGGCTCAACCGCATGACCACCGGCGTTTACGAGATGGGCTCGACCTTCAAGGCGCTCACGCTCGCCATGGCGCTCGACAGCGGCCGCATTTCATTGACGTCGAGCTTCGACGCGCGCCAGCCGCTGCGCTACGGCAAGTTCACCATCCACGATTATCACGCGCAGCGCCGCGTGCTGACGGTGCCGGAGATCTTCACCTATTCGTCGAACATCGGCACCGCGCGCATGGCGCTTTCGCTCGGCGTCGAATACCACAAGGCCTTCCTCAAGAAGATGGGCCAGCTCGACCACATGCGCACCGAATTGCCGGGAGTCGGCGATCCGCATTATCCCAAGAAGCATTGGGGCGAGCTCAACACCGTCACCATTGCCTTCGGCCACGGCCTGTCGGTCGCGCCGCTGCAGGCGGTGATGGGCGTGGCGGCGACCGTCAATGGCGGGCTGTTGATTCCGCCGACCTTCCTCAAACGTAGTCCCGAGGAGGCGGCGAAGGTGGCGACGCGCGTGCTCAAACCGGACACCAGCCAGAAGCTCCGCTTCCTGATGCGGCTCAATGCCGAGAAGGGCACCGCCAAGGAAGCCAATGTCCCGGGCTTTTATATCGGCGGCAAGACCGGCACCGCCGAGAAGGTGATCAACGGCCGCTACAACAAGAACCGGCTGATGACCGACTTCATGGCGGTGCTGCCGGCCGACAAGCCGCAATATTTGCTGCTGATCATGCTGGACGAGCCGCAGCCGACGCCGGAGACGCACCATTACGCCACCGCCGGCTGGAACGCCGCGCCGACCGCGGCCAAGGTGATCGCGCGGGTGGCGCCGTTGCTCAACATCGCGCCGCGCTTCAACCTGCCGGACGCCGACCACCTGATCCTGGCCAAGGCGACCGCGAGCCGGTAGGAAAATGTGAACCGCTCACTCCCGCGTAAGCGGGAATCCAGAGCCGCCATCGCAGCGTCATAAAGCTTTGCACTGGGTCCCCGCTTGCGCGGGGACGAGCGGATGAAAGCAAATACCAAGCCATGAAACTCGCCGACCTGCCGTTGGAGAATGCCGGCTATGAGCCGCGTTTTGCCGCCAGCGTCATCGGCGGGGTCGCCTCCGACAGCCGCAAGGTGAAGGCCGGCGACCTGTTCGTCGCCATCGCCGGGGCCAAGGCCGACGGCGCGCATTTCGCTCGCGCCGCGGCCGCCACCGGCGCGGTGGCGGTCGCCGCTGAGCAGAAGCCGGAAGGGCTGCCCGATGGAGTCGCCTTTGTGCAGGTCGCCGACGCGCGCCGGACGCTCGCGCTCTGCGCCGCGGCATTCTTCCCGCGCCAGCCGCCAACCATTGCGGCCGTTACCGGCACCAGCGGCAAAACCTCGGTCGCCGCCTTCACGCGCCAGATTTGGGCCGCGCTCGGACATCCGGCGGCAAGCCTCGGCACCATCGGCGTGGTTTCGCCTAAGGGCGAGACCTACGGCTCGCTCACCACGCCCGATCCGATCGAATTGCATCGCACCCTCGATGCCCTCGCCGGCGAGGGCGTCACGCATCTGGCGCTCGAGGCCTCCTCGCACGGGCTCGACCAGAAGCGGCTCGACGGCGTGCGCATCGCTGCCGGCGGCTTTACCAATCTGTCACGCGACCATCTCGACTACCATCCGAACCTCGATGCCTATCTCGCCGCCAAGCTGCGCCTGTTCGATACGTTGCTCGCGCCCGGCGGGACGGCGGTGGTCGGCGTCGATGACTGCTATGCCGGCCAAGTGCTGGAGGCGGCGAAAAAGCGCGGTCTCAAAGTAATGACGGTCGGGGTGGCTGGCGACGATATCAGGCTCGCCGCCGGCGTCATCGACGGCTTCGCGCAGCTGGTGACGCTCAAGCATGGCGGCCGCGACTACAAGATCAAATTGCCGCTGGTCGGCGCCTTCCAGGTGCAGAACGCCGCGCTCGCCGCCGGGCTTGCCATCGCAACCGGCGGCGAGGTGCACTCCGTCTTTGCCGCGCTCGAGAAGCTGCAAGGCGCCAAAGGCCGGCTCGAACTCGCCGGCGAGCGCGACGGCGCGCCGATTTTCATCGACTACGCCCACAAGCCGGATGCGTTGAAGAAGGCGCTGGAGGCGCTGCGACCTTACGCCAAAGGCCGGCTGATCGTGGTGTTCGGCGCCGGCGGTGACCGCGACACCGGCAAGCGTCCGCTCATGGGCCGCATCGCGCATGAGAACGCCGACCGCGTCATCGTCACCGACGACAATCCGCGCAGCGAAAGCGCGGCCGCCATCCGCGCGGCCATCCTCGCCGCCGCGCCCGGCGCGGCCGAAATCGGCGAGCGCGGCGAAGCGATCCGCGCCGCCATCGGCGAGCTCAAGCGCGGCGACGCACTGCTGATCGCCGGCAAGGGCCACGAAACCGGGCAGATCGTCGGTGGCAAGGTGCTGCCGTTCTCCGATCACGACGCGGTCGCCGCCGCGCTGCAAGGCGGGGTCGCTTAATGAATTTCGCGAGCTGCCGCAGATTCAGGCGAACTCCCTCCCCCCTTGAGGGGGAGGGTTGGGGAGGGGGGTATTACGCCGGCGAGATTCTTCGAAATAGACCCCCCTCCCGCCGCGCTCCGCGCGTCGGCCTCCCCCTCAAGGGGGGAGGCGAAGCAAGAACGCACCGCCTGATATTCCGAGGGCCGGCATGAGCGCGCTCTGGACCGTCGATGAAATGGCGAGGGCCATGGGCGCGGAGAAACCGGGCGCGCTGCCGGCGGAGATCGGCGGTGTCTCCATCGACAGCCGCACTTTGGCCAAAGGCGAGGCCTTCTTCGCCATCCAAGGCGACAACCGCGACGGCCACGATTTCGTCGACGCTGCCCTAAAAGCCGGCGCCGGCCTCGCGGTGATCGCACGGTCGCAAGCTGCGCGTTTTGCCGGCGCGCCGGTGCTCGTCGTCGACGACGCGCTCGATGCCTTGCGCGCACTCGCGCGCGCCGCTCGTGCTCGCACCAGCGCCAAAGTGATCGCGGTGACCGGCTCGGTCGGCAAGACCGGCAGCAAAGAAGCCTTGCGGCTGGCGCTCTCCGCCGACGGCGCGACGCACGCCTCGGCCGCGTCCTACAACAATCACTGGGGCGTGCCCTTGTCATTGGCGCGCTGCCCGGCGGACGTCAAATACGCCGTGTTCGAGATCGGCATGAACCATGCCGGCGAGATCACGCCGTTGACGCGGCTCGCGCGCCCGCACATCGCCATCGTCACGGCGATCGAGCCGGTGCATTTGGAATATTTCGGCTCGCTCGAAAAAATAGCCGACGCCAAAGCGGAGATTTTTGCCGGCGTCGAGCAAGGCGGCGCCGCCATCCTCAACCGCGACAACGCGCAATACGGCCGGCTCGCCGCCGCCGCCGAGAAGGCGGGCATCGCCCGCATCGTCCCCTTCGGCGAACACGCGCAAGCCGAGGCGCGCCTTACGCGTTACGCCCTGCAAGCCGACTCATCGACCGTCGAAGCCGACATCCTCGGCCAGCACATGACCTATAAATTGGGCGCGCCGGGCAAGCACCTAGTGCTCAATTCGCTCGCCGTGCTCGCGGCCTGCGCGCTCGCCGGCGCCGATCTCGCGCTTGCCGGGCTTGCGCTCGGCAATCTTCGGCCTGCCAGCGGCCGCGGCGCTCGCGCGGCGCTCGGCGTGCCGGGCGGCAGCGCGCTGTTGATCGATGAAAGCTACAACGCCAATCCGGCCTCGATGCGGGCGGCGATCGCATTGCTCGGCCAGGCGCCGATCGGCGCCCATGGCCGCCGCATCGCCGTCCTCGGCGACATGCTGGAACTCGGCGAGCAGGGCGCCGCCTTGCATCGCGGCTTGGCTGAGCCGATCGCCGCGGCCCGGATCGACCTCGTCTACTGCGCCGGCCCGCTGATGCGCGCGCTCTGGGAGGCTCTTCCCTCCGGCGCGCGGGGCGGCTATGCCGAGACCGCGGCGGCGCTGGAGCCGGCCGTGCTCGCAGGCCTCCGCGCGGGCGACGCGGTGATGGTGAAAGGCTCGCTGGGCTCGAAAATGGGGCCGATCGTCAAGGCGCTGGAATTGCAGTTCCCGCGGCAGGCGGCGTCCGAGCAGGCGCGAGGCTAGGATTTCGATGTTCTATTGGCTCACCGAATTATCCAGTCATTTCAGTTTCCTCAACGTCTTCCGGTACATCACCTTCCGCACCGGCGGCGCGGTGGTGACCGCGCTGGTGTTCGTGTTCCTGTTCGGCGGCCCGATGATCGATCTGCTGCGCCTCAAGCAGGGCAAGGGTCAGCCGATCCGCAGCGACGGTCCGCCGTCGCATCTCATCACCAAAAAGGGCACGCCTACCATGGGCGGGCTGATGATTCTGTCCGGGCTGTTCGTCTCGACGGTGCTATGGGCCAACCCGGCCAATCAATATGTCTGGATCGTGCTCGGCGTCACGCTCTGCTTCGGCATGATCGGCTTCTACGACGACTATCTGAAGGTCACGCGGCAGAGCAATGCGGGCTTTGCCGGCCGCACGCGGCTGTTGGCCGAGGCGGTCATCGCCGTCGTCGCCTGCACGCTGTTTGCCCATCTCGGCAAGCCGCCGATCGCGACCTCGCTGGTGTTTCCCTTCTTCAAGGAGCTGACCGTCAACCTCAGCTGGGCGTTCCTCTTGTTCGGGGCTTTCGTGATCGTCGGCGCCGGCAATGCCGTCAACCTGACCGACGGGCTCGACGGGCTGGCGATCGTGCCGGTGATGATCGCCTGCGCGACCTTCGGGCTGATCGCCTATCTCGCCGGCAACTTGGTGTTCTCCGACTATCTGCAGATCCACTACGTCGCCGGCACCGGCGAGTTGTCGGTGCTGTGCGGGGCGGTGATCGGCGCCGGCCTCGGCTTCCTCTGGTTCAACGCGCCGCCGGCCTCGATCTTCATGGGCGACACCGGCTCGCTCTCGCTCGGCGGCCTGCTCGGCGCGGTGGCGGTCGCCATCAAGCACGAGATCGTGCTCGCCATCGTCGGCGGGCTGTTCGTGCTGGAAGCGGTGTCGGTGATCGTGCAGGTGGTCTCGTTCAAGCTCACCGGCAAGCGCGTGTTCAAGATGGCGCCGATTCACCATCACTACGAGCAGCTCGGCTGGACCGAGCCGCAGATCGTGATCCGCTTCTGGATCGTGGCGGTGGTGCTGGCGCTCGCCGGGCTTGCCAGCCTGAAGTTGCGATAGGTTGAAGTTGACGTCTCGCTCGGCCGGGACGACGGAAGAAGAATGATCCCCATCACGACATTTGCCGGCCAGACGGTCGCGGTCTTCGGCCTCGGCAAATCCGGGCTATTGTCGGCGCGAGCGCTGACCGAGGGCGGGGCGAACGTCGTCGCCTTCGACGACAACGAGAAGAGCGTGGCCGAGGCGAGGGTCGCCGGGCTGAACACGCGGAATTTGCGTGAACTCGATTGGTCGAAGGTGGCGGCATTGGTGCTGGCGCCGGGCGTGGCGCTCACCCATCCGCAACCGCATTGGAGCGTGGCGCTGGCGCGCAAGGCCGGCGTCGAGATCATCGGCGACATCGAATTGTTCTGCCGCGAGCGCGCCAAAGCAACCGCGTCCTGTCCGCTCGTCGCCATCACCGGCACCAACGGCAAATCCACCACCACCGCGCTCACCGCGCACCTGCTCGCGGCGGCCGGTCGCGACGCGCAGATGGGCGGCAATATCGGCGTGCCGGTGCTGGCGCTGGCGCCGTTCGCGGCAAACCGCGTCTATGTGCTGGAAGTCTCCTCCTACCAGATCGATCTCGCGCCTTCGCTCAAGGCCAGCGTCGGCATATTGCTCAACGTGTCCGAAGACCATCTCGACCGCCACGGCACGCTGGAAAACTACGCCTCGATCAAGGCGCGGCTGCCGGCGCAGGTCGAGCCGGGCGGCACCGCGGTCGTCGGCGTCGACGACGACTGGACGCGCGCCGCCGCCGAGGCCATCGCGCGCGCCGGCACAAAAGTCGAGCGCGTCTCGGTGCGCTCGGCGCTGCGCGACGGCTATTACGCCGAGGGCTCGCGGATCATGCGCGCGCAAGACGGCAAGGCCGCGCCGGTCGCCGATCTTGCCGGCATCGGCACGCTGCGCGGCGCGCATAATGCGCAGAACGCGGCCTGCGCCATTGCCGCCTGCCTCGCGCTCGGCCTCGAGCCTGCCGCCATCCAGAAGGGCCTCGCCTCGTTTCCCGGCCTCGCCCACCGCATGCAGCCGATCGGTTGCCAGGGACGCGTGCTGTTCGTCAACGATTCCAAGGCCACCAATGCCGACAGCGCCGCGCGCGCTTTGGCGAGCTTCACCGACATTTTCTGGATCGCCGGCGGCAGGCCGAAGACCGGCGGCATCACGAGCCTTGCGCAATTCTTCCCAGGCATCCGCAAGGCCTATCTGATCGGCGAGGCGGCGGCCGACTTCGCCAGGACGCTGGAGGGCAAGGTGGCTTACGAGATCGACGGCGCGCTCGTCCAAGCCGTCGCCGCTGCTGCGCGCGACGCGCAAGCCTGCGACGCCAAGGAGCCGGTGGTGCTGCTGTCGCCGGCCTGCGCCTCGTTCGACCAGTATCCGAATTTTGAGGTGCGCGGAAAGGCGTTTGTGGACGCGGTTCTCGCGCTGCCGGGTGTTGCACCGATCGCGCCGTCATCCTGAGGTGGCCGCCATAAGCGCGTTTACGCGCGTCTTCGACGCGCTATGGCGGCCCTCGAAGGATGGCGCCGAGAAGTAGAGGCTGTCGCCCTTCGAGCCTCGCTTCGCTCGCTCCTCAGGGTGACGGATCGAGGCCCGCGCCGTCGCGCCGCTTACCATTAATCCTTCCTCAACCCTGTCGCGTCAGCTTGGGCGCGGGACGGAAAACCATGGTTTCGCGCACGCAACGCACACCCTTCGGCGATTGGTGGTGGACGGTCGACAAGCTGACGCTTGCCGCCATCGGCGCGCTGATGCTGGCGGGCGTGGTGCTCTCGCTCGCCGCCTCGCCGCCGGTCGCCGGCAGGCTCGGGCTCGAGCCGTTTTTCTTCGTCAACCGCCACATCTTCTATCTGCTGGTCTCCATCGCGGTGATGCTGGGGGTGTCGTTCCTGACCCCGCGCCAGATCCGCCGGCTGGCGATCGTGGTATTTGCGGTCAGCGTGACCTTGGTGGCGCTGACGCCGTTGATCGGACCCGAGATCAAGGGCGCGCACCGCTGGCTGATCATCGCCGGCATGAACATCCAGCCGTCCGAGTTCATGAAGCCCGCTTTCGTCATTTTGGTCGCCTGGCTGTTCGCCGAGAGCGCCCGGCGCGCCGACATGCCGGCCAACGCGATCGCGCTCGCTTTGCTGCTCGGCGTGGCGGCGGTGCTGGTGCGCCAGCCCGACTTCGGCCAGACCATGCTGATCGCGCTGGTGTGGAGCGCGCTGTTCTTCATGGCCGGGATGCGGCTGATCTGGGTCGCCGGCATCGCCGGCATCGCCGCCGGCGGATTGACCGTGGCCTATTACACCGTTTCGTATTTCACCCGCCGTATCCAGCACTTCCTCAATCCGGGGCAGGGCGACACCTTCAACATCGACATCGCCACCGAGAGCTTCATGCGCGGCGGCTGGTTCGGCCGCGGGCCGGGCGAAGGCACGGTCAAGCGCATTTTGCCGGAGAGCCACACCGACTTTGTGTTCGCGGTGGCGGGCGAGGAATTCGGCGTCGCGCTCTGTCTCGTGCTGGTGGCGCTGTTCGCCTTCATCGTCATCCGCTCGCTGTTGCGCGCCATGCGCAACGAGGACCTGTTCGCGCGCTTTGCGGCCGCCGGCATCGCCATTTTGTTCGGCGCCCAGTCGGCGATCAACATCGCGGTCAATTTGCGGCTGATCCCGGCCAAGGGCATGACGCTGCCGTTCATCTCCTATGGCGGCTCCTCGATGATCTCGCTCGCCTATGCCATGGGGATGCTGCTGGCGTTAACCCGCGAGCAACCCCGCGCGGCCATGGTGGCGCCGGAATTGGCCCCGAGCGAAAGCCCGGCGTAGCCGACCTTGTCATTGCCGGGCTTGTCCCGGCAATCTCGCTTCGGGAAGCGGTGCCTCGCTAAGCGGGACGCCCGGGACAAGCCCGGGCATGACAGCGAACAGATCATGCCGGTATCGAATAAACTCATCCTGCTCGCCGCCGGCGGCACCGGCGGACATTTGTTTCCGGCCGAGGCGCTGGCGCTGGCGCTGGCCAAGCGCAAGATCGCCGTCGAACTGGCGACCGACCACCGCGCCGCGCATTTCGAGTTTCCGGCGCGCGCCGTGCATCTGATTCCGAGCGCGACGCTGCGCGGACGCGGTCCGTTGAGCGTCCTGCGCACGGCCGCGCTGTTGACGCTCGGTACCTGGAAAGCCCGTTCGTTGATGCGCCGGGTGCGGCCGGCCGCGGTGGTCGGGTTCGGCGGCTATCCGACGGTGCCGCCGCTGATGGCCGCCACCATGCGCAACATCCCGACCGTGTTGCACGAGCAGAACGGCGTCATGGGCCGCGCCAACCGCCTGCTGGCGCCGCGCGTCGACAAGATCGCCACCGGCTTCCCCGCGCTCGACAATCTCGATCCGGCGCTGCGGTCGAAGACCGTGTTCACCGGCAACCCGTTGCGTCCGCCCGTGATCGCAGCGGCCGCCACGCCTTACGCGGCGCCCGCCGGCAGGCTCAACCTGCTGGTGTTCGGCGGCAGCCAGGGCGCGCACGTCATGTCGGAAATCGTGCCGGCGGCGGTCGAGCAACTCGCGCCGGAAACGCGCGCACGGCTTGCCATCGTGCAGCAGGCACGCGCCGAAGACCTCGACGCCGTGCGCGCGGCCTATGCGCGGCTCGGCGTCGCGGCGGACTGCGCGGCCTTCTTCAACGATCTGCCGGCGCGCATGGCGGCGGCGCACCTCGTCATCTCGCGCTCGGGCGCCTCGACGGTCGCGGAACTTGCCGCCATCGGCCGGCCCTCGATCCTGGTGCCGCTACCGCACGCGCTCGACCAGGACCAGGCCGCCAACGCGGGCTTGCTGGCGGCGGCCGGCGGCGCCATCCGCATTCTGCAGGCCGATTTCACGCCGGCGCGCTTGGCGTCCGACATCGCGCGGCTGGCCGCCGCGCCCGGCGAACTCGCGGCCATGGCCGCGGCCGCCAAATCGGCGGGCATTCTCGACGCAGCCGAGCGGCTGGCGGACGTGGTCATGAAAGTGGCGGGGATTTAGCGAGTCATGCCCGCGAAAGCCGGCACCCAGTAGCCACCCTGCTTTCAATTTTGGACGTTGTGCCCTAAACGAACGCCGTGATTACCGGGTCACCCGCTGTCGCGGGTGATGACAGCAGGGGAACTCAGCGACATGAAGCTGCCGCGCGACATCGGGCCCGTGCATTTCGTCGGCATCGGCGGCATCGGCATGAGCGGCATCGCCGAGGTGCTCAACAATCTCGGCTACACCGTCACCGGCTCCGACGTCGCCGACAACGCCAACGTCAAGCGGCTGCGCGAGAAGGGCGTCAAGATCGCGATCGGCCACAAGGCCGAGAACCTCGACGGCGCCGACGTCGTGGTGGTTTCTTCCGCCATCAAGCGCGACAATCCCGAGCTGATCGCGGCGCGCGCCCGGCGGCTGGCGGTGGTGCGGCGCGCCGAGATGCTGGCCGAACTGATGCGGCTGAAAAGCTGCGTGGCGATCGCCGGCACGCACGGCAAGACCACGACCACCTCGATGGTGGCGGCGCTGCTCGACGCCGGCGGCCTCGATCCGACCGTGATCAACGGCGGCATCATCAACGCCTACGGCACCAATGCGCGGCTCGGCGCCGGCGACTGGATGGTGGTGGAGGCCGACGAATCCGACGGCACCTTCCTCAAGCTGCCGGCCGACGTCGCCATCGTGACCAATATCGACGCCGAGCATCTCGATCATTTCCAGACCTTCGAGGCGGTGCAGGACGCTTTCCGCGCCTTCGTCGAGAACGTCCCGTTCTACGGCTTCGCGGTGATGTGCACCGATCACGCGGTCGTGCAGACGCTGGTCGGCAAGCTCACCGACCGCCGCATCATCACCTACGGCGAGAACGTGCAGGCCGACGTGCGGCTGACCGATCTCGTGCACAAGAACGGCGGGTCGCAATTCACCGTGCTGTTCCGCGACCGCATGGGCGCGACCACCCACACCATCGAAAAGCTCGTGCTGCCGATGCCCGGCCGGCACAACGCGCTCAACGCCGCCTCGGCGGTGGCGGTCGCCCGCGAGCTCGGCATCGAGGACGATCTCATCCGCAAGGCGCTGGCCGCCTTCGGCGGCGTCAAGCGGCGGTTCACCAAAGTGGGCGAATGGAACGGCGCCGTCATCATCGACGATTACGGCCATCACCCGGTCGAGATCGCCGCCGTCTTGCGCGCCGCGCGCGAGAGCGCGCAAGGCAAGGTGGTCGCCGTGATGCAGCCGCACCGCTATACGCGGCTGCGCGACCTGTTCGAGCAGTTCTGCACCTGCTTTAACGACGCCGACACGGTGATTATCGCGCCGGTCTATCCGGCCGGCGAAGCGCCGATCGCCGGCGCCGACCGCGACTCGCTGGTGGCGGGGTTGCGCGCACACGGCCACCGCCAGGCGATCGCGCTCGATGGGCCGGACAAGCTCGCCGGCCTGGTGAAGAGCCTCGCCAAGCCGGGCGATTACGTCGTCTGCCTCGGCGCCGGCTCGATCACGCAGTGGGCCTACGCGCTGCCGGGCGAATTGAAGGCGCTCCGATGATCGCTATTCGCCGTCGTCCCGGCCGAGCGCAGCGAGAGCCGGGACCCATATCCCGCAGTAAATCGATAGGGCACGGCGTATGGGTCCCCGCTTTCGCGGGGACGACAGCGGCATGAGTTTTCCCGACATCATTCCCGACCTCAAAGGCCGCATGCCGGAATTGCGCGGGCGGCTCTTGGCCAACCAGCCGCTCGGCGAATTCACCTGGTTCCGCGTCGGCGGCGCGGCGCAGGCCTTCTTCATGCCGCAGGACGAGAACGATCTTGCTTACTTCCTGCGCAATTTGCCGGCCGACATCCCGGTCACCGCGATCGGCGCCGGCTCCAATTTGATCGTGCGCGACGGCGGCGTGCCGGGCGTCGTCATCCGCCTCGGCCGCGGCTTCAACGAGGTCAAAATCGAGGACGATCACCGCGTCACCGCCGGCGCGGCCATCCTCGACGCGCTGGTGGCGCGCGCGGCGCGCGATGCCGGCATCGCGGGCTTAGCGTTCTTCTCCGGCATTCCGGGCGCGATCGGCGGCGCGTTGCGCATGAACGGCGGCGCCTATGGCGGCGAGACCAAGGACGTGCTGGTCGAGGCGCGCGGGCTGGACCGGCAAGGCAATGTGCGCACGTTCAGCAATGCCGACATGGGCTTTGCCTACCGCCATTGCGGCGTCGCCGACGATGTCATCTTTACCGGCGCAGTATTTCAGGGCCGCGCCGGCGACGTCGGCGAGATCAACGCCGAAATGGACGTCATCAAGAACAAGCGCGAGGCGAGCCAGCCGCGCAACCGCACCGGCGGCTCGACCTTCAAGAACCCACCCGGCCACAAGTCCTGGGAATTGATCGACGCCGCCGGCTGCCGGGGCTTGACCGTCGGCGGCGCGCAGGTCTCGCCTTTGCACTGCAATTTCCTGATCAATCTCGGCCACGCCAGCGCGCGCGACATCGAGACGCTGGGCGAGACCGTGCGCGCGCGCGTCAAGGCGCACGCCGGCATCGATCTGGAATGGGAAATTAAGAGAATCGGAGTAGCGGGTTAGTTGATGAAGCACGTCGCGGTCCTGATGGGAGGCTGGTCGGCCGAGCGCGAAGTGTCGCTGCGCTCGGGCAAGGCCTGCGCCGATGCGCTCGAGCGCGCCGGCGGCTATCGCGTCAGCCGCGTCGACGTCACCCGCGACATCGCCGCGACGCTTGCCGCGCTCAAGCCCGACGCCGCGCTCAACGTGCTGCACGGCAGGCCGGGCGAGGACGGCACGCTGCAAGGCCTGTTGGAGATCGCCGGCATTCCCTACAGCCATTCCGGCGTGCTCGCCTCCGCGCTGGCGATGCAGAAGGACATGGCGAAATCGATTTTGCGCGCGGCCGGCGTGCCGGTGCCGGAAGGGCGCGTGGCCGCGCGCCGCGACGCCGCCAAGCGCCATCTGCTGCCGCCGCCTTATGTGATCAAGCCGCTGGCGGAAGGCTCCAGCGTCGGCGTCTTCATCGTGCGCGAGGACATGGCGCACCCGCCGCAAGAGCTGACGCGCGACGACTGGGCCTTCGGCGAGACCGTGCTGGTCGAGCCCTACATCGCCGGCAAGGAACTGACCTGCGCGGTGATGGGCGACAAAGCGCTCGGCGTGATCGAGATCGTGCCGGCGGTGAAGTTCTACGACTACGAGGCCAAATACGCGCCTGGCGGCTCCAAGCATCTATTGCCGGCGCCGGTCGCGCCCGAGATCTACGAGGAATGCCGGCGACTTTCGCTCGCCGCGCACCGCGCGCTCGGCTGCCGCGGCGTCACCCGCGCCGACTTCCGCTACGACCATGCGCGCGCAGGGCTCGCCGGCCTCTATTGCCTGGAAGTCAACACCCAGCCGGGCATGACCGAGACCTCGCTGGTGCCGGAGATGGCGCAGCACGCCGGCATTTCGTTCGAGGAGCTGGTGCGCTGGATGGTCGAGGACGCTTCGCTGGAGCGATGAGACTCTTCTCGCTCTGCCTGTGCGACGCTCCTCGCTATGAGGCCGAGATAGAGCGGTGCTTAGACTTCACAACCCTGACACCCGCGATCGAGATTTTTGACAAGCAAACACGAGCCGGACAAAAAAAGAGCCCGACAAGACGGCTCGGTCTCGTCGGGCTCCGTACGCCAGGCATTGTCTGAACAGGGGTGGCACGCCCCCTAACAATAACCTCAATGCATGTGGGCAATGAGATACCAGCCGCCGCCCAACAGAATGACGGCTCCGCTGACCCAAAGCACGGGAACCAGAATCACCGGCATGACATCCTCCTCGGGTTAGTTTCGTGCAGACATAACCCGAATTGTTTCAGTGGGGTTCCAGCTGATGCTGCGCAGCACAGCCTTCAAATTCGCGTGCGGCCGGGAACAGTTTTACCTGTTTAAGTGAGAGCCTGCTCAGCATCTTCAAAGAATTGCCGCCGCAGGAGGACGAGCAATGGCGCGCGCTCGCTGCAACTGCGTGCACTCCCATTGATTTCGAATTGAATTACAAAGCTCAATGCCGCGCGGCGGCGCGGCGGGCTGGGCGGCGCGCGCTCGTGGTCGCGTTCTTGCGCGCCTTGCGGCGCGGCTTCGATCCGGGCTTAGGTCCCGGCTTGGACGTGCCGATCATCGGCAGGTAGCCCCCGAGATCCTTGATCGAGGGCACGAGCTCGATCAGCTTACTGGGAATTTCGCTCACCGAAGGCGCCGCGCGTTGCGCGCTCTTGGTCGCACGCCCGGCCATGATGCCGAGATTGAACGCCACCATGGCGCTGGTCTTCGGATGATCGCGAACGAAACCGGACAGGATCGCGAGCCAGTTGATTTTCTTCGAGGCCATCCCCGCACCCATTGTTGAAAATACGCCGAACCGCGCGGGCCGAAGGACTGGGGTGCCTTGGCCCGCGCCGTCCGCTCAGAGCGTTTGCTGCGCCGTTACTTCTCGACGCAGATCTTTTCCTTGCGCATGCCGGCTTCGGCCTCGGTCCGGCTCTTGAACGCCACCGGCCCGACTTGCGTGATGGTGGTGGTCGTGGTCGGCCGCTTGTCGACGATGGTGCATTTCTTCGTCGTGGTGTCGCGCACGACGTAATATTCCTCGGCGAAGGCCGGCGCCGCGAACGACGCGATCAGGGCCGCAGCGATAACGAGACGGGCTTTCATGATGCTCTCCCAGAGTCAGTGATACGCGTAGACGTTGAGGGCGAGCACGACAAAGAGTGTCGCGGCCAGCGATAGACCGAAGAGCCGTGCTGTCTGTACTTCGCCCATGGTTTCCGATCCTTCACGTGTGCTTGCCAACGCAAAGGTGGAATAGTCGTTCCACGGCGGGGCGGGTTTCGCGCCGATTGTTCTCTCAGGGGGAGTGCCCGCGCCCCGACCGGTGCAGGCGGTTTAAGCCCTTCGAAGGCTTTCGCGTATCCGAGCTAGCGCAGCCGGTAGAGCGCGTGCCGCCGGTTGCGGGTGAAGGGCCGCACCTCACCGGGCCATCGGCCCGCCTCGACCGCCTTCGTCCACGCGGGACTGACCAAGACCTCCGGGCCGTCGATCTCATAGAGCGCGCTGTGGCGCGGACCCTCAGGCATGACCCGCTTTTGCTCTCCGCCGATGCTCACGGCGAATGGCTCGCCCTCCATGCGCGCGACCGCGTGCACGCCGGGCACCTGCAGGAGATTGGGCACGTGCTCGGTGTCGTAGACCTCGTTGAACAGCGCCTCCTTGGCGGGGTCCACGTCCATGCTGGCGACGAACAGATATTTGGATTTGATCGGCATCGAACCCTCTCAAGATGCTCCGCTTGCGCGACAGGAAGCTTACTTGCAGTCGGCGAGACAGGCGTTGAGCCTTTGTTTGCAGTACGCTGAAGATGCTTGGCACGCGGAGCGCTGTTTTGAGCATTGTTCGGGACAGCTGACGGCCCGGCCTCTCTCGACCGCCATCGCGGGAAACGAAGATTGCATCAGCACGACGACGGCAAGCCCAGCAAGTGCGGATTTGACCATTGAGACACGCTCCAATTCGGTGGGATGAAGACGTCGCCCCGTCGCCGGAGGCGATCCGGATCGCGTTCGAGCTTATTCCGTTCCTGCGGAATTGGATACGCACCGGCTTGCTTGATTGGGCGCATGTTCTGGTCGGCGAACCGGGCGCGGATTCCGCGACCGCAGCCGAAGTGGATTTCGTGGTGCGCCTTGGACCCTCGCCGCGCCGCCACGCGCGTCCGCCAAGCCCTGCCTAAATCCTCATAATTTCTAAACTTTTACTAATCGTTTACCTAAAGGCCGGAAGACTAGGGTTCTTGGCGGCATGCCGCGCGCGGTCGCGCGCAAGCGACGGCATATGCGTGAGGGGCAGGCCGCCCGGGGGCTGCGCGGGGCTGCTGTGCGGCTCCGATCCAACCGGGACGAGCGATGGACGGCGGAATACGTCTGGCGCGATGGCTGATGCCGAAACGGCGCGCCGCTTTGCGCGCCTCTGCGCCGGCGCGTTTCCGGCACCCGGCCGCGCGCATTCTCAACTGGCAGGTGCCGCGCGGGCTCGGCTCTTCGGCCGCCGCGCTCCTGCTGCTCGCCAGCGTCTGCTACGGCGTCGTGCGCGGTGGCCATAGCGCCGAGATCACCGCCCAGGTGCAGGATATTTGCGATCAGGCCGCGAGCGCGGTCGGCTTTGGCATCAGCGAGGTCGCGCTCAGCGGCGAACGCGGCGTCAGCCGCGAGGAAATCCTCGCGCTCGCCGGCATCACCGGCCACAGCTCGCTGCTGTTCCTCGATGCCGGCCAGACGCGCGCGCGATTGTTGACCAATCCCTGGATCGCGGACGCCACCGTGCTCAAGCTTTACCCGAGCCGATTGCGCATCGAGATCAAGGAACGCCAGCCCTTCGCGCTCTGGCAGGACGAGCGGCGCGTTTCGCTGATCGCCGCCGACGGCACCGTGCTCGAGCCGCTGGCGCCGGACAAGTTCTTTGCGCTGCCGCTGGTGGTTGGCAAGGGCGCCGGCGAGGCCGCCGAGGCCTTCCTCGCCATGCTGGCGCGCCATCCGGCGATCGCGCGCGAGGTGAGGGCCTCGGTGTTGGTCGCCGAGCGGCGCTGGACGCTTTACCTCAAAAGCGGCGTCGAAGTGCTGCTGCCGCAATCCGAGCCGGAACGCGCGCTGCAGACGCTGGCCGATCTCGACCGTTCCAAGAAGCTGCTGGCGCGCGACATCGCCAATGTCGACCTGCGTCTGCCCGATCGCGTCAGCGTGCGGCTGTCGGACGCGGCCGCCGCCGCACGCGACGCCGCGCTCAAGGCCGCCGAGAAAGACAAGAAAAAGCTCAAGGCGGCCGAGAAGCACAAGGAAAAGCTCAAGACGGCCGGGAACGACAGGGAAAAGCTCAAGGCGGCCGAGATGGACAAGAAGAAGGGAGGGGCGGTTTGACCGTGCTCCGCTTCGCCCTCACCCCGAAGATGAAACCGGTGTCGCCGCGCCGCTCGGCGATCGTCGCCGGTCTCGACATCGGCACCAGTAAAATTGCCTGCCTGATCGCGCGACTCGAGCCGCAGGCCCCGCGCGACGCGCTGCGCCGGCGCTCGCATGGTGTGCGCGTCATGGGCTTCGGGCATACCGCGGCGAGCGGCATCAAGGCCGGCGCGGTGATCGATTTGAATGCCGCCGAGGAAATGGTGCGCCAAGCCATCGACAGCGCCGAGAGGATGGCCGGCGTGCGCATCGAATCGGCGGTGGTATCGCTTTCCGGCGGACGGCTGGGCAGCGAACGTTTCATCGCCGACATCGAGCTTTCCGGCGGCGCCGTGACCGAGGCCGAGATCGCCCGCGTGCTGGCGGCGGCCAGCCGTCATTCGGTACGCGGCGGGGGCGCCGTGCTGCATTCGCTGCCGATCGGTTTTGCGCTCGATGCCGCGACCGGCATCCGCGAACCGCGCGGCATGCTCGGGCATCGTTTCGGCGTCGATATGCACATGGTCACTGCCGACGTCGCCACCGTCCGCAACCTGATGCTGGCGGTCGAACGCTGCCATATATCGATCGAGGCGCTGGTCGCCTCGCCTTACGTGGCGGGCCTGGCCTGCTTGGCCGACGACGAAGCGGATTTGGGGGCCGCCTGCATCGATCTCGGCGCCGGCACCACCACCTTGGCGGTCTTTTCCGGCGGCCGTTTCGTGCATGCCGACGGCTTCGCGCTCGGCAGCCACCACGTGACCATGGATCTGGCCCGCGGGCTCAACACCCGCATCGCGGATGCTGAGCGAATCAAAGCGATTTATGGCAGTGTTTTGACCGGTGGGTCGGATGAACGCGACATGATCACGGTGCCGCCGGTAGGCGACGACGAGCGCGAGCCGCCGCAATTCGTCTCGCGCGCGCAGGTCGCGCGCATCGTCAAACCGCGCATCGAGGAAATCCTGGAAATGGTGCGCGACCGGCTGGCCGCTTCGCCCTTTGCGTCCGACGCGCGCGCGCGCGTCGTGCTCACGGGCGGCGGCAGCCAGTTGAACGGCCTCGTCGACCTTGCCGCGCGCGTCTTGAAGCGGCCGGCGCGGATCGGACGCCCGCTCGGCGTATCCGGCCTGCCGGATGCCGCCAAGGGCGCGGCCTTCGCCGCGGCGGCGGGCCTGCTGGTCTACCCGCAGGCGGCACACCTTGAACACTTCGAACCGCGGAAAACGCGGCACTTGATGACAGGAACGGGCGGTTACATGGCACGGGTCGGACAATGGCTGCGCGAAAGCTTCTGACCCTCACATTCGGAACCCAGCGGCCGGTGGCGGACCGGCTTCGTTCGGCGGCGAGCCTTTGTGCCCTGCTGCCCGTGCACTCGAGAGGCAAACAATGACCATCAATCTGAAGATCCCCGACATCCATGAAATGAAGCCGCGCATCACCGTGTTCGGCGTCGGCGGCGCCGGCGGCAACGCCGTCAACAACATGATCGCGGCCGGGCTGCAGGGCGTCGAATTCGTCGTCGCCAATACCGACGCGCAGGCACTCACCATGTCCAAGGCCGAGCGCATCGTGCAGATGGGCGCGCAGGTCACGCAAGGGCTGGGCGCCGGCTCGCAGCCGGAGGTCGGCCGCGCCGCCGCCGAGGAGGTGATCGACGAGATTCGCGATCACCTGTCGGGCGCGCACATGGTCTTCGTCACCGCCGGCATGGGCGGCGGCACCGGCACCGGCGCGGCGCCGGTCATCGCCAAGGTCGCGCGCGAACTCGGCATCCTCACCGTCGGGGTGGTCACCAAGCCGTTTCACTTCGAGGGCCAGCGCCGCATGCGGTTCGCCGAAATGGGGATCGCCGAGTTGCAGAAGGTGGTCGACACCTTGCTGATCATCCCCAACCAGAATCTGTTCCGGGTCGCCAACGAGAAGACCACCTTCGCCGACGCCTTTGCGATGGCCGACCAGGTGCTCTATTCGGGCGTCGCTTGCGTCACCGACCTCATGGTCAAGGAAGGCCTGATCAATCTCGACTTCGCCGACGTGCGCGCCGTGATGCGCGAAATGGGCAAGGCGATGATGGGCACCGGCGAGGCGTCGGGCGAGAAACGCGCGCTCACGGCCGCCGAGGCCGCCATCTCCAATCCGCTGATCGACGATGCCTCGATGAAGGGCGCGCGCGGTCTGCTGATCTCCATCACCGGCGGCAAGGATTTGAAGTTGTACGAAGTGGACGAGGCCGCCACCCGCATCCGCGAAGAGGTCGATCCTGACGCCAACATCATCGTCGGCGCGACCTTCGACGAAAGCCTGGAAGGCATCATCCGCGTCTCGGTGGTGGCGACTGGCATCGATAAGGCACACATCGCCCATCAGCCGGCGCCGGCGGAGAACGCGCTCAAGGAGCTCGCCGGCAAGATGCGTGCGGAAAGCGCCCGCACCGCCGAGCGCATCGAGCGCGCCGCCCCGGCGCGCACGGTCGCGCTCGAATCGGCCGCGCATGCCGCCGTCGCCGCCGCGTTAATGCCCGCAGCCGGGCAGCACGAGGATGTTTCGATCCGGCCGATGCCGATGAAGCCCTCGCTGTTCGATTCCGTGCCGGCGGAGGCGGTCGCGATCGCCGAGGCGGCTCCGCCCAAGGCGTTCATCCCGCCGGCGCCGGAGCGCGCCGCGCGCACGCCGCGCATGCCGCGCATCGATGAACTGCCGTTGCCGGCCCAGAACGAGATCCGGGCGCAGCGCGGCCACACGATCGAGAACCAGCCCGAGAAGCAGCGGCTGACGTTGATGCAGCGGCTCGCCAATGTCGGCCTCGGCCGTCGCAGCGAGGAGGCGCAAGCGCCGCAAGCCGCGCAAATGGCGCCTCCGGTGCCGCAATACGAACGCCCGCTCCGCCCGAGCGTGCGGCCGGAAAGCCGTCCTGTCGAGCCGGTGTCCGAATACGGCCGCCGCGCCGCGCCGCAGGGGCTCGACCCGCACGGCCGTACGGCTCCTGTGCATAACTCGCACGAGGAGGACCAGCTCGACATTCCGGCCTTTCTGCGCCGGCAGGCGAACTGACAGGCGGTCGGCTACACGCAAAGCGGCCCCGTTTTCCGACGGAAGGCGGGGCCCTTGCTTTTGCCGGCGGCGAAATAAGGCATTGAGTTCGTTAAAGATCGCCGGCCATCGGGAGGGCGGCGGCCAGCGGCCGAGTTCCGTCGGCCCGCGTCGCCGTGGGAGGCGAAATGACACACACGCGGCAGCGGCGGGACCCCGAAATGCGGCAAAAAAGCGTAACACTCGGTAAGAAAGCGTGAGTTGGAGAACCGGCGGCGCTGGCTTAAGTTTCAGCCTCTAAAGGGACTTTTCCGTCCTTGGGGGCTGCTTTCGACAAACCGGCCGTTTGCTAACTGAAGGCCAAAATGTGGCTCTCTTGGAGCCAAGCAGGGGACTGAGCGGCCGTCTCGCGGCCGCCGGACATCGGGACTGATGAAGGGCGCCAAGCAAACCACGCTGCGCGAACAAGTCGCCGTCGCCGGCATCGGTGTCCATTCCGGCCTGCCTGTTACATTGACGCTGCATCCCGCCGACGACGACGCCGGCATCGTGTTCCAGCGCGTCACCGCCGATGGCTCGCTCGCGCGCGAAATCCGCGCCGACGTGCGCGCCGTCACCGCCACCGAATTTGCCACTGTGCTCGGCGACGCCTCCGGACCGCTTTGCTCCACGGCCGAGCATTTGCTGGCCGCCTTGCGCGGGCTCAATGTCGACAACGTCGTGATCGAAATCGACGGGCCGGAAGTGCCGATCATGGACGGCAGCGCCGCAGGTTTCGTCGAGGCCATCGATCAAGCCGGCCTGACCGCGCGCGCTCTGCCGCGCCGCTATATCGAGGTGATCAAGCCGATCAAGGTCGCCAGGGGCCAGGCGGTTGGCGAATTGACCCCTTACGAGCACGGCTTCCGGGTCGAGGCCGAGATCGACTTCGATCATCCGCTGATCGGCAAGCAGGCGCTGGCGCTCGACATCGGGCCGGAGACCTTCCGCCGCGAGATCGCGCGCGCGCGCACGTTCGGCTTCATGAAGGACGTCGCCAAGCTGTGGAGCGCCGGCTACGCGCTCGGCGCCAATTTCGACAACACGCTGGTGGTGACCGAGGACCGCGTACTCAATCCAGAGGGCCTGCGCTTTGCCGACGAGTTCGTACGCCACAAGGTGCTGGACGCGATCGGCGACCTGGCGCTGGCCGGGCTGCCTCTGGTCGCCTGCTACCGCACCGTGCGCGGCGGCCATAAGCTCAATCACGCGGTGCTGACCGCGCTGATGGCCGATCGCCACGCCTGGCGGGTTGTGGAAGCGCCGGCGAGCGAGCCGGTGCGGCGTGCGCGCGGTCAGGCGCAAGTCGGCCTGGTGGCGGCGGCCTACGGCCCGGATATGTCCTGAAAAGACTTGTGCTCAAAAGCCTTGGTCTTTTCGCCTTAACCACCGCCTTAATCCCGGCTGAATGTCCGCTTAATCGCTTGGCGCGCCCGCCTTTTTTCGACTAGACCAAGCCGCGGCGGGGGTCTCAAGGGGTGGGCCGGATTCGCTTGTTCGGGGAATTCGTGAGCGACAGCGTAGCCAATCAGTCTCGATCTGGATCGACGGGCGTACGTGCGCGTGCCGGGCGCCGCGCCGTCACGCGCGTCCTGGCGCTGGCGCTGCTGGCGGCCAGCCTCGGCGCTTGCACCGAGCTCAATTTATTCCACAAAGACGAGGTCGCGCCCGACGAGCCGGCCGACCGGCTTTATAACGAGGGCCTCTACCTTCTGAACGAAAAGAAGGACTACAAGGCCGCGGTCAAGAAGTTCGAAGAGGTCGACCGCCAGCATCCTTATTCGGAATGGGCGCGCAAGGCGCTGCTGATGTCGGCTTACGCCTATTACCAAGGCAGCTATTACGACGAGACCATCGCCGCCTCCAACCGCTACGTCACGCTGCATCCCGGCAGCACCGACGCTGCCTACGCGCAATATTTGATGGCGGCCGCCTATTTCGACGAGATCCCCGACGTCACCCGCGACCAGAGCCGCACCGAGAAGGCGCTCGCCTCGCTCGACGAGGTGATCCGCAAATATCCCACCACCGAATACGCCCAGAGCGCCAAACAAAAGGTGATGGTCGCGCGCGACCAGTTGGCCGGCAAGGAAATGGCGATCGGCCGCTATTACCTGGAAAAGAAGGACTACACCGGCGCCATCAACCGCTTCAAAATCGTCGTCACCAAGTACCAGACCACACGGCTGGTCGAGGAGGCGCTGATGCGCCTGACCGAGTCCTATATGGCGCTCGGCATCGTCAACGAGGCGCAAACCGCGGCCGCCGTGCTCGGGCACAATTTCCCCGACAGCGTCTGGTACAAGCACGCCTACGCGTTACTCAAGTCCGGCGGCGCCGAGCCGCGCGAGGACAAGGGCTCCTGGATCAGCCGCGCCTTCAAGGGCATCGGCCTCGGCTAAGCCCGCCGCTTCCTCGCCCGCTTACCCATAGCATTGCGCCCGGCCAACCAATCCCACCCTGTGGGCGGGTGCGACCTCGGTACTTGTGCCGGGCATCCACGTCTTTGATGATGGGGCGGCGCAAAAAGGCGAGGCCATGCTTTCCCGCTTGTCCATCCGCGACATCGTGTTGATCGACCGGCTCGACATCGATTTCGCGCCGGGGCTGGCCGTGCTCACCGGCGAAACCGGCGCCGGCAAGTCGATCCTGCTCGACGCTTTCGCGCTGGCGCTGGGCGCGCGCGGCGATCAGAGCCTGGTGCGGCACGGCCAGGAGCAGGGCCAGGTCAGCGCCATGTTCGAGCTTGCGCGCAACCATCCGGCGCAGGCGATCCTTGCCGAGCACGGCATCCCGGTCGAAGACCCGTTGATCCTGCGCCGCGTGCAGTTTGCCGACGGGCGCACCCGCGCCTTTGTCAACGACCAGCCGGTGAGCGTGCAGGCGATGAAGCAATTGGGCGAGGCGCTGGTCGAGATCCACGGCCAGCACGACGAGCGCGCTTTGGTCGACGCCGCGACGCATCGGCGCTTGCTGGACGCATTCGGCGGCCTCGACGCGGATGCGATTACGGTCGATCGACTGTGGCAGGCGCGGCGCGAGGCGCAGGCCGCGGCCGAGGCGCATGCCCGCGCGGTCGCGCGCGCCCGCCAGGAGGGCGACTGGCTGCGCCACGCGGTCGAGGAACTGGGCGCCTTGGCGCCGCAGCCGGGCGAGGAAACCGCGCTCGCCGCCCGCCGCACGGCGATGATGCAGGCCGAGAAGGTGGCCGAGGATCTGCGCGAGGCGCACGAGGCCGTTGCCGGCGGCAGCTCCGCGGTGCCGGCGCTGTCGGCCGCCATCCGCCGCCTGGAGCGCCGCCAGACGCAAGCGCCTTCGCTGGTCGAGCCGGCGGTGAAATCGCTCGACGCGGCCTTGCACGCCATCGAGGAGACGCGCGCGCATCTGGAGGCGGCGCTGCGCGCGGCCGACGACGATCCGGCCGAGCTCGAGCGCATCGAGGAGCGGCTGTTCGCGTTGCGCGCCGCGGCGCGCAAATACACCGTGCCGGTCGATGAACTGGCCGCGCTCGCCGCCAAGTACCAGGCCGACATCGCGCTGATCGACGCCGGCGAGGACCGCCTCAAGCAGCTGGAGACCGCGGCGCACGCCGCCGAATTCGCCTACCGCAAGGCGGCCGACGCGCTCTCCAAGGCGCGCGCCCAGGCCGCCGCGGCGCTCGACAAAGCGGTCAATGCCGAGCTCAAGCCGCTCAAGCTCGAACGCGCGCGGTTCACGACGCAGGTCGAGAGCGACGCGGCCGCCGCCGGCCCGCACGGCATCGACCGCATCGAGTTCTGGGTCGAGACCAATCCCGGCACGCGGCCGGGGCCGCTGATGAAGGTCGCCTCCGGCGGCGAGCTGGCGCGCTTCCTGCTCGCGCTCAAGGTCGTGCTGGCCGACCGCGGCTCGGCGCCGACTTTGGTGTTCGACGAGATCGACACCGGCGTCGGCGGCGCGGTGGCCGACGCCATCGGCGTGCGGCTGACGCGGCTCGCGCGCGGCGTGCCGCAGGTGCTGGCGGTGACGCACGCGCCGCAGGTGGCGGCGCGCGCCCGGCATCATTACCTCATCAGCAAGGATGCACTCGACAAAGGCAAGCGCGTCGCCACCCGCGTCGCCGAATTGGCGGCCGACAAACGCCGGGAAGAAATCGCCCGCATGCTGGCCGGCGCCGAGATCACGAAGGAAGCCCGCGCCGCGGCGGAGCGGCTGCTCAAGGCGGCGAGTTAGCCGTCATTCCGGGGCGGCGCGAAGCGCCGAGCCCGGAATCCATACTCCGCAGTCTATCGAGTAATCGACGAATACAGGTCCTGCCAGTCTGGGTTCTCCTCTTCGATCAAGCGAATTTTCCAATCGCGCCGCCATTTTTTGATATCTTTTTCGCGTGCAATAGCATTTGTCGGATCGTCGTAAACTTCGTACCAAACGAGTCGAACGACGTTGTGGCGAGAGGTGAAACCTGGAACGGCCTTGGACTTATGCTGGTAAATTCGTCGCACCAGATCGTTCGTAACGCCCAGATAGAGCGTGCCGTGCTTCTTGCTGGCGGTGAGGTATACGTAAAACATTGGCACCGGGATTATGGATTCCGGGCTCGCGCCTCCGGCGCGCCCCGGAATGACCGAGTGTAATATGTCGCCGAAAATCCGCACCGACAAAACGCCCGTCGACTTGCTGACCGCCAAGCAGGCAGCAGCGGAACACGCGCGGCTGACGGCCGAAATCTCCGCGCACGACAAGCGCTATTACCAGCAGGACCGGCCTTCCGTTTCCGACGCCGAATACGATGCCTTGCGCGCGCGTTACAATGCCATCGAGGCGCGCTTTCCCGATCTGCGCACGCTCGAATCGCTGTCGCTCAAGGTCGGCGCGGCGCCGAGCGGCAGGTTTCGCAAGGTGCGGCATGCGCTGCCGATGCTCTCGCTCGACAACGCCTTTGCCGAACAGGACGTGATCGATTTCGTCGGCCGCATCCGCCGTTTCCTCAAGCTTTCGGACGACGAGCCAATCGCCTTCTCGGCCGAGCCGAAGATCGACGGCCTGTCGATGTCGCTGCGCTACGAAAACGGCGAACTCGTCACCGCCGCCACGCGCGGCGACGGCAACGAGGGCGAGGACGTCACCGCCAATATCCGCACGCTCAAAGACGTGCCGCAGCAGCTCAAGGGCCGCCACGTGCCGAAAATCTGCGAGGTGCGCGGCGAGGTCTACATGACCAAGCAGGCCTTCCTCGCGCTCAACGAGCGGCAGAAGGCGGCCGGCGACACCATCTTCGCCAACCCGCGCAATTCGGCTGCCGGCTCGCTGCGCCAGAAGGACCCCAGCATCACCGCGTCGCGTCCGCTCGGCTTCTTCGCCTATGCCTGGGGGCAGATGAGCGAACTGCCGGCCGACACGCAATCCGGCATGATCCGGTGGTTCGAGACTTGTGGCTTCAAGACCAATCCGCTGACCCGGCTGTGCCGCTCGACCGATGAACTGATCGCGTTCCATCGCAAGATCGAGGAAACCCGCGCCAAGCTCGATTACGACATCGACGGCGTGGTCTACAAAGTCGACCGGCTCGATTGGCAGGAGCGGCTTGGCTTCGTCTCGCGCTCGCCGCGCTGGGCGATCGCGCACAAGTTCCCGGCCGAGCGCGCCATGACCGTGCTGCGCGGCGTGCTCATCACCGTCGGCCGCACCGGCGTGCTGACGCCGACGGCGCAGCTCGAGCCGGTCGGCGTCGGCGGCGTCGTGGTCTCGATGGCGACGCTGCACAATGAGGACTACATCAAGGGCATCGGCGGCGACGGCGAGCCGCTGCGCGAGGGCCGCGACATCCGTGTCGGCGATACCGTGATCGTGCAGCGCGCCGGCGACGTCATCCCGCAGATCGTCGACGTGCTCATCGACAAGCGCCCGAAGGACGCCAAGCCCTACAAGTTTCCGACCAAGTGCCCGTGCTACCTGCACACCGATATCGTGCGCGAGACCACGGCGACCGGCGAGGAGGGATCGCGCGCCCGCTGCAGCGGCGAGTTCGCCTGCCCGTACCAGAAGATCGAGCATTTGAAGCTGTTTTCCTCGCGCCGGGCCTTCGACTTCGAGGGCCTGGGCGAAAAGC
>Ga0207693_10000841_pt1 | contig 27318 bp, 19 predicted proteins | sample LARL81metaG_FD_184347 | JGI IMG/M metagenome (GOLD analysis project Ga0207693, IMG submission 184347) | Corn, switchgrass and miscanthus rhizosphere microbial communities from Kellogg Biological Station, Michigan, USA - LAR L8-1 metaG... | ecosystem: Host-associated > Plants > Roots >... | reverse complement strand
ATCCTCCGCACACCCCACACCCCCCGCAAACCGGCACCCCACCCCCACCACCGCCACCGGCTCACGCATCCGGTTCTCGGCTATGTGCAGGCGGCGCCGGAGGAGGCGCAGGTCTTCGGTGGCCCGCCGGAGATAGCTGCGCAGGTCCTCTTCACTCGCCATGTCGGTTCTCCCTGCTGTCGGCGCGGCGTGCAGGTCGCTCGGTTGCCCGGGGCGGCCCGATTTCCTCGTCGAGCGCCGCGAACAGCTCCTCGTCGGTGGCCAGGCTGAGATCGTCGGCTTCTTTCCCGTTCTCGTTCAGCGGGCACCTGTAGCTGTCCATCTTGTTGACGATGCTCTGCAGCCTGAGCTTGATCGTGGCGTAGTCGGAATCGTCGACTCCGGCGCGTGCGACAGCCAGTTCAAGCTGGTCGAGGCCGGCCGTTATCGATTCCACGTCAGGGATGGCCGCGGGAACGATCTCCTCCCGGAGCCGGGTGGCCAGGCCGACCGGAGTGGGGAAATCGAATGTCAGCGTGGCCGGCAGGTTCAGTCCGGTCTCGGCGGCCAGCCGGTTGCGGAATTCGATCGCCGTCAGCGAGTCGAATCCCAGCTGCCGGAAGGTCCGGCTGGTGTCCATCGCGCCGGGATTCGCATGGCCGAGGGCGACCGCGGCGTTGTCGCGGATGAGCTTTAGCAAGATGCTGCGCTGGCCGGCCTCGTCACGGGCGGAGAGCCGCTGCGCCAGCGAGGTCCCGCTGACGGCTGGCCGCCGGGACCCGACGAGCCCGGTCAGCAGGACGGGCACGGTGGCGTCGCGCGAGCGCAGGGCATGACGATCAAGCCGGACCGGTACTAGCGTGGGCTGGCTAGCCTGCAGCATGTCCCCGAACAGGGCGAGAGCCTCATCGGTGGGCATGGCCGCTACCCCGTGCCGCCGCATGCGGGCCAGGTCCTGCGTGGTGAGGTGCCTGGTCATCCCGGTGTCCCCCGCCCACAGCCCCCAGGCCAGGGCGGTGGCCGGGAGCCCGGCCAGGTGCCGGTGGCAGGCCAGGGCGTCCAGGACGGTGTTGGCGGCCGCGTAGTTTGCCTGGCCGGGCAGGCCGAGCAGGCCGACCACGGACGAGAACATGACGAAGGCGGACAGATCGTGGTCCCGGGTGAGCTCATGGAGATTCCACGCGGTGCGCACCTTGGGCCGGAATACCGCCGCCAGCTGCGCCGCGGTGAGATCGGCGACCGGGACGTCGTCGAGCTGGCCGGCCAGATGGATGACGGCGGTGAGCGGATGCCGGGCCGGGATGGACCCGAGCAGGTTTTCCACGGCGGTCCGGTCGGCCGTGTCGCACGCCGCTACGGTCACTTCGGCACCCAGCTCGGAAAGGTCGGCCACGATCTCGGCGGCACCGTCGGCGGCCGGCCCGGAGCGGCTCGCCAGCAGCAGGTGCCGGGCGCCGTGCCTGGCGACCAGCTGGCGGGCGACGCAGGCGCCGAGGGTTCCGGTCCCCCCGGCGATCAGGACGGTCCCGTTCCCGTCGAGCGGGACCGGGAAGGTCAGCACGAGCTTTCCCGTGTGCCGGGCGCGGGCCAGATGGTGGACGGCCTCCCGGGCCTGGCGGACGTGCCAGGCGGTGACGGGCAGCGGGCGCAGGGTGCCCGCTTCGAACATCGCGTGCAACTCGGACAGCACCTGCTGGATCCGCTGCTCGGGAACGTCCGCCAGGTTGAGCGGCTGGTAGCTCAGGCGCGGATGAGCGACGGCTACGTCGCGGGGGTCGCGGAGATCCGTCTTGCCCAGCTCGATGAAGCGGCCGCCGGGTACCAGCAACCGCATCGAGGCGTCGGTGAACTCACCCGCCAGCGAGTTCAGCACGACGTTCACGCCGCGGCCGCGGGTCGCGGTCAGGAACCGCGGCTCGAATTCGAGCGTCCGCGACGAGGCGATGTGCTGTCCGTCGAGACCGAGCGCGTCCAGGGCGGGCCACTTGGCGGTGCTCGCGGTCGCGTACGGCTCCCCCTGCCAGTGCCGTGCCAGCTGCAACGCGGCCATGCCCACCCCGCCGGTGGCCGCGTGGATCAGCACGGATTCCCCCGGCTGGAGCTTGGCCATGTCCCGGAGGGCGAGGTAAGCGGTGACGAATACCAGCGGTACCGCAGATGCCTGCGCGAACGACCAGCCCCGGGGAATCGGTACCAGCCGGGAGCGGCTGGTGACGGCAACGGGCCCGATCCCGTCGAACAGGCCCATCACGCGATCACCGGGTACGACCCCGGTAACGTCGGCGGCGACTTCGGTCACGATCCCCGCGCCCTCGCTCCCGATCCGCCCGGTCCCCGGATAGATCCCCAGGCTGATGAGCGCGTCGCGGAAGTTGAGCCCGGCCGCGCGCAGCTCCACCCGGACCTGCCCGGGCCCGAGCGCCTGCTCGGCCTCCGGCCACGGGGCCAGCACCAGGCCGTCGGGTCCGTTGCGGTCCGGGGCGTCGAGCCGCCAGGCGGCCGTCCCTGACGGCGGTACCAGCTCGTCGGCCGGATCGGCCCGGCCGAGCCGGGGAACGAGCAGCTCGCCGTCCCGGATGGCCACCTGCGGTTCGCCGGTCGCCGCCAGGGACGTAATCGCGTTCCGCGAGGCGACGGTGTCATCGGTGTCGGCCAGGATCAGCCGGCCGGGACGCTCGGACTCGGCGGCACGGACCATGCCCCAGACCCCGGCCTGCGCGACAGTGCGGACGCGCTCCCCTGGCCGGACCGCGAGCGCTCCCTGGGTGACGATGACCAGTCGGCTGCCGGCCAGCTCGGCGCTGGCCAGGAATTCCTGTACCAGCTCGCGGGCCCGCTGCGTCATGGCTTCCGCCTGCTCGGGCAGGCAGCCGGGCAGCTGCCCGGCCAGCCCGGACAGCTCGGCCACCAGGACCGCGGGCGCGGGCGAGCCGCCCGCCGTGGCATCCAGGACGGCGGCCAGCGAGGGATACCGGCGCAGCGGCGGGCCTGCTCCCGGATTGCCGCCGCCCGGGCCGTCGGCCGTGAGCAGCGCGTGGGCATCTGGGGGCAACGGGTCCGCCGGGGTCGTCGCCGCGTCCCAGCGCAGCTGGTACAGGTCAGCCGGCGGGCCGTGGCCCCGGCTGGGCGTGCTGGCCAGCAGGGTGAGCGAATCGGTCATGGCGACCGCCTCACCGTCCGGGCCGTACAGCGCCAGCATGGCCGAGTCGGGGCCCGCGGGCGAGATCATGACCCGCACGGCCGTTGCCCCGCGCGCGTACAGCCGTACGCCCGACCAGGAGAACGGGATCCGGGCCCGGCCCTGGCCGTCACCGGCTAGCAGGCCGGTCAGGACGAGCGGATGCAGGGCGGCGTCGAACAGTGCGGGATGAAGTCCGAACCGGCCGGCCTCGGCCTGGGCTCCGGCGGGCAGCTCCACGTCGGCGTAGATGTCCTCACCGCTCTGCCAGGCGGCTCGCACTCCCCGGAAGCCGGCGCCGTACTCATAGCCAGCCGCGGCGAGCCGGTCGTAGAGGTCATCGACGTCGACCGGGCTGGCGCCAGGGGGCGGCCACTCGGCGTCGGCCGGAGCTGGCGCCTCGGGCGGGCCCGCCGCCAGCGTGCCGGACGCCAGGCGGGTCCAGTCCGCCGGGATCTGCTCGTCATCGGGAACCGGGGCCGGCCGGGCGTGGATGACGAGAGCCCGGCGATCCGAGTCGTCGACGGGATCCACGCGCACCTGCAGCTCGATGACGCCCATCCGGGGCAGCCGCAACGGGGCCTCGAGGGTGAGTTCGCCGACGTAGCCGGCCCCGGCCTGGCCGGCGGCGTGCAGCGCCAGCTCCACCAGGGCCGTCCCCGGCAGCATCACCGTCCCGGCCATCACATGGTCGGCGAGCCAGGGCTGGCGGTCGAGCGAGATCTCGCCGCTGAGCAGGATCTGGCCGCTGTCTGCGAGGGGGATGGTGGTGCCGGTGAGGGGGTGCTGGGCGGGGGGTGGGGGTGCGGGGGTGAGCCAGTAGTGCTGGTGCTGGAAGGGGTAGGTGGGCAGGGGGATGTGCTGGGTGGTGGCGGGGGGGTGGGTGCGGGGCCAGTGGACGGGGAGTCCGTGGGTGTGGGCGTGGGCCAGGGCGGTGAGCAGGGCGGTGGGTTCGGGGCGGCCGCGGTGGTGGGTGCTGGTGATGAGGGGCTGGGGGTGGGTGGCGGGGAGGCTGGCGGTGATGAGGGGGGTGAGGGTGGGCTGGGGGGTGATTTCGAGGTAGGCGGTGGTGTCGTGGGTGGCGAGGTGGCGGATGGCGTCGGCGAAGCGGACGGGCTGGCGGATGTGGCGGGTCCAGTAGGCGGGGGTGAGCTGGCCGGGGGTGACGGGCTGGCCGGTGAGGTTGGAGATGAGGGGGATGGCGGGCTGGTGGTAGGTGAGGGTGCCGGCGACGGCGCGGAAGTCGTCGAGGATGGGGTCCATGTGGGGGGAGTGGAATGCGTGGCTGACGTTGAGGAAGATGACGCGGCGGCCCTGGGCTTTCCAGTGCCGGGACAGGTTCTCGATGGTGGCGGTGTCGCCGGAGATGACCAGGGAGCGGGGGGCGTTGACGGCGGCGATGGCGGCGTGGGGGTGGTGCAGGTGGGGGGCCAGTTCGGTTTCGGTGGCCTCGATGACGGCCATGGCGCCGGGTGGCAGGGACTGCATGAGGGTGCCGCGGGCGGTGACCAAGGTGGCGGTGTCGGGCAGGGACAGCACGCCGGCGGCGTGGGCGGCGGTGATCTCGCCGATGGAGTGGCCGAGCAGGTAGCTGGGCGGGGGGCCGAGGTGCTCGAGCAGGCGGTAGAGGGCGCTTTGGTAGGCGAACAGGGCGGCCTGGGTGTAGGCGGTCTGGTTGAGCAGGGCGGCGCGGGCGGTGCCGGGGCCGGCGAACATGATGTCGCGGAGCGGGGGGCTGCCGTCGGGCAGGCCGGGGTCGAGGCAGTCGCAGGCGTCGGCCAGGGCCCGGGCGAAGACGGGGAAGGTGTCGCTGAGCTGGCGGCCCATGCCGGGCCGCTGGGAGCCTTGGCCGGAGAACAGGAACGCGGTGGCGCCGGGCGGGCCGGGCGTGCCGCGGACCAGGCCGGGGGCGTCCTGCCCGCCGGCCAGGGCGGTCAGGGCGGTGTCCAGGCGGGCGGGGTCGGGGGCGATGATGACGGCGCGGTGCGTGAAGGCCGTGCGGGTGGTGGCCAGGGCGTCGCCGATGGCGGCGGCGGGCAGCTGGGGGTGGCGGGTGCGCAGCTGCTGCAGGTTGCGGGCCCAGGCGGCCAGGGCGGCGGGGGTTTTCGCTGATACCGGCCAGGTCACCGGGCCGGGCCAGCCCGGGTCCTGGCCGGTGTCCTGGCCGGGGCCGGGGCCGGCGGCGCCGTCCGGGGCCGGGGCGGGGGCCGGGGGCTGTTCGAGGATGAGGTGGGCGTTGGTGCCGGAGATGCCGAAGGAGGAGATCGCGGCCCGGCGGGGACGGCCGGCGGCCGGCCAGGGCTGGTCGTGGGTGAGCAGGCGCAGGGGGCCGGCCGCCCAGTCGACGTGCGGGGTGGGGGCGTCGATGTGCAGGGTGTGCGGGAGCAGGCCGTGGCGGATGGCCATGATCATGGTGATGACGCCGGCGGCGCCGGCGGCGGCCTGGGTGTGGCCGATGTTGGATTTGACGGACCGCAGCAGCAGGGGCCGGCCGGGCGGCCGGGGGCTGTAAGCGCTGGCCAGGGCCCGGGCCTCGATGGGGTCGCCCAGGGCGGTGCCGGTGCCGTGGGCCTCGATCGCGTCGATGTCGCCGGGGCCCAGCCCGGCGGCGGCCAGGGCCTGGCGGATGACCTGCTGCTGGGCGGGGCCGCTGGGAGCGGTCAGCCCGTTGCTGGCGCCGTCCTGGTTGACAGCGCTGCCGCGGATCACGGCCACGATGCGGTGGCCGGCGGCGGTGGCTTCGCTGAGCCGTTCCAGGACCAGCACGCCGGCGCCCTCGCCCCAGCTGGTGCCGTCCGCGGCGGCGGCGAACGGCTTGCACCGGCCGTCGCGGGCCAGTCCCTGCTGCCGGGCGAACTCGGTGAACATGCCGGGCGCGGCCATCACGGTGACCCCGCCGGCCAGGGCCAGCGAGCATTCCCCGGCCCGCAGGGCCTGGCAGGCCAGGTGGATGGCCACCAGCGAGGAGGAGCAGGCGGTGTCGATGGTGACCGCCGGGCCCCGCAGGCCGAGCGCGTAAGCCACCCGGCCCGAGGCCACGCTGGCCGTGCTGCCGGTCATCAGGTAGCCGGCCAGCTCAGCCGGCGCCTCGTGCATCCGCGGGCCGTATTCCTGGCCGATGACCCCGGCGAACACCCCGGCCGCGGTCCCGCGCAGTGATTCCGGGTCCAGCCCCGCCTGCTCGACCGCCTCCCAGGTCACCTCGAGCAGCAGCCGCTGCTGCGGGTCCATGGCCAGCGCCTCCCGCGGGGAGATCCCGAAAAACCCCGCGTCGAACCCGCCCGCATCCTCGATGAACCCGCCCGCCCGCGCGAATTCCCCCGCCAGCCCGCCCGGCCACTGCCGGTCAGCGGGAAACCCCGACACCACATCACGGCCCCCCGCCACCACCTCCCACAGATCCTCCGCACACCCCACACCCCCCGCAAACCGGCACCCAACCCCCACCACCGCCACCGGCTCGTCCCACGAGCACGGTTCAGCGGGTGGCCGCGGCCGGCTGGTGGTGCTTGTCCTGACGGTGCTGGTCACCGTGTCAGCGGGGGGTGTCTTGGCCGGGCGGGCCTCTGGCTGGGCGATGTGATCGGCCGACCGCAGGCTCACCAGGTGGCCGGCCACGGCCTCCGGGGTCGGGAAGTCGTACGTGAGGGTGGCCGGCAACGTCAGGCCGGTCTCCGCGGCCAGCCTGCTGGCGAACTCGGCGGCCGTCAGCGAGTCGAATCCCAGCTGGTGGAAGCTGCGGTCCGGGTTCAACGTCCCGGTCTCGTCGTGGCCCAGGGCCGCTGCCGCATGCCGGCGGACCATGTCGAGCAGCTGTCCGGGGGGCGGCAAGGAAACCGGGGCCCGGCCCGGATCGGGGGCGCTCTCCGCCCGGTCACGGTCGGCGGCCCGGCCGTCCACCCAGTGCCTGCGCCGCTGGAACGGATAGGTGGGCAGCTTGACCCGCCGGGTCGCGGGGGACGGGCCCAGCGCCGGCCAGGACACCGCGACCCCGCGGACGTACAGGCGCGCCGCCGACGCCAGCAGGTAATTCCATCCGCCCTGGCCGCGGTGCAGCGACCCGCACGCGGTTACCGCCGGACCAGGCTGTGAGCCGAGCAGGCGCTCGATTTCCGGGACGATGACCGGCAGCGTGCTCAGCTCGACGAAGATCCGGTGGCCATCGGCAGCCATCGCCTGGATAGCCGTCTCGGATAGCGGGGCCGCCCGCAGTCCGTCCAGCCAGTGGCCGGCATCGAGGTCGGCGGTCTCCAGCCGCTCGCCGGTCGCCGGGGCGTAACCGGCGACGCCCGGTGCCTGCCGGTCGCCTCCGTGCAGGTTCGCGAGCTGGGCGATGTCGGCGGCCGCCAGCGCGGCGGTGGCGTCCGCGGCCAGGAGGCGGCTGCGCAGCGCGATGACAGCGGCCGCGTCAGCCAGGCTCAGCCACCCGGCTACGTACGCGGCCGCGACGTAGCCGGCCCCGGTGCCGAGCACCGCGGCGGGCAGCACGCCTGCGGATCGCCAGAGTCCGGCCAGGCCAGCCATGATCGCGAACGAGACCGGATCGGCCGCCTCGGGACGGTCAAGCGGGACCGTCCGCCGGGTACCGCGCAGGACATCAGTCACCGCCCAGCCCAGGTGCGGCCGCAGCGCGTCCGAGCATGCCAGCAGCTGGTCACGGAACGGGGCGGAAGAGTCGAGAAGCTCGGCGGCGGGACCAGGCGCGGGCATGCTCTCGGCGGGAAAGACGAAGGCGACCGGGCCGGAATCCCCGGTGGCGGTTCCCTCGACCACTGCCACGGCCGGATCGCCGGCCGAAGCCGCGGCCCCGCCGCCGGAGGGCGCGGCCTCACCGCCGGACAGGCGCTCCAGGCCGCGGCGCAGCCCGGCCCGGCCGGACGCCAGGATGACTGCCCGGTGCTCGAACCGGGAGCGGGTGCCCGCCAGGCTGGCGCCGGCCGCCGCCAGGTCGAGCTCGGGGGTCGCGTCGGCGAACGCCCCCAGCCGCGCGGCCTGGGCTCGGAGCGCCGCCCCGGTCCGGGCCGAGATTGGCCACACGGCCAGGTCAGCGGAAGCGGGCGCGGGCGCGGCAACTGCGGGGACGGCGGGCGACTGGGTCAGCACGATGTGACAATTGGTCCCGCCCATCCCGAAGGAACTGACCCCGGCCGTCAGCGGCTGGTCCCCGGCCGGCCACGGTCCCAGCTCGCGCTGGACGTGGAGCCCGAGCGCGTCCAGCGGTATCCGGGGATGCGGTGTCTCGAAGTTCAAGCTGGCCGGCAGCTCCCGATGCTGGAGGCACAGGACGGTCTTGATCAGGCCCGCGATACCTGCGGCGCCTTCGAGGTGCCCGATGTTGGTCTTCACCGATCCGACCCGAAGCGGGGTCGTGCGCTGGCGGGCCGTGCCGAGCACCGAACCAAGGGCGGCCGCCTCGACGGGGTCACCGGCCGGCGTACCGGTTCCGTGGAGCTCGACGTACTGGACCGACGCGGGGTCGACCCCGGCCCGCTGGTAGGCCAGGCTCAGCACGTCCTGCTGGGCCGCGGAGCTGGGCACCGTCAGTCCCGGCCCGCCGCCGTCATTGTTCAGCGCGCTGCCCCGGACCACGCAGTAGACGTCGTCACCGTCGGCGACGGCGTCCCGCAGCAGCTTGAGAACCACGACGCCACCGCCCTCGCCACGGACGAACCCGTTGGCCCGCGCGTCAAAAGTGAAGCACCGGCCGGCGGGGGACAGGCCGCCGAAACGCTCCGCGCTGATGGCGCTGTCCGGGGTGATGTTGAGGTTCACGCCGCCCGCCAGGGCCAGCGAGCACTCGCCGCTACGCAGGTTTTCGCAGGCCATGTGGAACGCCGCGGCCGACGACGACTGACCGGTGTCAACGGTCAGGCTGGGGCCGTGTAGTCCGAGGATATAGGAGACCCGGTTGGCGATCATGCTGCGATGCTCGCCGGTCATGGTGTAGCGGCCGATCGCGTCCAGGCCCATCCGGAGGGTCAGCGCCGCGTAGTCGTTCCTGATGGCGCCGATGAAGACGCCGGTCCCGGCGCCGTCGGCCGCCGCGGGGACGATACCGGCGTCCTCGAACGCCTCCCAGGCGAGTTCGAGCGTCAGCCGCTGCTGCGGGTCCATGGCGCTGGCCTCGGCGGGCGAGATGCCGAAGAAATCGGCATCGAATGCCGCCACGTCGGCCAGGTAGGCGCCGAACCGGGCGGCAGCGGCGGCCCACCCCGCTGGGGGCTCGCCCCCGCGGCCGGGCCAGTCGTCGGATATGGCGCTGGATCCATTTCGCAGCAACCGCCAGAAAGCAGCTGTATCCGGTGCCCCGGGGAAACGGCAAGCCATGCCCACGATGGCCACCGCCTCGCGTTCGCCCTGCGTGCCGTCGGCATGCCGGGCGGCGGCTGATTTCATCCGGTCAGCATGCATAGGTGATCACAGTGAATTTTCATATATCCAGGCTGTCTTGCTCGTCCACCACGATGAATGGATATATCTAGCCAATGGTCATGAGGGCCGGCCGGGATGTCAATGGCCGTGGCGGTCATGGACCGCAGCTGTCAAGGGCCACATTGCCCGGCCTGGTTCGTGCAACCGTGGAAATTCCACACTCGAACAGCGCGCTTGACCGAAGCGGCCCGGAGATCGCACGATGACCGCGGCTAGGCAGCGGGTTCCGTCGCAGTATTTTTATGGGCGAGGTGAGTTGGTGAATCAGCCGGACGTCAGCATCATCGTGCCCGTGTACAACGCGATGCCGTACATTATTACGTGCTTGTCGTCGAGCATGGAGCAGTCGATCGGACGCCGTCAGGTCGAGGTGGTCGCCGTAGACGACGGCTCGACCGATGGCTCAGGCGAGCAGCTGGAGACCCTGGCAAAATTCTGGGACAACCTGATTGTCGTTCACCAGGAAAACTCCGACGGCCCGAGCCGTCCACGCAATGTCGGCCTGGAAAAATCAACCGGGCGCTTCGTGTTCTTCCTCGATGCGGATGACTACCTGGGGCCGGAGGCGCTGCAGCGCATGGTCGCCCTGGCGGACGCGGAATCGCTAGACGTCGTTTCCGGCCGCCGTGTGTCGGCAGGCGGCCTGAAGGCGCATCGCGCTAATGCCGTCCGCCCGCGGCACACTGGTATCTTCGCCGAAGACTATGACAATGCTATTCAGCGGTCGCAGAGCCTTCAGTACCGGGCGATGATGCAGATCGCATGCGTGGACTGCAAGAATCTGTACCGGCGAGAATTCCTGGATCGTTTCGGTATTCGTTTCCCCGAGGACATCAACTTCGGCGAGGATTTCCATTTCGGTATCCGGTGCGTGTCCAGGGGGCGCGTCGGCCTGGTGGACGACTACGACTGCTACTATGACCGGCTGCGCGACGACGGGCGCAACGGCACGACCCTGTACGGCGCCTCCGAAGCCCATCTGGAGGCGGTGGAACGCGAACTGCGGCTCCGCCAGGAATACGGCGACCCCTCGTGGGACCCCAAGCAGAACGTCAGGGACGCCCTGCTCCGCCTGACCCAGGTCGTCTTCGGCTGGATCTACCTGCACCGGGAAGCCGATGTGCGGACCCGGATGCTCGCACAGGCCCAGGACATGCTGAGTACCTGGATGACACCGCGGTCGGTGACGAACCTCCCGGCGCTCAGCCGGGTGAAACTGAGCCTGATCCAGCGCGGCCGTGACGAGGAGCTCCGGCGGCTCATCGAGGCGGAGATGACCGAGGACTGGGACAAGGACACCGTGCTGAACGGGCGGGTGTACGCCGGCTATCCCTATTTCCAGGATGCCCTGGTCGGCGTGCCTGATGACTGCTACGACGTCACCGAGGAACTGCGGGTTGCGCACCACCTCGCCGCCCTGTCCTGGGAGGGCAGTCGGCTGTGCCTGGCCGGGTACGCGTTCATCGAGCATGTCGACACCGTGGACGTGACCACGTCCCTGGTGCTCAGGGACCAGTTCGGCCGGTTGGCCGCCACCCGGCCGGTCCGGCCGACCGCGACGCCCGGCCTGACCGGAGCCTGCGGGCGCGGCCGGTACCGGTACGAACTGGCCGGCTTCGAAGGCGATCTCGACCTGGCGGATACGGCCGGCGGCCGGGCCTTGCCGCCGGGCCAGTGGAGCGTCTTCATCTCGGTGGGAGCCCGCGGCATCACCAGGGAGGTGCCGCTCGGCGGTCACCGGGCCGTGACCGCCGGGTCCTCGCCCGCCACCGTCAAGACCAGTTTCACCAAGTATGGCACCCTGACCCTCGAAGTCGTCTCCTGATGCGGGTCCTGGTGACCGGTGGCGCCGGCTTCATCGGGTCGCACACGGTCGATCTCCTCCTCAAGCACGGGCACGACGTGGTGGTCCTCGACAACCTCCAGGACCGGGTGCACGCGGGCCGGTGGCCGCCGTACCTCGACGCGGCGGTGCGGGCCGTGTCCGGCGACGTACGGGACCGGGAGCTGCTCGGCCGCCTGCTGCGCGAGGCCGACGGCGTGCTCCACCTCGCGGCCTACCAGGACTACATGCGGGACTACTCCACTTTCCTCGACACCAACGCCTCCTCCACCGCCGCGATCTTCGAGATCATCGAACGAGATCGGCTGCCGGTCCAGTCGATCGTGGTGGCCTCTTCCCAGGCGGTCGCCGGTGACGGCAGCTACCTGTGCGAGGCGGAATTCGGCGCGATCCCCTCGCTCGACGAGCAGGTCCAGCGGCCGGACCTGCTGTCCCCGGCGCTGCGCGGGATGACGTTCGTCCCCTCCCCCCGCAGCGACCAGGTGCTCTCGTCCGGACGCTGGGATCACACCTGCCCGGACTGTGGCGGGGCCGCCCGGCCGGTGCTCATCGGCGAGGATGTCGTCGCGCCGGTTACCGCCTACGGCGTCAGCAAGGCGGCGGCCGAATCGCTCACGTTGCTCCTGGGCGCGCGGCTGGGCATCCGGTCACACGCCGTGCGCTACACCTATGTGCAGGGGGCGCGTAACTCGTGGCGGAACGCCTATAGCGGCCTGCTGCGGCGGCTGGTGCTCGCTTACAGCCAGGGACTGCCCCCCGTGATCTACGAAGACGGCCGCCAGCTGCGGGACTTCGTCAACGTGCGCGATGTCGCCGCCGCCAACGTCCTGCTGCTTGAGACCGCCGCCGGCCAGCAAGTTTACAACGTCGGCGGTGGCCGGGCCATCAGCGTCCAGCAGGTCGCCGACGCGGTGGCGCGCAGGTTCGGCGGTGCCGTGCCCCGCCCTCAGGACCCGCCTGTCTACCGAGTCGGGGATACCCGGCATACCGTCAGCGACATCAGCAGGCTCCGGGCCCTCGGCTGGTCTCCCGAGCGCACGCCGGAGCAGTCCATCGATGAGTTCCTGGCCTGGTTCGGGGCCGAGGACATCGACATGTCGGTGCTGGAGCGGGCCGATGCGGCCATGTCGGGCCAGAGCGTGACACGTGTCGCCGCGCCGTCCTGAGCCGACCGCGGTGGTCGTCGGCGGTACCGGGCGGCTGGGCGCCCGGATCGCCGGTCGGCTGGCCGCCCGGGGCTGGCGCGTGATCGTCGCTTCCCGCCGCGGCACCTACGGCCAGGCCGGCCAGCGTCTCGCCGGCGGGATCGACGTGTGCCATCCGGACCAGCTCATGGGCCTCGCCGAGCTGGCAGCCGCCCGCGGGCGGCTCGCCGCCTGGGTGAACGCGGCCGCGACGACCGGGCCGGTGGGGGACAGCGACCAGACGACGCTGGCCCAGTGGCCGCAAACCCTCGCCGTGAACCTGACTGGCTCCGCCGCCGGGTGCGCGGCGGCCGCGCGATTCGGTGCCGCGGGCACGGCGATCCTCAACATTTCCGGCGGCGGCGCGACCGCTCCCCGCCCCGGCGTGGGTGCCTACGCGGCGAGCAAGGCGGCCGTCGTCCGGCACACGGAAACCCTGGCCGCCGAGTTCAGCCCGGCGGGCGTGCGAGTCAACGCGCTCGCCCCCGGTGCCTTCGCCAGCGATCTGTGGACGGAGCAGCTCCGTTCCCGCGAAGGACCGCCGCCGGAGTCGGAGCACGTTCTCGACCGCGCCGCCGCCTGCGCCAGCTGGCTGCTGTCCGATGAATCCCGGCCGCTGTCCGGAAAGCTGGTCGCCGCTCAGTGGGATCCATGGGACACGTGGTGTCGCGAGGATCTGATCGCCCTGCAGGACAGCGACCTGCTCACCCTGCGCCGCCGGGCACCGGAGCCCCGGCCATGACCTTGCGGATCGGCATCATCGGCTGCGGGCAGATGGGACACCGCCGCGCCGAGGGTGTCCGCCCGGGTCCCGACGTGATCACCCATGTGTTCGACCCCGACCAGGAACGGGCGGCCCGGCTGGCGGAGACGGCCGGCGGCCGGTGCACGGCCACCGCCGGCGAACTCATCACCCAGGTGGACGCGGTCGTCGTCGCGACTCCGAATGCCTTCCTCTCGCCCTATGCGGAGATGAGCCTGGAGCGAGGGCGCCCGGTTCTGGTGGAAAAACCGGGAGCCGCCGATTCGGCCACGATGCGGCGACTGACGGCTTACGCGGCCGCGCGCGGTGTTCCGTTCCAGGTCGGGTATTCGCTCGTCCACTATGAGGCGGTGCGCGAATTCATGCGGGCCACGGCCGGCATCGGTGAGCTGGCCGGTCTTCGCGGCTCCTACGGGCACGGCGGACGGCCGGGCATGGGCCGGGAATGGCGGGCCGATCCCCGGCTCTCCGGCGGCGGTGAACTGCTCGACCAGGGTGTGCACCTGATCCACCTGGCGCTTCTCCTGCTCGGCCCGGTCGCCAGGGTCAGAGCACAGATATCCAGCGAGGTCTGGGGTCTCCCGGTCGAGGACACGGCGGCTCTGCTGCTCGACCACGAGCGAGGCTCCGCGGTCCTGTCCGTCAGCTGGTGTTTCTGGAAGAACGAGTTCCGCCTCGATGTCACCGGGACACACGGAAGCGTCCATCTCGATGGCCTGGGCGGCAGCTACGGGGAAAGCCGGCTGACGGCCAGGAAACGTCATGCGGACCGCCCGGGCCCACCAGATTCCAGGGAGGTCGAGATTTCTGCTCGGAACACGTGGGAAAGCGAATGGGCGTGCTTCAGCCAGCTGGTGCGGGACGGCGGGGCGGGAAATGGCGAGCTGGCCGCGTCCGTCCTCCAGGTCGTCGAGGCGGCTCGAGCCGATGCCGTCCGCTGAACTGCCGCCGGTCTTCATCCTGGCGGCCGGCCTCGGCACCCGGCTGGGCTTCGAGAGCGCGAAGACCCTCTTCCCGGTGACCGGCCGGCCCGTGCTCGAGTGGATACTGCTCGAATGCCGGCGTCAGGGCGTTCGCCGGGTCGTGGTCACGGTCCTGCGCCAGCACGAACAGGCGCTGTCGCGGTTCTGCGCGCATGGCGTCCCGGCCGGGATCAAGCTATCGGTCTCCGTCGACGAAACCCCGCAGGGCACGCTGGGCACGCTGCGGATCGCGCACGAACGGTTCCCCTCCGGCCGGCTGATCATCTGGCTCGGCGACATCGTCGGCGCGCCGCCGCTGGCCCGCCTCGAGGAAATGACGCCGGGGGCTTCCGCTGTGCTGCTGGCACACTGGCGGCCGGATTATGAGCAGTCGGGGGTGCTTACCGTGGCGGGTGCGTCCCGGCTGACCGGTTTTCGCGAGAAGCCAGGTCGCCTGCCGGTACCCGCCGCCCGGGTGTGGGCGGGGGTGGCGACGATCGAGGCGTCCCAGCTGGCAGGCCCGGCTGGCCACGATCTGGGCCGCGACCTGTGGCCGGTGCTCGCGGCCAGCGGAAGGTGCCGGGTACTGGACAGCGATCCGGCCGAGCCGCTGATCGCGGTGGACCGCCGGGCGGACGCCGGGCGGCTCGCCGCCGCGCTGAGCCGGGCGGGGATCCGGTGATCGTCGCCCGGGCCCCGCTCCGGGTCAGCCTGGCGGGTGGCGGCACCGACCTCCCGGCTTTCGCGCGGCGGGTCGGCGCGCGGGTGCTGAGCGTGGCCATCGACAAGTACGTCTCCGTGATCGTGCACCAGCCGGTCGCCGATGATCTCATCCGGGCCAAGTACGGCCGGGTCGAGGAGGTGGAGAATCTCGGCGACCTGCGTCACGAACTGCTCAGGCCGGTGCTGGAACGGTACGGGCCATGCGCCCGCATCGAGGTGATCACCTGCGCGGATGTCCCGGCTGGGACCGGGCTTGGCAGTTCGGGAGCCTTCCTCGTCGCGCTCTTGGGGGCGGTGCACCGGCTCAACGGCCGCTGCCGCACGGCCCGCGAGCTGGCGGACGAGGCGGTGCACGTGGAGCAGCGGCAGGCTCGGCGGCCGGTGGGCTTCCAGGACCCGTTCGCGAGTGCGCACGGCGGGCTGCGCCTGATGGTCGGCGACACCACGGATCACGTGACGGTCTCGCCCGACCTGACCAGCGAAGGCCACCGGGCGCTCGGCTGGCTCCGCCTCTACTACACCGGGCTCCGGCGGGAGAGCAGCCCCGTTCTGCGCGACGTCCAGCGGAGTTATGCCCGGGAGAAGGAAAGCGAGCTGCGGCAGCGCCTCGCCGATGCCGAGCACGCGGAGAAGGCGTTTCTCAGTGGCGACGCCGACGCGTTCAGCGAGTACATGAATGACGCGTGGCGGCGGAAGCAGGCTGCCAGCCCGCTGACATCCTCGGCCTGGCTCGACGAGCTGCTGCTGGCCGCCAGGGACCTCGGCGCGTCGGCAGGCAAGGTCATCGGCGCTGGCGGGGGAGGCTTCCTGCTCATCGTCGCCCGCCCTGAGCTAGTCGACGGCCGGCGGCTTGACCTGCGCATGATCGAACTCGGCGTCCGCCCCGTGCCGTTCGTACCCGATCGCCACGGGATCCAGATCACCCGCATTGGAGATGACCCGCTGTGAGTCACGTGACAGCGTTTCTCGACGACATGGGCCGGCTGCTCGGGAATATCGACCAGGCGGCGGTTGACCGATTGGTAGCCCTGCTGGCGAGCGTCAGGCAGGAGAACGGGCGGGTCTTCGTGCTCGGGCTCGGCGGTAGCGCGGGCAACGCCAGCCACGCTGCCGCCGACCTGCGTCGCCTCGCGGGTGTCGACGCTTACTGCCCCACCGACAACGTGAACGAGTTCTCCGCCGCGATCAATGATGACGGCTGGGAAGACTGCCTGGCGGTCATGCTCAGGACCGCCCATCTCGGTCCGGGCGACCTGGTGATCGTGTTCAGCGTGGGGGGTGGCGATCTCGGCCGCGGCGTGAGTGTCCCGCTGGTCCGGGCCTGCCAGTACGGTGCGGCCAGGGGATCGCGGGTGGTCTCGGTGGTGGGGAGACGTGAGGGGGCGGTCGTGCCCCTGTCCGATGTGGTCATCCACGTCACGTCGGGCAATCCCGCCACGCTGACCATGCACGCGGAGGCGGCCCAGGCCGTGCTCTGGCACCTGCTGGTCTGTGATCCGCGGCTGCGCCAGCGGCCGGGCCACTGGGAGAAGCTCCTTGAGACCAGCCGCGTTCCTCGACCGTGATGGCGTACTGCTACGTCTGCGGCGCGATCCCGATGGCGCGCGCCGGGGCCCCCGTTCGGCGGGCGAGGCGGAGCTCATCGAGGGTGCGGAAAGCGCGGTCCAGGACCTGGCGGACCACGGATATATCTGTATTGTTGTCACTAATCAGCCGGATATCGCGCGCGGAAAGCAAACGCTCGAGCAACTGTCAGGTATGAATCAATATCTGCGATCGCGACTTGCTATTCACGACATATATGCGTGCTGTCACGATTCGCCGGACGGATGCCGGTGCCGTAAGCCATCGCCGGGAATGCTCGTGGCCGCGGCATTTCGTCATCGCCTGGATCTGGCCGCGAGCGTCATGTTCGGGGATCGCCGCTCGGACGCGCTGGCGGCCCGGGCGGCCGGCTGCCGCTTCTGCTGGATCACCGCCGACGCTCAGGACGCGGTGCCCGAGCACCCGGCCGAAGCCTCGGCGGCCACGCTGCGCGAAGCGGTCTCCGCCCTCCTGGCCGAACCGCGACATGTGAATTCTCGACGGAAGGAGCCGATTCCAGATGTGGGATATCGGTATCTCTATCCTGGCTGACAGCGGCGATCCCGCTGACCTGATCCGATGGCTGGAGCACCCCGGGATCGCCGGCGTGACGACGAATCCCTCGCTGCTGCGTAACGGCGGCCTCGGCGTGCGGGAACTGCTGGCGGCGGTCGCGCCGCACCTGAACGGGCGGCCGGCCAGCATCTACCCGGTCGCCCAGTCCCATGACGATCTGCTGCGGACCGCTGACGACCTCCGTTCGGTCTATCCGGGGGTTTTCGTCAAGGTCCCGGTAGCCGACCGAGATGGCGCTCCCAACGACGGCCTGCTGGCGAAGATCGCCGCCGAGGGGCACAACGTCAACGTCACCGCGGTGCATGATGCCGAGCAGGCGGCCACCGCCGAGGAAGCGACCCGGGGCGCCCCGCGGCGGGTCGTCTCGGTTTTCGCCGGCCGGATCGCCGACTCGGGACGCAACCCGCTGAACGTGACGATGAAGGTCTGCCAGTCGCTGGCCGCCCATAGCGACTTCCCCGTTATCTGGGCGAGCAGCCGTCAGGTATTCGACGTGCCCCTGGCCCAGGCCGCGGGCTGTGCCATGATAACGATCCCGACCGCTATTCTTGCGCGCGCCCGCGTATGGGGATTCAGTTCCCGTGAACTTACCACCCTGGCCGTTCGGCAATTTGAGGGAATCCCGGAAGACCTGCCAAGGGAAATCCCGACCGGGTCCTCCCTCTCCCGGTGATCAGGACGAGCTTGCCCGGACGCCGGGGGCCGGAGGTCGCTGGCGCGGATTGTCAGCCTGCTTCGCCAGCGTCGAACGCGCGCACCAGCCGTTTCGGGGCCATCAGCCGCCACGCCTCGGTCAGGACCTCGGTCAGGTCGGCCTTGCTCACCGCGTCGAGCCGGACCAGCATGCCCGGATAGCCGCTGTAATGCGGCGTGATGAAGAACTTGGCCGATTCGGCCGCGACCAGTTCGTCTCGCTCTTCAATGCTGGCGCACCTGACGAAAAGAGTGTCCGGCAGCTCGTGGATGCGAGCGAAGAGTTTGTCGCGGACACGGAAGCCGGGGAGCTGCCGATGAGGTCTTTCTGCTGTCTCCGGCAGGGACAGCGCGATCGTGCGCACATCCTCTTCGCTGGTCACGAAGGCAGCTTACACACATGGCCAACGCCCGGTCGGCGAAGCACCCTTCTAGATGAGAGATTCCGGCCGAATCGTAGGGAGCACGAGTGACTGACACGCAAGCTGGGATTTTCCTGCTCGATCTGACATTGATCCTGGTCGCGGCGCTGGCATTCGGCTGGATGGCCCGCCGGATCGGGCAACCCCCCGTGGTGGGGGAAATCCTGGGCGGCATTCTTCTCGGCCCGTCACTGTTCGGCGGCGCTCTTTCCCGGTCGCTCTTCCCGATGGCGGTACGGCCCTTCCTGTCCGCCGTCGCGGACCTCGGCCTGGTCGCGTTTATGTTCATCGTCGGCATGGAACTGGACCGCCGGACCCGGCGCGGGCTCGGCCGCGTCACCGCGGCTACCGCGGTGGGCGCCACCTTGCTGCCATTCGGGCTCGGCCTGCTGCTGGCTGTCTACCTGGCCAGCCAAGACCATATCCAGCACCGTCTCGGCTTCGTGCTCTTCATCGGGGTGGCCACGTCGATCACCGCGTTTCCCGTCCTGGCCCGCATCGTCACCGACCGAGGGATGAACCGGACGTTCGTCGGCACCGCCGCGCTGTCGGCCGCCGCCGTCTGCGATCTCTCGGCCTGGACGCTGCTCGCGGTCGTGCAGGCCATCGTGCGCGGCGTGAGCCGGTGGCAGGTCGTGCTGATCATCCCGTTCGCCGCGCTGATGCTGCTCGTGATCCGCCCCCTGCTGCGCCGGTTCCTGTCCGGTCCCGTCGACCCCGGCAACCCGGCTCCCGCCGGGCAGCTAGCAGTGGTCCTGGCCGGGGTGCTGACCTCGGCGGCGGTCACGCAGCTGCTGGGGCTGCAATTCGTGTTCGGGGCCTTCCTGTTCGGCCTGATCATGCCGGACCAGGTGACCGCGCCGGTGGGGGCCAGGATCCGCGATCGCCTGGAGTTCGCCACGCTGCTCTTGCTCCCGGTGTTCTTCGTCGTGGCCGGGCTCAAGGTAAACCTGGCCACCGTCGGCTGGTCCGGCGTGGGCGACCTGGGCCTGATCCTGGCGGCGACGATCGTGGGCAAGTTCGGCGGGGCGTTTACCGGTGCCCGCACTCAGGGCTTCCCGGCCCGGCAGGCCGCGATGCTCGCCACCCTGATGAACACGCGGGGACTGACAGAGCTGATCGTGCTGAGCGTCGGCCTGCAGATCGGCGTCCTCAGCGGGCGGATCTACTCACTCATGGTCGTCATGGCACTGGTGACGACGGGGATGGCCGGACCGCTCCTGGACGTACTCACGCCGAAGGACGCCGGCCCGGACAGCGAGGAGCCGGTTACCGACGACGAGATCGCCGCTCCGCTGCGGGCCGAGCCGGGAAACCGGTGATGAAGCTGCGGGCCGGGGTCAGTCCCCCGGCGAGCCGGCCGCCTCGGCTCGTGCGTTCTGCTGCTTGAGCCGGTTGCGCATCGACACCGTGGCCTCGTAGTCCTCGTCCTCCCAGAGCCGCCCGGCGAACAGGTCCATGAAGTCGGCCTCGTGCTTGCGCAGCAGCATCCCGAAGAAGAACGTGGTCTCCCAGTAGGAGTCGAGCAGGATCTGGCCGCGCTCAGCGCCCCGGGTGGACCACTCCTCGAAGGCAGCGAACGGGCGCTCTTCGCTGAAGCCCCCGTTGCCCAGGTAGTCGTGGATGTACTGCGCGGACTCGCGGCCTTCCCGCAGGCCGATGTTCACGCCAAAGCTGAACAGCGGATCCACGAACCGGTGGGCGTCACCGATGCACATCCAGCCTTTCCCGGTGAAGTCGTCCACGTGGTACGAGTAGTTGGAGATCGCGCGGTCTTCTTCGACCCGCTCGACGTTCTCCACCCGGGCCGCCAGGTTCTGGTTGAATTCACGCAGTTCACGGGTGAGGAACGCGGAGATCGACTCGTTCTTCGACTGGTAGTAGTCGCCTGGTATCCCGAAGCCGATGCTGGTGACGGACTCGTTGATGGGGATGAACCAGCACCAGTGGTGCTTGTCCTTGAAGAACGTCAAGATGTTGCCCCAGTAGGCCTCGTCCCGGACGGCGCCGGTGAAGTGCGAGAAGATCGCGACCTGGCGTGAATAGTGACCGCGGTGCTTGGCCCCGGTCACGCCCAGGTTGGCCAGCAGCGTTCGCTGGCCGGACGCGTCCACCAGGACGTCGCACGTGATCGTCAGGTCCGTTCCGTCCGGGAGGGTCACCTGCGCGCCCCGGGCGCGGCCGTCGTCGTCGAAGACCGGGTTGCTCACCGTTCCCTGCAGAACGGTCGTCCCGACCTCCTCCGCCTGATTGAGCAGCATCTCGTCGAACACCGCCCGGCGTACCTGCCAGCTGTGTGATTCCCGCTGCTCATGGGTGACCGGATCCCGCGTCACGATGGGCACCCAGAACGGGGAGAAGCCGCGGGGCCCGTGGCCCCGGATACCGTACTTGATCGGGAAGTTCATCTTCTCCATGGCGTCGCCGAGCCCCAGTTCCCTGAGCAGGTCACCGCTGTCACCGGTGAGCGACTCTCCGATGTGGAACCGGGGGAACGTCTCTTTCTCGACGATGACAGAAGAGATGCCGAGCCGTTTCAGGTGAATCGCGCACGCGGAGCCGGCCGGACCTCCGCCAATAATGAGAACCTGCGTCTTCATCGGCCACTCCACTCTGTTGCCAGCTGCGATTATTCAGATCACGGTCTTCACAGACTGCAGTAGCAGCCGGTGCAGCGCCAGCCGGGCATTTTTCTGCCGGTGCCGCGGCGGATTCGGCTGTCTGCAGATGACGTTATTCGACTTAACCCGTCTGGCCGGACTCGGAATACTGACATTCCCGGCGGTCCAGCTCATCGGCGAATTCCGTCCAGGCCTGGGCGCTGCAGCGCGCGATACGGACGATGTCGAACGTGCGGTGCGGCGGGATAAGGTCGATGACGCTTTGCCAGTCGGCTTTGCCCAGGATCCGCTGCTGTGAAAGCCAGCGCAGGAAGAAACGGCCTGAGTCGGTGTACCGCAGCGACGGATCAAGACGCAGGCGGCCCAGGATCGACGGATAATCGACCGATTCTGTGAGCTTCGCGTCCGGCGAGTGACCGGGGTTGGCCGGGGTCTTCTTGGGCAGCGTCGGATCCAGTCCCAGCCTGGTCTTCTCCCTGACGTCGCGGGCCGTCCCTACCGATATCCCGGCGTTCCTGGCAATCTTGCGCAGCGGGGTGTCGGGGTTGGCGAGGAGCATGTCATGCGCGAGCCGCCGTCCCACCGTCGCGTTGAGCGGCCGGATACGCCCGTCCCGGCCGAGCCGGTGCGTCGGCTGGGGGAGGGTGCCCGCGAAACCGCGGCGTATCACGGCGACCGTTTTCGGCGACAGACCCGCGAGATGGGCGATCGAGCGGTCAGAGGCATCCGGGCGAAGCTGCGTGATGCGGGCCGCGGCCGCGCGCCGGTCGACCAGCGTCAGCGGTAGCCCGTGCCTGATGTTCGTCACCACGGAGAGAATGAAAGCGTCGTCTTCGTCGCAGTCCATGAACTGCACGAGGATCTTTTCCTGGTTTTTTATCCTGGCCGCGCCGAGTCGGTGCATGCCATCGATCACGCGCATCGTCGATCGCTGCACTATGATAGGCGGAAGCTCGCTGTCTATTTCCGCCAGCGCTTCAGAATGCGCGGCGTTGAGTCCGCCTACCCGCGGTGAGTCGGCCGGTCTGAGCGAATCGATTGGAACCCATTCCGTGTCTGTGTGTGAATCACCCGACGTCATAGCCAGGAATTCGTCACCCTTGGTGTCGTGCTGGCCGGGCGGCTCGCTGTCGTCGTTGCAGAGGCCGCAGAGGTAGTCGATGGGTTCGCAGACGTGGACGGATTCCCCTATCATAAAGCTCCCTTTCTTTGGGCGGCGTACGCCGAATATTCATTGCGACGTCGTTATGCGCACATGTCAAAGTTGCTGACAGCCCGATTTTCTCAATCCGGGTTTGGTCCCCACGTCGCCCGGATTGATCCGGTTTGATTGAAGCAGACCGTATATCTGGAGTGCAAGGCTCGCCCGGTGTTTCTGTATGAGAAAATAATCATCCGGCGGCTCTTGAGTCCCGGGCGTTAATCACGTAAGGTGCGGCCGCCTAATGGCTTGCGGTGGCGGCCAAATGCGGGCCGGCGGCCCGAAGGGGTGCGGCCGGATATGTTACTAAGCAGTCGGTAACTAACGGCCGGCCGTGCTCCGCCGCTGGATCCCGCCATAGGCGATCGGATATGTGACCAAAAATTGTGCAAGTGGGGAAAGTAGCCACTTGGATCCCTATGTAACCTGTCGTTAACGAGACCGGTGCGACGATCCGGCGGCGCCGAAGGCCACGAGCGAGTCGTAGCCGGCTGCCAGGTACCGGGCGCGGCACAGCTGGCGCTGCACCTTTCCGCTCGAGGTCCGGGGAACGGTTCCCGCGGGCCCGACTACCACCGTGCTGACCGTGAGGCCGGTGGCCACCAGCACTCGGTTGCGCACCTGGGCGGCCGCCTCGCCCGGCCGGTCACCAGGCCGGGTGCTCTCCACCACCACGACCACGTCCTGCCGGCCCTCTTCCTCGACCATGAATGCGGCGGCCAGCGGGCGCAACTCGGCCGCGCCAGTCACCGCGGCCCGCTCGATGTCGATCGCGTGGTAGTTGGCGCCACGCTGAACGAGCACGTCAGCGAGTCTGCCCGTGACGACGAGTTCGCCTTCGGACAGGTACCCGAGATCTCCGGTGCGCAGGAAACGGCGCCCGTCGCGCAGGACGAAGGAGCGGAGGCCGTCACTGTCTCCCCAGTAGCGGTCGGCTACGCTCGGCCCGCTCACCAGGATTTCGCCCTCGACTCCGTCCGTCACCGGTCGCCCGTCTTCACTGCTGACCACCATGAGGGTCTGGTCGGGCAGTGGCGTACCGCAGCCGGCCTGGCCCCCGCGGGCCGGGCGCCGCGGATCCCAGTGACCCCCCGATACCAGCAAGGTCGCTTCGGCCAGGCCGTAGCAGGGGAAGAACGCGCGCGGATCGAATCCGTACGGCGAGAATGTCGCGGAAAAGGCTTCCAGTGTGCTCTGCCGGATGGACTCGGCGCCATTGAACGCCACATTCCAGCGGGACAGGTCGAGGTGCAGCTCCTCGGTCTCCCCGGCGTGCTTGCGTACGCAGAGATCGTAGGCGAAGTTCGGGCCGCCGGTGACAGTGGCATCGGACTCCGATATCTGCCGCAACCACGAAATCGGCCGTTTCAAGAATTCGAATGGCGACATGAGCCGTACCGGAAACCCGACAGACAATGGTGTCAGGATGCCGCCGATGAGGCCCATGTCGTGGTACGGCGGAAGCCAGATAAGAGCGCGCGATTCCAGGCCCACGTGCATAAGGCGAGCGATTGAGCGGATATTGTGCTCGAGGTTGCGGTGGCGTACGAGGACGCCCTTCGGCTTGGTCGTGCTGCCGGACGTGTACTGGATCAGCGCCGTGTCGTCGTCGCCCGGGATCGGCAGCTCTACTGACTCCGGTTCGCCCTCGGCCACCGCCAGCGCGGGCCTGAGCTGGCCGAGCTGCGCGGGCCAGGCCGCCCGGACGTCCTGGTCGGTCAGTATGGTGGCCGGTCCCAGGTCGCTGAGGATACGGGTCAGCCGCGCTCCGCTCACCGCGGGCCGGAATGGATCGGGAGGATATGCCGGCACCGCCGGAACCCCGGCGAGAAAGCATCCGTACAGGGCGGTGACATAGCCGAGCCCTGGTGGGAATAGCAGCACGACCGGCTGCCTGGCCCGCTTTTGAAGGCGGGTAATCTGCCACGCTGTCCGCCGTGCCCGGGCCAGCAGTTCGGCGTAGCTGAGCGTCGCCAGTTCGCCGTCCGGGTGAAGGAACTCGCACGCCGTCGCATCGGGCCTGTCCTGCGTGTGTTCAATGAGTGCTCGCGTCAGTCCGGCCATTGTCTTCATGCGCTGTCCCTGATCGCAGGGTTCACCGAATGCGGAGAGTTCATCGGATGCGGCCAGCGTAACCTTTTGCCTTGTTCGTACGCCTGGTGTGCAGCCGGACGAAGCACATCCTCCCGGGCTGCTATGCCGGCGCGATCCCTTCGACCACCGTGCTGGCGAGGTGGGCGGCCAGGTCCGGTCCGGCCGGGATCGCGTCGGCGGACGAGCCGAAGAGCAGGGGCGGCAGGATCTGGCCGTGGATGGCGCCGGTGATCAGGCGGCCGGCCGCATCGATGTCGGCGGTGCTTGCCACCCGGCCGAGTTGCTGCTCCGCCGCCAGGTAGCCGCGCACGATCTCCGGCAGGAACCAGGGGACGTGACCGGCTCCGGCCGGGCCGCTGCCCGCGCCGAAGGCCCGATCGCCGCCCGCCATGCGGTAAAAGCGGCTGAGCACTCTCGGCTGGTCCAGCAGCCGGACGAACGCCGGCATGACCTCAGCGAGGACCTTCAGCCCGTCGTCGATGAGGATACGGAGGTTGTCGGTGACGGTCCCCGTACCGGCCGGGGGCGCGCCCGGGGCACCGGACATGATGCTGCTGACATGCGCGAGCAGGGCGTGGGCGAGCAGGTCTTCCTTGTCCTCGAAGTGGTTGTAGAGCACGCCGTCGGCCACCTGGGCCTGGCGGGCGATCTCGCGCACGGATAGCCGGCCGGCGTCGTGTTCCCTGATCAGCCGCATCGCCGTCTCGATGAGGTATCCGCGCAGGTCCTGGTCGTCCTGATTCCTCAGGACCCTGGCCTGCCTAGGTGACATCGCGTCCGAGCGTCACGAGATAGGCGGCCGTGGCGAACAGGGCGGCGTAGACGATAAGCAGGGTCGCGCCGCCCCACGCGGGCAGCACCCCGCCGGGTCCGGAGAGCCGCACCTCATCGAGGGACTCGCTGGCGGCGAAGGGCAGCCAGCGGGACAGGCTGGATCCGATGAGCTGTCCCATGATCGTTTCCACCACCGCGATCCAGGCCAGGGCGGCGGTGATGGCGACGACGACGTTACGCACGAGCGCGCCGAGACCGGCGCCGAGGACGGCGAAAGCGACGTTGACGAGAATGCCGCCACCCAGGATGCCCCACGTGCTGGCCTTCCCGACCGGGAACGAGTAGCCGCGCGCCGACCACCCGATCAGCGACATGGCCAGGGCGGTGACGGCGGACGCGAGCCCGTAGACCAGGCCGACCAGCGCGTAGACGGTCAGCTTGGCCGTGAGCACGCGCTCACGCCGGGGGAAGCTGAGATAGGTGTCCGTGATCGTGCCGTGCCGGTATTCCCCGGCGGTCCCCAGAATGCCGAAGATGAGGCTGGTCAGGGCGGCGATGCCGGTATGCGACAGCGCCGACGTGGCGGCCACCGGGTCGCGCAGGTCCCCGTTCAGGATCACGCCGCTGATACCCGCCACGACGAGCAGCGGGCCCGTGATCAGGAGCACCCACGACGTCCGGATCGTGACGATCTTGCGGTATTCGCTCCGCAGCATGCTGGGCAACGAAGTCCTCCTTGCCGGGCAGGGAAGCAGGTCGGGATGGTCGAGTGGTCCGCCGGTCAGGCGGTCGCGATGAGCTTGAGGAAGGCCGACTCCAGAGCGCTGCCGGTATCTCCGATCTCGGCCAGCGGCCCGGAGAAACGCAGCTGCCCGGCGCTGATGATCACCACGTCGTCCGCCAGCTGCGCGACCTCCGCCAGCCCGTGACTGGCCACGACGACCGTCCGGCCCGCGGTCGCCAAGCTGCGCAGCTGGTCCCGCAGCCAGGCGATGCCCACCGGGTCCAGGCCATTGGCCGGCTCGTCGAGGACCAGCACCTCCGGCTCGCCCAGGATCGCGGCCGCCAGTCCGAGCCGCTGCCGCATGCCGAGAGAAAACGTCCGCACCCGCCGGGCCGCCGCGTCCGCCAGTCCCATCTGGCCGATGACCTCGTCGACGCGGCTGTCGGGTACGTCCGCCGCCGCGGCCAGTACCCGCAGGTGGTCGCGGGCCCGGCGGCCCGGGTGAAACCCGGTGGAGTCGAGCAGGGCGCCGACCCGGCGCCGGGGGCAGCTCAGGTCCTCGTAACGCTGGCCGCCGATCAGTGCGTCGCCGGCGGTCGCGCGGACCGTGCCGAGCAGGACCCGCAAGGTGGTCGTCTTGCCCGAGCCGTTGGGGCCGAGGAGCACGGTGACCTTGCCTGCTTCCGCGCCGAAGGACAGGTCTGTCACCGCCTTCACCGAGCCGAATGTCTTGGTCAGGTGCCGGATCTGGATATCAGTCATGAGCCCTTCCTGGCCGCCTCATGAACAAGTGTTCATGATTATAAGCCGACGCGCCCCCGGTCAGGCAGATACAGTGACTATCCGCTACGCGAGGCGACGATGCAGGTCCGGGAGGGTGCTGGCCGCCAGGAGCCACCGGCCAACAGAAATATGACGAACGGGGCTGCCTCCAGCCCCGGTACCGCCTCCTGTCCCGGGCGGGCGAGCCGCCGCACCCATCCGGCCCGTGCGGTAGCCGGCTCCGCCGCTGGCTCGCCCGTTGACTGGTCCTGACCGGCCGTCTAGGCTCTGGTCAGTCCAATAGTCCTTGAGGCCAAGAGCCGGGTCGCATGCGGCGCTGCCGTCACCTGCCTGGGGTCATGACCGGGGCCGGGTCTTCACCGACCTGGCGTGCGCGATCGCGGACGGAGCGCGGTGATCAGCGATTTCCGGGTCATGGACGACCAGCGGGAGCTGCTCGGTCCGGTCGAGTCGGTCCCGACGGCATGGCGGGCACTGAAGGAGGCCGCAGCTGGCGGTGAGCGGACGCGCCGCAAGGTCACGGCCGCGGTGACCGCACGAACCCCGAAACCCGGCACCCACGGACGCATAACGGACGGCGGCGGCCCGCAACGCTCGAACGGCGTATGTACTGGTCAGCGGGGGTGGCTCGGGCGGAGCGAGCGGTCTGTAAAACCGTCGGCTCAGCCTACGTTGGTTCGAACCCAACACCTGCCACCACCTGCGAAAACGGCCCCTTGGCTGCGGAAACGCGCCCCCGGGGCCGTTTCTATCTCTGTCACGCCGCGTATCAGCATGTGTCA
>Ga0207693_10000839_pt1 | contig 27394 bp, 25 predicted proteins | sample LARL81metaG_FD_184347 | JGI IMG/M metagenome (GOLD analysis project Ga0207693, IMG submission 184347) | Corn, switchgrass and miscanthus rhizosphere microbial communities from Kellogg Biological Station, Michigan, USA - LAR L8-1 metaG... | ecosystem: Host-associated > Plants > Roots >... | reverse complement strand
CATCCGGCGTGCGGAAGGTGAGCACCGAGAGGACCGGCCCGAAGATCTCCTCCTGCGCGATCCGGTAGCTCTGGGCAACGTTCGTGAAGACGGTCGGCACGAACCAGTACCCCTTATCCGGCAGGCGGCAGGGCGGCTGGTAGATCTCCGCGCCTTCCTCCTTGCCGGCCGCGACGAGCTCTTCGATCTTCTCGAGCTGTTGGCGTGAGTTGATCGCCCCGAGATCCGTGTTCTTGTCGAGCGGATCGCCGACGCGGAGCGTCTTTAGACGGCGCTTTAGCTTCTCGATCAGCGGCTCGTAGATCGACTCCTGGACGAGCAGTCGCGAGCCCGCGCAGCAGACGTGCCCCTGGTTGAAGTAGATCCCGTTGACGATTCCTTCGACCGCTTGGTCGAGCGCGCAGTCGTCGAAGATGATGTTCGCTGCCTTGCCGCCGAGCTCGAGCGTGAGCTTCTTGCCCGTGCCGGCGAGCTCGCGCTGGATCGCCTTACCGACCTCGGTCGAACCCGTGAAGGCGATCTTGTCGACGTCCGACTTGACCAGCGCCGCGCCGGTGGCGCCGTCGCCGGTGATGATGTTGACCACCCCGGGCGGCAGTTCCGCCTGCCGCAACACGTCGCAGAAGAGCAGCGCCGTCAGAGGGGTCGTCTCGGCCGGCTTCAGCACGACCGTGTTGCCCGCGGCCAAGGCGGGCGCGATCTTCCACGCGAGCATCAACAGCGGGAAGTTCCAGGGGATGATCTGCCCGGCGACCCCAAGCGGTTGCGGCCGCCGGTGCGGGAACGCGTACTCGAGCTTGTCGGCCCAGCCCGCGTAGTAGAAGAAGTGCGCCGCCGCGAGCGGCAGGTCGACGTCGCGCGATTCGCGGATCGGCTTGCCACCGTTCAGCGACTCGAGCACGGCGAACTCGCGCGAGCGCTCCTGCAGGATGCGGGCGATCCGGTAGAGGTACTTCGCCCGCTCCGCGGGCGCCGCTGCCGACCAGCCGTTGGCGAACGCGTCACGTGCGGCTTCCACTGCGAAGGCGACATCCTCAGGGCCGGCCTGGGGCAGCTCGGCAAGCGGCTCCTCGGTCGCCGGGTTGATGGTCGTGTAGTACTCATCCGACCTCGGAGCGATGAATTCTCCGCCTACGAAGAGGCCGTAGCGCTCCTCGAGCTTGACGATCTCGCGAGACTCGGGCGCGCTCGCATACTCCCAGGCGGTTGGAGCCGGGGTCCGTTCGCCGCGCTGCTCGAGCTCTGCCATCAGTCGAGTGTGAAGTAGTCGGGAGACTGGTAGCGGCCGGTCTTTTCCTTGCGAATCTGCATCAGCACGTCGTTGAGCAGCGAAGAGGCACCGAAGCGAAAGAGGTCGGGGGTGAGCCAGTCGAGCCCGAGCGTCTCGTGCACGATCACGAGCGTCTGCACGGCCTGCTTGGCGTTCCGGATCCCGCCGGCCGGCTTCATCCCGACGCGGCGCCCCGTTTCCTCGTAGACGTCGCGGATCGCCTCGAGCATGACGAGCGTCACAGGTAGCGTCGCGGAGGACGACAGCTTCCCGGTAGAGGTCTTGATGAAGTCGGCCCCGGCGGCGATCGCGAGGAGCGAAGCGCGGCGCACGTTGTCGTAGGTGCCAAGCTCTCCGACCTCGAGGATCACCTTCAGGTGAGTGTCGCCAACGGCTTCCTTGATCTGGACGATCTCGTCATAGACCTTCGCGTAGCGGCCGGCAAGGAAGGCGCCGCGGTCGATCACCATGTCGACCTCATCGGCGCCGAGCTCGACGACGCGCCGGGCCTCGGCCACCTTCAGGTCGGTGGGGCTCTGGCCGGAGGGGAAGGCTGTCGCAACCGACGCGACTTTGACGCCACTGTCGGCCACGCGCTCCTTCGCCGTCTGAACGAGGTTGGGATAGACGCACACCGCAGCGACCGACGGCACGCTCGCGTCTGCCGGGTCAGGCCGGACCGCCTTCGAGGCGAGCGCGGCGACCTTCCCCGGCGTATCCGCGCCCTCGAGCGTGGTCAGATCCATCATCCGAACCGCGAGGTCGAGCGCAAATAGCTTCGCTTCACGCTTGATCGAGCGGCGGGAGAGATCGGTCGCGCGCGCCTCGACCGCGACCTGGTCGACGGAGCCGATTCGCGGCAGTCTGGGCTCGAGGGGAAGCTCGAAGCCCGTGGGAAGGGCCGGCGCCTGCGCCATGTGATGAGTGTAGCCCTCGCCAGGTTGTAAACCGGTGAGCCCCGGGAGAGCTCCAGCCTCACCAGCCCGGGCTCAAGAGCGCCCGGACGATGCCGTCCATGTCGTCGACGATCACGTCGGCGCCGCCCAGCTCGGAGCGGTCCGTGCGAGGCGAACTCACGGCGATCGAGCGGAAACCCGCGGCCTTCGCACTCGCGACGTCTTCGCGCGTGTCGCCGATCTCGGCGACGGTTTCGGCAGGCCAATCTCCTGAGCGGCGGCGGGCGAGCTCGAGCAGCGCGGTTCGTTCCTCGGCCTCGCAGCCGAACGCGCCCTTGCCACGGGGAAAGAATCCTGCGAGCCCGAGCCGTTCCAGGCGCGCCCTGGCCACCGGCTCCGGATTGCCCGTCACGAGCGCGAGGTGCACCTCCGCCGACCGCAGACGGGCCAGGCCCTCCGCTGCACCGGGCCGCGCCTCCCAGGCACTCGTGTCGGCGTCGTCGAGAAGCTTCAGGTAGCGCGACGCGAAAGCGGCACACCACGGATCGAGGCGCGCGTCGATCGCGGGGTCGGCCAGGCCGGCGGCGCGAAGCACGTTGCGGCCGATGCGCTTGGCCGTCAGGCCACGATGCTCGACGTTCGCGGGCGCGTCGGCGGCGACCTCGATTCCGTAAACCTGGTCGAGCGTCTGGATCAGAGCGATCCCGCTCAGCGGGTCGTGGGTGAGGAAGAGCGTTCCGTCGACGTCGAACAGCGCGAGCAGCGGCGTCAAATGCCGAGCCGCTCCAGCATTGCCGCGTCACGGCGCCACTTGGGCCGCGTCTTGACCTGGAGCTCGAGAAAGATCTGCCGGCCGAGGAGAAGCTCGATCTCGGGTCGCGCGCGGGTGCCGATCTGCTTGATCACCGAGCCGCCACGGCCGACGACGATCTGCTTCTGCGACTCGGTCTCGACGAAGAGCGTCGCATGCACGACCTTGTCCCCCAGCTCGTCGACCTCGACCGAGATCGCGTGCGGCACCTCGTCCCGCGTCACCTGAAGCGCCTTCTCGCGAACGAGCTCTCCGATCTGGTGCTCGATGGCAAGATCGGTGCGCTGGTCGGCGGGGAAGTAGAGCGGACCCTCGGGGAGCAGGCCCACGAGCTCCTCGCGCAGCTCGGCGATACCGTCACCGGTGACGGCGCTCACCGGATGCAAGGCGTGGAAGTCGCCGAGCTGCGACGCGGTCTGCATCTGCCCGGCGATGTGGCCGGGCTTCAGCCGGTCGACCTTGTTGAGCGCGATCACGACCGGCGTGCCAAGCGAGAAGACACGCTCCGCGATGAACCGGTCGCCGGCGCCGATCCGCTCGCGCGCCGAGAGGACGAAGAGGACGGCGTCGACCTCCTCGAACGACTGGTCGACCGTTCGCTGCATCCGCTCCGTCAGGGCGTCGCGGGGACGCTGGAAGCCCGGCAGGTCGGCCAGGACGAGCTGGTAGTCGTCGCCGTTCGCGATGCCGAAGATCCGCTGCCGGGTCGTCTGCGGCTTGTCCGAGACGATCGCCACTTTCCCGCCGCACAGCGCGTTGACGAGCGTCGATTTCCCGACGTTCGGCCGCCCGGCGACGGCGACGAACCCGCTTCTCACGCGGGCAGGTCCCACGTCTCCGGCAGCAGCTCACCGGGCGTGAAGGAGACGACCTCGCCGCCGGGTTTGGGGAAGGTCACCCGCTCCAGGGCAAACTCGTGCAGCCACTGGCGGCAGCCCCCGCAGGGCGACGCCGTGATCGCGATCTCGACGAGATCGCCGGGCCGGCAGCCGTTGACGACGGCGCAAGCAATCGCCGTCCGCTCGGCGCAGATCCCGAGCGGATAGGCCGCGTTCTCGACGTTGACGCCCTCGTAGATCCGGCCGTCGCGCGCTCGGACGGCGGCCCCCACGTGATAGTTCGAGTAAGGCGCGTACGCTCGCTCCGCGACCGCGGTCGCCCTGGCCAGGAGATCGTCCGTCACGAGAAGAGCTGGAACAAGGCGAGGGTGACGAGCGCACCGAGGATCCCGCCGTAGGCGACCTCGACGGCCGAGTGTACGCCTGCCTCGATCCGTGTCTGAGCGACGAGGAAGGCCATCAAGAGCGCAATCGACGAAATCAGAAACCGATGGTCGGCTCCCACGACGTAAGTGGCGGCCATCCAGCCGGCGAAGGCCAGCGCGGCGTGCCCCGAAGGAAGGCCCCCGCGAAGCGGCGTTCCTCGGCCGGTATACGCCTTCGTAGCGATCACGACCAGGATCGTCACGACGAGCGCGATCAGCGTGAGGTTCGCCGGTGCGTCGCGGATCTGGTCGAGCACGCGAGTGCTCCGGTCGGAAACTGCCCCGGCGAAGACGAGGTAGCCGATTGCGACCGCGTTGACCGTGGCGATCAGCACGGCCCCGGCTGCCACGTCTTTCGCAAGCTTCGCAAGTGGGTCGAACGAAGTCGTGGCCACGTCGATCGCCTGTTCGAGGGCGGAGTTGATCATCTCGGTGATGAAGACGAAGGCGATCGCCAGCAGCAGCGCAATCAGTTCGAGCTTCGAGACCCCGACCCAGACCGCCCCCACGAGCACCACGATCGCGGCCGCCAGATGGACGCGCATGTTCCGTTGCGTGCGGAGCACGTGGATGATCCCCTCGAAGGCGAAGTTGAAGCTGTCGAGGATGGAGGGCGAGCGCCGCAGCGACATGCTCCAGCGTTCGTCTTGGCCGGCGCCGTTTCCGTCGCGGCGAAGCCGGCCGCGCGGCAGGGTCAGGCGCGCCACGACTGCTCCTTCGCCTCCATCTCGGGGCCGTGCTCGTAGCCGAGCAGATGCAGGAGACCATGCACGAGCGGCTGCCTCCAGGCCTCGCCGGTGACCTGCGGACACAGAACGGCGTCGCCCAACTGGCGTGGGACCCCCGCCGGCAGGCGCTCTCGGCCGTCGATTGGAAACGAAAGCACGTCGGTCGGCTCGTCGACGTCCAGATGTTCGCGCTTCAGCGCGCGAATCTCGTCGGGCCCGACGAACAAAAGGCCCAGCTCAGCTTCCTCGACCCCTTCGGCCGTGAGAACGTCGCGGGCAAGCTCGCTCGCGCCTTCCTCGTCGACCTCGATGCCGCTTCGATTCGAGACTTCGACGGCGATCACGTTCCTATCTGCTCCGCTCGGTGCCGGTCTCCTCCGCATGCAGCCTGTACGCCTCCACAATTCGCTGCACGAGTTTGTGCCTGACGACATCTTCGTGCCCAAAACGGACGAAGGCCACGCCGTCGAGGGACGAGAGGATGTCCTGCACCTGGATCAGACCCGACGCCTGGTCGCGCGGCAGGTCGACCTGGGTGACGTCGCCGGTCACGACGACCTTCGAGCCGAAACCGAGCCGCGTCAGGAACATCTGCATCTGCTCCGGGCTCGTGTTCTGAGCCTCGTCGAGGATGATGAAGGAGTCGTTCAGCGTCCGGCCGCGCATGAAGGCCAGAGGTGCCACCTCGATCACCCCCTTTTCCATGTGCGCCGTCAGCCGATCTGGCTCGAGCATGTCGTAGAGGGCATCGAAGAGCGGCCGAAGGTACGGATCGACCTTCTCCAGCAGGGTTCCCGGCAAGAAGCCGAGCCGCTCACCCGCCTCGACTGCCGGACGCGTGAGGATGATCCGTCCGACCTCACGGTTCGAGAGCGCCGCAACCGCAAGCGCCATCGCGAGATAGGTCTTGCCCGTGCCGGCCGGCCCGATCCCGAACGTGACCGTGTGTCCTCGGATCGAGTCGACATATCGCTTCTGGGTCACTGTTTTCGGCGAGATCTTCTTGCCGCGATGTCGCCAGACGACGTCGTCGAAGACCTCGCGAATGTCCTCCGTCTGCTCGAGTGCCGACACCACGGCGTCGACCGTCGTCGGGCTGATCTCGTGGCCGCCTTCGACGAGCTCCGCAAGCTCGTCGACCACAGCCCGGGCCTGCTCGACGTGTGGGTCGTCGCCCTCGATCGTCAGGCGGTTGCCGCGCAGCAAGATCGTGCACCGAAGCCGGTCACGCAAGGCGTCGAGGACACCATCGCCGATCGTGGCGAGCTCGGCCGCGACTTCGTTCGAGACAGAGAAAACCTCCTGCACCGGGGCTCAGTGTAGGGACCGCGCGTCCGATTCCGCCTTGGCGAGACAGCCCCGCCCGGAGTTGCGCGATCACCAACCGGCGGCGCGAAATGTCCCGCAATCATGACGCCGAGGTCACACACCGGTCTGCCTTTCCTCGGTAGCGTCGAACACGAGGGAGGAGGGTGAGACCCCACCCAAATAGAGGGTGGGGGTACGCGCGCGCGTCAACCTTTAAGGGGCGCAGGCCACAGGCGGCGGAAGGGTCACGGCGTGCGGCCAGGCTGCTCGGCTTACACCCTCAGGCGAGCTTCTCGCGCACGAGCTGGCTCACTTCCGAGCCGTCGGCGCGGCCAGAGACCTGCGGCATCACGTCGGCCATCACGCGACCGAGGTCGCGCATGCTCGTCGCACCGACCTCCGCAATTGCGTCGTCGATGATCTCTTCGAGCTCCTCCTCGGAGAGGGGCGCCGGCATGAACTCCTCGAGCACCGCGAGCTCCCGCTCCTCGCTCAGCGCCTGCTCCTCGCGGCCCGCGTTGCGGAAGGCCTCGGCCGCCTCGAGCCGGCGCTTGCGCTCCCGCTGAAGCACCTGGAGCTCCTCGTCATCGTGCAGGGGTCGCTGCAACTCCTTCTCCGCCGACCGGAGGCTGGAGAGGATGAGACGTAGCGCGTCCCGGCGCTCCTGCTCGCGGGCCACCATCGCCTGCTTGAGCTCGCCCTCGAGTCGCGCGATCAGGCTCATTACGGCAACCCCGTGGTTCTTCCGCCAAGCACGTGCCAGTGGAGATGGAAGACCGTCTGACCGGCGCCTTCGCCGACATTGACAATCACCCGATAGTCCTCGAGGCCAGCGTCGCGGGCGGTGTCGGCGACGAACTCGAGCATTCGCTTCGCTTCGTCCGGCTCGAACTCGCCCACCTCACGGAAGCTTGGCACGTGCCGCTCAGGAATCACCAGCAGGTGGACGTCCGCGCGAGGGTTGATGTCGTTGATCGCCACGAAGCCGTCGGCCTTGCGGACGTGGTCGCCCTCGCGCACGAGACGGCAGAAGAGGCAGTCGTCAGGCAGCGAGGATCCCCTCCTCCGAGACCCGCGCCGCGCGAACGCGAACGAGCTCGCCGATCTGAGCGTCGACCAGCCATGGCGAGTAGTCGTCTCCGTAGCCGCGCCCAGGGCGATCGACGAGCACGAGATCCTCGCTACCGAGCTTCGAGCGCCAGCGAGCGAGGCAGGCCCGGTGAGAAAGCGCCCGCAGACGCGCGCTGCGCTCGCTTTTGATCGCCCGCGGAACGGAGTCTTCGGCCGCCGTCCGGGTCCCGGGACGCGGTGAGTAGGGGAACACGTGCACCTTCGTGATCCCGGCCGTGCGGACGAGCCGCAGCGTCCTGCGGAACGCGAGCTCGTCCTCCGCAGGGAAGCCGACGATCACATCCGTCGTCAGATTGAAGTCCTCGAGGCCTTCGAGTCGTCGTAGATACGTACCGCTCGAATATCGGCGTGCCATCGCCTGCAAGACGCGATCATCGCCGGACTGCAACGGAACGTGCAGATGGCGGGCGAGGGACGGCGTCTCGCGCAACGCCGCCACGAGCTCGTCGTTCACATGGTTGACCTCGATCGACGAGAGCCTGAGGCGTGAGAGGCCCGGCGTCGCCCCTGCCTCGCGAACGAGGCGCGCGAGCGAGTAACCCGCCTCGCGATCGCGATAACAGCCGAGGTTGATCCCAGTCAGCACGACCTCCGCGTGGCCCTGCGCGACCCGACGGCGGATCTCTTCGAGCACTGCCGAGGCCGGCCGGCTGCGGGAGGCACCCCGTACGAGCGGGACGACGCAGAAGTTGCACGAGAAGCTGCAGCCGTCCTGAACCTTGACGAAGGCTCGCACGCGCTCGAGCCGGGCGTCGGCCCGCACGCAGCCGATTGCGCCAACGTCGCCTGCCACTGCGCCCGGCGTCTCCTCGCTGGGGCGCGCGACGACGGTCACGTTGCCAGGCATTCCGGCGAAGGCCTGACCGGCGAGATTGGCGCCGCACCCGGTCACGTACACCCGTCTGTGCGTGCGGGCGGCCCGAGAGACCGCCTGCCGTGACTTGCGCACCGCCTCGTGGGTGACGCAACAGGTGTTGACGACGGCAACATCCGCGTCGACCGCCTCGGTGTGACCATCTGCAAGCAGCCGCTCGCGCACCTCCTGTGCGTCGGTTTGCGACACCTTGCACCCGAGAAACCGGATCGAGAAGGACGTCACGGCGCGGGATGCTACTCCCGGGCGTGAAGATCGGCCGCCCAGCCTTCGAGCGTCCGCCGTTCCGTGATCCGAAAGCCCGGCACCGTGGGCGTGTGAGGCTCGAAGTACCCCGAGGTGATGAGCTGCCGGCAATCCAGCCGCGGCCCCACCGCGGCTACCAGCTTCTCGCTGATGTTCGCGACCGCCACGTCGACCCGCGGCAGCTCGTCGACCAGCGCGTCCGCCCGCCGAAAATCGAGCTCGAAGCCGTTCGCGGCCGCGTTTCGGCCCGCCGACTCGATCGCGTGCGGATCGCGGTCGACGCCGACCACCGGAGCGAATCCCAGCTTCGCCGCCACAATCGTCAGGACACCCGAGCCGCAGCCCACGTCGAGCAACGAGCCTGGTGTGAGCTCGCTGATCAAGTCGAGACAGAGGCGCGTCGTGGGATGGGCCCCGGTGCCGAATGCCCGTCCGGGATCGATCGTGATCGACTCGTCCTCGTTCGAATCCCGCTCCCAGGGCGGCACGATCCAGATTCCTCCGGCGCGGACCGGTCGGTGAAAGTGCTTCCACCGCTCCTCCCAGTCAGCGGGCACCTCCCGCGCCGCAACGGCTCCGAAGACGGCGGACATCCTGGCCTCGCCTTGCTCGTCCGTGTAGGCCGACAGCTCGAACTCCTCGCCGCGCTCCGCCTCTTCGAAGCCCTCCGGGAACAAGGCGAGCATCTCGGCCCGCGCAGACTCTGCGGTCTCGCCGTCGATGGTGACGGAGACACGCCGGAGACCGCTCAGCGGAACGCGCTCTTCAGCTTGTCGAAGAACCCCTCGTCGACGCGGTAGGTCTCGTCATCGGTCGAGCCGGCGAACTCCTGCAGAAGCCGCCGCTGCTCGTCGTTCAGTCGCCGCGGCACCGCGACGTTGACGAGAACGCGCTGGTCGCCACGGCCGAATCCCTGCAGGACCGGCATGCCGCGCCCGCGGAGGACTCGAATCTCGCCCGGCTGGGTCCCCTCGGGAAACTCCAGCTCATGCTCCCCGTCCAGTGTCGGCACGCTCACGACCGCCCCGAGGGCCGCTTCGGTCATGGTCAGATCGACGGTCGAGAAGATGTCGTCGCCCTCGCGGACGAAGCGCGGGTCGGGCTTGATGTGGACCTGGACGTAGACATCACCGGCACGAGCGCCGCCTCCGCCCGCATGGCCTTCGCCTGAGATCCGAATCTGCTGACCGTCATGGATCCCGGGAGGAATCTCCACTTCGAGCGTTCGCTCCTCGACTGTTCGACCGTCCCCATGGCAATCGGGGCACGGGTCTTCGATCTGCTGCCCGGCGCCGCGGCAAGCCGGACAGGCCTGGGTTCGGACGAACTCACCGAACGCGCTCCGCGAGACGTGTTGCAGGCGGCCCGAGCCGCCGCAGGTCCCGCAGGTGACCGGAGCTGTACCCGGTGCCGCTCCGCTACCGGAGCAAGTGGAGCAGGTGACGGCGACCGGAAAGGGAACCTCGCGCTTCGTTCCGCTGGCCGCCTCGACGAGCTCGATCTCAACCTGGACGGCCAGGTCCGCCCCACGCGACCGGGCCGCCCGGCCGCCGACCCCGAACAGGTCGTCACCGAAGAAGGCCGCAAACAGGTCGGTGAGGCTGCCCAGGTCGAACTGCGTCGGGGTGAACCCGCCGCCGCGGAGCCCCGCATGACCGAAGCGGTCGTAGAGCTCGCGCGTTTCGCTCTTCGACAGGACCTCGTAGGCCTCGACCACCTCGCGAAACCGCTCCTGCGCATCCGGGGCCTCGGAAACGTCGGGGTGCAGCTCGCGCGCAAGCCCTCGGAAGGCTCGCTTGATCTCACCCTCGTCCGCCCCACGGGCGACGCCGAGCACCTCGTAATAATCCCGCTGGGTGGTCGCCATCAGCCCAGCCTAGCTCCGGCCCCAGCGGTCAACGCTAATTCTCCTCGTAGATCTCCTCAACGAAGCGGGAGAGCTCCGAGGCGGCTCCACGAACCGAGCGAAGCGCCTTGACGTAGTCCATCCGCACCGGCCCGAGCAGGCTGACCGCACCGAGCGTCCGGTTCGCGAGACCGTAGGCAGCGCCGACGAGCGAGAGCTGTTGCAGGTCGGGATGCTCGAGCTCGACGCCGACGCGAACGAACGGACGGCGCGGATCGAGCGCCTGGCTGACGACGCCCAGCAGGGCGGCCCGCTTCTCGAGCAGTTCGAGCACGCGCTGGTAAGCGTCGAGCTCGTCGCCCCTCGCGCCCTCGAGCAACCCGGCCGTGCCTCCCACGTAGAGGCTCTGGCGGCCGTCGAGAAGCTCCGTGAAGGTCGGCCGAAGGGTCGCCAGGAAGGCTGCCTCGCGCTCTGACAGGGCCGAATCCTCGAACCGCTGCCGCAGCTGATGCGTGCCGGGCTGTAGACCCGCCAGCGCGCCGTTCAGGTACTGGCCCGCCCAGTTCGCGAGCCCGGGATCAACCGTGTCGGCGAATGCATAGACGCGCTTGGTCACGGCTCCAGCAGACGTGATGACGACGACCATCACCACCCGAGGCTGCAGCAGGAGCACTTCGACGTGGCGAATCGTGGCGCTCTCGAGCGGCGGTGCGGAGACGAGTGCGAGCAGGCGGGTCACGTCGGACAACATCTCGGTCGTCGCCTGAAGCGCGGAGTCGACCTCCGCCTGCGCGGCGCTGAGGTCGAGCGGGAACGGCACCGGCCGAGGTTCCAGGCGCTCCAGGAGCTCGTCCGCGTACCGGCGGTAGCCGGCCTCGGTCGGCACGCGCCCCGCCGACGTGTGCGGATGGGTGAGCAACCCGAGCGACTCGAGCTCGGCGAGCTCGGCACGGACCGTGGAGGAGGAGACCGCGAGACCGATCCGCTCGACAAGAGTCTTCGAGCCGACGGGCTGGCCCGTCGCGACGTACTCCTCGACCAACCCACGCAGGAGCGCCCGCTGTCGATGGGTCAGCTCGGCCGGGGCTGCATTCTTCATCTCTGCAGGGGATTTTAGGCGAGCAGGTCTGCTGTCACCGCGTCGCCGAGCAGCCTGCCTCGGGTCGTCAGCGTCAAGGCGTCCTCGCACTCGCCTGGTCTCACGCCCGCCCCACCCTCAAAGGACGTCCGGCGCGCCAGCCCGAGCCGCTCCAGGCGACTCAAGGCCCGGGCGTCGAGCTCCTCGGCGACGGGAGCAAGCGGTAGCGGCTCATCCAGCCGCAGGCCGAGCATCACCCGTTCCGCACGTCTGACCGAATCCGGGAGCGGCTCGAGCTCGCGCAGGGGCCTCTGCCCCTCGCGGAGTGCCGTGAGGTATGGCCCGAGCCGAGGCGTGGTCCGCCAGCGGGTCCCATGCACCGTCGAGACCGCGCCGATCCCGAGGCCGAGGTAGTCACGCCCCTGCCAGTACGCCAGGTTGTGGCGCGAACGAAGATCCCGGCCCTCCGCGGCGGAGGGCGCGCGACAGAAATTCGCAGTCTCGTACCAGCGGTACCCGGCGCCGACAAGGGTCTCGACGACACACGCGAAGTAGCCCTCCATCGCCTCCGCCTGGCGTTGGAGCTCTTCGCCGTGCGCATGCGTGAACCGCGTCCCCGGCTTGGCCTCGAGCTCATAGCACGAGAGGTGCTCGGGGCGAAGCGCGAGCGCCTCGGCTATGTCGGCGTCGAGATCGGAGGGCTTCTGCCCCGGGATCCCGTAGATGAGATCCAGAGAAATGTTGTCAAACCCGGCATCACGAAGATGATAAACAGCTCGCCGGACGTCGTCAGGACCGGCAACACGGTCGAGGACGCTGAGCAGCGCGGGCTGGAACGTCTGGGCGCCGAGCGAGACGCGGTTGACGCCCGAGCGCCGAAGGAGCGCCGCCAGCGCCGGGGTCACGGTCTCCGGGTTTGCCTCGACGGTGACCTCGTCACCGGCGGGGAGCCCGGCGAGCAGACGCTCCAACTCCCGTGGCTCGGTGAACGTGGGCGTCCCACCGCCGAGAAAGACGGTCTCGAGCTGGGGCGCGAGGGGCTCCCGCTCCAACTCGAGCTCGGCCAGCAAGCCTTTGACGTAAGCGGCGTGCTGGCCCCGCCGGCCGACGACGGTGACGAAGTCGCAGTAGCCGCAGCGGTGGGCGCAGAACGGCAAGTGGACGTACAGGTGCCGGACCGACTCGCTCACTTCTTGCTTCCGTCGTTCAGGTTGAGCACCGCGAGGAACGCCTCCTGAGGCACCTCGACCGCCCCGACCTGCTTCATTCGCCGCTTCCCGGCCTTCTGGCGCTCGAGCAGCTTGCGCTTCCGTGTGATGTCGCCGCCGTAGCACTTCGCGAGAACGTCCTTCCGCTTCGCCTTGATCGTCTCGCGCGCGATCACGCGCGAGCCGATCGCCGCCTGCACCGGCACGTCGAAGTACTGCCGCGGGATCTCCTGCCGAAGACGCTCGACCAGTGCCTTGCCGCGCGAGTACGCCGCGTCGCGGTGGACGATCATCGAGAGCGCGTCGACCGGCTCGTCGGCGATCAGGATGTCGACGCGCGCCAGCTCGCCTTCGCGGAACCCTGCGAGGTCGTAGTCGAAACTTGCGTACCCGCGCGTGCGCGATTTCAGCTGGTCGTAGTAGTCGAGCACGATCTCGGCAAGGGGCAACTCGTAGGCGAGCAGCACCCGCTCGGGCGAGAGGTACTCCAGGTGGTCGAAGCGGCCGCGGCGATCGTTGTTCAACTCCATCACCGGCCCCACGTAGTCCTTCGGGACGATGATCGAGGCGCGCACGTACGGCTCCTCGACCGCATCGACCTCACGTGGCATCTCGGCGGGGTTGTGCACCTCGAGCCACTCCCCGGTTCGCTCGAGGACGCGGTACGCGACGTTCGGCGCGGTGACGAGCAGGTCGAGATCGAACTCGCGCTCGAGCCGTTCACGGACGATCTCCATGTGCAGCAGACCGAGGAAGCCGCAGCGGAAGCCGAAGCCGAGGGCCTGGCTCGTCTCGGGCTCGTAGAAGAGGGCGGCGTCGTTCAGCTTCAGCCGCTCGAGCGCATCTCGCAGATCCGGATAGTCGTCCGAGTCGGTCGGGAACAGCCCGGCAAAGACCATCGGCTTGACGTCCTTGTAGCCCGGGAGCGGCTCAGGGGCTGAATTCCTCTCCGAGGTGAGCGTGTCGCCGACGCGGAGGCGGCTGACGTCCTTCAGGCCGGTGATCACGTATCCGACCTCGCCGGCGTCGAGGGTCTCCGCGGCCTTCATCGTCGGCGAGAAGAACCCGACCTCCTCGGCCTCGAAGCGCGTCCCCTGGGCCATCGCCCGCAGCGGCTCGCGGGCGGCGAATGCACCGTCGACCATCCGGACGAAGGCGACGACGCCGCGGTACTGGTCATAGGAGGAGTCGAAGACGAGAGCCCTCGGCGGCGCATCCGGATGGCCGGAGGGTGGAGGAATCCGCGCGACGATCGCGTCCAGCACGTCCGCCACGCCGTCCCCCGTCTTGGCGGAGATCCGCAGCACGTCTTCCGGCTTGCCGCCGACGAGCTCGGCGATCTCCGTCGCGGCCGCGTCGGGATCGGCCTGTGGCAGGTCGATCTTGTTCACGACAGGGACGATCTCCAGGTTGTTCTCGATCGCCAGATAGGCGTTCGCGACGGTCTGAGCCTCGACACCCTGCGCGGCGTCAACAACGAGAACGGCGCCCTCGCAGGCCTGCAGGGAGCGCGAGACCTCGTATGTGAAGTCGACATGGCCCGGCGTGTCGATCAGGTTGAGCTCCTGGCCCTTCCAGTTGACGCGCACGGCCTGGGCCTTGATCGTGATCCCGCGCTCGCGCTCGAGCTCCATCGTGTCCAGCACCTGGGCGCGCATTTCTCGTCCAGAGACCGTCTTCGTCAGCTCGAGGATGCGGTCGGCCAACGTCGACTTGCCGTGGTCGATGTGGGCGATGATCGAAAAGTTGCGGATGTGTTCTAGGTCCATGCGCGATTAGCGCCGTCGGAGGCGCTCTCGCAAGGCTAGCAACGCGTTCAGCTCGCGAACCCCCAGCAAACGGCAGAAAACGAGGTAGACAACGGTGCCGGAGACGAGTGCGGAGCCGACCGAGATGAGTTGGGCCCAAAGCGCCCGGCCCAGGGCGACGTCGAGCCCGCGCCAGACGCCGTACGAGACCGCGGCGAGCACTGTCGACGCGGCGACGATCCGAACCGCAGCGTCCGCCGTTCGAGCGAACTCGATCCGCTGGAGCCGCCGCCGGAGCAGGATCAGCAGGAGGGCCGTTCCGGCGATGTTGACGAGTGACGTCGAAAGCGCGATCCCCCAGGCCCCGACGTGGTAGAAGGCCGCGTCGAGCGCCGCGTTCAAAGCGAGGTTGGCGAGTGCGACCGCCGTCGGGATCCAGGGGGACTGGAGGCTGAAGAAGGCGCGGTTGAGCATCAGCATCGCGCCGTTGAAGGTGAGACCAAGCGAGAACGCCGCCAGCACTTCGGCGACGACGGGTGTCTGGCCCGGCCCGAAGTGGCCGCGTTGGTAGACGAGGCGAACGATCGGCTCGGCGAGCACCGCCGCGAAAACGCTCGCCGGCACGAGCAGAAACGCGATCTGCCGCAAGCCGAGCCCGACTGTCGAGCGAAAACCGTCGAGGTCACCCCGGGCGGCGAGGCGCGACATGGAAGGGAAGAGCACGGTCGCGACGGCGACCGAGAACATGCCCTGCGGCAGCATGTAGATCCTGAAGGCACGGTCGATCGCGGTCGGCGCCAGCTCAGGGTCGATCAGCCGCGAGGCGAAAACCGAGTCGACGACCGCATTGAAGTTGATCAACCCCAGGCCGAGGGTGACCGGCAGCATCAGCACGAACACCTGTCTCACGGCCGGGTCGCGCCAGTCGATCACGAGCTGGAGGTGACCGTCGCGGCCACGTAACCACGGAAGTGGCAGCAGGAACTGGATCAGCGTCGCGATGACGATCGAGACGGCGTAGACGTAAAGCTTGGTGTCGATCGTCTGCGCGTGAGGGACACCGAGGACGAGGCCCACGATGATCGCGATGTTCCAGAACACCGGAGTCAGCGCCGGGATCGCGAACTCCTCGTAGCTGTTCAGGATTCCGACCACAACGCCTGAAAGACCGAGCAGAACGACGATTGGAAAGAGAACCCGGGCGAGCCCGACCGCGAGCTGCTTGTCGCCGCCGGGGTCGCCGAACGGCGCGATCAGCACGGGCGCGAAGACGATGCAGAGGGCGGTCAGCCCGCCGAGCCCGAGCAGAATCAGCCAGAAGAGGCTGGAGGCGACCCGCCAGGCCCGCTTACGCTCCCCTTTCTCGAGCAGCTCGCTGAACACGGGGACGAAAGCGGAGGAGATCGCGGCGTCTGCGAGCAGCGCACGAACGAGGTTCGGAATCTGGAACGCCACCGTGAAGGCGTTGATCCGGCCGCGGGCGCCAAAGTAGTAGGCGGCGACGATCTCGCGAACAAGCCCGAGGATTCGCGACAGGCCGGTTGCGAGCGAGAAGATCGCCGTCGACCAAGCCAGCCGGCGGCCCGCGTCTCGCCCGTCCACGGCGCGAGTATAGGAAGGGCGCCAGCCGTCCCGGTCCCACGGGCCGACCAGGGGCGCGCGCCGGGGGTCCTTCCCCCACCCTTAGGGTGGGGCTCCTTCCCACCTCCCTCTGCGATCGAGCCTACCGCCGAAAGGCGCGCGGGCACGTGACCGGTCTGTGACAAAAACACGCCAAACGGAGCTCAGGGGCCGGCGGGGCTCTGCTACGATCGCGCGGCCCGCCGAGCGGGCATTTTTTGTCATGCCGAACATCCAGCAACAGAAGAAGCGCGTCCGAACCGCAGCCCGTGAGCGGCTCGAGAATCTGCGTTACCGCTCCTCAATCAAGACGTTGACGAAACGTCTGCAAACGGCCGTCGCCGACGGCGATCAGGAGCGCGCCGCCGCCGAGTACCGCGAGCTCGTGCGTGCGATCGACAAGGCAAGCTCGCGCCGCGCTTTGCACCGCAACACGGCTGCGCGCAAGAAAGCGCAGGCCACCCGCCTGCTCAGCGGCTCGTAGCTGCCTCGCGCGGCCTGGTCAGGTCGACCAGCGCGCGGCTGAACTCGAGCTCTCCGGCCAGCCGGCTGCCGCCCTTGAGCGCGAGATCGAGCGCCGCAAGCCTGACGATTGCATCGCGCAGTTCGTCCGGCGTGAAGTTCGCTGCCTGCTGGAACAGCTTCTCGACGTAGAAGCGGTTCTTCTTCAGTCGCTCTGCCGCCTCGCGGGGAGAGAGCCCTTCGGCGGCGAGCGATTGGCATTCGGCCACTCGCGCGACGTGGTTGGTCATCAGCCCAACGATTCGCGGCAGTGAGTCGCGCGGCGGCCCAGCGGCCCGCGAGAGCAGGCGTTCGCTCGCCTCCAGGACGCCGGCAACGTCGCGACGTCCCCAGGCGTCGGTCATCGCGAAGGGCGGAAGCTCGCCTCGTGGTGGGACGAGAAGCTCGACCTCGCGCTCGCCCAGAGGCTCACCGTTCGCCCACGCGGCGAGCTTCTCCACCTCACCCGCGAGCTCGATGAGGTCGTCCCCGACGAGATCGACGAGCAGACGTGAGATCGAGGGGTCGACCTTCATTCCAAGCGATTCGAACTGTCGCCCGACCCAGCCCGGAAGGTCAGCGCGCGACCCTCGTTTCGGCAAGTCGTAGATCAGCAGCTCGCCGGCCTTCGCAACGGCCTTGGCCAGCGCAGAGTCCTTGCGGATCCCTTCGCCGACGAGAGCCAGAACCGTTTCGGGGGAGGGCGCCTTCAGGTAGCCGAGGAGGGGCTCCAGCTCGGCCGCTTTCCAGCTTTCGACGTGCTCGACGACGACGAGGCGCCGCTCGCTGACGAAGAGACCGAGCGCGTTACAGGACGCCACGATCTCCTCGCCGCCGCTCTCGAGAGCCGAGAGGAGCTCGGTTGCGTCGTCACCCATCCGATCACGGAGCCTCCGCACGGCCCGGGTTACTTTCGGCCGGTCGGTACCCGTGATCAGGTAGGCGGGCTTCAGATCTGCCATCGCGGCAAGCATAGGCCCAGGCTCCGCCGGCGAGGAGAGCGAGCGCTGCGACCGCCCAGCCGGAGCGGATTTGCGCCAACGGAAGCCTGCCGAAGACCTTCGCGCAGGTCGCCAGGTAGACGGCGCATAGGCCGTCGGCCTGCGCAAGCAAGGCCGAAATGCCGGGCGCAAGCGGATGGACGACAGCGGCGGACATCGCGAGGCCGAGCAGCGGAACGACGGCGGGGGCTGCAGCCGCGTTTGCCGGTACGGCGAGAACAGGGATCGCGTGAAACTGCAGCCAAAGAATTGGCGCCGTCGCCACCCCGCAGGCGGTCGAGATCGCGATCACGTCACGAAGCGTCTGCGGCAGCGGATAGCCCTCGAGCCGCTGCTCGAGTTGCGGCGCGATCGTGAAGATCGCGACGACCGCCGCGAACGACAGCTGGAAGCCCGCGTCGAAGAGCACGTACGGGTTCCACGCGAGCAGCGCAAACGCCGCGATTAGCAAGAAGTACCACCTATCGGTCGGCCGGGCGGTCAGCCAGGCGAGCGAGCCGAGCGCTCCTGCGATTCCGGCTCGCAGGACCGAGGGCTGGGGCCCGACGGCGAGCACGTATCCGCCTATCGAGGCGAGCGCGCCGAACTGCCCCAGCCAACGGGGAATGCCGAGCAACCAGGCCAGCACGAGCGTTCCGGCGGCGACCAGCGCCACGTTCTGCCCGGACACCGCAAGCAGGTGGTAGAGACCCGAGGCGCGGAAGTCCTGGCGCAGGCGGTCACTGATGCCTTGGTCGTCACCGAGGACCACCCCGAGCAGGACACCGCGGCGTTCACCGTGCAGGCGGCCCGAAACCGACCGCGCGAGCCAGCCGTGAAGCCGGTCACCGAGCCCGCCAAGGCCGTGGCGGTGGCCGACGACCCGCCACCGGTCCCCCGCCAGCACGACATGGACGCCGCGACGCTTGAGCCAGGTTCGCTCGTCGAATCCGTGGCTGGGGCCGCGGGGAAGCTTCGCCTCCGCGCGCACCTCGAGCACTCCGCCCTGCGGGGGTGCGCGGCCGAGTGGCAGCTCGAGCTGGGCGGGCTCGTCCAGCTCGAGCAACCCGTACCGCCTGACGCGGACTGGCATCTTCAGGTCGAACCGCCCCCGCCTTGGTGCCGCGGTCACGACGACGAGCGCCGTCTCCGCCCGACCTACCTCGGGAAGTAGGGCGCTGCGATCGACTCGGTCGAGCCGGGCGCTGCCCCACCACCAGCCCGCGAGGGCCAGAGCGCAGGCGATTGTCCCGACCGCTCTCCACGAGCTCGCGGCAAGAACGATTGCCGCAGCACAACCGAGCACCACGAACGTTGGCAAGCGGACGAGGTTCGCAAGCGCGATTCCCAGGCAGAGTGCCGCAAGCAAGGAGTGCGGCGGAGAACGGAGAGGAGCCGGAATCACGGCGCCACCAGATCCTTGAGCTGATCGAGCCGGGCCGGGCCGATCCCCGGAACGGCATCGAGCTCGTCCACCGATGTGAACGCACCGTGCTTCTGGCGGTAGTCGAGGATCTTCTGCGCCGTCACCGGACCGATCCCGGGTAGCGAGTCGAGCTGCTCCAGCGTCGCCGTACTGAGATGGACCGGGCCGGTAGCGGGCGCGCCGGGCGCGGCGCCTGCTGTCGCGCCCGGCACGGCCGTCCCACGCCCGGGTACAACGACCTGCTCGCCGTCTGCGAGCGGAGCGGCCAGGTTGATCAGCGCCAGGTCGGCTTTTGGTGTCGCGCCCCCCGCACGCGAGACGGCGTCGGCGATGCGAGCTCCTTGCTCGAGCCTGTAGAGGCCCGGACGGCGGACCGCGCCGACGACATCGACGACCACGACCGTGCTTGCCGCAGGGGCCGACCCGGTCGGCGGAGCCGCAGGTGGCGCGACGCCCGCGCTCGTCTGCGGTTGTGCCAAGAGCTTGCTGCCGACGAACAGCAGCAGCGCCAGGCAACCCGCGGCGACGAGCAGGCGCCTCCGCGAGAGCTCGAAGGGCAAGTCGGGCACGCCAGTGAGCGTGCCGGCGCAAAGGTCACGAGTGTGTGACGTGTTTGCGCCGAATCAGCGCCAGCTGAGGGCCACCTGCGTAGCCTGGACGCGGACGCGAAAGAGTCCTGGTCCCAGACGCAGTCGCCCGTTTTGGACAAGCTCGGCAGGCGAGGGGTCGATCGCGAGCTCCAGCATCCGCCGACCTGACGCATGGGCGACCACGAGGCGCGTGCCGGCCGGCGAAACACCTACGCCGCGCAGGGTCGTGCGCGAGACCGCCGCACTTTCGAGAGGTTCCAGAGTGCCGGCACCGGCGCGGTAGAACCGGAGGACGCTGGCGGCGCCCAACTGACGAGGCGGTGTATCCGTCGTCACCACAGTCTGTGGGGAAAGCCAGCCGACAGCATCGATCCTCTCGGCGGATCCGAGCCCCACGCAGCCGGGGCGGACATCCCAACGCTCGACCAGCGCGAGCCCGCTTCGTCCGGCCACGGCGAGTCGCCTTCCACGCGGCGCATAGGCGACAGCGCGCGTCACGCCGCCACACCCACGGGTGTTGAAGGTCCGGAGAGCTCCCATGCCGAGGTCGTAAACGGCAGCCTCTCCGCCGGCGTCGACATAGGCGACGGCGAGTGAGTCCGCCCGCCACGACGGCTTCGCCGGACTGACCCGCCGCGCGACCAACCGGTCGGGGGAGCCGTCGCCTTCGATCATCCGCAGCTCATATCCGCCGCTACGTGCAACGACGTACGCGATCTTCAGTCCGTCCGGGGACCATGAGGCGGCGACGACCCGTCCTCCCGTCGGGTGCACCCAGGGATGACGGTTGCCCGGGGCAACCGCGACGAGCGAGGAACCGATCCCCACGACGGCATACAGAGCTCGAGGCGACAGCTCCGCGGCGGACACCGGCATTCCTTCGATCCGAAGGCCGCTCCGGGTCGCCAGCCAGAGCTTCCCGCCGGCGACGAGCGCCAGGCCGTGCGAGCCGGGTGGAACGGACAGCCGAGTCGGGACCGGTCGGACAGGTTTTTGCCGAGCCCCGATCCCGACGCGGAGGTTCCCGGTCGCCGCGAGAGCTGCCGCGCCGGCGCCGACGACGAACGCGACAACGACGAAAACCAGGATCAGCCCTCTCGAGGAGCGTCGACCGTTCGCCCCAAGCGCCGCCAGTGCCGCCGACCTCGCTCTGACGGACGTCTCTCTCGCCGGTGTGGGCAACCGACCGAACGCGTCTTTCAGCTGCTGCTCAAGCTCGGCCGACATCGTTCACCTCGTAGTCGGCTCGCAGCTCCTCGAGCGCGCGGGCAAGCCGGGAGTTGACGGTTCCAGTCGGAACGCCGAGCAGGTCGGCGATCGCGGTCGGCGTGTAGCCGAGCCCATAGCGAAGGACGACGACGACTCGGCGCTGCAGCGATAGCCCTGCGACCGCGTCGAGGAGCTCCTGATCGCCCGCAGCGATGTCGTGCCATTCGAGCCGCGCAAGCTCCGAGTCACCCGCGAGCCGCCGCTCGGTACGGAGGAGGTCAAGGCACCGGTTGACGACGATCCGGTGGAGCCAGGGACCGAACGGCCTCCTCTCGTCGAACCGGGAGAGCGCCGCGAACGCCCGCTCGAAAGCGTCCTGCGCGACGTCGTCGGCGAGCTCGCGCCGGCCCGAAATCACGTAGGCGGCGCGCCAGGCCGAACGCCAATGGCGGGTGAACAGCTCCGCCGCCGCATCGCGTGAGCCGCGGCGGGCGAGCTGAACGAGCTTCGCGTCGCTGCGTACGTGCATGAGCACATTGTCCTACGCGCAAGCCTGCGCTTCGCGTCCTCGATCGAGTACGACGATGCGGGCTGGTCAGACGACGAAGTTGACGAGCTTGCGCGGCACGACGATCGCCTTGCGAATCTCCTTGCCGTCCAACTGAGCCTGGACGCGAGGCGACGACTTCGCCCGCTCGATCAACTCGGGCTCGGGCAGGTCGGCCGAGACCTCGACGCGGTCACGAACCTTGCCGTTGACCTGAATCACCAGCTCGAACGTCTCGCGCTCGAGAAGCGCTTCGTCGGCGACCGGCCACGGCTGTTCCCACAAACGTTCGTGACCGAGGCGCTGCCAGAGCTCCTCCGCAATGTGAGGGGCGTACGGCTGGATCAGCGACACGACCGCCTCGGCCGTGAACCGCGCCGCTGGATCGCTCGTCGCGCGCGACAACTCGTTGACGAGCTCCATCACGGCGGCGATCGGCGTGTTGAAGACGAATCGCCGACCGATGTCGTCCGTCACCCTCGCGATCGTCTCGTGCGTCTTTCGTGCGAGCGGTCCGTCGCCCACGCCGTCCCGAGGAGCTTCCGCCGCGATCTCGTTGACGAGACGCCACAGCCGCCGCAGGAAACGCGCGATTCCCTCGACCCCTTCCTCGCTCCACTCCATGTCCTGGTCGGCAGGGCCCATGAAGAGGATGAAGAGCCGCACCGCGTCGGCTCCGTACATCTCGGCCAGCTGGTCCGGTGCGGTGACATTGCCGCGTGACTTCGACATCTTCGAGCCGCCGAGCCGTACCCAGCCTTGGTGGAACAGCCGCGCGAACGGCTCGCGAAAGCCGACGAGGCCGAGCTCGTTCAGGACCTTGACGAAGAAGCGCGAGTAGAGCAGGTGCCCGGTCGCGTGGTCGATGCCGCCGATGTACTGGTCGACGGGCATCCAGTAGTCGACGATCTCGCGCTCGAACGGGGCTTCGCCGTTGTGCGGATCGCAGTAGCGCAGGAAGTACCAGGAGGAGTCGACGAAGGTGTCCATCGTGTCGGCCTCCCGGACCCCCTCGCCGCCGCAGCTCGGGCATGGCACATGGAGCCACTCCTGGTTGGAAGCGAGAGGCGGAATCCCCTTCGGCCGGTAGTCCTCGACTTCGGGCAGCAGCACAGGCAGCTCGTCCTCCGGGACCGGGACGATGCCGCACTTGTCGCAGTAGACGACCGGGATCGGGCAGCCCCAGTAACGCTGCCGGGAGAAGCCCCAGTCACGCAGGCGATAGCTGACGGCCGGGCGACCGCGGCCGTGCTCGCCCAGCCACTCGACGATCGCACGTGCGGCTTCGGGCGCGGGCATTCCGGAGAACTGCCCCGAGTTGACCAGCCTTTCGTTCGCGGTGTGCGCAGCAAAGGGGCCTTCCGATTCACGGTCCGAGCCGTCGACGGGCTCGACGACGCCGATGACCGGCAACGCATACCGCTGCGCGAACTCGAAATCGCGCTCGTCGTGCGCGGGCACCGCCATGATCGCGCCGGTGCCGTACTCCATCAACACGTAGTCGGCTACCCAGATCGGGATCGTCTCGCCGGTCGCGGGGTTCCCGGCCTCGCGGCCGCTGAAAACGCCGTCCTTCTCCTTTGTCGCGCGCTCTTCGGCCGACCGGCCGGCGGTGTGCTTCACATACTCGCGCACGGCCTCCTCCTGCTCGGTTCCGGCTGAGAGCTTTTCGACCAGCGGATGCTCGGGAGCGATCACCATGAACGTGGCGCCAAAGAGCGTGTCCGAGCGGGTCGTGAAGACCGGCAGGTCGAGATCGAGCTCCTCGACCCGGAAGAGCAGCTCGGCTCCCTCCGAGCGACCGATCCAGTTGCGCTGAATTGTCTTGGTGCGCTCCGGCCAGTCGAGCATCGCGTGGTCGTCGAGCAGCGCGTCCGCATACGCGGTGATCCGGAAGAACCACTGCTCGAGGTTGCGCGCCTCGACCACGCTGCCGCAGAGCTCGCAGCGGCCGTCGATCACCTGCTCGTTCGCCAGGACCGTCTGATCCTTCGGGCACCAGTTGACCGGCGCCGCCTTGCGGTAAGCAAGCCCCGCCTCGAGGAACTTCAGGAACAGCCATTGCGTCCAGCGGTAGTACTCCGGCTGATGCGCCGAGACCTCGCGCTCCCAGTCGATCGCCCAGCCGAGCCGGTGCATCTGGGCCCGAATCGCGGCGATGTTCCGCTCGGTGATCTCGCGCGGGTGACCGCCGCCGCGGATGGCGGCGTTCTCGGCAGGGAGGCCAAACGAATCGAAGCCCATCGGCCGGAGCACGGTGAAGCCCTGGCGGCGCCGGTAGTGGGTGACCACGTCGCCCAACGTGTAATTGAGCACGTGACCCATGTGGAGGTTCCCCGACGGATACGGAAGCATCTCGAGCATGTAGAACTTGCGATCGCGATCTGCGTGCTCCAGCGAGTCGGGATTCGACACGCGGAACGCCCGCGCGTCCTCCCAGACCCGCTGCCACTTGGGCTCGATCTGCTGCGGCTCGTACCGATCCATCTGACCTCCAGAAACAAAAAAGCCTCTCGATCGAGAGGCCGTGGGAAGGTCCCGCGGCCCGCGGCCGCGTTGCTTCCCTGGACTACAGAAGCAGTTGCTCCATTGCTTGGACTGTAGCAACGCAGTAGCGTCGCGTCACGTCAATTCGGAGGAGGCATAGTGGCCGGTTACACGGTTCAGAACCTGAAGGAAGTCGAGGACCAGGCGCCCAACTTCGGCATGGGCCCGGAGCTCGAGGCGCGGATGGCACGTGTCCCGCTCGAGCTCGAGAACTCCGGGATCAGCTACCAGCGCCTTGCCCCCGGCTTCCGCGTTCCGTGGGGACACACCCACAACGTGCAGGAGGAGATCTACGTCGTCGTCTCGGGCAGCATGCTCGCCAAGCTCGGCGACGAGATCATCGAGTTGAAGCAGTGGGACGCCGTTCGGGTCCCGAAGGAGACGATGCGGTCCTTCGAGGGCGGTCCCGAGGGGGTCGAGGTGATCGCGATCGGAGCGCCCAACACCGGCCCAGGCGACGCCGTCGTCGAGCAGAACTGGTGGACCGAGTGAGCCTACTGAGGCTTTAGCCGGCCGCGCTGACCAGGCCCGGCCGAACCAGCTGGGCGGGCCGCTCGAGGTTCGCGTCGTTGACGCTCGGGTTGAGCGGCTCCGCGAGCGGGGGCGCGCCGAACGAGGCTTCCCGCCGCTCGGCCGGCGCCCTCCCGTAGAGCGTCGTCCGCTGGCGCGGGGTGCGGCCCACGGCGCGAATTGTCGATTCCATCGCTTCAGGCGGCAGCTCCTGCCCATGGCTTGCGCCCGCCGCGCGAGAAATCGACTCGTTCATGAGGGTGCCGCCGAGGTCGTTGGCGCCGGCGCGAAGCGCCATCCGCGCGCCGTCGAGGCCGAGCTTCACCCAAGAGGCCTGGACGTTCGTGATCCAGGGATGAAGAGCGAGCCGTCCGACCGCGTGCATGAGGACGGCCTCCCGCAATGTCGGCCCACGGCGCGCGCGTCCCTGCAGATAGAGAGGCGCCTCCATGTGCACGAACGGGAGCGGGACGAACTCGGTGAAGCCGCCGGAGCGCCGTTGCTGGTCGCGTAGGCGGAGCAGGTGGCGAGCCCAGTTCCGCGGCCCGTCGACGTGGCCGAACATGATCGTCGTCGTCGAGCGGAGACCGACCTCGTGCGCGGTCTCGTGCACCTCGAGCCACTGGTCGGTCGTCACCTTGTCCGGACAGATGACTGCGCGGATCTCGTCGTCGAGGATCTCGGCGGCGGTCCCCGGAAGCGACGCGAGACCGGCCGCTTGGAGCCGCCCGAGGTAGTCCTGCAGCGGCAGCCCCAGCGTCGCCGCTCCTTGCCAGACCTCGAGGGCGGAGTAAGCGTGTACATGCAGCTCGGGGAGCACCTCCTTGATCGCACGGCAGACGTCGAGGTAGAAGTCGCCGGTGAACCCGGGATGGATGCCGCCCTGCAGGCAGACCTCGGTGGCGCCGCGGTCCCAGGCCTCTTCGCAGCGGCGGACGACCTCGTGGAGCGGGACAAGGTAGGGCGCCCCGCGGAGGTTGGCCGCCAGCTTCCCCTTGGAGAACGCGCAGAACCCGCAGCGGAAGTAGCAGACATTCGTGTAGTTGATGTTGCGGGTGACGACGTAGGTGACCGTGTCGCCGCAGACCTTGCGGCGGAGCTCGTCCGCAGCCGCGACGACGTCCGCGAAGTCCTTGCCGCGAGCGCGGAACAGCTCGGTGACATCGTCTTCGTCGAGCTCGATCTCCTCGCGAACCTTCGCCAGAGCGTCACCGATCGGCGGCGAGACGGGCGTCAGCCTCGCCGCAGGCTTCAGCCGTGACACTTCTGGCCCAAAGCGGTTTCCCACGTGTGCGCCTTTCCTTTGTACGCTCGCCGCGGGGAGGAGGCTGGGTGCGCCTTTAAAGAGCGCGGCAGCCTGCCGCGACGGGTCCTGGGGACCGTCGGGGCGCTCGCTCGCCCCGGCCGCCCACTCGCCTTCGCGAGCCAGACCCTCCGCGTCCGCCAGGGCAAGCACGTGCGGCGCGACGCCGGGGTCGAGCCAACGCTCGGGGTCGGCGGCGTACTCCGGATAGACCGCAAGCCGCGGCACCAGCTCGAGACCGGCTGAGCGGGTGGCCGCGCCGAGGAGCTCGAGCTCGGGCCACGGCGCCTCCGGGTTGACGTGATCGAGCGTCACCGGCGAAACGCCTCCCCAATCGTCGATGCCGGCCTCGAGCAGGCGCGGGAACTCCGTATAGCTGAGGTTCGGAGGCGCCTGAATGTGCCAGGTCGGGCCGAGGATGAGCCTGGCCGCCGCACAGGTCCAGAGCAGCTCCTCGAGCGGCGGCTCGGGCGCCGACGCCATTCGCGTTCCCGGCTTGGCCCGGAAATTCTGGACGATCAGTTCCTGGATGTGGCCGAAGCGCTCGTCGAGCCCGCGAATAGCGAGGAGAGCCTCGAGCCGCTCGCGCCGGGTCTCGCCGATCCCGATCAGGATTCCGGTCGTGAACGGAACGCGGGCCTCTCCCGCCGCCTCGATCGTCGCCAGGCGCGCGGCCGGCAGCTTGTCGGGCGAGGCCCAGTGCGGACCGCCGCGTTCGGCGAGCCGGGCGGCGGTTGTCTCCAGCATCAGGCCCTGCGAAACCGAGACCGAGCGCAAAGCGAGCGCGTCGTCGAGCGACAGGAGGCCCGGATTGAGATGCGGCAGCAGGCCGGTTTCGTCCAGGACGAGCTGCGCGCAGCGCGCCAGGTACTCGAGCGTGGTCGAGCACCCAAGCGCAGCGAGCTCGTCGCGGGCGACGCGGTAGCGGAGCTCGGGCTTGTCCCCCAGGGTGAAGAGCGCCTCGCGGCAGCCTGCGTCGGCGCCCGCTCGCGCGATCTCGAGCACTTCCCCCTCGCTCATGTACGCCCGCTCCCCTCGTCGAGGTGGCCGGGCGAACGTGCAGTAGCCGCAGACGTCGCGGCAAAGCTTCGTCAGCGGAATGAAGACCTTCGGCGAGTACGTGACCAGCCCGCCGTGACCGAGCTGCCGGAGGCGTCGGGCCTCGGCGCCCAGCGCCGACCACGGCTCGTCGACGAGCGCAAACGCCTCGGCCGAGGCGAGTCCCTCACCCATCGCGTGAGCTTACGCGCGGACTGGAGGGCTTGGTGGAACGCCGCTCGTCGTCGGGGTGCGATGGTCGTTCGGAGGCAAGGACGCAGGGAGCGTCACTAACAGGAAGCTAGTGGCGCGACTGCGAAACCAGGGCGGAGCCGGTGGCGAGCAGCGCGGCCCGACGGCACAGACTGTGTTTCGCCAAGCCCTTCTGTTCTAGCCGACATGGAGGAGCGGCCCGAAGTAGACCCAGCCTCCGTTGTGGTAGCGCTGGAGCCGCGCCTGGGCGATCGGAAAATGGTCGGTCGACGTCGTCTTGACGGAGATCCCCGGCAGGACGAACGGGTTGTTCAGCTCGTTGAGGTGGGTGATCGCCCGCATGACGCTCGCCCGCGTCGGGTTCTTACCTGCGTGCTTGAGCGCGTCGACGAGCGTGAACGCGGAGGACATGCCGTAGACGTTGTAGTAGTCGGTCAGCCCCTCGCCGCCGTTGTACTTCTTCAGGATCGTCTTGAACAGCTTGACCCCGCTGTCCTTGGCC
>Ga0207693_10000838_pt1 | contig 27394 bp, 25 predicted proteins | sample LARL81metaG_FD_184347 | JGI IMG/M metagenome (GOLD analysis project Ga0207693, IMG submission 184347) | Corn, switchgrass and miscanthus rhizosphere microbial communities from Kellogg Biological Station, Michigan, USA - LAR L8-1 metaG... | ecosystem: Host-associated > Plants > Roots >... | reverse complement strand
GCCGAGCGGCCCGCGTCGGCTTTCGTGCTCCGCATGCGTCGCGTGAACGGTTACGCCGCCTATCTGCATTTCATCTCCGCGGTCGACCTCGATCACGTGGCTGAAGCCACGTCGCCGCAGCCACGAGCCGGCGCCGCGCGGAACGACGAACTGCGAGGAGTGCCGGAGCGGCTGAAGAGAAGGGACGTCGAGGTGGTCGTAGTGGACATGCGAAATCAGCACCGCATCGACGAGACGAGGGTCGAATCGCAGAGGCTCTCCGACCCGCCGCAAATGGAAGACCCGCCCTCGTCCAACCGGGTCGGTCAGCAGGCGGACCCCTTCGAGCTCCATGAGGACCGTGCTGTGACCGAGCCAGGTGAGACGCTGGCCACTCTGCCGCGGCTCGGGTCGCCTCGGCGTCAGCTCCTCGTCGGCGACGGACACAGGCCTGGTCGCTCGCCTTAGTTGCGCGTCGTCCCGAAGGACGCCCGCTCGCCCGCCGAGCTGGCGAGGCGAATGCGCTTGGCAGGCGGCGAGTCGACGACGACGTTCGAGCGAATGGAGAGATCCGCCCTGACGCGGACGAGCTCGCCCGATTCGAGCGGCCTCCACCCAGGAGTGTCGTCAAGCGGCTCGCTCGCCACCACGACCGAGGGGTAACGGTGCAGGTCCGGAACGTGCACTCGCAACGTCCCGCTCACCTGGTGCAGATCGCGACCGTGGCCACCGCCGGCCCCGCGCTCGAGCACGAAGAGCCGGTGCGTCTCGGGATAGCGAAAGGCCCAGAGCTCGTCTGCCGTGGCGAGCACGAAGTTCATCGAATCCACGGGAAGGTTCCCGGCCATCCACCCGACCGCCGCCGAGATCCCCGCCCCGATGCTGGCACGTGCGCGGATCTCCTTTGCGATGAGCGCGAAGTAGCGCTCGGAGTCGGTGTCGCCTCCGACGAAGCGCATGTCACGGCCGACTTCCGCCTCGAGCCTTTCCAGATCACGAATCGTGCCGTTGTGTGCGAAGAGCAATCCGTCCATCGCGAACGGGTGTGTGTTCTCGGTCGTCCGCTCGCCGGTGGTGGCGTAACGGATGTGCGACACGAACGTCGTGGACCTCACGTGCTTCGCCTGCCGCGCGAACGCCGGATCCTCGTAGGCAGTCAGAGGCTCCTTGTCGATGACCGCGCCGGCGACGGGTGCGAAGTATCCGAGCCCGGTTCCGTCAGGATTCCTGAGGCTTTGCTCCAGCAGCGAGTCCGGGGCCTCGAGGAGCCAGAAGCTCGCGCGCACACGCTGAGGCGAGGCGATGAGCCCGAACAGCCTGCACATCGCTAGCTCACTCTCGACGGCACCGCCGGCAGGTGCGACTGCTGAGCCGCACGCCACAGGACGGACACCGGCGCGGTTCTGCGCGCGCGCTGAGCATCCCCGTACCCAGCCCGAGGAAGGTCATGATGAGACCGATTCCGATCGACAGCGTCAGGACCACTGTCAACGCGCCGGGCTCTCGCAGCAACCGGTCACCGCTGGCACCGCCTTCGTCGCTGCCGTCTCCCCTTTCTGAACCGCTCCGCCATCGCGCGGGTGATCAGTTGCGACCAATCCGGGGAACACCCCCTCGCTTCCCATTTCGAGTAACCAGAGCGTGGCGTGGCTGCGCTCCCGGCACATCACCCCGACGGGATGAGCGCGATCAGCTTTGCCGGCCGGCGTCGGCGGCGTCGCCACGCCGGTCGGCATCGACCAGCCCTTCGCGAACCGCCCAGAGCGCCGCCTGAGTGCGAGAGTGGAGACCGAGCTTGCTCAGGATGTTCGAGACGTGCGTCCTCGCCGTCCGTTCGCTGATGCCGAGCTCAGCGGCGATTTCCTTGTTCGCCTTGCCGGCGCCAACGACGCGAAGAACCTCGAGCTCGCGAGCAGTCATCCTCGCGGCAGGATCGTCTCGCGGAGCGGCGCGCAGGCGTCCCATCAGACGGCGTGCGATGGCGGGATCGAGCTGGAGCTCGCCACGATGAGCTGCATGGATCGCCGAGACCACCTCGTCGGCCTCTGCGTCTTTGAGGAGATATCCGGCCGCGCCGGCGTCGAGCGCTGCGTGCACGCGGGCCTCCTCACCAAAAGACGTGAGTGCCACCACCTCGACATCGCGGTAGCGAGCGCGGATTTCACGGGTCACAGCGATCCCGTCCGGAGGTGCCATCTGCAGATCCATGAGGACTACATCGGGTAGGCGCTCCTGCGCGTCGAAGTCGGCAAGCAACTCCAGCGCGCGGAGCCCGCCATCGGCGTCTCCGACGAGCTCGAGATCCGGCTCACCCTCGAGAAAGGCGACGAGCCCGCGACGGACGACGGCGTGGTCGTCGACGACGAGCACGCGAATCCGCTCAGTCTCGAGCGTCACCCTGCCGTCCCCCGTCCAGAGGAACCTCGACACGAATGACGGTGCCGCCGCCACGCATGCTCGTGATTGTCAAGAGCGCGTCTATCTCGGCCGCCCTGCTGCGCATGGACTCGAGGCCGTAATGGCCAGTTGGGGTTGTAGCGGGATCGAACCCGCAGCCGTTGTCATCGATCTCGACGCACAGCTGTTCCCCTCGTTCCTCGACCCGTACGGAGGCTCGGCTCGCGCGAGCGTGTCTCACGACATTGGTGAGTGCCTCACGCCCGATCCCGAATAGTTGAGTCTCGACCTGCGTGGTCAGCGCCGGACGATGGTCAGGGCCGTCAACACGGATTTTCACACCGTCCTGCGCACTGAGGATCTCGGCATGCCTGGTGAGCGCTGCGACGAATCCATCGGAGACCGCCTCGCTGCCGAGCTCGAAGATCAGTGCGCGCATCTCGCCTTGAGCGCTGCGTGTCAGCTCTCCGATCGCATTCAGTTCCCGGCCTAGGGCACTGGCCGTGTCGGCGTCCTGGCGCTCGAGAGCTCGCTCCGCTGTGCGGGTGTGCAGGATCATCGAGAACAGCGCCTGGGAGACGGAATCATGTAGCTCGCGCGCGATTCGGTGGCGCTCCTCCAGCGCGCGCTCTCCTTCACGGATACGTGCAGCGACCAAGTCCGAGGTGGATCTCCTGCGCTCCGCGACGACGGCGCTCAGAAAGAGCGTCGTGAGCGCTGCCACCAAGATGTACAGCTGCGTGCTCAGCACTCTGTCGTCGATCTGATGCTTGAAGAACGCCCCTTGCTCGTGCGCGGTGATGCCGATCGCCAGCACCGCGGCGATTGCAGTGGAGAGTGCGGCGATGGCAGGGCCGAAGCGGAAGGCAGCCCAGATCAATGCCGGGAAGACCAGGTAGGTCACCGCCTCGTTGATCGAGATCGAGACGACGGCAAGGACGATCACGGCCGCGAGCAGCAACACCCCTTCCCACGTTGCGAGTCTGCGCCAGGTCGCCTTGGGAGCCCGTGCCCAGGTGACGATGAGCGGGAAGGCGACGAGCGCACCGGCCGAGTCGCCGAGCCACCATGTTCGCCAGAAGGTAGGCACCTCGGAGTGCGTGATCACGCCCCCGGCGAGTATCGAGATGGTGCCGACCGTCGCGCTGATCGCGGTCGCCGTTCCGAGAGCGAGCAGCATCCCGCCGACCTGATCCGTTCGGTCGAGTGCAGCGCGCCTGCCGATCAGCCTGCGAACCAGGAGAGCGCCGACGATGACCTCGGCCATGTTTCCGGCCTGCTGGCCGATCAGACTTCCGACGGGCAGCCCGTTGTTCGAGGCAAGCAGCTCTCCGTTGATGATGAGCTCGCCGAGAAAGATTCCCGGCCACCAGCGGATTCCGGCGAGGTAGAGGGCGGCGATTCCCACTCCCGCGGGCGGCCAGATCGCCGAGACGGAGGCCGTGTAGTGCAGTGCCTGGGCTCCTTTGGCCGCCGCGACATAGGCAAGCGCCAGGGCAAGGACCCCGGCGAGGTAGCGAGCAGCCTCCGCTCGGCGCGCAGCGCCGACCGGGTAAGGAAAAGGCTCGCGGCTTAGCGCGGCGTGAGTTTCTGTACTCGTCATGCCTCCCGGCAAGAGGCTACGTCAACAGCTTCATGCTTCACGTTAGCGCCAATACGGCGCTACGTAAAATGACGTAGTGCAACCGGAGACAACTGCCATGGCAGAACCGGCCTATGCGTCCGATTGCGCTTACCCTTCGCCGACTGCGATGCTTGCCGCGCCGTTACTGGTGCGAGGCAAGGAAGGAAGATGGACCCGCACCGACACGCAGCGACTTAAGACACCACGTGACCCCGTGCTCAATTCGAGACCCAGCCAGCCTCACGATCGAACGCGCCCAGCGACCCGCTCTCGCTTGAGCATGAAAGGGTCCGCCCAGCAGCTCCGTGTCCTGATCGCCAACGAACGTCAGGAGCGCCTGGCGGTGGTTGCACCGCTCGTTTCCTCGCTCGGCCACGAGGTGATCGCGCGTGAGATCAGAGCGGACGACGTCGGAGACCTGACACAGCGCATTCAGCCCGACGTGGCGCTCGTGGGAGTCGGAAACGACGTGCCCCACGCCCTGCAGCTGATCGACGCCATCGTGAAGGAGTCGGCCTGCCCGGTAATCGCCATTCTCACCGCCGCAGACGATGGGTTCGTCAGAGAGGCGGCGAAGCTCGGCGTCTTTGCGTACATCGTGGACGACGATCCTGCAACGTGGCAGAACATGATGGAGATCGTCCTACGTCGATTTGCCGAGTACCAGAGCCTGGAGGGCGCATTTGGGCGACGAGCCGTGATCGAGCGCGCAAAGGGGATCCTGATGGAACGTCACAAGATTCGTGAGGACGCCGCGTTCTCGTTGATCAGGGACGAGGCACGCCGGTCCAACCGGCGAGTCGTCGACGTGGCGGAAGCAGTGCTCGGCGGTCACGCGCTGCTGCCATCTCGGTCCTAGAACCGTGAAGACACGTACATATGTAGAGGTGGTGACACCCTTGACATCCTTCGCCCACGGCAGCGAAGATGGAGTCTCGAGCGTGCATAGACCATCGCACGTTCGTGGGTCCAGCCCGAACCCCCGGCGGACATGAAAGCCCCGATTCTCCCGGGGACGCCGCCACTGAGGGAGTTCGATGTCTGTCTCGAAGGCACGACTTGCCACCGCATCTCCTTCGGCGGCAAGGCCCAAGAAGACGCGACGCCCGTCCGCCCGAGACACGGAGGGGCAGAACGCGCGGGAGGCGCTGAAGCGCTCGCCGGCGCCGCCGTTCGATGTTGTCGAGTCGAAGATTCACGTGCCTTCGCTGCGCTCCGGCACCGTCTCCAGGACTGCGCTCGTCAACCGCCTGCGCGCAACGGCTGAACCGATTGCGATCCTGACCGCTCCGGCGGGGTACGGGAAGACCACGGTTCTGGCGCAGTGGGCGGTTCGCGACTCGCGTCCGTTCGCATGGATTTCGGTGGACGAGCGTGACAACGATCCGATCGTTCTCCTCAGACACGTTGCCCTCGCGCTTCACGGGATCGAGCCGCTCCGAGCAAGCGTCCTCGACACCCTTGCAGTCCCGGGCAGCTCCATCTGGACGTCAGCAGTTCCGCGGCTCGGGTCGGCCCTCGCCGAATTCGACCAGCCCGTCGTGCTCGTCCTCGACGATACGCACCTGCTCCGCTCGCGTGAAGGATTCGACGCAGTGTTGACGATCGCGCAGCACGGTTCGGAGGGCTCGCTGCTTGTGCTTGCCGGCCGCGCCTCGCCGAAGCTCCCGGTCGCGGCCTTGCGCGGCCGTGGCCAGTTGTCGGAGATCGGGGTCGACCGTCTCGCACTGAGCCCGAACGAGGCGCAACTACTGCTGCGCGCGACCAGCGCGGACCTGAGCCTTGCGACCGTGGCAGGGCTGGTCGACCGCTGTGAGGGCTGGCCCGCCGCTCTCTACCTCGCAGCGCTCGCACTCCGTGAGGAGCACGACCGGGGAAACAATTCCGAGCCTGCAATTCAGTTCAGTGGCGACGACAGACACATGGCCGACTATCTCCGCTCCGAATACCTCGCACAGCTACGTCCCGGCGCACTTCGATTCCTGCGGCGAACCTCGGTGCTCGACCGAATGTGTGGCTCTCTCTGCGACGCCATCCTCGACGACGAGGGTTCGGCGCGCGAGCTCGAGAAAATCGAAAGGTCAAACCTGTTTCTGGTGCCGCTCGACCACCAACGTGAGTGGCACCGCTACCACCACCTCTTCCGCGACTTGCTCCGACGCGAGCTCACCGAGCGCGAGCCGCAGCTCGTCCCCATCCTGCACGGGCGCGCCGCGGACTGGTACGAGCTGCACGGCGATCCCGAGTCTGCGCTCGAGCACGCGTTGGCCGCCGGCGATCTCGACCGGGTGGCGGCGATCGTCACGGAGATCGCACTGCCGACGTATTACGGAGGTCGCATCGCCTCGGTCGAAAGATGGCTGTCGCACTTCGAACACGAGGGTCTGCTCGAGCGCTATCCCGGTGTCGCCCTCCAGGGCGCGTGGGTTCATGCGATTGGTGGCCGGGCAGCCGACGCGCGGCGCTGGCTCGACGCCGCCGAACGGGGGACGTTCAAAGGAACGCTCTCGGACGGATGCACCACACTTCGGCCCTGGATTGCGGTGCTGCGCGCCGCGCTCTGCCGCGACGGCGTCGATCAGATGCTGGCGGACGCGGAATCCGGGCTCGCAGGGCTTCCCCCCGACAGCCTGCTGCGGCCAACCGCGCTGCTCTTGCTCGGATCGGCGCACGTGCTGCTCGGCGAAGACGAGCGGGGGGATGCGTTTCTCAGGAGCGCGGCGGACGAAGCCGAGCGCCTCGGTGCAACGGATACCCGCATGGTCGCAATCAGCGAGCGCTCCCTCATCGCCTCCGCCCACGACGACCCAGCTGCGGGTCAAGCCCTGGCCCTCCAGGCGCAGGAGCTAGTCGACCACGCTCACGTCGATCACTACGTTACGAGCGCGATCGCCCTCGCGGTGGCAGCACGTGCTGCGCTTCGGCACGGCCGCTGGGATCAGGCGCGAGCCCATCTGGCCGAAGCCGAGCGGGTTCGACCCTTGCTGGGACAGGCGCTCTTCCCCTGGCTCACTCTTCAGGCGCAGCTCGAGCTCGCGCGCGCCTACCTCGCCCTCGGGGACCCTCGAGCGCACACGTTCGCTCAGGAGATCCGAGACGTGCTGGACGAGCACCCTCACCTCGGAGTGCTCGCTGACCAGGCCGCTGAGCTGGAAACCGACCTGGCGGCCATGCCCGAGCACGGTAACGGCGCAGCCGCCGGGCTTACCGGGGCCGAGCTTCGCCTCCTGCCGCTCCTTTCGACCCACCTCTCGTTCCGTGAGATCGGCGAGGAGCTGTTCGTCTCCCGGAACACCATCAAGACCCAGGCAATCTCGGTGTACCGGAAGCTCGGCGTGTCCAGCCGAAGCGACGCGATCGACCGCGCAGCCCTGCTCGGCCTCGTCGAGACGACCAGGCACGCGGGCTGAATTTCACCCGCGGGGGGTGATGCCCGGAGCGGCTGGGGCCGCTCGAATAGGTCAGTTGCCGTGCAAAAGCACGAGATCACTCTCTGCAAGATTGCGATCGCCGACGACAGGTACGTCGAGGAGGTCCTCTCGAATGACCGCGCGAACCTGACCGCCTCCACTCTGGACGCCAAGGCACACGCCCTCGTCCGGCTCGGGGCGCTCATCGCCATCGACGCAGAGACCCCCGCATACATGTGGACGCTCGAGGCTGCGCGTCGGGCAGGTGCCTCAGACGACGAGCTGGTCGGCTGCCTGCTGGCGGCGATGCCGACGCTCGGAGTCGCGCGAATCGTGTCTGCCGCACCCAAACTGGGTCTGGCGATGGGATTCGACGTCGCGAGCGCGCTCGAAACCCACAGCTGACCTCGACCAGATCGGGCGAGAAGCGCTGCCTAGACGGCTGCGGAAGACGGGTCAGGCAAGGGGGGTGCAACCGCCGCTCCATCGGCCTGGGCCGCGGCCTGCGCGCGGGCGCGGCCGAGGCTCGCTGTGATGTGGACGGCCGCCGACAGGAGCGGCGCGGCGAGGATCAGGCCAATCGTGCCGAAGATGCAACCGCCCGCGATCGTGACGACGAGAACGACCAGTGGGTTGAGCTGGAGGGCCGATCCCATCGCAAACGGCTGGACGAGGTTCTGCAGGAGCCCGTTGGCGAGCAGGACGATGAGCAGCATGAGCAAGGCGGTGGTCGTTCCGTTTGCCCCGAGCGCGATCACGACCGCGAATGCTCCTGCCACGACGGCGCCGATGTAGGGGATGTACGCAGTCACGAAGGTGACCACTCCGATCGTGCCGGCGAGCGGCACGCCGAGCAGGAGCGCTCCGAGCGTGACGACCACGCCGTTGAAGGCCGAGACGATCGTCACCCCCCGGAAGTAACCGCGAAGCGAAGTGATGACACCGCCGGTAATCGTCTGCGCTATCGGTTCGGGAACACCGAGATGACGGTCGACCCATGCACGCAGCGATGGGCCGTCCTTGAGGAGGAAGAACAGGCTCAGAACGGCGAGCGAAAGCCCGAATATGAGGGACGTCAGACCCTTGATCCCGTCGATGACACCTTTGGTGAGCGTGGAGATGATGCTGGGCACGTCCGACTTCACCGCCGAGTTGGCACTCGACGCACCCGACTTGTCGACTCCTGCGCTCGTCAACCAACCTTGCGCTTTGTCGGCCGCCGCACTTGCGTTCTTCCCGATCTCCCCTTCCTGACCGGTGATGCCGCCGATCACGATCACGACGATGAAGACGCCGAGCGCCACGAATCCGAGCAGCACGATGACGGCAGCGGCGGGACGCGGCATGTGCGTCGAAAGCTTTGCGACGAGCGGCATCGCGACTGTTGCGACGATTGCCGCGGCAACTAAGGGGCCTACGATCGTGGAGGTCGTGGCGAGCAGCCAGATCACTCCGGCGAGGAGCGCGAAGACACCGACGAGCAGCCAGGAAGCCCGACCGAGGTCACGAAGCCAGCGCGGCGGGGAGAAGACCGTCGACAGGGCCTCCAGCTGGATGACGCCTATTTCAGGCCCGTCGGAGCTGACCGCGATGCCGTCGTCCTTGTGCCCGCGGTGCTTCGGGAGGCGCACTCTCACGGCTTTCTCCTTCGAACTACGACGGCTTTCTCCTTCGAGCTGCACACACGCCCGAGCCAGATCCACTCCGCGACCGCCCTGAGACGGCCGCGGAGCCTGCCGCAACTAACGCGACCGCGATGTCGCCCCTACGACACGCCGCGGTCGCGCACGCCGTCGTGGACGGCATGTCAGTTCTCGTCTGCCTGGCGATCACGATCCGCGCGCTTCAAACAGCGCGCAGGCGCGAGCCTGCGTAGACGGCCAGCCCGTAGATGACGAAAAGATCCACCGCGAACATCGCGATCGCCCACCAGGGGTAGGCCGGCAAGAACAGCAACTGGCCGATCGCATTCACTGCTGCCGCCGCGATCCCGAACCAACGGGCGAACTCGCTGCCTGCGAAGAGCGCACCGGAGGCAATGAGCTGGATGATCCCGAGGAGCAACACGATCCAGCCCCAGGTGTTGAGGTTGCCGAACACGAGGGCCGAATGACCCGTATAGACCCTGGAGGAAGAGATCGCGAGGACCCCGGCAATCGAGTTCCAAATCCCGGCGAGCCCAAGCATCACCGAGGCGAACGTCACCCAGCCGAGACCACTCGGAGCCTCGACGTCAGAAGGCACGGCGTAGTAGCGCCCCTGAGGCTCATAGTCCTGCGCCGTCCTCATCTCGCCTACTCCCTCCTCGTAGCGAGTCGGCCGACCCGTGGATGCCCGGCCTCAGCTCAGCTAAGAGCACGACGGCGGCTGCATCATCGTCCGGATGGGATGACGGCAGCCAAGGACTCGACCAGAGAGCCTGTCGCCGTCGAGATCGAACGGAGCGAAGCGAAATCCTCTGAGTAAGCTTGTGACTGAAACGTGACGGCAGGCGAGACCAGAACAGCTGACTACGGCGAGAGAGTTGCGTGGGCTCCCGCCCGGCCGCGCATCCACCCGGTGCGGCTACTCGTTGCGTGGTTTCTCTCCGCGGCGGCGCTCCTGGTGGCTGCCTGGATCGTGCCCGGCGCCTCGGTACGCAACTTCGGGGGTGCGCTTGTAGCCGCGCTCGTGATCGCGATCCTCAACGCCTTACTGCCACCGCTCGTTGCGGCTCTGCACCTCCCGCTCATGCTGCTCACCGGATTCCTGCTCATCCTCGTACTCGACGCTCTGATGCTGATGGCCGCGGACGACATCACGAACGGTGACCTCACCGTCGATTCCTTCTGGTCTGCGCTCGGCGTCGCATTCGCTGCAGCGGCTGTCGGCGTGATCCTCGACGTCGTCTCCGGGTCGGACGACGACGACACGTACACATTCCGGGTCGTCCAGAGAATCGCGCGCCGAGGAGCAAAGCCGGTTTTCACGGACGCGCCAGGGGTGGTCTTCCTGGAGATCGACGGCCTCGCCCTACCGGTGCTGCAGCGGGCGATGCGCGACGGCAGCGCGCCGAACATGGCGCGCTGGCTCACCGACGGCTCCCACGCGCTGGCCGAATGGGAGACCGACCTGTCGTCGCAGACGGGAGCGAGCCAGGCGGGAATTCTGCTCGGCTCGAACGAGGACATTCCCGCCTTCCGCTGGGTGGAGAAGGAGACCGGGACGCTGATGACGTGCTCGGCTCCTCCGGACTGCGCCGAGATCGAACGCCGTCACCTCTCCGGCCGCGGGTTGCTGTCGGATGGCGGCGCGAGCCGCGGCAACCTCCTGTCCGGAGAAGCCGATCACGTGATCCTCACTGTCAGCCGGATCGACGCGGAGAAGCACGCGAATCCCGGTTACCGGGCGTTCCTGGCGAACGGTTTCAACGTCATGCGGGCTCTCGTTCTCTTCGGCTGGGAAGTGGTCCTCGAGTGGACGGCCGCGTCCCGAGCGAAACGGCGCGACGTGCGTCCGCGGGGCCACCGGGGTGGCAAGTACCCGTTCCTGCGCGCAGCCCTCTGCGTGGTCGTGCGCGACGTGATCGTCTACGGCGTGCTCAGCGACATGATGGAGGGACGCCCAGCCGTGTACGCGACGTTCTCGAGCTACGACGAAGTCGCGCACCACTCCGGGCTAGAACGCGTCGACACGCTCGAGGCGCTGCGCAAGCTCGACCAGCAGTTCGGCCGCATCGAGCGCGCACGCCGCTATGCCCCACGACCGTACGAGCTCGTCGTCCTCTCGGACCACGGCCAGACGCAGGGCGCAACCTTCAAGCAACGGAACGGCTACGGCCTCGACGAGCTCGTCGAGCGTTCACTCGAGCACGGCGGCGTAACCGAAATCGCAGGCGGGGACGAGCAGAGCTCGATGGTCGGTCACGCGATCGGGGAGGCGACCGGACAAAAGCCGAAGAAGCAGGCCAAAAACGATGTCTCGGACCGCGAAGTGATCGTTCTCGGCTCCGGGAATCTGGGGCTCGTGTATCTCATGGACGAACGGCGCCGACTCACACTCGAAGAACTGAACGACCGGCATCCACGCCTCCTGCCGGCGCTGCGCAACCACCCCCACGTCGGCTGGCTCCTGGTCCGGAGCGAGGAAGAAGGGCCCGTGGTTCTCGGGGCGGGGGGAGCGCACTACCTCGCCTCTGGCCGCGTCGACGGAATCGATCCGCTGGCACCGTTCTCGCGGAACGCTCCCCGACATTTGCTGCGCACCGACGGGTTCGCACACGTCGCCGACATCATGGTCGGGAGCTTCTACGACCCGGCTATGGAGGAGGGCTGCGCTTTCGAGGAGCTGATCTCATTCCACGGCGGCCTCGGCGGTCCCCAGACTCGACCGTTTCTTCTCTACCCGGCAGCGCTTCCGATCGCCGACGCACCGATTGTCGGTGCCGCGGCGGTCAACCTCCTGCTCAGAGGCTGGCGATCCCACCTGAATGGCGGGACTCCGGACAACGGCGGGACACGGTTGCAGTCGGACGGAGTGGAAGAACTTCAGCCGGCCGGTCGCTGAGTAGCTCGACAGGAGGACGGAGATGTTCAATCGGCTCAGCAGCTTAGAGCTCGTGCTCATCCTGTCGGCGGTCATCTTCGGAGCGACTTGCCTCGGGCTCTTTCTCGGCCGGTACGTTCGTCACCGAGCGGAACATCTCCGCGAGCCTCTTGGAGTCCTACAGAGTGCGCTGCTCGGGCTCGTCGCGCTCGTACTTGCGTTCGGCCTCGCCCTCGCGGTCGGACGTTATGAGTCCCGTCGTGCGGCAGTTGTGGACGACGCAAATGACATCGGTACGACCTACCTGCGCGCACAGACCCTGCCAGAACCGATCCGAACGCGATCGCTCAGGCTTCTCGTCCGCTACACAGACACCAGTATCCGTCTCTCGAAGACCGTACCGACGTCCAACAAGGCACGCCAGGCAATCGCGGACGGTGACAAACTGCAGCGGCAGCTCTGGGGACTCGCGGGACAGGCGCTTGCTGAAGCACCAATCGCGAGCGCACCGCGCCTGTACGTCGAGACCCTGAATACGATGATCGATCAGCAGACGGTCCGTATCGCAGCCCTGAACAATCGCGTCCCCGGTCCCGTGCTGGCGGTGGAGGTGATCTTTGCGGCCGTGGCGCTTGGGCTACTTGCCTTCTACCTCGCGATCCTGGGCCGCGGCGTGCTGCCGGTCTTCCTCGCCGCGGCACTGGTCTGCCTCCTGCTCCTCGTCACCTTCGACCTCGACCGGCCAACGCGCGGCCTCATCAAAATTCCCGCGACGCCGCTCACCAGCCTAAGGGCCTCGATGGAGCTGCCCCCGGCCGCCGCCGCGCCGTCGAAGCCCTGAAAGTCGATGTCCCGCCCCTACTGCCGAGCCAGGTGTACCCGCAGTTCGGCTTCGGGGTCGTGGATCAGCTCGCCGCTCACATCGACCGTGACCTTGTGGAGGGTCCCCGTGAACGTGAACGGGCCTACATAGTCGGGCGTTACCGGGGAGCCCGGGTTGGCCCCGCAGGTCAGCGTTCCCGGATTGAACATGAACGGCGTGGTCACGTCCGCTTCGGCATCGCCGACGAGGTCGTTGTCGACGTAGAGCTGTAGCCTCCCCGGCGCACCCTTGCCCTGCTGCATGTCCGGCTTCCCGGTCGGTTCGAACTCGAAGCGAAGCTCGTGCTTTCCTGCTGGTACGACGTCCTCGGATTCGACGCCGAGAAGTTTGCGTCCGACGTAATTGTGCACGTACCGAAGCTTGCCGTCCTTGATGAACAGGGAATATCCGCCCGCGGCCGTGCCCTGGCTGAGCAGCACGCCCTCGGCCCCCTCCTCCGGGATCTCGACGTCTGCAGTGATGCTGTGCGGGCGGTTGAGCACCTTCGGCGCCGCAGCGTTCGGCACCGACTGCGTGTTCGGCACGTACGTGTAGCTGTCGCGCGGCAACGCGATCTGGGGCTTCTCGCCGACCATACGGGGGAGGCCGCTGCCGTCGATGGGCATGACGTCGTACTTGCCGGCCTCGACGTACCAGGTACCGATCATCGCGATCAAGCGATCGCGGTTCTCGTCGGCGACGTTGTGGTTTTCCGCGAAGTCCTCAGCCACGTGGTACAGCTCCCAGCCCTTCGCATCGAGCATCGAGAGTGTCTCCGACGAGATCGGCTCGCCGAACCCTTTTCCAGCTTCGGTGAACGACGGGCCCGGCCATGCGCACACCGCGCGCCAGCCGTCGTGGTAGATGGCCCGGTGTCCGAGCATCTCGAAGTACTGCGTCGTCCGTTTGCTGTCCGCCTTTGCATCGTCGAGCGTGTGGGCGAGGCTGACGCCGTGCATCGGGGCCTGCGTGACGCCTCTGATCTTGTCCGGCGGCTGGATCCCGAGCAGGTCGAGCACGGTCGGCACCATGTCGATGATGTGCGCGTACTGCGTGCGCACCTCGCCCTTGGCCTTGATCCCCTCCGGCCAGGAGACGATGAAGGGATCGGTCGAACCGCCACGGTAGGTCTCACGCTTCCACCGGCGAAACGGCGTGTTGCCGGCCCACGTCCAGCCCCACGGATAGTGGTTGAAGTGCTTCGGGCCACCGAGCTCGTCGATCAGCTCGAGGCTCTCCTCGATCGGCCCTAGGGCGTTGTTGAAGAACTGCGCCTCGTTCATGGTGCCCGTCGGGCCGCCCTCGGCGCTCGCCCCGTTGTCGGAGATCACCATGATCAGTGTGTTTTCGAGCTCCCCCTGGTTCTTCAGGGATTCGAGCAGGCGTCCGACCTGGTGATCCGTGTGGCTGAGGAAGCCTGCGAACACCTCCATCATCCGGCTGTAGAGCTGCCGGTTCGGAGCGGGAAGGGAGTCCCAATCCGGAACGTCCGGATCGTGGCGTGACAACTCGGCGTCGGCCGGAGCGATCCCGAGCTCCTTCTGCCGTGCGAACGTCTTTTCGCGGTACGCGTCCCAGCCGTCGTCGAACACGCCCTTGTACTTGTCGGCCCACTCCTTCGCGACGTGATGCGGGGCGTGCGTCGCGCCGAAACACAGATGAAGGTAGAAGGGCTTGTCAGGGTCGGACTGCTTCGTGTCCGCGATGAACGAGACGGCCTTGTCGACCAGATCCTCGCTGAGGTGGTACCCCTCCTCGGGCGTCTTCGGAGCCTCGACCTGGTGGTTGTCGTAGACGAGGTCGGGATACCACTGGCTCGTGTCGCCGCCGAGGAAGCCGTAGAACCGCTCGAAGCCTCGACCGACCGGCCAGCGGTCGTACGGACCGGCTGCGGTCTCCTGGTTGCTCGGCGTCAGATGCCACTTGCCGACCATGAAGGTGCTGTAGCCCTCCTGCAGGAGGATCTCCGACAACATGCCGTTCTCGAACGGCATCACCCCGTTGTACCCCGGAAATCCCGTGGAGAGCTCGGTGATCGCAGCCATTCCGTTGGCATGGTGGTTACGCCCGGTGACGATGCAGGAGCGACTCGGCGAGCAGAGCGCGGTCGTGTGCATGCTGTTGTAGCGGAGGCCGTTCGCAGCGATCCCGTCGATGTTTGGCGTCTCGATCGGACTGCCGTAGCAGCCGAGATTGCCGTAGCCCGTGTCGTCGAGAACGATCATCAGGACATTCGGAGCGCCCTTCCGCGCCCGTACGGGCGCCGGCCACGCCGGGCTCGATTCCTCAGCGGTGCGGCCGATCACGCCAGGGAACGGCGTTCCAGGTTCGTACTCGACGATGGGCATCGGGAAAACCTCCGTTGGCTAACGATTCACGTGGAGAACCGATAGTCCCTTGGCCCGCTAGCCCAGGACATCATCCGATCGAGGTGATCGAATGACTCCTGGGTCTAAACGGACGTGTCGAGCGATCCGATCGAGCCGAACACGTGCGCGCGGATGTCCTCGCCGGATGCCGCACGCTCACCGAGTTCCCAGAGGAATTCCAGGAGCCGGTAATCAGGCGGAGGGAGCTCGGTCGAGGCCGGGAATCCGGCGCTGCGCACGTACAACGCCATGTCGAGCAGGCGGCCAATCAGGTCGTCTGCAGCCTGCTGCAGCGTGTACCCATCACCATGAGCCAGGCCGGTGAGCGTGAGACGGCAGCGTTCTGCACGCTCAGAGAGTTGGAGCGATGGAACCCACGGTTCCGCCATGCCCACAGTGTGCTGCGTGGATCGGAAGTCACGAGCAGGACTTTCGGCACCCTCACGGCCCGGGGCCCAACTAGGGCAAGCGGCAGACGATCCGCCCCGAGTACTGGCTCGAGTCGTCGAGCGGCTCGGTCCGGACGACCAGGCACGTACCCAAATCCGTCTCGATCGGATCGCCCTCTACCGGCGATCTCGGTAACTCGATTTCGTCGAGCTCCTGGAAGTTGGGCCCCTCGACCGTGAGGATGAATCGTTCCAACTACCCCCTCCGTCGTGCCGTTCGACGAGCGGTACGCCGTGCGACTCTCCGTCCTCCGAACATCCTCGACCTCCTTTGGTGGTGGCAACCCTTTACGCGGTAGCGGGGACGGCTGCCTTCGTCTCCATCTCGTGATGCTGCTGGGCCTCATCGGCTGCAATCAAGCCGACTCCGACCAGATCGAGCGGACTGATGAAGCCGTCGCTGATCCGGAAACCGCCTGCTCGCATGACCGCGTCGCGAAGCGGAACAGCCCATTGATGCTCGAGCAGGATCAATGCAGCTGCCGAGTCGTTCGGGATGTCTTCGAGCACATCCCACTCGTCTCCACCCGAAAGCGGGTGAACGCCGCCCTCTGCAGCGGCCTCCGCGCCCGCAGCGGCGCCGGCTTCGAGCCCTTCTTCTCCTTCGATGCCAAGTCCGATCAGGGCGCCGATCGTCGAGCCGAGCTCGATCGCCTCATCCTGGGTCAAGTTGCTCAGATGCGCGACTTCGAGCTCGCCTTCTGCATCCTTGTACACCGCGATCGAGTCGATCACGCGAATGGTGTCGCTCTCCCGCAGGCGCTCGAGCTCATCGATGATCTCGCCGTGGAACTCGGGGTGGTCGAAGCCGAGGACGACGAGCTGAACCGGTCCAATTGCCATCTTGATCCTCCCTACTCTCTAGAGAACGACGCAAGCTGCACGTCTCCAACGATTCTCCGGAACCGGCGGGCTCGGCACATCATCCAGAAGGGATGAGGGCTCGAGCAGGAGGCTTCAGGCGGTGAGCCCGGCGACGCCGTTGCGAATGAGAGAGGCAGCCAGGAGCACGACGATCGCTGCTCCGATTGTTCTCGCGTCCCGCTCCAGAAAGGTACGAGCCCGGCCCAGCTGCCGCACTGTCCAATCGCGGGCAACCAGGAGGGAAAGGAGCGCGAGCCCGAGCGGGAGCAGAGATGCCACTGTGAAGAACAGCCAATCCACGGCGTACTGGATCGTGCTCGGATTCAGCTCCGAGATGTCCTTCAGGGCGATCGGGATGAATCCCCCTGGGTTGGCGAGCGCAGCGCCGGCGCCCACGATCGCCAGCACAGGAGCCGTGGCGAGCTTGCCCATCTTTTCGATCATGCTCTGCACTCTTGCCGGATCGGGAGGCCGGCGGAGAAACAGCACGACGTAGATCAGCAGCATCGCTCCCAGAATCAGATCGAGAATGGCAACCCAGGTCTTCGGCGTGGATGTGTCGGAAGCGGCGAGGTCCCCAATGAAGAACGAAGCCACGATTCCCACGGCCAACGTCGCCCCAAACGCCCCGAGGTAGAACCAGAAGCCGGTGCGGAGCGGCCGGTCTCCGAGGACGAGCGCCAGGACCGAGAACGAGAGCGTCGTTGGAGAGAACATCGCTGCGAGGGAAACGAGGACGAGCTCCGCATCGATCCAGCTCACTTGACGCGCCTGAGCAACCGCCGTGCGCCGGATGGTTCAGCGTCGTCCGACTCCGCGGCCTGCTTTGCCGCTTTCTTCGCCTGCCTCTTCGCCGCGCGCTGAGCTTTCTGGTCGGCCGCCTTGACCTTCGCGTCCGTGTAGGAGTCCCCGACAAGCTTCCTGCCGCCCGTCCAGCCGAAGGCCCAGGTCACCAGGACGATCGCAAGGAGGATGTTCCAGGCTGTCGTCACGAGCTGCTGCGCCACGGAATATGCAGTTGCAGTAGTCGCGTCGGTGACGCCGTTCAGCGATGCGACGTTGAAGGCCTGGTTCACGCCAACCCCTCCCGGTGTCACCGATGCCACATTCGCGATCGAGTTGCCGCCGACGATCCGCATCACAGTGTGAAAGCTCACCGGGATTCCGTAGGCGGCCAGGAAGAGAGCGATCACACCGAGTTTGCAGCACCAGCCAAGGAATTCGGGAAAGAAGACTCGCCCGAAATACGCCTTCCAGTCGGCCAGGATCTTCCCGCCCTGCTTGGCCTGCTCCCAGAGCTTCTTCAGCCAGCGCCAGGCAAGTCGACACAGGATCACGAGGCCGAGCACGACGCCGACCGCGATGATCGCGGTCGCCCACGGATGCGCTGACACCCAGCCGAACTTGATGTCGAAGGAACCGCCCACAGAGACGAAGAGATAGACATAGACAACCGCCCCGATCACGGTGAAGAAGATCTTCTCGACGAGATAGCCGGCGAAGATCCCGGCGAACGTCGCCCCCACGATGATCGCCGTGAACATGATCAGCATCACAAGCGTGCCGATGTTGGCGGGGAGAAAGGTGTTCAGCGCTACGGACGTCGCATAGCAGGCGACGATCTGCCGCGCGGGCACGCCTGAGTCCGGGTAGGCGTAGCGAAGGATCGAGTACCACGCGACTGCGGTGAAGAGGGTCTGAAAAGTCTGGAGGACGAGTGCCGGGATGAGGTACTTCGCCGAGACCTGCGTCAGCGTGTCCCAAAGCTGGCTGAACCATCCCCGAACGTCCCAGCCGAGCAGGTACACGACGCCGCCGATCACGACGATCGTGACGAACCAGATGACGAGGCGCCTCGGCTGGAACTGCTTCTCGGGCGGCGCAGCCGCCGCGGCGACCTCGGTCATACCTGCTCCGCCGCGAGCCGGGTCGGGTTGGCCGGCTGCGGTTCGGCGCCGTGGCACCGCTTCCACTTCCGGCCACTCCCGCAGGTGCAGAGGTCGTTGCGTCCGCGTTTTGCATCTTCCGCGGCGTACCGTTCCATGATCTCTGCCGGCGCCCGGTTCCGAGACAGGAGCTCGCCCATCACACGCATCGGCCCGTCGACGTGGTGGAAGAACTCCTTGAAGCCTGCGCAGAGGTAGTTCAGCCCGGGCTCGCCGTACGGCGTGCGAATGAACCGGTCCTTCGGACAGCCACCATGGCAGGCGAAGCGCACGTCGCAGTCGAGACAGTACTGCGGCAGCGTGTCGCGCTTGTCGAGCCCGAACCGCGTCTGCTGGGGCGACGAGACGAGCTCCAGCATGTGACGTTCCTTGATGTTTCCGAGCAGGTAGCGCGGCTCGACGAAATGATCGCACGAGTAGAGATCGCCGGTGTGTTCCAGCGCGAGCGCCAGGCCGCAGGTCTCCGAGTGGACGCAGAGACCCGGGGGCTCGCCGACCCAGTTGGCGAGTGCGACGTCGAACATCTGGACGTAGACCTCGCCGACGTCGCGTCGGACCCACTCCTCGAAGACATCGACCAGGAAGCGACCGTACTGCACCGGGCTCACCGACCGCCCCGTCACGACGTCACCCTCCTGGACGTACAGCGGCCGGTCGCGCCACGACTCCCAGGGAACGGTTCCGTCCTCGGCCGCTTCCGCGACCCGCTCGATGATCGGGATGAACTGGATGAAGCGGGCGCCACATTCGTCGCGAAGAAAGCGGTAGACCTCACGGCCGCGATCGCCGTTGGCGGCGTGCACGGTTGTCAGGGCATTCCAATCGACTCCTGCGTCGTTGAGGAACGAGAGCCCATGCATCACCTGGTCGAAACTGCCCTTCCCGCCCTTGTTCACGCGAAAGGTGTCGTGAAGCTCGCGTGGCCCGTCGATCGAGATCCCGACCAGGAACTCGTTCTCCTTGAAGAACGCCGCCCACTCCTCGTCGAGGAGCGTCCCGTTCGTCTGGATCGTGTACGCCGCGCGTTGGCCGGGCTGAAGGCAGCCCTCAGCCAGTTCGACCGAGCGACGGAAGAAGTCGACGCCCATGAGCGTCGGCTCCCCGCCTTGCCAGGCGATCGCGACTTCGGGGACCCCCGCATGCGCCTCGATCAGCTGCTTGACGTATGCCTCGAGCAATTCGTCTGCCATGCGGAACCGACTGCCCGGATAGAGCATCTCCTTCGAGAGGAAGAAGCAATACGAGCAGTCCAGGTTGCAGACGGCTCCTGTCGGCTTCGCCAGGAGGTGGAAAGCGCGAGGTTGTTCGAGCACGCCTGGGTAGGCGCTCATACCAGCCCTACGCCTCTCCCTTGGCCTGCCACTGCAAGAGCTTCCTTTCGGGTTCTGGAGGTCGCATCCTCCCGTCGGGATGAATTGTGGCCCCGAGGGCTGTTTTCACCCTGTCCGGACGATGTGTGTCGATGCGGTAACAGCGATTGTCACTTCGTGCCTGCTGTAGCGTGGAGGGGGTGAGCGGGGTGGTAGACGACCAGGACGGCAAGTCGAAAGAGCCGGCGACACGGCGATCGCTGCTCGCCCTCGAGTATCCGGGCTTGGGCGACTTCGACGATCCCAAGCTGGAGTGGCGACGACTCTTCTCCGAGCTCTTGGGAACGTTCTTTCTCGTTCTCGTGGGTGCCGGCGGTGCCGTCGTGAACGCCACCAGCGGCGGCGCGATCAGCAGGTCGACCGCTGTCGCGGCACCCGGCCTGATGGTGATGGGGATCATCCTCTTCATGGGCGCGGTCTCGGGCGCGCACCTCAATCCGGCCGTGACGCTCGGGTTCACCCTGCGCGGAGACTTTCCGTGGCGTCGAGTGCCGGGATACATCTTCGTCCAGCTTCTAGGCGCAACGCTAGCCTGCCTTTTCCTGTGGGCCGTCCTCGGCAAGGTCGGGAAGCTCGGCGCCACGGAACCGGGCCCAGGCATCAGCGACTGGAAGGCGATGCTCATCGAGCTGATCCTGACGGTCGGGCTGCTGAGCACGATCCTCGGCACCGCGTCACAGGCCCAGAACGTCGGTGCACTGTCAGCAGTCGCTGTCGGCGGCTACATCATCCTTGCCGGTTTCTGGTCGAGCCCGATCAGCGGCGCGTCGATGAACCCGGCCCGCTCGTTCGGGCCGGATCTTGCCCTCGGCGACTTCTCCCACTACTGGGTCTACGTTGTCGGCCCGATTGCCGGAGGGCTGATCGCGGTTGTGTTCGCGTGGATCCTCCGCGGGTCAGGCGGGGACGTCGGCGGCCTGGCGGCTGCGCGCGGCGAGTTCGACAAGCGTGTGGAGTCGGCAAAAGAACAGACCTCGACATCAGCGGAGTGAAGGAGGAACGATGAGCACCAAGAGTGCCGCAGCCCAGTCGGAGGGCGAGGAGAAAACGGGTGACGGCACCTCAGTAGACCCGAAGGTCACTCACCTGACCGTAGCCGAGCGCGTCGGACGCGGAAAGGCCGCACGAGAGCAGGCACCGCGCGCGAGCCACTCGATACTCGAGCTCTCCAGCGATCGCGACCCGGTAGCAATCGTCGATGCCGATACCCCCGCGCGTGTTCCCGAGTTGGTGCCCATTCGTTACGGCCGAATGCTGGTATCGCCGTTCACCTTCTACCGAGGTGCAGCGAGCCTTATGGCGCACGACCTTGCGGGAACGCCGCGAACAGGTCTCAAGGCACAGCTCTGCGGCGACGCCCACCTGTCCAATTTTGGCGGCTTTGCATCGCCGTCCCGGGATCTCGTCTTCGATCTCAACGATTTCGACGAGACGCATCCCGGACCGTTCGAGTGGGACGTCAAGCGGTTGGCCGCAAGCTTCGAGATTGCCGGCAGGGATCGCAGCTTCGACGACCGTGTAAGGCGATCCGCCGTTTTGACCGCCGTCCGTGCATATCGAGAGGCGATGCGCGAGTTCGCGGCGATGAACAACCTCGGTGTCTGGTACTCGAGGCTGGATGTGAGCAATATGGTGGCAAACCTTCGCGCCCAAAAGGACAAGAAACAGGCCAAGGCGCTCGAGCGCGGAGTCGCGAAGGCGCAAACGAAGGACAGCATGAAGGCGTTCGCCAAGTTGACGCACCTGGTCGACGGCGAGCCACGCATCATCTCCGATCCCCCGCTGATCGTGCCGATCGCGGAGCTCGCGGACGAAGCGGGCTTGGATCGCGACGTAATCACGGCCGGTGTCCTGGAGCTCTTCCGCGGGTACCGCAGGACGCTGCAACCTGATCGCAAGACCCTGCTGGAAGAGTTCCGCTACGTCGATCTCGCGCGCAAGGTCGTGGGCGTGGGTAGCGTGGGCACGCGCTGCTGGATTCTCCTGCTACTCGGGCGCGACGACGGAGACCCTCTCTTCCTTCAGGTCAAGGAGACCGGACACTCGGTGCTCGAGCCGTTGCTCGGTCGCAGCCAGTTCCGCAACCACGGTCAGCGGGTCGTGGAAGGCCAGCGGCTGATGCAAGCAGCAAGTGACATCTTCCTCGGCTGGATTCGGAACAAGGAGGGGTTAGACGGCAGGCAGCGCGACTTCTATGTCCGGCAGCTCTGGGACTGGAAGACGTCGGTCGACCTCGAAACGATCCTCCCCCGTGGCCTCGAGCTCTACGCACAGGCTTGCGGCTGGACGCTCGCGCGGGCGCACGCCCGCTCGGGAGACCGCATCGCAATCGCGACGTACCTCGGCAAGGGCGACGCCTTCGACCGCGCTCTTGCCGACTTCGCCGTGGCGTACGCCGACCAGAACGAGCGCGACTACGCAACACTTGTCGAAGCTGCGAAGGACGGCCGAATCGAAGCGAAGGAGGGTCTATAGCAGTCAGGGCCATACGCACCCCTCGCACGCTTGCGGCGGTAGTCCAGTCGGAGAGGTTCTTCAACCGAGAACTCTCCTGGCTGGACTTCAACCGTAGAGTGCTCGCGTTTGCCGAGGATGCCGACCTGCCGCTTCTGGAGCGGGTCAAGCTCTGCGCGATCTTTTCCTCCAACCTCGACGAGTTCGTCGCCGTGCGGCTTGCAGGAATCGGCCACCAGGTCGAGTCCAAGATCAAGCGCCGGTTCCCGGACGGACGTACCCCCGCGCAGACGCTCAGGGAGATGCGCATCCGAATCGTCGAGCTTCAGGCCATGCAAGACCGCCTCTGGTTGGAAGACCTCCACCCCGCTCTTGTCGCGGAGGGGATTCGCGTCGGCGGTGTCGCGGACTGCTCTCCACGCGAGCTACGGGCCCTGACGAAGCGCTTCGAGCGCGAGGTCGAGCCGCTGCTGACGCCGATCGCCGTCGGCCTTGCGGCCCCGTTTCCCTATGTCACCACGCTTGCCCTGAACATCGGCTTGCTGGTGCGGGACACAAGGTCGGATGAGCAGCGTTTCATCCGCGTGAACGTGCCGGACGACCTCCCGCGGTTCGTCCCCGTCGGGAACCGGAACTTGCATGTCCCGCTCGAGGAGGCGATCGTGCATTTCCTTCCTGCGTTGCTTGGCTCCGTTGAGATTCTGAGCCGGTCGATGTTTCGAGTCACGCGCGACGCCGACCTGTCGCTGACAGCTGACGCCGACGATCTGGTCGAAGCACTCGAGACGCAACTCGTCCAACGGCGATCTGCCGACGTCGTCCGCGTCGAGGTCAGCGGCGACGCGTCCCAGGAGCTCATCGACACGCTCGCGCGAGAGCTCAAGATCGGAACCGAACGGCTTTATGTCAGTAACGCTCCCCTGGGCCTCAGCGGACTGATGGAGCTCATGGCGATCGACCGGCCGGATCTGAAGTACAAGCCATGGGTGGCGAGAACCAGACGGCCGTTCGTGAGCAAGAGCCCCGCGGATCTACTAGCTCGGATCCGGCGCCGGGACATTCTCGTCCACCATCCGTACGACGCCTTCGACACCAGCGTCGAGGCGTTCGTGGCGGCCGCACGCGATCCGAAGGTCGCAGCGCTCAAGGGCACCGTCTACCGGACCGGCGAGCTGTCGGCCACGCTCGCCTCACTCGTCGAAACGGCCGAAGAAGGGAAACAGGCGGTCTGCCTCGTCGAGCTCAAGGCGCGTTTCGACGAGCGGCGGAACATCGAGTGGTCGAGAGCTCTCGAACGGGCCGGCGTCGACGTCGTGTACGGCGTCCCCCAGTTGAAGGTGCATGCCAAGCTCACCCTGCTCGTCCGTCGTGAGCGAAACGGCGTTCGTCGCTACGTCCACATCGGCACCGGGAACTATCACGCGTCGCACGCCACCAGCTACGAGGATCTGGGCCTCTTCACGGCCGACGAGGACATCGCGGCCGACGTCGCGGATGTGTTCAATGCCGTCACAGGGCGTACGAGCCCGACCGTTTTCCGCAAGCTGCTCGTCGGCCCGTGGTTTCTCCGCGACGGGATCCTCAACGAGATCGACCGCGTCGTGCGCGCGGCGCGAGCAGGCGAAGGCGGGCGCATCCGGATCAAGGTCAACTCGCTCGTCGACCCTGAGGTGATCGACGCGCTCTATGCCGCCTCGGCGGCCGGGGTTACCGTCGAGATCATCACGCGTGGAATCTGCAAGCTGCGCCCGGGCGTCCCCGGCCTCAGCGAGCGCATCACAGTTCGCAGTGTGCTCGGACGCTTTCTCGAGCACAGCCGGATCCTTTCGTTCCAGACCGGTGACCGAACGACGACCTGGATCGGTAGCGCCGACCTGATGCCGCGCAATCTCGACCGGCGCGTTGAGGTCCTGGTGCCGATCGAGGACTCCCGTCTGCGCTCGGACGTGGCCGAGATCCTGGACGCATTGCTCGCCGACACGTGTTTTTCCTGGGAACTGGACGCTGATGGGGCCTGGCACCGCACCCAGCCGAAGGGCCGTGCGAAACCTGTGTCTGCCCAGGAATTCCTGATGGCGCGCACGGTCAGACGCTCGAAGAAGCGCTAGGTCAGTACGGGCGTGACCGTCTGACGTTGATCGTCGAGCCGGCTCCTCACTGACCAGTCGGTCCGGGTTCATCCCATCGGGACGATGAGCTGAGGTCGTTCGGGTGATCCACTCCGTCTTGCAGAACTTGTCTAACCGTTGGTCCGGTCAATCCGCGAAAGAAAGGGCACGGGAATGCTCGTTGCTGCCGACTATCCGTTCCTCGACATCATGTGGACGATGTTCATCTTCTTCGCATGGGTCATCTGGATCTGGCTCCTGATCCTGGTCCTGTCGGACAACTTCAGGCGGCGCGATCACTCCGGCTGGGCCAAGGCGGGATGGACACTCCTGGTCATCTTCCTGCCGCTGATCGGCGTGCTGATCTACATGATCACGCGCCCACCGGAGCCGGAAGGTGTCATGGGCGCACCAAGGACCACCTGAACGGCCCGCCTGCGTGGTGAATCGAGCGTCACGAGACGATTTCCGTGACGCTCGAGCAGGCGGTTGACGAAGAGAAGACTGCGGAGGAGCTCCTTGGAGAGCTCGCGCAGGAACTCTCACTGCTCCTACGCTGCGAGCTCGAGGTAGCTGCTGCCGAACGTGGACCGTGGCTCCACCGAATCGCGATCGAGCTTGCAGCCTCGCTCGGTGCAGCCGGGGCGATGCTCCTTGCGCTCGGCGCCGCGAGCTTTGCAGCGGTTGAGGGCTTGCGCCTCGTGCTTCCAGGTTGGCTCGCAGCTCTCGTAGTCGCGGTGGCCTGGCTCGGCATCACGGCGCTCCTCCTGCGAGTCGACCACCCTCGCCGGCTCTGGCGCCGGTTGAGGCAACAGACCTATGAGCAAACCCTGGCAACGGCCCACGAGGACCGCAGCGCAACGGAGGCGGACGTCCGAGCAACAGCCGAACGGTTGAGCCACGCAATCGCGGTCGAGATGCGCGAGCGCGAAGCCAGGGCGATCATCGCCGGTGAAAAGCGGCTTGTCAGCACCGGAGAGCGCGATGCCGAGGTCGTGTTCAAGGAGCTGATGTCAGTGCTCGCGGCGCCCGGGCGAGCCGGAGTCAACCTGCTCGAGCGACTCCTGGAAGGCAATGCATCAGGGCGGATGGACAAATGATCCGGAAGCGTCCGCGCTGTCAGGGCATGCGAGGTCCGCGCTCGAAATGCATCCGGCTGACCAGCACCGCGATCACCGTGACGAGGTAGAGCTGCCCGATCAGCGCCTCGAGAACCGACAGCATGTGGCCAAGGTTGCTCGCAGTCGTGTAGTCGCCGTAGCCGACCGTCGCGAGAGTCACGAAGCTGAAGTACAGGCGAAGAGCCGGCGTGCCATCGGTGCCCTGAGCAAAGAGCGGGCCTGAGTCGAGCACGGCGATAACGCCGTAGGCGAACAGAAAGAGCATTCCGAGGAGGAAGTAGATGCAGATGGCCCCGAGCACAGATCGCTGGCTCACCGCGCCCTCACTGATGATGCCGCGAACGATGACGACCGCGATCGCAATCACCAGCAACCCGCTAAAGCTTGCCACGGCGGCCGCCAACGCCTCGCTGTTGGTCAGGATCTGAAGAACCGCAAGCCCAACTGTCAGGACTAACGCAGTAAGACGAAGCTCAAGGGGCCCACTACGTGACGTCCAGAGGGCCGTGATCAGCGTTCCGCATTGGATCAGGAGGAGCACGCCGCGCGACCAGGGCTCGTCCGGAGCGGTTGCCGTGAAAGCGAAGCCGATGAGGATGAGCAGTAGGACGAACGAATAGCTACGGCTTGCGCGCAGCTCTTTGATAACCGAGACGAAGCGCCGATTTGGCGCCGGTCCAGGGCTTTGGGCCGCGCTTACGCCCTCCACGACGATCCTTGCCGTACCAGCGGCATCTGCTCCTACGATCGTCCTCGTGTGGATGAAGCGCATCCTCCCGTCGGTATGACGGTGATCATCCCGATCGAACGATGAGCCGCGAGCGCGCTCCTGGCTGAATCCAGGGGTGGACAACGTGTCCGCGAGTGACGCGACTACGGCAACCGGTGGTGGCGCAGCCGCGCGGCCGGCACCTCGGATGTCAGGGCTAGTGCGACTCCTCGTCGCCCTCGGCGTCGTCCTCGGAGTGCAGGCTCTCTTCGTCGTCTCGTACGTCGGCGCCCTTCACAAACCACAGCCGCACGACCTGCCTTTCGGCGTCGTCGGCGCGCCGGCGGCGGGCCTGGCAGCCGCAGTCGACAAACAGCTCTCGTTGCGGACAACGACGTACACCGCTGCGGCAGCTGCAACACGGGCCATCGATCGGCGGAATATCTACGGCGCGCTGATCACCGACGCCTCCGGCACGAGCCTGCTCGTCGCTCCGGCTGCGTCAAACGCTGCAGCGACAGCCCTCACGACTGCCTTTACGAAGGTTGCGGCCGCCGCCGGTCAGAAGCTGACGGTCGTCCAGGTGCACCCGCTTGCGGACGGCGACAGCGTCGGCATTGTCCCGTTCCTCGTCGTCATGGCATTGGTCGTAGGCGGCTATCTGTCCGCAACGATGGCGACTTCCCTTGGAGGCGCTACCGCGATCCGTCGACATGCACCGATCCTCGCTGTCGTTGCGGCCATCGGCGCGCTCGCGACTTATTTGCTCGCCGGTCCGCTGATTGGCGGCATACCTTCAGGCCACTTCCTGGAGCTCTGGGGCATCTTCACGTTCCTGATGCTTGCCGTCGCCTTCGCGGCGGCGGGGCTGCAGACGCTTTTCGGGACGATCGGGACCCTGATCGTGATCGTCGTCTTCGTGGTCTTTGGCGCTCCGGCCGCCGGCGGCTCGGTCGCAAGGCCGTTCCTCCCGAGCTTCTGGGGCACGATCGGCCCGTTTCTCCCGCCGGGGGCGGGGACATCAGCCGTTCGTAACACGATCTACTTCGACGGCAACGGGATCGGGAAGTCGCTGATCGTTCTGGCGGCCTACCTCGTTGCGGGTGCAGTCGTCGTGTTTGGAATCCGCCGGCGGACACCGCCGCCGATCGACGCGGAGGCCGACATCGAAACGGCCGGCGCCGCAGCAGTCGTCGTCTGAGCGTCGA
>Ga0207693_10000837_pt1 | contig 27406 bp, 27 predicted proteins | sample LARL81metaG_FD_184347 | JGI IMG/M metagenome (GOLD analysis project Ga0207693, IMG submission 184347) | Corn, switchgrass and miscanthus rhizosphere microbial communities from Kellogg Biological Station, Michigan, USA - LAR L8-1 metaG... | ecosystem: Host-associated > Plants > Roots >... | reverse complement strand
ACATGCACGTTCGCGGCTACAAAGAAAAAGGAAACATCAACACGCCGCTCGATTTGGCCATCCAGAACCAGATCGATCGTTTCAGCCTGGCGATCGACGTGATTGACCGCGTTCCGAAACTGCAGAGAATCGGAGCTCACGCAAAAGAGAAGTTTCGCAATCTACAGATTGAGTGCCGTAATTATGCTTACCAAAACGGCATCGACGATCCCAACATTGAAGCCTGGAAGTGACCTTATTAGATCACCGGGCCTGGCAACCGTAAGCGCTCGATTTCAACCCGGATCGCAATGGACGGACGACGACATTTTCGTTTTGGATTAAATCCCTTCGTCATGAGCAACTCCTACTCAACTCGAGCATTTTATCGACTAGCGATATCCCTTGTAGTCTTCGGGATTGCTGGGTCAGCCGTCTACCCGCAGCAAATCACGAGCGTGCTGACATCTGCCGTGTCTGTGGCCGAGCAGGATCCTAATAAGTCCCCTTCCGAACTCAACCACCATCTGGCTGGCTATGCGTTGATTGCCATCGGAGGGTTGGTAATCGCTGGGTATTCATCAGAGAAGCTTCGACCGTTACAACTGGCCTGGCCATTGCTGTTTCTGGCGGCCGGCGTGTTTCTAGCTGCATGGAGTGATGCCGAAATCTGGCCACGCGGCAACTTGAGCTGGAGGTTTCTGATACATCACGACGCGGAGGCACGCCAGCACAAAATCTATGCACTCTTGTTGATACTGATCGGAATTATTGAGTACCTCAGGACACGCTTCAAGCTCAACCGGTTCTGGCGAACGTGGGCCTTTCCCCTCCTGGCTCTTGTCGGTGCTGTTCTATTGCTCTTCCACGACCATGGGCAGACGTCAGGCGCTTCCTCCCCAGAGGCACGTCACTACATGGTTTCAGGGCTGGCCGCACAGGCCGCAGATTCCCCAGACTCCATGCCCAGTATGCATCACCATGCGTCAGAGTCCGATTCCCCGCAGGTCGACGATCAAGTCGAAACATCGACCTCCGTGGAGCCAGGAACCAATGACATGCCCGGACGCCTTGCTCACAATCCGAGCGCACATTCGCACAAAATGTCGGAGGGAATGCTTAGGGTCGAACATCAGCACCTCTGGTTTACTGTTGTCGGCCTGGCTGTGGCTCTTTTCAAATTTGTCTCCGACAGTTCATTGTGCTACCGGAGTATTGCGCTGCGCCTCTGGCCTGGCTTTATCACGCTTCTGGGAGTCTTGCTAGTGTTGTACACAGAGTAGCCTGCTCCCAGCGCATCGGCTGCCGTGCTGGGCAGTCTGCTAGCGAGTCTTTCTTCGGACAATGGCCATGTCTTCCGGGCTTCGATCTGAAATGGCAGTTAGCGAATACCTCTGGTTTGCCTACGATATCTTCCGCGCCAATGAAGTCCGGTTCGTGCTCACAGCGCTCGGTATGACAATCGGTACCGCAGCCCTGATCTTGGTCGTAACCATTGGCTTGGCGGGCAGACAGTACGTCATGAAGCAGATCGACGGGATCGGTGTGAACTGGATCTTCGCAGAGTATGAGACAGGAGCCCAGCGTAATACCAATGTTCCCCCCGATCTACTTACGATCGACGACATGAAGGCAGTCTTGCGGGAGGTACCTGGTGTTGTCGCGGCCTCTCCCGTTGTGCCACTCCAAGACCGACTTCCTATAGGCGGGGGCCAGGAGCGCGACGTCCAGGTGTTGGGAGTATACCCTGCCTATGAACGGGTGCGGAATCTGGTTATTCTCTCGGGCCGTTTCTTTGATCAACCGGACTTGGCAGCCCGCAACAAGGTGGGGGTGATCACAGACAAACTGGCGGAACAGCTCTACGGCTCAAATTCATCGCCCATAGGACAAGTGATTAAACTAAGCGGTCTACCCTTCACGATAATTGGAACGTTCAAGGAACGGGTGAACACTTTTGGACGATCTGAACTAACGCCCGACACTCTAGTAATCCCGTACACTGTGAGTCGTTTCTTTCTCGAGACCGACAGCGTAAAGCAACTTTATTTTTCTGTTGTAGATTCTACAATGGTTGTCCCGGCGACCAAACAAATCAAACGCGTGATCCAGGCTCGGCATCGTCCGGAATCGATCTACGTGGTTGACAATCTGACGCAATTGATCGCAGTAGCCAGCAAGACGGCTGGCGCCCTAACTCTCGTGCTCCTATTGATTGCAACCGTCACTCTCCTGGTCAGCGGTACCGGTATTATGAACATTATGCTTGCAACGGTGAGCGCTCGCACTCAAGAGATAGGTATACGCAAGGCACTTGGCGCCACCAACCGTACTATACTTCTGCAGTTTCTGGCCGAGGCCATATTCATTTCCCTAGTCGGCGGAATCATCGGCGTGATAATCGGCTTGGGCCTTCCCTTCTCGCTCCGATTCTTCACCGACTACACCATCCCGATCTCTGGCCTATCCGCGATTATTGCGATCGCAGCTTCTTGTCTCGTGGGCGTCTCGTTCGGCACGCTGCCAGCAACTCGAGCAGCCCACCTCGACCCGGTTGACAGCTTAAGGTACGAATAGACCGCGTTTGAAGAAAACCGACTGCTCGCCCGCAGCAGGGGTGCTTCAATCGAAACTCTTATGGACTAACTGTGAAGTTGATGCTATCTGAGATCCCCGTCGTCGGGTCGGTTGCGATCACCTCCAACTGGACAGCGGTCGCTGGCCCGGAAGTCGTCGTCAACAGGCCACTTCTCGGGTCAATACTCACGCTCGGAGGACTAGGATTCGTGCTCCAGACCACCGAATCGGTGATATCAATCTGCTTCCCATTCGCAGTTCCAGTTGCCACAAATTGTTCAGTGCTGCCGTATGCAATGTTGTTGAGTCCGTCCTGAGAAGTCACCTTGATGGACGTCAGGCTGCCTAATGTCACGGTGATCGTAGCACTTCCGACGACTGTTCCGGATGCGCCGGTAATCATGGCTTGCCCGGGTTCGACTCCGGTTACCATTCCAGATTTGCTGACGGTCGCGACACTCTCCGCTCCAGTGCTCCAGAATACGCCAGACGAGAGCGTCTTCTGTGACCCGTCGTTGTAAGTTCCTACTGCGCTCATCTGCACAGTGTTCCCAGTTTGGATTGTCACCGCTGGTCCTACAGTAATGCCAGTTAGAACCGGGTCCACAAAGAAACCATCGCAACCCAGCGCCAGGGCGAGAGTTAGTAGAATCAGCACCATCGCAGCCATCCAGCGCGTTTGTTCATTGCCTGCCATTTCGGCCTTATCCCGTAGCGTGTCGAGTACCGGGTGTCAGAGGCTTTAAAGAATGCCTATAGACGCGAAAACCGATTGGACTCAAGAGATTGTCGTCCCCGCTTTCATTCAGTCGCTGGGCTTCCGCCCGGACCTTGCATGCGGTGAGGCTAGAGTCGAACTAGCAGTAGTTGAACTGTCAAAATTGGCAGAGCTCTTGGATCAGCGACCATGAACACAGTGCAGGGAAGGTCGGCGTAAACTGAACCTGGGCTTGAGATCTTGGCACCAAATCGGGTTCGGAGATTATGCATTCACTGATGCGACGTAGTATCGCTAACCACCTCTTCGGACCAGCCACAGAGACCGGTCATGGAATGAACATGAATTCGGAAAAAGACTGGTGCGATGGAGTCGTCGCGTGTTCTCACCCGGCGCTCGCCCCACCGACCTCTCCAGCCAGCGTGCCCGGCCCTCGCGCAGGTGAACCGCTAGTACGACAAGATTTTCAGGGTGCTCTTCCAGAAAACTAAGGCAGGCCTTTACCGGACGTTTCTCAACGCGATGACTTTCTTAATTTTGATGCTGAGCCTTCCGACCACGCTCTTCGGACTTCCCATCGGGATAAGTCTCCGTCTCTCGAGTGTGTCGCGTACACCGGGAAAATCCTGCCATTCTGGGCCGGGACTCGCTTGGACGTGAAGCATTGTGAGCTTGGCTCCCGCGGCAAGTGCGATTTTTTGAGCGTGCACGAGGGCAATTTCGCGGGCCTCAGAAAAGTCTGAAGGATGAAAAATGGATTCGATTCTAGCTTCCTCGAGCAGGGTTAGACCGACTCATGCATTGTGCCCTTTCGGACTGGCTATTGTCGTTGTCGCAAGTCAACGTGCTGGGCTTGGGTACTCGTTCCGGAATTGGGCGATAGTCCGCAACACGGACCAACCGAGGACCCACTAAACAACTGACGGCGCCGATCCACGATGCGACAGACCCGCATTTGGCCACTGCTGTAAGGGCAGACCACGCCGTCCAGAGGAGTCGAATTTTCAAGCAGCACCCAGCTCACCCGGTATTGCGTTCGAAGGGCCTGTAGCCGATCTTCGGAAAGGTGCTCCCAATCCGATTGCACTGAGCTCTCGTCCTTCCAACGTTCGGCTAGGTCGGGAAATACTGAGGCTGCCCCACCATCTTTTTGGTGATCGGCGAGCATGCTGCGTTCTGCAATTGCGCGGAAGCCGTGAAGATCCACGCCCGGTTTCAAGAAATATTCGGAATCGAGTGCGAAAACCGCGTCTTTCGGGGTGTGATCGCGTATCCAAAGAAAACTACTAAGCCATTCACCCTGGTACTGAACTCCCGGCCGCTCGATATGTGGACTCGCAGGATAGGCTGCAACGTCGAGCTTGAACATTACAACCGACAGCACACTAAAGCAAAGAGCCCATCGCCAGACACGGGCGCGCAGCAGATACTCGTCCACGAGGCCACCCAGCAGGAGACAGAACATAACGTAGATCAGGTGGAAACTTCTCATCGGTTGCAGTCGCAACAAATATGCACAATTGGCGTTAGTCGCGAGCACCAGTGCCGCTGCGGTCGAGATCAGGCCCAAACCGACTAAAGTTTTTGCCAACCGTGTAAAAGCCGGGAGAGTCGGGTTAAGCGAAAGTTGCGCGCAAACGGCGAGGATGGTGAGCGGTGCGAAAATACCCACCCATTCCCACCAGTGCCATGTAGTTACTAGGAAGTACGAACGGGAGGCTAGTGCTTCCCGGTATGCGCCTTGGGCGGGCTGTAGATGGTTACTAGCAAGGACCGGCAGCAAGCACGCAAACACAACAGGCGCCGCTGCCGCGAACCCGACGCTATCACGCGACCGGGAATCGGCCGAGAGCAGCAACCAGAAACCGGTTCCGTAGATCGCCATCTGCGGATGAATCAAGAAAGCGCCAAGCAGCCAAAAGCAGGCGGCGTATGTTCGCTTGCCCAGAAGACAGTTTACAGCCATCAGGACAAGCGGAGTCGATAGTGACCTAGCCGTCAGGTAGGAATCCGCGACAGTCAGTGCCGTTCCCGCGACAGGGAGATTGAGCAGCGAGGCAAGCATGCCAACGGCCGCCCAGCGCGCAGTATCGGTTCGGAAGCACCGTTCTGCCAATTGGTAGCCGGCCCAGAGGAGTAAAAATTGTGCCAACACGAACCAGAGCAACATGCTCCATTCGATCGGTGCGCGGCTGAGGCGAGTGATCGACGCCACCAGGCGCGGAAACACGGACAGGGTGGCGTGGTGCATGAAGAACTCAGAACCGGCAGGGAACAAGGACGGATCTGCAGCCTTTTCAATTCCCGGCGCGTAGATCGCAGCATCGTCAGTGCCCATGTGATAGCCGTGGACAAGCATTGACAGGAGCGTCATGAAAAGAAGAAGGAATAGTCGACCGGTTTTGGTCGTTAATATTCTCTGGGACTGGAGTGGCAACCCATTCGTCTGTTTCGTACTGACGCTTCGTGCGAATGACCGGATAAATCTCCATGCGTGTTTGTTATGAAGAAAGTTGACACTTAACCTGCGACGCAACGGCGCTGTGATCGGCTGGCAGAGAGTTTTGAAGATGCTAACGTAGATGTCGTCGTGCGCTCCGCCGAACAGTAGACATTCGAATGGCTGGCTCCTGTGAGCCCAGACCTTCATCTGCGGGCCAACCAGATAAGTGAACATACTGGCCTGCACGTTGCCCGACTGGCCGGCGGGGAAAGTCGAATTCGCAGGAATGTAACCGGTTATGTTGCCGGTGTAGCTCTGCAGGTCCATCTTAGGTTGAGGTAAGGGTTCTAGTAATAGGTCAGGGATCCGCCGTCGTTCGAACTGTGCTTTTTTGTGTGCGGACTGCTAGGGAGAAGCGCAGGTAGTCATAGATTCTATCTGCCTCCCCGCTGAGAAGGTCGTGACTCCGGGTTGCGACTGCAACGAGGAAGGGCCCCACTTATTCCTTTTGTGGAACACCACCGTTTCTTCATTTTGTTTCCCGTCGAATTCACTAATCAGCTTCCCGCGCGAGCTTTTGGAATCACGACGCGCAAACGACAGGTCATAGCCCGAGTTTTTGTCACCGTTCCGAGGTTCGGCTCTCGAAACACTTTAAGATAAGGACGGATCCACAAGTGTGGGAACTAGCAAAGGTAACAGTGTCTCGCCTCGGGCGCCGGCCTGACTGTTCGCGGGCAACGTGAGCCCGCCTATATAAATCGTGCGCAAGTTAGGCCAAAACAGTGAACCTGGCTGTCATTTTTTTCTAGCGATCTTCTTATCCAGATCCGGTCCGAACTCGTTTACGAGTTCGTCAATTAGCCCGAACGGAAGGGACATCACTACTCGGGAAAAGGTGGCGCCCACGCCGCGATCACCTTCAGGACAATAGGCATTCGACAAACCGCTGGCGGCGATGCTGCCTAGGATCCCAGACCAATTGAAGGCGCGCCCACCTGAATCTTTGTGCGTCAGAACGGGTCGGATCAGTGCATGTCCCAGACGTTTTGTGAATGACCCTTCGCCCAGGCGATGGTAGCGTGGATCTTGATGCAAGACAGTAGGAAACAGAAAAGTTCCAAAGAACCCGGCTGACGTTTCATTGGCCAATTCCGCGCCGAATCGCTTACCGTAGCCAGAAGCACCCTGGCCATATTCCGAAGGATCATTATTCGCTTGCGCGAGACCGGCCTCGAAAGCTGACCAGCCTATTGTGAAAGGATCGGTCTGATCCTTTACGAACAATCGGAATTTTCCATGGGCCGTGAGTGGACGAGCTGACTTGCTCTCCGTGACAGTGTAAGTGGGAAGAATCCAGAAGAGCCGGGGATGTTGCTCCTCGAGTTTCTGACTATTTGGAGGAGGGGCGTGCTGCATTAGTGGAAGGGATTGCTCACGCGACATCGGCTGTATACCTTCCCCTTGGTTTCCGCTCGATTCTTGCGCCGAAAAAACACTCGTCTGCAAAATGGAGAGAAGCAGTATGAAGAACAAGCTCTGCGACATTGATTTTCTCAAGTCTCTGCAAGAGGATTGGCATCTTGCGACAACGCCCGACAACCCAGCGCTAATCGCATTAGGAATTTGTCGCACTAGAGCCTCCCCGACCTGATCTGAAAGCTTTCAGACGCAGCTCTTAGTGGCCAATCTGAGTTCCGATAACCTCCCCAGAGACGATGATTTCGACGCGGCGGTTCTTCTGACGACCCTCCGCTGTGCTGTTGTCGGCCACTGGGTTGTTCATGCCAAGACCCTGCGCCGATAACGAACCAGCTGCCAGCCCCTGCTGGACGAGATAGTCGCGCACGGCGTTGGCACGCTGCTCGGAAAGGGTCTGGTTGGTTTCGGCTCTACCGCTGGTGTCGCTGTGACCCTCGATCGTCAAGCGCAACGAGGGATAATTGAGCACGATGCCGGAGAGCTTGGCGAGGTCCTCACGCGCTTCCTGGCGGAGATCGAACTTGCCGGTATCAAAAAGTACGTCACCCATATTAACGACCAGCCCTCGGGGCGTGTCGGTAGTAGGCAGGACGCGATTGAATTGCTCAAGCAGGCGTGCCCGCACGGCCTGCTTCTCACGATCGAACTGTTCCGTGGCCTTTTTATGGGCCTCAGCCGCAACTAATTCCTCATCTGCTTTCCGCTTGGCCTCCGCAGCTTCTTCGGTCGCCTGCACCTTGCACTTCTCGCACTGGGCCTCCTCCCTGGCCTTTTTCTCGGCCTCAGCCGCAGCTAGCTTTTCGGCCTCCTTCTGCCTCGCCTCGGCGGCCTCCTTCTCTCCTCTCTCCCCGAATGTGTACGCGATACCGATGCCGAGACGCAGCCGACTTTGTCCTGAGTCAGCGAAGTGCGTCCGCAGAAAGTCGACATTAAAGCGACCCACCCAATGAGGCGACAGCCGATAGTCGGCTCCACCGCCGAGCAGCCATGCAAATGCGTTGTCCGAGGCCGACTGGCTTTGACTCGTCGTCGGAACCTCAATTGCTGAGCTCAGATGGGACAAGCCGAATTGTACTTCCACGAACGGCCACAGGCGTGCCAGGTGGGTCTCCTTGATTTTTAGCGTACCTGGGAAAGCGATGCGGGGACCGCCGAGAATATTTTGCAAGTGATTTTTCGTGATGACTGCGCCTGTTTGAGTCAACTCGAACACTCCCAGATGCGAGGTGTCCCACCCGGTGTCATAGTCGACGGCCAGCGAAACCCTATTCGTCATCCAAGCTGCCGCCCCGATGTTGAAGCCGTCTAGACCGCCGTCACCCGAAGTGTGCGTATAACCACCGCTGAGTTCGAACTTCTGGGCAGAAACAAGTAACGGGAATGCAAGTAGCAACAATAGGATCATGCGTAGATTCTTCATAATCTGCCTTTCCTTAGGCCCATCGGGTACACTCCAGCGGTACTTCCGAACAGAAAAAGCGGGACCATGAGCGTTCTACCAACCGCTAATGCTGACACCACGAATTCTGATCGTCCTGGGCACGCGCCTGCGAACTTAAGTGATAGGAGATTGCACATTAACTGTCACAACTAACAGACTTTAGTTACCCGGACCGTCTGTAAGCGTGACCTCGAAACACCGGTCGAGAGCAGGAACACTTGCGTCGTGAGGGAGTACCCTGCCCCGGCCGATATCCCTAGGCCAACCTGCTTGGGGAAGACGTGAGGCCTAGCGAACACTGCGGAATTTCAGGCGTGTCGGTGGGCAAAAACAGACTAGAAAAGAAGGATCAAGCTACTGTTCATTGTTGCAGACCTATTTCATGGAATGGCTTTTAACATTAATCATCATCACAGTTGTGTGAGGCAGCGACATCAGATTACTGCGCGAAATGACAGTCGCCAGACGAGGCCATGCGATATGGGTTCGATCGCTAACCGGAGAGGGTGTGATGATGCTTCACAGTCCAGATTGCCCCCGTTCAGCTAAATGCTCTACGGTTCGACCGGGATAACAATCGTGACATCCCTATCACACCAACCATAGTATGTTGTGAAATGTAATCACCTGAGGACGTCACTCACGTCCCGGTGCGATGGTATGAGCGTCCGAATCACAGAATTCAGAGAATTGCCTCACAAGATTATCAAGGCGCTTGTTGTCATTGTGATGCTGCTGATCGCACTGCCGTCCTCGCTCAGTGCGCAGCCAGAGCCACCGCCAGCGCCAAAGCCGTTGCGTTTTGATCTCACTCCATTCATCGGTTATCGCACCAGCATGAGCTTTCCAGTTGAGCCCCATGTCATGGGGCTGAACCCGCGCGTCATACTCGATGCGAGCCCGAGCTATGGAGCTTCTTTTGGTCTGCGACTCACAAATCAAGCTGACCTGATCGAAATACGCTGGACAAGGCAACCCTCGTATGTGCACGCGGAGGACATCACGACTATATCTTCCCGTCAACACGTGATTCTTGACCAGTTTCATGGAGACTTCAGCCATGAGCCCGATATCGAGGACTGGGCCTCCTGGGCCAGGCCGTTCGTAGTTGCCAGCGTGGGTGCTACCCATGTTTCCGGCAGTGACAACTTCACGCGTTTCTCGTTCGGAATCGGAGGCGGCATCAGGTTCTATGCCAGCCGCCATCTTGGCTTCAAGATTCAAGCCGAGTGGGTACCGGTTTTCGCAGATCCGCATGTGGCTTTCGTTTGCGGCGGGGGTTGCATTGTTCACGCTGGCGGCACGGCAAGCTCTCAGGGTGAAGTTTTCGTGGCCCCAATACTACGATTCTGATTTGGACCCACAAGGAGTCGCCCGTGACGCTCTGCATTTCTGAGTTCGAGTAATTCGAAGGCATAGCCTCAATTGCTTCTCGCCTGACAGACTTGACAGGTCTCAATTCGCTCTTAGAGCGCCAAGATTTCTCTCAGGCCATGACAGATCGCTCTCGGACCGGCTGATTCATTGGCGCTGTCTAAGACAATTGTCGGTCTATTTCTTGGGAAGAGGGGGAATTTTTGCTTTTCGGCCTGACGATCACATTCCTTAAACAATTCGGGATTGGCCTCTGGTTGACTTTTCCCCTCTTGTTGAGCTTGGCGGCTGCAATAACTCTGCTGGGGCAAACTGTGGGGAAAAAGGAAGGATGGTCGCGCTTTGATAGCATTTATTGGTCGTTCATTACCGCGACCACAGTTGGATATGGCGATATTCGACCCATCAAACGAGGATCAAGGATTCTTGCGATCTTGATTGCCTTCCTGGGGCTAGTACTCTCCGGCATCGTCGTTGGAGTCGCTGTTCGTGCCGGAAGTCTTGCTTTGGGTACAACTGGTGGCTGATCCAGCTCGTCCACGATTCGATGCGATCAAGAACAACAAGTCTGGCTGAAGTAGTGTGCCGCTCCGAACCTGCAAGGGAATGTTAGACGGTCGCCACTGCAGAAGGATTGAGTAGATGACGTTCCAACAAGAAATACTTGATAAGACTTACTTGAGTCGTGCCCTGGAAGTCTCGATTCATGTTGGGCTTTTTATTCTGCTGGCTATTGCGTGTCTTCTCATTTTGCGCCCCTTCCTTCCTCTCACTGCCTGGGGCATTGTCATTGCCATAGCTGCCTATCCTGGCTACCTCCGGCTGCAGAATCTTCTGGGTGGGCGCAACGGTCTTGCCGCAGTCGTTTGTACCCTTCTTCTATTAGCCGTTCTGATTGTGCCGGTCGTGTTGCTGACCGGATCATTGGTCGAAGGCGTTCAGACTTTGGCAGCACACCTCAAGGAAGGGACGCCCATCCCACCGCCGCCATCGCGCATCGAAACCTTGCCCTTCATCGGCACTCGCTTGAAGGCTACCTGGGAACTGGCCTCCCGGAACTTGACCGCCGCCTTGCAGCTCTATGCTCCGCAGATCAAGGCTGTCATTCCGAGGCTGCTCTCAGCATCTGCTGGGATTGGTTTGACAGTACTGCAATGGATTCTCTCTGTCCTCATTGCTGGAGTTCTGCTCGCTAACGCTGCACCTGCTGCCACAATCGCACGACGGTTAAGCAATCGCCTTTTTGGCGATAGGGGACCAGAATTCGAGCAACTGGCCGGTGCGACCGTCCGCAGCGTCACGACCGGAATTATTGGCGTTGCGATCATCCAGTCGTTTTTCGCCGCCCTCGGCTTTCTCGTGGCGGGCCTGCCTGGAGCAGGATTGTGGGTGGTGATCTTCATTATCGCAGCCGTACTGCAGCTCGGTGGGCTCGTACTAATCCCCCCCGTGATTTACATGTTTGCGACCGCCAGCACCACCAAGGCTGTGATTTTCCTGGTTTGGTGTCTCGCCGTCGCCTTGATGGACAACGTCCTTAAGCCTCTTCTGCTCGGCCGTGGTGTAGCTGTTCCGACGGTGATCGTGTTCTTAGGCGCCATTGGCGGATTCATGACAATGGGGGCGATCGGTTTGTTCGAAGGTGCAATCGTTTTGGCGGTGGGATACAAGCTGTTCCTTGCATGGCTGGAAGGAACTGCCAAAATCACGCCCGAGAGGTGAGCTTGCACCCAGCATTCTCGTGCGATGCGATGGTTGAGTAAAAGTGCGCGGTCCCCACGGGCAAAAGGCTTGGGCCAGACTTCGTGGAGATTGCTTGCCGTCCGCTGATACCGGCGCATCTCCTCCCCGTATCATTCCTGGCTTTGGACTAAAAATAATTCTTCTTTCAGCAGCACCGGCAGACGGCTGCAGGCGCCCCGACTTTAAGCACTCAATTGTTCTTATCTGTTTACATTGCCAGTTACGAACAGAAGGAGCGTAACCATACATTATCGTGCAACGGCTGCCATCACACACGGTACCCCAATTTCAAGTGGAGGTTGTATGCGTTTATTCTGGGCTTCTTTAGTTATGTGTAGTGCCTTAGTCTCGATGTATGCGCAGGACTATAGTAGGGCTAACTTCGTTATCGGCGGCGGTCCCGGTTTCCCGCTTGGGGACATCAGCGAATTTGCCGATACAGGTGGACATTTCATGATCGGAGCGGATTGAATTTCAACAAAGTTCTCGGTGTGGACACCGAGTTCATGTGGCACGATTTGCCTATTAATTCGGCAACGCGGGAGCTTCTACAAACACCCGGTGCCAGTGCACGCCAGTACGCCTGGACATTTAACCCGATTGTGCATGTTCCCCTTGGAGAAAAACTGGGGGTTTACGTAATCGGTGGAGTGGGTTGGTACCATCGCTCGGGTGAGACAACAACCCCCGGCGCTGGTGTAGTCTGCGATCCCTACTGGTCATGGTGGTACGGCTGTGCGATCGGAACGGTGAACTTTGTGACGGGAAGCAGAAGTGCGGATGCATTCGGCGAAAATATCGGCGGCGGCCTCACTTATCGCTTGGGAGAGGGACATACCAAGATTTTCACGGAGGTCCGCTATCATCATGCCGGCTAGGATCACGTAACAACGAATCTGCTTCCACTCACATTCGGAATAAGATGGTAAGTGGCCGAGGAGAATCTAATGTTCTTGACGTTATTTTTCATAGGTCTGAGAGCAAGCTAGCGCAGTCTGGCGACTCTGCCGAACAGACAACCTCATCCGGGGGGGTGAATGTCGTTCATCTCACAACTTCACCAAAATTTAGCGTTGGACCAATACTAGTCTTGAGGGCGTCCGGTGCTCGCAGTTCGGCCGTACTGTAGACAACGAGCATTATTGGCAAGTGTATTTCGGCACGAACCGGCTGATCCATAACACGTTTGCGAGTTCCCTAGCAGCATTACGCCGTTGCGGGACCCGGAAGATCTCAGCCTGGCAAAGGCGGCATGAAGGGGCGTCGGCGCACGCTGCTGGCGCAAAAATCTTGCTGCTTGAAGCATCGACCTGCGGCGGCGAGGTTCTTGATCAATGCAGTCAGAGTAAAGCTGCCCTCAATCATACTTCGTTAAGGTGCTACTGGCATCACATTGCCTTTCTTACGTTTTTTCGCAAGCGCCCGCCCCAGATCGGGAAGAAATTCTTTTACGACTCCAAACCCCATATTGCTCGCCATGGTGATGCCGAAACTGACGGCTGCATCTCCCGCCGAGTGCTGGCTCGAAGGCAGCCAAAAGCGAGACAAGAAAGCACCACCGGCCACGCCGCCTACCTGGGAGATCGACAGATGCAGGCTTCCATTGTCGTGCCGCGAAAGCATCCCACTTGCCAGCGCGTACCCAGTGCGCGGCCAGAGGCCCCTCTTCCCAGAGTTGAAATAGCGGTTGTCTTCGTGTAATGCGCTGGCCAGACCGAATGTAACAGTGCGCTGAATGGAATACTGGCCGAGGATATTCGCAAATCGCCTGCCGTAGCCAAGTGCTCCCTGTTCCCACTCGGGAGGCTTGTCTTTCCATTGATCGAGTCCTGCGGAGAATCCAGCCTTGATGTAACCCAACGGGTTGACCATCGTCTTTAAATACAGATGGGTTCGCTCTCGCTGTGTTAAAGGCCGAAATTGACTAGCCTGCATTACTCCGGCCATGTTCAGGTAATTGAAGAGATAGTCGACCCCTTTGCCGACGGAGGTGGATTCATGCTCATCGCTGTTCGAATCCTGATTTTGCGCGGACAGCAGCGGAGCCACCATGAGAACCAGAATGGCAACGTAGCAACAGCTTTGATTCATTGGAGTGAGCCCCGGGACCAAGTTTCCAACCCTGCTCATCGAGGCGCATCCGGCCGATTGCAATCGTTGATTCGAGTTGTGGGTGTTCGGCCCATTTTTGACTTGCCCAAGGAAACCGCCTGTTCTTCAGCGTTCCTGTCAGCAAGCGCGCTTGGAGCGGGTGAAGGACCTCCTTTGGGGACTCGTCCGTCTGTGCGATTGCAATCAGGGCAGCTACACCACAGGTTCCTTCGATCCGAACAGAGTTGCTACTTGTGGTCAGACACACAGCTCTGGCTCTCGGTCCTTCAGGTAATCTCTCTCACGTATTTGCTTTATCGTGAACTGTGCCTTCTGACAGCGTCCAGCGGTGGGATCATGCTGCTGTTCGTACGCGTACGTCTGGTTAGACTCTTCAGTAGGTTAGGTATGGCCGAGCGGGTCAAACATTACTAATTCATCTTCGGCGCTTCTTCTTCGGCAGCCGTGTTCTGTCCTGCGCATTTTTGCGGAGCAAATCGGTTTTCCAATTCTAACCATTTGACTAGAACATCTGCCAGTCCCGTGCGCTCCTGCTGAACCGCTAACATGAAAATCGATGGTGGACTGGTATCTTGACCACCAAACCGAACCCTCGAAGGGCCGAAGGCCTGTGAAGACTCTGATCTCGACGCTCAAAAAGGCTTTCGAACGCGGCGGGTCGCTCCTCTGGGCTGTGATCGTCAGTTTGGTACTGCCGGTTGGCACTCTCAGCCAAGGTATTCCTGATTCTGCTTCGAGCCAGCTGGGACGGCAACCAGAACGTTTTTCAATCGAAAAGTCTCTTGGCATGCCCGGCAAACCATCTCTTGATTTGAATTCACTTGCGATTGTCCAGCCCGGAAGTGAGTCACGCGGTGACACCAGCTTCAAGTGGGAACTCGCCATACCCCAGTCGCTTCTTTATACCGGAATCATGCACGTCTACGATATCTGGACCCAACCCGGAACCCGAGACACGTTGAATGGTCACTGGCTTGACAACTACTTCGCTTCTGTAGCCTCGCTGCGTGGTTGGAGTGATGGCGACACGTTCATGGCTCCATACGTTGCCCACACAATCGAAGGCTCCGTGTTTGGTTTCATTGAGCGTCAAAACGACCCCAAATACCGCAAGGTTCAGTGGGGCGATGGCCGCGATTACTTCATTAGCCTCTTGCGTTCCCTGGCCTATTCCGCGGTTTGGCACACTCAGTGGAAGATTGGTCCCATCAGCGAGGCGTCGATTGGTAACGTCATGCTGCACGCCTCGCCTGGATTCATTACCCTCACGGATACGCCGACCCTTGGCACAGTGGCAATGATCGGAGAGGATGCCGCAGATCGCTACTTGATCACGGGCCTTGAGAATCGGACGGCTAATCGACCTCTAAACATGCTGGCTCGGAGCTTCTTGAATCCCGGACGATCATTTGCCAACATGATGGCGTTTCGAGTTCCATGGCACCGGGAGAACCGCATCGGTCTGTTTGGAAGGAACTTTCTTATCCGAAAGGAACTTCTCGCCGACTACCGAGTAACTGGCGAGAAGGCTTTTGAATACGTGCGTCCAGCCCAACCAGTAACTGGACCTCGTGCTTTTCCAAAGGAGGCGGCTATTGAGTTAACTGCCTTTCCACTCTTCGAGACCTTCTTAGGAGGCAGTTGCGTTGGTGGCGGTGGCTCTGGAGCGGCTCGCGTGAACCCCCAGCTGCAGGTTGTTGCGGAGGTGAGCGGATGCCTGATCATGCACATGTCGGCCGTCAACCAAAGTGGGGACTCGCTGTTTTATGGTGGTGGGCTACGCTGGACCCCAAGGGCGGCACATCGCTATTCGCCGTATTTGCAGATAATGTTCGGAGGCAAGAAGGTGACTCACGAAACGGACGACCTAGCGCTACGAGAGAAGTTGCTCGAGGAATGGCGTGATGGTGATGGCACTTTACCGCATTATCCGAAGCGCAGTGACTGGTCCGCCGAAGTTACGAGCAATGCGCCCGCCCTTAGTGTTGGTGGGGGGATCGACGTAATATTTTCGCGCCCATTTGCCTGGCGGCTTCTCAGTGTTGAATATTCACACGCCTGGATAGGCGATGTCGGAATGATTCATTCGCAACAAAGTGTGCGTTTTTCTACTGCAGCCGTGCTGCGCATCGGTACTTGGTAGTGCTTTTGGCAATTGGGTAAGACCGCCATTACAGCCGTTGGCGGCGGTTCCTCGCGTTGAACGCCTTATGCTGTTGGAAAACGCTCTTGCAGCGGAACGTTACCTGTGAATTTTGCCAGTATCTAATTCCGCAGACCACACCTAGCGTCTTGTATTGGCACGGGAGCGTCGAATGCGACGACCATTAACTTATGTGGCGGCCCTGCTTTTGGTGCTCTGCATCACAGCTGGAGCTGGGCGAGACCCGATCTGGTTGGCTTTAAACGGAGCCCAAGGTAGAAAAGAGAAAGAAGAGAAGAGGAATCAAGGGTTGGCTCAAACCGGGGCTGCAGTGGGCTGCAAGGCGTTACAGCAGGTGGGCGCTGCGTCGTGGTATGGAGAGCAGTACCACGGAAAGATCACGGCCAGTGGTGAACCTTTTGACATGTATGGCTTCACTGCGGCACATGCGACCTTGCCGCTCGGGACCTTCGTGCGAGTGACCAACCTGAACAATGGCCGAACCGTAAGGGTACGCGTTAATGATCGTGGTCCATTCGTGACAGGTCGAATTATTGACGTTTCCTATAATGCTGCGCGCATTCTCGATTTTCTGAAAAACGGTGTGCAGCGCGTTCTCCTTGACTACGAGGAATGCCAACGGAGCGATAACCGAACAACCAGCCAAGCGGAGGATGTGTCAGCCAATAAACCCTTAGGCGATCGTCGCAGGTGGTGAAAATCGTCATCCCACGCGTCATAATCCCGGCACGCAGAAGTATCTGGAGTTGTCTCACTTTATGATCGAGAGTAACAGTGAAGTTCTCGCGGCACCGGTAAGCGTCTATCTTCTGGCTGACAATCGCTTGCTTCGAGAAACTCTGGCTTGCCTGCTGGCGAAGCGGGGAGGCCTGTCGATTGCCGGCATAGGCCGTTATAATGAATCGACAGTGGAGAAGATTTTAGCCTCTGGCTGCGCCATCCTGCTGATGGATTCCCAGGCCACCAAGCAAGGCATAGCTTTGCTCGACGACCTGTCGGAACCGGCTTCGGGAATCGACGTCATCCTGTTCGGAATGAACGAAGATATAGATCTGTTCATCAGGTCCGCCCATCTCGGAGTCAGCGGCTACGTGCTACAGGAAGCGTCAGCTTCGGAGATGATTGCCGCTGTCCTGGCGGTGGCGCGGGGTGAGGCCGCCTGGCCACCTCGTCTGTGCATGGCGCTGGGCAACCACCTGTCCCGCGAGTGCCGGAACCGGCCAAGGTTGTCCATGCTGCCGGGAGGCGTCAAGTATGGTCTCACCCGACGGCAGATGGAACTAGTACGGCTGGTGGAAAGAGGGTTGACCAACAAGGAAATTGCAGCCAAGTTGAACCTCTCAGAGTTCACGGTGAAGAATCACCTTCACCGCATCATGAAAGAAGTGGATGCCGACGACCGCCATGAGGCCGTCGATGCCATTCGCGCCAGCGGACTCGTGGTATAGTTCGTCGAGTTCGAAGCGATTCCTGGATGGCAAGACGGCTGCATGACCCAGGAAAAAACAAGACTTGTGATTGCTTGACGCTTACTCTGAAGAAACCCGCCTAAGAGCCGAACTTCGCGGATACCATCGAAACGACACTCGTCGCCAGCGGGGACTCATACCTAAGCGCGAAGCGTAGCATTTAGGTATTCCGGCAGAACTCATCTATTTCCTCGCTTGCTGGCTTTAGCTAGATATGTGTTGGTTTTTCGTATGCCAGACTATGGCAGTATGCTGTTTGCATAGATATCCAGTTGTTCGGTCTCAGTTTCACGGACTGCAAGTTGGGTGTTGCGGTGGTGGGACAACCAATCTGCCGCTCTCGCCTGTCCATCGCGCACCTGGCTCGTTGTCATGATTTGCGTGAGCGCCGCCAAGGCAGGTTTGCCGGTATGGCTGCAGTTCGCAGCCAACGTGAACCATTTGTATGCTTCGACATAGTTCAATGGAACACCCTCGCCATTTTGGTACAGAACAGCGAGGTTGAACTGCGCCGGCCAATGGTTCTGCTCGGCTGCTTTCCGAAACCAGTCGACTGCTTGTCGATAATCGCGGCTAACGCCTTCACCACGCCAATACATGTACCCGATTGCATTTTCTGCGATTGGATGCCCTTGTTCAGCGGCTCGCTGGAACCACCTTGCCGATTCACTATAGTCCTGCTGGACACCTTTGCCTATTTTGAACAAGTAAGCCAAATCGAGCTCTGCAGCCACTAGGCCATGCTCGGCCGCAGTGCGATAGAATCCCGCCGCCTTCTCTGGATCTCGTTTGACCCCATTTCCGAACTCATGGATGTGCCCCAAGGCGCGATATGACTCCAAGATTCCCTTGCCTGCAGCTTCGGTAAACCATTTCAATGCCTCAGCATAATTTCGCTCCGTACCCTCGCCACCGAGGTACATCATGCCGAGGTTATGTTGTGCCGCTGGCTCACCCTGCTCTGCGGCAAGATGGTATAGGTCAAAAGCCTTAGTAACATTTTTGGGAACACCTAATCCTCCTTCATAAGCTCTCCCCAAGCTATTTCGAGCTTGCGCCAAACCTTGGGCCGCAGCTTGGGTCAATAATTCTGCAGCGCGAGCGTGGTCACTTGGCACGCCGTAGCCGTGCTGATACATCTGAGCGAGATTGTATTGAGCCGGCGGAAACCTCTGCTCAGCGGCAGCACCAAACCAACGCACCGATTCTCCATAATCCTTCGGCACTCCCAGTCCGCGCTTGTACAGATAGCCCATACTGTTTTGCGCTTTAGCGACCCCCCTGCGCGCCGCTTGCAGGCACGAGCTGACGATCTCCGCATCGTTGTCAGGCACACCGCTGCCAGCGGCGTAGGCTCTAGCCACTCTATTTTGCTCGTCTTTGTGACCCACTTCAGCCCGTTCGAGATACTCCAGGAACGGCGCGGGCGGCCTCACTTCTTCATTCCCCAGGTTCTCACAGGAGGCGTTGAGCATGACTTGAGGGTACGTTGCCATCGCAGCCATGAGGACAAACCCGCACACCCAATAATATCGAATCATTACTAACCCTCCGTTTTGCCAGAACGAGCGCCGTCAAGGACGCACGGAACGGAAGGATCCGCACTCGCTTTCCTTAACAATGCGCTAGTAACTTGCGTCACGAAGGTAGCTAACGGATCTGCGCGGATAAACTGACAAAACTTGCAGGCGTTCGGCTTCATCGGCGAACGGAACAAGCCGAGGGTGCGCAAATGCCGACGCCGAACAGAGAGACTTCTCCGTCTGGGCGTGAATACACAGCATTTTCTATTGGAAGGGGCTATGGCAGTAAGATTTTTGGTCGTTGTTCAGCACGTCTCTTCCTCGGACGAACTCAAAGACCACTTTGCATTCAGGACCTAGAACTGCCAAAAAGCCTACAGCGGAAGCGGTTAGGCTTATCTATCATTTGGTCCACGCCCAAACTGCTCACTTGCGCAGGTCGGTCGCTTTTTTGGAAGGCTGCAAGAAAACAGGAACAGGCAGAGAAAGACCAAAGCGTAATGTTCGCGGCTGAGACTCGTGCTCTGCCTTGGTCACTACGCTGCGTCGACTTGCTCGATTTCGCCAATCCTCCCTGTCCGCTCATGCTTCCGGAATCCATACCCCGAGGAAGACCTTCGTTGGAAGATCGATTGTGACAAACCAACCAAATGCTGCTGGCCTTCAAGAGACCGCAGGAGACCGAGATAATGCGCCGCGGCATTAAGGTCGCGGCGCTCCTTCCCGTTCTGATCCTGAGTTGGCGAACACTGCAATTCGCAAACTCTCCGCTGGACGGCCTGGTGAGCGTGTTTCAACATCGAAGGCAGCTTTTTGCGATCTCCTTCAAACAACGCTTTTCGATATAGTTTTGCCCAATGCTCTTTCTTGTCAATTGCTGCCATTCAAAATCTCCACGGGAGTTGTTCTCCGCCAGCTTGTGAAGTCCGCGTGTGCGTGCGAACGCTACGCAGCTGATCTTGCTGTAACTTTCTCAGTCACCCTGACCTCGATGAGCTTACGGATCAGGCGCCGCGTTCGTTCAACGAAGGCGAGGTTGTCTGCCAGGCAGCTTTCAAGCAGCACACCGACGCCATAGTGTCCCGTCATATCGGCCGCGGCGATTAGAGTGACATATTCAGCAGTGCGGAGGTGAATCAGTTGGTTTGCCGTGGCCAGAATGAAGAGATGCTTCGCCATCGGATTCTGTATTTCAGCAACCTCGTTACGAAAGTTTACAGCGACGACGTCGTGGAGACGTCCGCTGGGCTTCACCGGTTCCTCGCCAATGAGCTCGAAGCACTGATCTAGCTTGGCAAGGATTGTGTCAGAGACGAACATCCTTGCCTCCATGGCTTCTTTTACGTCTGGACGCTGCGTCACTTGACTGATTTCCTGAAAGATCTTTGTTGTCTCTTCGGTACCCTGCCTTACGCTGCTAAGAATTTGAACGAACACTTCCTTTGGATCGTTGATTGGCATGATAGTTCTCCTTGTTTGTAATCTAAGAAAGAAAAAAGTTCAGATTAGCTGACTTAGTTCAGAGAACCTGAAAGAGGAGAAGTCGGTAACCGCCTCATTGCGACCCTAGAGTCATCCGCCCGGACTGTCAATCAGCAAAACTGCTAGCGTTGTCCGGAAAGTTGTGAACAAAAGTCACGCACGTGTTTGCAGGATCGAATCACGTTTGCCCTCACAAAAGGGGACCCGAGCCAGAACGCCAGCCATTATCTACTTGCCTTTAGCACGAATCTCATTGGCGAACGCTCGATCCGGCTTTTCGCCTCCCAGGGCGGGGCCGACCACAATTAATATCGCCAAGAGCGCAAATATTTTGGCAATCACTTCATCCGATGTTGTTCGCTTGCGACGAATGTAAGGCCCTCCGCGGCGAAGCGGCGCAAGAGCCGACCCGCGACGGCGGCCAAGTCACCGGGTAGTTCCGTTGCGACAGGCTCACTCACTCGGACCACCTGGGTATCGAGCATGCCGTCGGTTCCGGTGATCTGAAACTCGACAACCCCCACGAAACGCGCCCCACCTTGAGACTCGAGATCCCACACGAGGAGCGTTGCGGCCAGGTTTGGGGCGCGATCTGCATCGACGAGGCGCACATCTGGGCGCGACGCGACCTCGAGCCGCAGTGCCGTGTCTAGATACCGGTCGGGGGCAGACGACCAACGCCAGACCGAGTCCTGGGTCAACTCACCATTTTGTTTTTGATGTAGCACACGGCGCCCGATGTGTCCGCGTGCCTGTGTATCAAGCAGGCGGACCGAGGCGGCGTTGGGAGCCTTCGTCACTTGCCTCGGTGGCTCGGATAGTCCCGCCTCGAGTAGCTGCGGTTCAATCATGCGGCTGGGCATCGTTTGCGGACGCCGCAACTGGCAGGCGAGTCCTCCAAAGCAGGCTAACGCGACGAGAAGACAGTGTCTTGGTCGAGACACACGAATCATCGGCGTTTCTCCACTTCCTTTCGTGGACCATAGACCACCGATTCAGGCTGTTCCTCGAGCTGTCGCGCTAGTTCACGCATCTGTTCGAGGGAATCCCGGATGGCCGGCAGGGAACGCCGGAGATCTTCTGCCGCAAGTCTGGAGCTATCCGCCGCGTCCCGCGTCGATTGGGTCGCGGCCGGAAAGTCTGCGTTCTTAATTGCGGCGCGTGCCTCTTCAGTGAACTTGACTAGTGCTCCCTCCGCGCCCATGAGCCCGTCCATCTCAGATTTGATCTGCTCGATCTGCGCACTTGTCGTTGTAAAAAACTTTCGCGAGTCAGCGCTCAGACTTGGCAATTGGCTGTCCCGAACGATGCGATCGACGTTAGTGAAAAATCGGTCACTCCTGTCAAGACTGTTGGGAATCCTGCCGACGATCTCCCTGAGGGTTTCCAGTGTCGCTTCCGCGCGATCCAAAACTGCAGGCAGCCGATCCTGCACCGTTGCACGCATCGAAGGTATTGAAGGCACATAAGGGCGAGTAGGTTTGAACCCAAGTGCCATCCCTGGTGGGGGATTTTTTGGCACATCCAGTAGTAAGTATGCCTCTCCTGTTACCGGGTTGCCGATGATCTGGGCCCGGAGGCGCGGCAATTCGCCTCCAATATCCGCAAGCTTTCGAATTCGGCTGACGTTGAAGCCAATGGTGTTGAGGCGGCTTAGGAACACCTCAAAATCGATTTCGACGGTGGTCTCGCGCGGATCAACGCGCAGGTCTGTGACGCGACCCACCGGTACGCCTCGGTATCGCACCGGACTCGATACATCCAAGCCGCTGACGTTCTCGGTGGTATAGGTGACCAAAGCAATCACGGCACGTTTCCTCATACGTTGAATGAAGAGCAGCGCCGTTGCGAGGATTACGACTACTGCTACTACGATGAAAAAGCCAAGTCGCGCGTAGCTCTTCTCGACAGCCATCTGGTTAGCCTCCCTGACGATCGGATACTGCAGGCGACGAACGCGTGAAGAAGTTGTGCACGAAGGAGATCTCCGATTCGTCACGGAGTTTCCGCGGGTCGCCTCGTGCCACGATCCCTTTCGCGGCTCGGTCCAGCACGATGCACTGTGCAGCCACGAGAAAAATGCTGGGCAGCTCGTGGGTCACGATGACCATCGTGATGCCAAGGTCGCGACTGAGCGTGAGGATGAGCTGGTCAAGCTCGACCGCCGAGATTGGGTCGAGCCCGGCGGTCGGCTCGTCAAAGAACAGGAGGTTTGCCTCGAGCATAAGGGCGCGGGCGATGCCAGCGCGCTTTTTCATGCCACCGGAGATTTCGCCCGGCAGATGCTCGGCGAACGCACCAAGGCCCACGAGATTAAGCTTGGCTTGGACGAGCTCCCACACCATGGCACCCCGGATAGGGGTCCACACAGTCAAGGGAAGCGCGAGGTTCTCCGCCAAGGTCATAGAACTAAAGAGTGCACCCGACTGGAACAGCACGCCGAAGGGAGGCATGCCCTCGTAACGATGCGGCTCTCCAACGCCATCGATCTCGATCCGCCCGGCTTGAGGCTGTTCCAATCCAATCAGATATCGCAGCAGTGAACTCTTGCCGCATCCTGATCCGCCGAGGATGGCGAAGACAGTTCCGCGCTCGACTTGGAAGGTGACGTGCTCCATCAGGACCCGTGCCCCCCAGGCGATGCGTAAATCGTCGACCGTAATATGCGGCTTTGATGGCGGCATATCAGACGCCTATCAGCGCCAGGAAGAACGTAAACACGGCGCTGATCACGATCACACCAAAAATGGCCAGAACCACGGCGGTCGTCGTCCGGGCGCCGACAGCCGCGGCGCCACCCAGTGCGAGCAGGCCCTGACAACATGCGATCAATCCAATCGCGAATCCCAGAAATGGACTCTTGACGAGGCCCGCCACCAAGTGATCGGGGGTGATCGCATAGAGGGTCGCCTGGATATAAGCGTGCGCCGTCATTTGCGTCATGAAGAGTGTGGCCCCCATTCCGCCGATCAGGGCCACAGCGTCCCCCACCCAGGTCAAGAGCGGCACAGTGGCAGCGAGTGCAAGACATCGTGGCACGACTAACCATCTCAGCGGATCAAACCCCATGGACCGCAAGGCGTCGATTTCCTCCGACACCTTCATCGTGGCGATCTCCGAGGCAAGACCAGCGCCCGATCGCCCAGCCACAACGATCGCGGTAACCAACGGTCCGAGCTCCCGGAAGTGCGCGACAACCACCAGCTCGGGAACATAGGACACAGCCCCAAAACGCCCGAGCTGCGAGACCCCTAGCAACCCGACGATGACTCCGACAAGCAGGTTGGCGGCGCTCGTGACCGGCAGCGCTTGTGCGCCGATGTCTTGCATCAGCCTTGGCAAGGAACCCCAATCAATTGAGTTAGGCTTGGCGGTCGCTTTCGGCAGTGCGGCGGCATAACGACCGATAAACTCAAGCGCCTCGTTTGCCTTTCCAGGCAACTGAGCCGCAGACGCACCGATCCGATCGAGAGAACCTATCGCGGATCTCTGAGGCGCTGAGCGGTCCTCTCTGCGCTCGCGATAAAGGGCGATCAAGCGTGCCGCGTTGGTGTTGCAGCCTTCAACTACACGCGCGCGGCGCTTATCCGCGTCGAGCCGATCGAGAAGGCGTGCCAGTAAGACTGCCCCGGCGCCATCGATGCGATCGAGTTGCGACAGGTCGACATCGACCGAGTGGCATCCACCCAAGCAGGTTTCGGCGCTCTCGACTCCCTTGGCCACTGCTGTAGCATGGGCCAAGTCGAGCGCACCGGACAGTACAATAGTTGCCCGTTCTCCCTCTCGGTCGGTTCGTACAGCAACACCCATTGCGCAGCTCTCAGGGTATTCTGACAGTTTGAAGTCGTGAATGATTCCATGTGGTGCGTTGGGAACCACTTGGAAGCCCGTGAGGGCAGCATTAGGCATACTTATTTCTGCCGAACGCTATTATTTGTTCAGTTCGTCGTCCTTGTAGTACTTCGTACCTTGTAGGGTCAATTGAAGAGCGAGCCCCTTTTTGGTGATCTGATATACCCAGACGCCAGGTGCAACCGTGGCTGCTCCCGAGTATGCTCCTCCGGAGTTACTCGTCTTGGCAGCCGCATCTGTCTGCGCAGAACCATCCCAACCGGAATCGAGGAACTTTGACAACGCCGGCTCTGTCTCGAATGCAAACACCACGCGATAGTCTTTCACGCCGACTCCGAGGCCAGCACCAGCGGAGACCATCTTCATGAAAGTATCCTGGCTGGTCTTCGCATTGACGGCTATACCCGACCCACGCGCCGTGCTTACCAGGAGCAGGTTGGCTCCCATGTTGTCGAAAACTGCATATCCGGCGGACTTCTGGATAAGCGACTTGGCCGTGGGTTGAAGCTTATACAGGTCCTCCAAGGTTTGCGCTGCCATTTTGCGAGTCTTTTCCCGTTGCTCGTCGGGGGTATCCTTTGCGCCGGCCAGACCTCCAGCAAGCAAGACAATGGCAAGACTTGAGGCGATTATTCTTAATCTCATGAGGTTCTCCAAAAATAAGGCGTGGAGCTGTTTGTGTTGGGTTACCGTGTACCGACTTGTCAATACTGCCTCTAAGTAGAACAAGGCATACGAGTCCTTAGAACTGTCTCCATTGTCAGTCGTTCTTAAAAATTCGTGCAGTACGAAAACTAGGCCGACTGTCATGTCTGGAATGTCCAGACAATCTTCACCACGCGGCCGGGCTGCCAACCAGCAAACTTTCTCGGTGGTTTATGGAAGAGCTGTGGGGTGGCCGAGGTGGCCAATTGGGATAAGGCGAGCGATCTCAACCGCGAAACGTGAAGTTCCCGATAGGAGGCCAGCTCAATGTGGCGTCAGCCGATGGTGGTCGATAGCTGGGGAACACACTAAGTATTCTGGAGAATTAGTATAGATGTGATTAGCAAGAACGACGAACCATCCAGAGCTCCCGATCAAGGCACGTCCGGGTACGGCACTTCGAAGTGCGATTGTGGTGGGCTGCGAATGAGATGCATCTCACGGTCAATGATTCCGGTGTGGGTTTCGATCGCGAACAGGCAAAAATGAGCAACCGCTTGGGACTCGTTAGCATGGAGGAACGACTGAAGCTAGTAAACGGAACCTTCACAATCGAAACCCAACCCAAGGGCGGCGCCACGATCCACGCTCGCGTGCCGGTGGAAAGCGGTTCCGTCCGAGCCGCAGGGTAACAACACCTACTGCCAATTGGAGAAGTAGTTCGGTAACGTAAGCGAGTTTTGTAATTTGCAGAATTGCGCAGGGCTTCTTGCAGCACCCGGAAGAGACAAAGAGAAATGTCCGCCGATAAGTCGGGCAGCGCATCGGTTTGTACGTCGATCTCCACTCTTTGCTGCTTACTGAACTTCCGGCAGAAACCTCTCACTGCGCCAGCAATACCCAGACATTGCAGTTTTGCCGAATGCAACTCATGCGACAACAATTGAATATCGGAGGCTATGTCCGAAATCTGCTTCTCGAGATCCCCCAGACGGCGGTAGACTTCGGGCACAATAAGAGGGCTTTCCTGGAGCTGTTGTAACCCGGCGGCCAATAAGGCGAGACGTTGACCGATATCGTCGTGAAGCTCTCTGCCAATCCGGGCACGCTCCTGCTCTTGGGCCTCAATCAACTTGCGGCTCACATTTGCGAGAGCCGCTTCTGCCAGCTTGCGGTCAGTGATATCGGTGAACGCGACCACCGCGCCCACCAACTGGTGCCCTCTCCACTGCGGATAGGACCAATATTCAACGGGGAAGCTCGTTGGCCCTCCATAACACTTCGTCCTCCGAGTTGTCTCCTTTGCCGGTTTGCGCTACTCGGTGGATTCGACACTCCTCCACTGGGAAACGAGTCCCGTCCAACCGAGTGTGATGGATGAGATCATGCATATTCTTCCCAAGCAGGTCCTCGACGCGCTCATATCCCAAGGCGCGGAGACAAGCTGGGTTGCAGAACCTGCACCCGTGTTCGAGATCGATTCCGTAGATCGCTTCGGCAGTCGAATCCAGAAGCAGTCGCAGCTTGTCCTCGCTCTCACGCAGAGCTGCTTCTGTCTGCCTCAGTTCTGTGAGGTCGATGGACGTCCCAATCGCTCCCCGTGGTCGGCCTTCCTCATCCAACAACGGTACTGCATCCGCCAGTTCTTCCCGCTTGGTCCCGTCTGGAAATATCGCCGTCAACAAGCGTCCATGAACCGGTTTTCCGGTAGCCGCCGCCTGCTGCAAAGGTAACAAATTCGCTGGGATCTCCACTCCATCCTGCATATGACGAAATGCAGGACGTTCGTCCTGCTCTGAGCTTTGCGAAAAGTTCTGGTCCGCTGCGACCCGCAATTGCTCGTGGGCCGCCCGGTTACCTTTCATCCGCCGGCACTCAGTGTCGTACGCGATAAGAACCGGCACTGGAACTGCGTCCAGTATCGCTTCCAGTTCCTTGATTCTGGCTCGCTCGCGCGCCTCCGCTTGCCGTAGCGCATCCTGTGCCCGCTTACGCACAGTGACATCAGCCACCATGCCGGTCACCCTCAGAATCTTGCCTCGGGTGTCGAAGGACGCCCGGCCCGTGTCCTCGAACCAAATGACACTACCGTCAGGACGCAACACCCGATAACTGGTTTGATAGGCAGGGCGTTTAGGAGTGAGCCCAGCTTCTGCATTGCTATATACCTCGCGGTCGTCTGGGTGGACTCTCAAAAAAGTTGCGACCCGTCTCGTGTTCTGGATCATCCATCCAGTTGAGAATGTCCCTGCACTGTTCTGATCGCACTATTACATCTGTTCGCACGTCCCAATCGAATGCATACATTCTTCCGGCTCGCACCGCCAAACGTAACCGCTGCTCCCACAGAGCCGCCTCTGTTTGCTTGCGTTCGGTAATGTCCTCTACAAGTGCAAAAACCA